>Ga0114951_10002598_pt1 | contig 20203 bp, 12 predicted proteins | sample AM7aDNAmetaG_FD_88677 | JGI IMG/M metagenome (GOLD analysis project Ga0114951, IMG submission 88677) | Freshwater microbial communities from Finland to study Microbial Dark Matter (Phase II) - AM7a DNA metaG | ecosystem: Environmental > Aquatic > Freshwater > Lake | place: Finland: Lake Alinen... | reverse complement strand
CCGCAGCGATCCCGCTAGTCCAGGTTACAGAAAAGCTCGGGTCATCATGTAGGTTGACGCCCGGAGGCAGCGGTGTATCGGCGCGCTCGATCAATTCAAAAGAGTACTCACGAGATAGTGCCGTGGCAAAAGCACGAGAAGTTTGTAAAGCCCGTTCGCGGTCGGGGGCAGCTGCAGTCAAGGCCCATATTTTGATACTCGACTCTGTCATGGGGAGGCCCCCATTGGCATCCATATTAATTGTGCGATCTGCCATCACTTATAGTATAAGCCAGTTAGTTCAAGATAAACAAAAAACTTCTACTTGGAAATCATCGCTTTCGCCTCGGTTGCCATTCAGATTTCAGCCTCATTGGCTATCAAGACAACCTCCAAATTATATTCGCGGCCTAAGCGTTGGCCACGAGCCGCTACCTGCGCCTCAACATGGTGATCAGCGACTCGGTGGTAGAACACAACGTGAGAGAGCCAGGGCATATGGATGCCAGCGCAGTCTTTCGCAGCCGTCACTAACAGTACACTAGTCATGGCGGCGGTTCGCAGTTTTTCAACCGCCGCGTCTTTTTGGGTGCGGGTCCCTCGCAGGACCCCATACGAAACCTGGGCAATTTCCAAAGCAAACTCAATATGACGGGTCGCTTCACTGTGCATAGTAAAGATGAGAAACTTGCGGGGCTTATCGGCCGGCCAGGGCGCATTACGTACGCCATCTAACAGTCCATGGATGAAGGCCGGAACCATTTCATTATGGATAGACTCAACTGGCTCATTCTTAATAAACTGGACCAAAGCACGCAGTTTGGGATTCATGAAGGGCACATCAAGTGTGTTGGCAGCATCTGCAGGCGCGCTGGCAGCATCTGCCGGCGCACTCGGAGAGTCTGCCAGTGCACTCGGAGAGTCTTGTTGGGCCAGGGCGTCATCATTCAATGCGGCCTCCAAATCGAGTTCAGCACCCACTCGGATGAGGCCCGTATTAATATTGATGTCCACTGCACAGTTGGGGCATCGGCTGATGAACTGGCGGGTGCCGCCGACTTTTTTGGTCACGCAGTTTTCGCAAATGATAATCTGGCAACACCCTGCCAACACATAAGCAGCGTATTCATCAGGATTGGTCATATTTTCTGAACCCTGTTCTGATTCATCTTCTTGAAAGGGGACCGTACAAACTTGGCAGCAGCCCTCGCGGATGTTGTCCCGCATACGCCCAAGGGTTTTTCCATACTTTTCAATTGCTTCATTAGCATGTGCCGAGGCATCTGCCAGCACATGTTCTAACTGTCCTGGATGAATTTTTGGGAACTCTGTCCAGGCCTTCAGGAACGATGCATCGGGAAAGTCTTTGAGGGCCTTCTTCAGTGGTGCCATATCTTGATTGTCTGTGCCCAGTCCCTTTTTATCTTCATTATGCAAATTTGCACGCAGCCAGGTCACCCTGGAAAGTGAACGCGCGGCCATACGCAGTTTTTCTAAGTGGCCTCCGACGACTCGCCGAATGATATCGCCGACAGACGTGGCCTCGAGGCCAAGCGCAGCCGCAGCCGTGCCGACAGCATCAGCATTCACCATCTCGAACACATCATCTGGTACATCTAAATCACGAAGGATCCCTGCTACTCGGCCGCCCGCCACGTTAATGCGACGGAAAGAACAGATTGTACTATTGATGTGCGAATCAACATAGTTAGCAGCACAACGCAGACTGCCACAGCTGTTGAGGGTTTCATCCAGTGCGGCTCCCAATACAGGTATCCCAGTACACATATTTTGGCGAAAGTAGTCGACAATAGATTTACCGGGATGGTAGGCGACTGTTGAGGTGGTTCGGCGCCGAGTCGCTGAGATTAGCCAAGTAAACAAGGCCGGAATAAAGCAGTCATCGCTACTGAGCTTCAGTGTGTCATAGTCATCGATGATTAAACGCGCTACCGGCACGCCTTCAAGAATTTTGCCAATAGCGCTGATTATCGACCGGGTCGACTTTGAAGGTGGCTTAGGAATCGCAGCACCATCGTTTAATTCCTCCAGGGCTTCCCCCGCCAGCACTGGCTCCGGGGTGTCCCCCATGTTTGCCGGGGCCGGGACATCCCCCGCCTTCACCGGGGCCGGGACACCCCCCACTTTTGCCCCGGCCGGGGTGTCCCCCACTTTTGCCGGGGCCGGGGTGTCCCCGAGCTCACCGGCGACAGTAAATGTTGAGACAACGCGACCAGCCTTCACAAATATGATATCATAGTCGCTAACGGCCTTGCCATTTCTATACAGAGTTTCAAAGGCGCGCAAAGAGTGCACATTTTCAATAATTAGTACTCGAAGATTAGTAAAGCGCGCAGCATTCTCTTCCCACTGTGAGATGACATTGGCCGCGGCCGCCACAATAGTCAGTGGAAACACTTGTGAATATCGCACAGACACTTCTGGCATAAAGTAGCCATCTTGATTGCATAGATTTCCTGTAATGAGGGGCGCCAGCGAGGGTCTTGCCCGCGGTACGCGCTGGGCACACACACGGGCGAGAGCCAGTACAGTCTTGCCGAAAGAGAATTGTGCCGCAATCCGTGCCATAGATAGTTGCAGCATACCCTGGCTAGTGCGCAGGCTTGCAGAATTTTCCAAGTAATCCATTGCGGCCAGCATGGTTTTTTGTGGCAGGTACAATTCGCCTCGAAATTCTGCGGGCGTTTCGGCGCGCGGATCGTCTTCAGTAAGTTCGCGTATGTAATAGTGTCGGTGGATCGCATTTTCCCAAGAGTGTTCAACAGCATCTTCTGGAACATGTTCTTGATAAAATCCAAATCGCTGCAGTCTGTGGATATCGTCATCTGCCACTAGTGCCGCACCGGGCGCAGCCGCTGCAACTGCGGCAGCCGCATCGTCTGCGGCTGCCCGTCCTATCAAACGCTGACGTCGATTCATCCTGGCAAATTACCGTGATAATTTGCTAAGTACCGTGGTAATTTGCTATTTACCGTGGTAATTAGCAAATTACTTATATTTAGAACCATTTCAGTTCAATTCTAATTGCTAAAAAAGCATTTAGTAGGCTAATTATTGAAAGCCCGCATAGGTGTGCCCCATCGCATCCGCATCAGCCATACGTGTTTCTGATGAAGAATTATGTCGATAGAATACACCTCCTAATTGATTTGAATCTGAAAGGAGAGGAGTTGACAGTTTTTGCAGTTGGACACGTCCAAATAGCATTGCACCAATAGCCACATCATCTATGATTGGTTCAACCGGTACCGAAATGAGTAACTTAGCAGTTTCTTTAGTTAACACAATGCAGGTCCCTGAAGCGAATACCACACCATCATAGCGATGGTCTGTGATATTTGCTTCAGGATCAAGCCAATACATTGTTAAACAATGAGGAGCCGCATAACCCGTTGCAATTTCTTTATAGGGAAACTTTTTGAAATTAATGGCTGTCGAACTATTGCTTCGAACAATGAGATCAAATGTCCCATCTTTTTCTAACCAGTAGCGAATTGCCTTTAGTGTTTTATCAAGAATCCCTGGCACCCGACTCTCTACGCCCTTTAACCACATAATATCATCTTCAAATACTATCTCCTCTTCTTGTTCTCGAAAAGAGATGAAATAGTGTTGTAAATAAATCTCATCAGAATTTACAAAATTTTTGAGATATGTTGAAACATGGTTTCGCATCGTCTCTAAGTGAGGCTGACCTCCATTGTAAATGATGAGATTAAGAATCTTAATCGGCATATTGTACTTCAAACTATCAGAGCCCATATACAATTCTAATTACTTTTTTATTTACGTGCTCGGCGTGGTGGTAGAGCGGCCAGGGCATCTTCACTACGTAGGTCCAAAGCACACTGTTGTGCATGCTTCATGGGGTATCCCGGATAGTGGGTTTGAATGTACTGATGCCGGGCACCGCCGTCTTGGTACATTTTCTTGAACCTGCTATATGCCTCTTGGATGAAGGTTGGGAAAGCCGGGTCTACTGTGCCATCGGCTTTAAATTGTTTACGCCATCGTAGGCCAAATCGGCCGCATATACGGTCTAGGTCCGCTGCATGGTCTGCCGGCACACGATTGGCCGCATGGACTACCATGCGGCCATCAGGACCCTTAGTACGTTTTCCAAAGACTTGTTGATTTACACACGTGAGGGCGCCCGCAAGTCTCTCCATTGGGGTTGCTTCAAGACCCACGTAGCCACCTTTATTGATTTCCAAAGCAAGATGTTCGATACCATTCTCTGTGAGCCACTTCTCGAGAAACTCCATACATGGTGCCCACGCATAAGGCCCATCAGCCCCCCAGGGAAGCCATCCTGGCAACGATTCAAGATCTGTGCGTTGATACGGCTCGAGCTCTCCCTGATTATATTTTGTGGCAATCGACGCATAAATTGAATGCAGGTTGACACGTACCTCTTGTGGTTTGCCAGCGGAACTGTCACTGCTAGAACTTTCATCATTATGTATTCTGGTGAATATCCACTCATCAGTGGTCTTTGGGTAGCGGCGACACTCCAATACAACTCGGCGCAGTTCTGCAAAGGCGCGATTCCAAGGGATTGAATCTGCTCGCAGTAGACGTTCGGGTCGGCGGCCGGCGATTAATGCAGCGCCAGCAACCCCGTGCCGAATAACTCGTCGACATGCAGCAAGTCGGGGACACCCCGGCCCCGCCGTTAACAAATGGGGAGTGTTTGGGGGAGTGTTTGGGGGAGTGTTTGGGGGAGTATTTGGGGGAGTGTTTGGAGGAGTATTTGGAGGAGTATTTGGGGGAGTATTTGGGGGAGTAATTGGGGGAGTAATTGGGGGAGTATTTGGGAGAGTATTTGGGGGAGTATTTGAAAGTGAAGCCTGGGCACTCCCCATTAACGTCGGGGCCGGGGTGTCCCCGGGGGTATTCCCGGGGGTATTCCCGGGGGCCACCCATGATAAAGTCATTAGATCGTTTGATGCACCTATCAGTGCATCAAACAATAATGGATCCTCATCTAACAAGGCATCGATAAATGGCAATATACTAGAATAACGCTTGAGGTTCACCGGCGCATCCACGGGGCTCTTTCCATCATACATCAATGGTATAAATATTCTTGAAACGGGCTTGCCCTTTAATGGATTGAGTGGCCGGCATAGGCTCTGTATGATGTCTCGAGGACTATGTCGCGGCGCCGCAAAGAATACACTAGTCAGAGCAGGCACTTCAACCCCCTCTTGTAGCATGCGGCAGTTAAATAATGCCGAACGAACCCCTGGCTTAGTAAACTCCTGGAGCGCTATCTGTGCAGCTCCGGGAGGCATTCGACTGTGTACACAAGATGTGGCAAATGCCGTAGCACTAATCTCTTTTTGGGTCATAGCACAGAGAGCATCTGCATGAGCAATATCCCGACAGAAGACCAGCATTTTTTCAACCTTACTCATTGTGGCCACAATAGCCTTAGCCATTGCAGTATCTGTTTCCATTTCGGGTGATTCCAGGTCTACCGCCACAAGCTCAAGACAGAAATTATTTACATAGCCAGCATTAATGCCCTGACGTAAGTAATAACGATTGGCTACCCCTCCAAACATTTCACGATCACGCATTGTAATCGTATTGGGTGTGATTGCATCATATATAGGGGTCGCTGTCATAAATAACTGTTGTGGAAAGGACACGGGCGGAACAGTTTTGCTGGTCTGACAGGCCAGAATAATCTCATTAAAAGGTCTCGACACCCGGCCGCCGCATATACGATGTGCCTCATCATAGATTACCAAACCGAATTCTTTGATATGTGGAGTGAGGAGTGCAGAGCTCTGGTAAGTTGAGATAACCCAATTAGGCAATTTACTATCTACAGTCTTCTGCATAAAAGCCATTATGGCCTGGTCATTAGTAGTCATTCCCAAAGAGCAATTTTTCAGTTTAACTTCTTGCTGATCGGAGCCGACCAACAAGAGATTGATCCGGCCGCCCGCATAGTGGTAGATTTTTTGAGCTGTCTGGCGTAATAGTGCCAGTCCTGGAACTAAGAATAGCACTGGCGAACCGATCATCTGAGCCGTCGTAAATGCCACCGGTGTCTTGCCACAGCGGCAAGCCATTTGCAGAATTGCGCGCCTGTTTTTATTCAGCTCTGCAGTAATTGCAGTAGCCGCTTCTTGTTGGTATTCTCGCAAAACTAACTTGTCTGAAGTCAACTCCGCCTCTATCAGATTTAATTCATCGGCGGCATCTTCTTCTGACACCGAAGTCCGCAAACTATCAGGATAATTTGCCGGCAAACTATCAGGATAATTTGCCGGCAAACTATCAGGATAATTTGCCGGCAAATTATCAGGATAATTTGCCGGCACTAATGGTGCAAGAGCTGTCTCTAACAACAATTTCATCTTGGCCACCATTGGCTCAGTTTTTGTCTTAGCCAAAGTTTTTGACTTGGGCGCCGCCGGTCGCTCATAAACTGGAGCGCGCTTTAATATTAGTGGATAGCTCAATAATTCAACGAGTTTCTGTGCCAAATTCAATAATTCTGCAAGTGTAACCTGCACTAGCTCGCTCGACCCAAGCCGGTTCTTCTGAAAATGTACTAAAACCCCACATTCAACCTCTGCTGCAGCTTCTTTAGTTGGCAACTCAAGAGTCGCTACGAATCTCCAGCTGTTCGGAGGGAAACACGTTACATAAGCTGAATCATGTAGGCGCTCCCGCAAGTCACCGGTATGGCCAACTTTGTACAAAGGCCGTAATAAGTCGCACTCGGCGATATAGAAACCTGGAACTAAGTGTCTTTTCGCCATTTATAATATTATAACTATTAGTTTAAAAGAAATGGTTTATAAGAATTGGTTTATATGAATGGCCTCTAATATTTTAAAAATATTATGTTTCATTCTGCTGGTCCTGTGCCTACTATTAGGTCTTGTAATTGCAAACAATGCGGTTGCAAACAATGCGGCTAATGTTGACCAAGATATTCAACTAAATAAATTGGGTGGGTCAATAGATCATCGACCCCGGGTATTATTTAAAAACATGTCAACACCAGTTAAATCGAATATCATAAAATTTCTCACAAAGTATGGCCGCAAACCTAGATTACTTGAAATGCCAATTCATGAGCGTACCAAAAGGATTATCATGATAATGGATAATGAAAAACTCAGTGATGTTGAAGTATTGAGGGAATGTGCTCGTCTACTAAAACAGACTGCATTTTCTACCTCAGCTATATCTAGCCGTCCTACATATCGAGTTGCTAGTATTACCAATGAGTTAGAAATTATCCGCAAGGGGATCAAGAACCCCAAACAGGCATTTTACTTGGACATTGGGTGTGGCAATGGAACAATCACCAAAGGTATTTCTGAGACACTAAACATCCCTGCAAGCCATACATTTGGGGTCGATATTAAAAAACCCGACACACTTGATATCAAAGATACCAATTTCTCTTTAGTAAAAGATTCGAGGCTGCCATACAAAGACAATCATTTCGATCTGATTTCGATGTTTATGTCAGCGCACCACTTTACAGATATCCAAAAAATGATGGCTGAGACCAGAAGAGTTGCCAAAGACGGGTGCTATTTATTAATGCGGGAGCATGCCATGTTGGATGCTGTCGATGAGCCTCTGCGGGCTCAAGGACTAGACAGTGAGACAAGTTTCTTGGACATAATCCATGCTTTGTATGCCAGTACAGAAGTATCATCGACCACCGAGCAGACGCCAGAACAGTTTATAGAAGACTACTATCGGCCTGGAGGGTATTCTCATTACAATAATGTTATGTGGTGGGTGGCTTTGGCCAACCTCCATGGATTTGAACTTGTCGCGGATCCAAGTTTAACCCATGACATGTTTGGATCACTGTATTTGTTGTTCCAAGCATGACGATAATGTATACCTTTATTGGTCGATAATATTCTTTCTTAGAGATTGCTTGAAATGATTATAAGCATATTGGTTTTTTATCATATGATTTTCAAGTTCCAGATATTTGTAGTCTTAGTGGTAATTCTTGCTTTGGTGTGGAAGATAATACTGGTTAGTGGCAAAGTGCCCGTTAAGAAAAAGAAAAGAGTTCAGCACACAGAACTGGATTTAGAAAAATCTGAACAAACATCTTGTTCAATACTCGAACCAGCTAGACAAAAAAATGAAATAGAAAAAGAAAAAGAAATACAGTCCGAACGACTGGGGACTCTACCCGTAAAGTTTTCAAGTAAATTAAATCCATATGCTAAGCCATTTGTACCCGCCTGTGCTATAAATAATTCTCAAGATGAGCCGGTCAGAGATCGCGCGGCGGCAAATTATCATGATAATTTGCCAGCAAATACTCATGATAATTTGCCAGTAAATACTCATGATAATTTGCCAGCAAATACTCATGACAATTTGCCAGTATTAAAATCCGATTACCGTGAGATTGAATATATCTCTTTAATCAACCACCCAGGGACCGAGATTCAGCGCGGTATAACGATAACTAAAGACCTATTCCTAGAATTGTCTGATATTAGGTCTAGCATGTCTAAACTCAGATTAATGGCAGACTTCAATATGCAATGTGGTAAAATTTATTTGGCAATACCTGACCAGGAAACGGCCCAGAACCATAACAGTCTCATTGGGTGGCGCCGCGCTCTTGCTGAGAATCAAAAATTTATCTTGCCAACACAATTTGATGACACTGCGGTAAAGCCATGGCGCCGCGCCGGTCCAAAAATAGACAGGCCTGGTTCAGGACAACTATGGAGGGTCAGTCGATTTGGGAACTATCCGTTATTTATCATTACTATTAAGTCTGGTTTGTTCTCAGCTTAAAATACTACACTTTATGTCTTTTGTTGCAAAATGTAATTTGATCACAGTTACTTTGTAGTATAGGATGGCGGCAATTCCAGCGCCACTGATGGCCCGCTGTGGGCGCCGTGGCCTTGCCATCCCGCTCGCGGCCTTCCGCGAGCGGGCCGGTGGAGATGCGGCCGTCCGTAAAATTCTGCGAGCCTTTACTGTCACAGAAAATGTGTCATTTGCCCGCGGGCGGCCCAAAAGTATGGCTAAGGAGACCCGCCGGGCTTATCACATCGATAAGGCAACAGATTCGCTGATTATTCCGCGTATGAAAGCGGCCCTGTTAATGAAAACCCGAACTCCACAAGGCCTTATGTTACTTGATGGGGTTATCGAAGGGCTACCCAATACGCCCGATGAGCCTCTTCCAGAGGTCCGCCGTATCGATCTGGCGACTTGTGGTCCAGAAGAGCCCCTGTATGACTACCAAGAGGCCGTTGTAAGTCATATTGTCGGATCACCAACCAAAGATGTTTATTTGCAGATGGACACGGGGCTTGGTAAAACCCGCGTAGGCTGTGCTATCATCGCACAGCGTGGCATGCCAGGGCTTGTGGTGGTGCCAACCGAAGCGATTGCCTTTCAATGGCTCGATGAGCTTGCTGACAGTTACCCTGGTCTGCGTGGTGGGATTTATCGGAATGATGAGGCCCGTAAAGCCGTGGCCGCGGCCAGTCAAGCCAAAACGGTCCGCCAGCCCGCAGGTCCAGCAACGCATGATATGGTAGTCGTGATCGTGAATACTTTCCGCGACAAGACCCCTGACTTTCTGTGTGGCTATGGCATTGTGATTCTGGACGAGGCCCATGAGCTACAGTCAAAACAGAATAGTCGGGCTCTCTGGCTTGCACAAACTTCCTTGGTAGTTGGACTGAGTGCCACCCCTTTGGAGCGGCCCGATGGGCTCGACCGCTATACTACAATGCACTTAGGAGCACCTCTGAAGCTAGCCGACATTCCTGGTGGCAATGTGAAGACAGCGAACTTTAGCGGCGAAGTCAGGCTCATCGAGTATGCTGGTCTTGCTGGGGACCCGGTCTGCGAGACCGTCACGGGCGCGACCGGCACAATGTCGGCGATTCTGACGATTGGCCGCGTGCTGGGTGATGCAGCACGCCGCCGCATGGTAGCACAAGAAGTACGCCGTCTCCTCATGGCTCACGAAGAGTTACCTCCAGATGAGCTTCAGCGGTGGGGTTTGGGGCCACGACCCGCATCTGCAGTTACGCCAAAACACCCTGAGGGTGAAATTCGCCGCCATGGTGTATTTGTATTTGCTGAATTGCGGGAGGCCCTGCCGGCGCTGCGTGATGAGCTTGAAAAAGTACTTGGCACCAAAGTGCTAGTTCCTGAACTCGATGCGGCCACCCCAGCCGACCCTATTAGCATACTTCGAGGGGGCGTGGCAAGAGATGCAGTGAGCAATGCACGTGCGCTTGGTGCACATGTTGTGCTCACTACGTATGGATTCTCGCGCCGTGGCATATCATTGCCAGACATGACTGCATTGGTGTTAGCATCGCCGCGCCGGCATGGTTGTACCCAAATATTTGGTCGCATCTTGCGGCGCGGTTCTGACGAAAGCATTCGGCGCATTATTGTCGACATCGTTGATGTATGCACGGGCCTGCGTGGCCAAGTAAATGATCGTAAAAAAGCATATAATATCAAAAACTATCCGATCACAAAAATCCAGTATAGTCATGAACAATTTACCCCCGGGGACACCCCGGCCCCGGCGTTGGGGGGCGGAATTGCCCTGGCTTTGGGGGGCGGAATTGCCCTGGCTTTGGGGGACGGAATGGCCCCGGCTTTGGGGGCCGGGGTGTCCCCGGGGGCATCCCCAATTAACGCCGGGGCCGGGGTGTCCCCGGGGGCATCCCCAATTAACGCCGGGGCCGGGGTGTCCCCGGGGGCATCCCCATTTAACGCCGGGGCCGGGGTGTCCCCGGGGGCATCCCCATTTAACGCCGGGGCCGGGGTGTCCCCGACTACTGATGAGTTATTGAAGATGCTAGCTTAAACCTTCAACGGTTATTTTTTGTAACTCATGTTTGTTATTATATAGATCACTTATATGAGTTATATATTCAGTCCATTACGCAATGGAGCGCAACAATACATCATACCCAGTCCACACGACGGCACAGCTGCGGCAGCTGCATCAGAAATATGTGAAAGCTCGCGCCGATGTGACTGCCAGTGGTCATAGCTGGGCCGAACTGTTACGGTACTACCAGTTCACAGTTCGCGCTTTCTTTAGTGATGAATTGGGTGGTGCTAGTGACTCACGCGGTCTCCTATGCTATCACTCAATGGGGCTAGGTAAAACACGCCTTGCCGTTGCGGTTGCCGTTGCTCTATGGGATGTGCGATCAGTTGTTGTAATGCTACCAAGATCTTTGCGATCCAACTTTGAGAAGACTGTGCGTGAAGTAATTTTGGCAACAGAAAAACCAAGCGACCCTGATATACTTGATGCGAAGGTCAAAACGGCACTTGAAAGGTTCACGTTTGTATCGATGGATGCATACAACTCTGCAGACCAGATGGCCCGCGCCGGAACCAGTCAAAAAGTCACGAAAAGAATTCCTAAAGACAAGGCACTCATAAACACAAAGAATAAGAATAAGAATTTTCCTATCTTGCCCACCGGTGGCCTCGATGGGAAACTGCTTATTGTTGATGAGGCCCACAACTTCTTTCGCGCCATCATCAATGGCGGCGAAGATGCTAATGCCCGCCGCAATTATGATATGATCATGGGGGCCCGGGACCTTCGGATATTATTCTTGACGGGAACCCCGGCGTCAAAGGACCCCTTTGAGCTTGTACCGTGTTTTAATATGTTGGCGGGGTTTAATCTACTCCCAACTCAGTACGAAACCTTTTACGATTTGTACGTCGACAAGGGTACGAATTCTGTAAAAAACGCAGAGCATCTGGCTAACCGGATTATTGGTCTGGTTTCTCATGTTTCAACGGCATTGCCAACGGAGCCCAAAGAATCCGATGAGTCTGAAACAATCATTGATATGAAATGTCTCTGGGCCCGAACGGCCGACTTGCCTATTATTGATGTACCATCTAGTGCATTTAGTCAACTTCTGAGAGATCTTACATGGGATGGGGAGATGGGGCCATCAACACTCAGTGCCTTTGAAGTTGTCACGAATCTGGCTAAATATCCACATGAACATGCCAAAATCGCCATGGCAGATCTTAAATACCCCATTCTGATCGCTGGCGCACCGGGTAACTTGCCGCCTAGTAACTTGCCGCCTGGTAACTTGCCGCCTGGTAACTTGCCGCCTGGTAACTTGCCGCCTGGTGACAAAACTCCTTTAAAAGTATATGACGGCATGCATCGGATTGCCAGAGCTGTCTTAATCGATGGGGCGGCCTCAGTGCGAGCGGTCTATGTCGGACCTGAGATCATCAATGAGTGTAGATTAAAAGCTCCAACCGCAAAACATGTTTCTAGGGCAGCTCGTTCTGATGGTTGGTTTCCAGAAGAGAAGCCTGTGCATGTTGAGCTAATTGAGATGGGGACCGATCAGTACCGACAGTATTTACTGGCACGCGAGCGTGAAGCCGCCGAGAGTTCCGGCATGGGCTCGGCCGGGCTAGGTAGTGTATTGGCATCAGGCCCGCTCACGTTACCAGGTGCCGAAAAAAAGGCAATGAGCTCATACTACGTACACAGTCGCTCAATAGAGAACTTCTGCTTCCCTCGAGGGTTCGCAGATACCCCCATCGATGACATACCATTGGAAGAGCTCACAGACCAACTTGCACCCAAGCTCGCATTAATTGCCAAGCGTGCTGTTGATGCACCTGGGCCCATATTGGTATACAGTCAGTTTGTTGATCGGGGCGGACTTCGTCCACTCACGCGATATTTGAGGCGCCAGAAATTCTTAGACTGGCGAGAGGCCTCTGGGGGGCAGGTTGTACAAGATGATCGCAATGACTTCATAGAGGATGTGCAGACACTGACCTCTATGATAAAGAATTCCCCTAGTGGTCAAGTGCGGCACACTGTAGTTTATATTGGTGCTACACCTGGCCGCCATATACCATACTTAGCCAGTCTGTTTCCTACAATTACATGGCACCTCTATGATTCAGCCCCCTCGATCAATGGACGACCAGAAGAATTGGCACGTATCCACACTCATAAGGACTCCAATGCTGAAGAATGGCGCGGTCGCTGTGATATCTTCATTGACAGAAGCAATGAGAAAACACCATCGGGGACACCCCGGCCCCGGCGGTTGATGACCGGGGCCGGGGCACCCCCGCAATTAACCGCCGGGGCCGGGGTGTCCCCGGGGGCACCCCCGCAATTAACCGCCGGGGCCGGGGTGTCCCCGCAATTAACCGCCGGGGCCGGGGTGTCCCCGCAATTAACCGCCGGGGCCGGGGTGTCCCCGCAATTAACCGCCGGGGCCGGGGTGTCCCCGGGGGCGTCCCCGAGAAGATATGCAGTGATCTCGGGTGAAGTGTCCTCTGAAGAACGGCAAGCAATCATACAGGCCTTTAACTCAAAAGAGAATGCGCATGGGGAGCTGATCAAGGTCATATTGGTTTCAAAAACTGGCGCCGAAGGACTTGATCTGAAGTGGATTCGTGAAACACACCAGCTCGAGCCTTACTGGGACCGAGCCCGTGATGATCAAGTGAGGGCCCGCGCCGTGCGCCTGGGCAGTCATGATGGGCTACCAATTGCTGAGCGTGAGGTGCAGCCTTATATATACGTAGCGATCGCAAATGCAACCATCTGGAAGAACATGCCAAGCAGTTCGCGCGAGCCGATGACCATCGACGAGATTTTCTACGAGCGGGCATCGAGGCGCTATCGGCTCAACCAGGCTTTTCGCAATGTGCTAGCTTCAGCCTGTCTCGAATGCGAACTCTTCGGCTACAATGCGTTTGGTTTCAAGTGCCGCACATGTGTGCCAACTAATGCAGCGCTGTGGCTGCCCGATCCGGCCGCCGATTCTCGCATGCCAGATAGCTGTGAATTGCAGACAGAGCAGACCATAGAAGCCGTTCCGATACAGTTGGACGGCCAGCAGTACTATTACCAGGCCGACGCGGAGTCGGCCTATGGTTATGTCTTCTTCGAAGAAAGGGTTGACTTGGGGGCTTATGCCCCTATGGACCCAGCCGATCCACGCATGCCCCAGCTGGTGCGACAAATCGCAGATAGCGTCTGAGTATTTTATCAATAAATGAATTTTAAGCTAGATACTATACTCATTGAAATATCGTAGAAAAACAAGAAACTTGTTATAATTTCAATGGCTGTAGGGGCTATTATTGGACGCGGTGCATATGCAATCGTACGTAAATACGAAGACCCCGATATTGGTCCCGCAGTAATAAAGATCTGTAGAGTGTTTTCAGACATGATCGATTGGAAAAGAGCCCTCCGAGAGGCCTACGTGGTCTGGTCCCTCAGGAACAGCTCTTACATAGTCAAGGCAATAGACATATTGTCATCCTCCTCTTCATCGCAAGAACCAATCATTGCAATGGTCTTTGAAAAATACCATACAGACTTATTCCAAATGAACCAGAAGAAAATCCTCACATCTACTGAGATCAAAAAGATCATGTTTCAACTCGTGGAGTCGTTGTATGGGATCCACGCGGCTGGACTTGTACATGGCGATATGAAATTGTCGAATGTCTTTATCAATGAAGATCTCTCTGCCACCATCGGTGATTTCAATGGAGCTTTCAATGTGAGTTCCCCGCCAGCTGATGAACAACACATGCCCCGAATGACTCAGGGCTACCGAGCCCCTGAATGTTTATTATCTGGCTTGGTCTCAGACCAGGGCAAGAGATATGATAAGATAGATGTCTGGGGGCTTGGAATCATCTTTGCAGAATTATTAGATACTTCTGGTAAATTATCCCAACATGTCATTAATACGCCCAGTGATCCGACCCATCAGCTTCGTTTGATTATCAACCTGATCGGTTCGCCCGATACTTATGGTTTGGAATGCTTAAAGTCCTACCTTGGTATGCTGAGCCCATTTGAGCCCATCGTCAACAACCCCTTTGCCTACAAGCCTTCCAGACTACATGAGATTGCAAGCGGGCCTGCTCTAACTATGGTCACTAAAATGTTGTCATTCGATCCCAAAAAACGTCCAACGGCTCTTGAACTGTACAATGACCCATACTTTCAGGAATTTGACCACAATACTTTGCTATTACCTCCTTATCGAGTTGATTTGAGTCACATTGACAGGATAAAAACAGTAGATGGAATCTGGGAAAGCCTTTCGAAGCTGACCAATGAGAGCGATTCGATGCAATGTATTGGGTCGATCGATTTATCAAACTTAGAGTGTTAGAATTTGTGGGGCCTTAGTATCATTTTTTGATAGTATCTTCGTAGTTGGGTCGGCGCCGTAGCGAAAGGCGAACGCGCCGGGCCCAAATGCTTTGGTGTATTTTTCGGCCTGACTAATAACACTGCGCGCCGTCAGTGGCGAACCGTACCAGTAATAGTTTTTGGCATCGAGCCAGTGCACAGGCCGCCCATTAATGATAATGGGCTTTGTGAATAAGAAATCGGGGGTAAGACCGCTTTCTTTAGACGCCGCCCTCGCATCGTTTTCACGTAAGAAGGCTGAGCGCCCAATCTGTGTGGCAAGCATTTCAGAGATCCTGTCTTCAAACTCAGATGCCATGTCATGGGCTCGCATAGAATTTAGGCGGGATGCCAGATCGGCTCGAAAGAGCCGAGTAAAGCCGCCAGTAAGTAAGCGGCTTAAACTCTTTGGGTCAGCCATAGCATTGCGGACCTGCGAGGGCGTGGCGCCCTCGGCCAGCAGTAAATATCGCAACAGTGCAACGGGCGGTTGTCGTATGGTTTCTGCGGCTTTCAAAATGGCACTCTCGTTAAAGGGAACTGTGAGGTTTAATTTAACTCCTCGAATGTGTGCGCGCTGCGCCGCCAGCGTAACTTCAGTGCAGAAGACAGACAATATCGCATCAAAAGTCGCATTGCTATCTACGCTCATCGCGGATTCTTTCTGGGCCTGCTCTACTACTAGCGGACTGGGCGGGCCGAACTCGCCACGGCGAATCGCCGCACGGGCAATAGACTTCGCATATTCAGTGACTCTGGGCGCTTGTGGCGTCGAGGGCCAGATAACTTTTAGAGTTTGCGAGGCTTTTCCACCAACATGTTTGCTACATTTCGTGCTTTTTAACAAAGCACAAGCATAGCAACTCATTATGGTTCTTAATCTTAAGATTAAGAACAACTAATCTTATAAAAGACAATATGTCTTATAGGGATACAACAAAAATAAAACAAATAATCTTGGCAAAATCTTGATCTTGCATAGGCAAAAATCATGATTTTTTGCCTATGCAAGATCAAATACTCATGTAGTTGGTCAGCCGCTGGACAACACGGCGCAAGCGCACAGGAATGCGCAGGCGGAGCCGAGCCACGTTCACAGTCGCACTACTTGTAATAGTAATACTGGTAGAGCCGCTGATAGTGAAAGGCTGCAACGTGAATGGCTGATAGGGCGGCGGCGGCACCCATCTAGCAAGACTCTGAAGATTAGGATTTTGGGGGGTTGATCCATTAAATGGGTAGAATTGCATGTTGTATGAGGCCAATGTCGGATACTTAGAATTTGTCTGCATTGTCTGAACGATAGTGCCACTGAGGTTAATATTGGGATCAAAGTACACTGCAATGGTGCCTGAAACTGAACCGGCTGCTGGCGTACTAGGGTCGTTTGCAGGAATAGGATAGCCTAAGCTGCCAAATTGGCCAATTGTTGCACTAGTTCCTTTTAAATTAGGGAGCAGCGTGGCAACAAGACCGCCAACTTGATTGATATAGTTATCTAAACCGATATTACCAGTATTGCACCCTTGTAAGAACAAACGGTCGCCTACTATGAGAATACCGTTATTTAACTGCTCTGGGCTGACAAGCATACAAAGGTTGAGCCCAGAATCAGTTATCAACGGCATGCTATAATAGCTGTCTGGCTGGAAACTGAGGGGAATGTCTGGCCCCCGAAATTGTAAAGTGACCCCATGAACATCCTTCAGAGGATCAGTAAAGATATAAGTATCCCAGGATGAACCGGGCATGCCCAAAGGAGATGCTAATATCTGTGTTGGTGAAACTACAGCAGAGGCCGATGAAACACCACTCTGTAAAGATCCGTCAGCATTTACACTACCTGCGGCATACGGTGAATTATTGAAACCCTTATTGTTATTTGTGATAGTTCCGGCGGTCAAATCTAGAGCATAATCTAAGTGGTGGCGAGCGCCATTGCGATCACTAATTGACTGTAGACCGGCCTCTTGGATCTGGATTGTGAATAATCCATTTGGCGTTTGTGTTAGTGGATCATATGCCCAACAATTTGAAAAGGGTGTTGTGTATTGATATGTTGTCGAGCCAATACCGGTATAACTCGCTGGTAATCCATAAGAAAGTGCTGCCGTTGACTTATTAATGTTATTTTTACTAAGAATAAAGCCACCAGGCTGCACAGCTCCTCCGGATACTCCCAAATAGATCAGCTCAGGCAGTGGTGGCATAAAGAACTGTCCAAATTGCAATTCAACTACAGTGTCTACCTTGTCGCGCACACCAATCACTTGGTCGCCCGTTACGCCCTGCACCATGAAGTTCCACGTGAACGAGCCGCGCTCGGGTCGGCTCGTTTCGAGTTTGTTAAAACTGTCCAGAATGATATACTGATCACTGGCACCAAAGATACCACCGGGGGCTGGACGGTTACGCTCAAAGTGGTTGGCATATGATGCAGGCCCATCGAAGGCATCGCGCTTCAACAGCTCGTGGACATCGATGTTCGCAGCACGTGCCATCACAAAACGTCGCTATTATAATTACGCCCTTTAACTAATTTGGACACAAAACACAATAGTTTAAGAATCACAACTTTATTTTTTAAATCTCATGGCGTCCCCACCACTCACGTTCTTCGGCCTCCAGGACTTCTTCACGCAGATAGCGATCCATATCACGCTGGCGCTCCATTGATCCCGTAATAACTCGCACAGGGTCATTGCGTGAACGCACTTGGTATGTATTTGCCTCATCCGCATCGATTTCATCGCCGTTTGCCTCACTATCCACACAAGGCCCGGGGGTCTCAGGTGCCGCATTACGCCCAGAGTCGTAGAAGTTACCCAAGGGTGCTGTTTCATTCTGTCCAGTGATTCTGTCACGAGATCCGGCGGCTGAGTTTGGCCACTGGCTATCGGCATCTAAAATTATAGCACCTGGGTATGGGTGTAGAGGCTCGTCCAAGGGACTCAACTCTGGCAACTCATTTGGTGGGAGTTCTTCATGGTACATCTCTGGATAGGGTTCTGGCAGATTATCAGGACTATTCATGCCGCCACTAAAGAATCCTGATTTTGTCGGAACTGTCTTGTCTTTGTCTATTCGGTATGCCGTGAATATGGCAAATAAAAGACTTGCCGTAGAAATCAGGATCGTGGCGTGTTGCACGCCACACCAAATGATAACGATCAATAAGACAATGATGGTCAGTGCCAAAAACTCTGTTAGAGTAACTCTTGAATCAAGATTTCCGACGGCATTATCTTTCATAAACATGCTGGACACACAAAATATAATAAATATGCATAATCTTATGTTGAATTATTGAGGTGTTTCGGCCTCGGCTTCTTCGGCCTCGGCTTCTTCGGCCTCGGCTTCTTCGGCCTCGGCTTCTTCGACCCCGGCCTCTTCAGCCCCGGCTTCTTCGACCCCGGCTTCTTCGACCCCGGCCTCTTCAGCCTCGGCCTCTTCAGCCCCGGCTTCTTCGACCTCGGCCTCTTCAGCCCCGGCCTCTTCAGCCTCGGCCTCTTCAGCCCCGGCGTCTTCGGCCTCGGCCTTCTTTGCTTTAGCCTTTGCACGTTTTTGTTTATTGCGTGCAGCATTTTTACCCGGTGCGGCCGCTGCCGCTGCCGCTGCAGCGGCCGCTGCCTCAGCCGCTGCAATCTCAGCCGATAAAGTATCATTAGAAACTATGGGCTTTGGTGCGGCCCCTGCATCACCAGTTTTAGTTCCTGTGGCCTTTTCGAGCTCCTTAAAGTTCGCATCAACTTGGGCAAACAGATTCTGCAACTTCGGGTTCGAAGACTGCTGAGAAGCGAGCTTACGGTAGTGTGTGATAATGCGACGAAATTGTCCAGTGACCTGTGGGTTCGCATTCGTGCTCTTCGAAACGTCGAGCACAAAGTTCTCCATCATGATAGAAACGTTGCCACTTGACACATAGTCTTTGTAGTAGTTGTTAAAGTTACCACGCAGCATCCCCACACTCTCAACAATCTTGTCAAATGCTTGATCGCAGCGGGGGATGTGTTTCTTCACCTCATCAATCGACGACATGATAACCTCAACAAACTCGTCGACGTCGACATCAGGGGCCGACAGTGCCTCATAAACATCATGACTGATCTTCAGCATCTTGTGCAGAATGATCATTACGAATGAGCGGTCGCTCGCACTGATCGCTACGTCGATGTAGATTCGCTTGAAATTCAGCTGCGATAAGTCTGGCAAAGGTGCAAACACACTTCCAGCATCACGCAGTAGAAACTTGTCTTTTAGTGCTGCTTGATCATTTAGGGCCGTCTTATGTGGAATGAGATTTTTACAGACTACCAAGATGGTGTACACCAGACTGCAAGTTTTAATGGCGGCAAATACAGCTTCAAATTCTTTGAAAACCGCCTCTGGTACCCGAGCATAGTCAGAAGGGGTTGGACCCACAGCATTAGCAAGTTGAGGCATATATGGCGAAAAGTCAGGGGCTGAGAAGCTCTTTGCAAACTGTGCTTGCAAAGCCGCTGTATATGCAACAAGGTGTGCCCGCATATCGGGAAAGTGTGTGGTCATTAAATTTGACTCACGCAGGGCCGCCAGTAGTCGCAAGAAACGATCAACATGCTCACGAATGCGCAAGTATTTTTGATGAGTAATGGGTAAAGAACTTGAGCCAGATCCACCCAATACTCCTTGAAACATATCCAAAATATCCTTGTTCGCCAACGTGGCATTTACAACTTTTGAGTTAATCCGTCCAGACATTTTAGTAATGGTGTCTTACGTAACTCTATCATTACAATTACGGGTCTCCAAATCGGGGTCGGGGACACCCCGGACCCGGCTACTCTTTCGGGGACACCCCGGACCCCGGCTACTCTTTCGGGGACAGCCCGGCTACTCTTTCGGGGACAGCCCGGCTACTCTTTCGGGGACAGCCCGGACCCCGGCTACTCTTTCGGGGACACCCCGGACCCCGGCTACTCT
>Ga0114951_10002597_pt1 | contig 20205 bp, 14 predicted proteins | sample AM7aDNAmetaG_FD_88677 | JGI IMG/M metagenome (GOLD analysis project Ga0114951, IMG submission 88677) | Freshwater microbial communities from Finland to study Microbial Dark Matter (Phase II) - AM7a DNA metaG | ecosystem: Environmental > Aquatic > Freshwater > Lake | place: Finland: Lake Alinen... | reverse complement strand
CGGATAATCCGTCGGAGCATAAGCCTTTCCTTTTGTCGGAGCCGCTGCTTCCGCTGAATCATTCGCGGCAGGTTCGACGGAAGCACTGGGAATGCTGATTGGCAAATCAGCCGCGAAAACCGCCGGTCGGGCCAGCAAGCCAAGCAACACGCAGGACAAGGTCAGGATTTTTTTCATGGAATCAAACAGGGGGCGACCGCCTTGCGCCAGATCGCGTAGCCGTTGGGGTTCATATGCAGTCGATCATCGCCGTAAATTTCAGGTCGAGGCAGTCCGTCCGCTCCAAGCATCAGCGTAAAGGTGTTCACGAAAGTGATGCCATTCTTTTTGCAATAGCCGGCGATGAGCGCGTTGACGGACTTGATTTTCTCCGTCTGCGCCCAGCGTTTCGGGCTTGGCGGGCAGGAGATAAAAACAAGTTTAGTTTGCGGCAGTGCCTGGTGAAGTTTCGTCATCAGCGCCACAAAATCGCCGAATACGATTTCAGGATTCATTCCGGCGTTGATGTCATTGCCGCCGGCATAAATCACCACTTCGCGCGGGGCGTAGGGAATGATGATGCGATCCGCATAGGTGTAAACATCCGCCAGCTCACAGCCGCCGAAACCGCGATTAACGACGGGCAAGCCGGGAAAATCCGCGGCAAGCGTTGTCCATTTTCGGATGTAGGAACTGCCCGTGAAAACGATGCAGCCGCTCGGCGGCGGATTGGTGGCATCGGCGGCTTCAAAGGCTGCGATGGCCGACTGCCATTTCGCGGCGTCATGCCTGGCGAGGGAATTGGGCGGAGCCGACGCGCAGCCCGCAAACAGGAGCCAGCCGGCAAGGCCGCAAAATAAAATAATATTTCTGGAAGCGCGCATGGTTAGTCACCCTTCTCGCCGGGCAAGCGGCTGTCGGCGGCGTTGGTCAAAGCGCCGTCAAAATACTCGGCGAGCGCATAGACGTGCTGGTTGAGAGATTTCATTCCGGCAAGCAATGGCGCGTAGGGCTCATAGCGGTTGTTGACGATGCCTTTGTTCGAGTCGCGGTTGGACGGGTCAACACTTTTGTCATCCAGGTCATTGTCCGAATACCGGAACCAGTGCCAGCCGACGCAGGCTTTTGATTCGAGCAGGGCGAGCGTGAAGTTCTGATAAAACAAGCCGCGTTCGCGCTGGGTTTTGACCAGCCAGCCCGCGCCGCCGTTGTTGGGCATACCGGAATCCACACCCTTGGCATACCATTCAGTGATGAGCACCGGCCGGCCGGATTCACGGGACCACATCTGCATCGTCGCGGCATCCGGCGTCCAGGCGCGGTAATAGTTCATGGACACAACATCGATGAACGGGCCGCACGCCCGGAAGAGTTCCGGCTTGGCGATGTCCACTGCGTAAAATCGGGAGCCAAAAAAAAGATGGTTCGGGTCGTATTTCTTGATGGCACGGGAAACGGTTTCAAAATACCTGCCGGCGACCAGCGCCAGAAAATCCTGCTCATCGTTCACGGTAATTTGCTGCACCGATGCGTTCGTGCCATGTCGCGCCTGAAAAAACTGCAACGCCGCCTGATGGCCGGGATCAGTTTGCGGCAACGCGAGGAAATTCGTCAGCGCATGGCGCGGGAACGGCATTTCGTTGTCGGAGAAATAACCGAGCAGCCAGGGATCGTTTTTGCCGGCGGATAACTGCCGGGCGTAGTCGTCGCAAAACTTTTCAAACGCCGGGTCGAAAACAAAAATGCAATCGTTCGGATATCCCACGTGTCCCGGCTGCATGTGCGTGCCGCCCCGGATTTTTCCGTAACCCGCCATGAAGCCCAGCAGCCGCGTGTAAACCACGGGCTGTTTCACCTGGCTCAAGGCTTCATCTTCCGACCATCCGCCGCTGCCGTTGAAACCATTCGCGTGGAGCAGTTGCACGGCGGATTCCGCCCAGCCGGGCTTGTCGGTAAATTTTGCGGCCAGCGCCTTTTCTGCGCCGGCGGTGGGAATGGTTTTCACGGACGCCACGCCGACGTTGATGAACAAGCATCCGTCGGGATCAACGAGCCACCAGCGGTCGCCGACTTTGGCGGTGTGGAAAAAACCAGTAGCCGATTCGGTTCGCGCGCGCAGCCCGCCGTATCGACTCAAACCGGATTCTGCCGGCAGGGCGGCGACCGCCGGAACATCCTCCAGCGTGCGCGTGGAATAATCTTTCCATTCCAACCCCGGCTTGACCGCCGCCGGAACCATGCGCTGCGCCGATGCACCTGCCGTTGCCGTCGCAACTGCCAGCAGCAAAATTGTCATCCCGGCTTTCATTTAAATACTCTTCATGCCTCTGTCATTATGTCAGAACCTTCCCAAATACTAACCGAACGTTCGTTCTGTTCGTTACGGCGCAACTGCGCGGTAAAACCGCTGCGGAAAATTGGTCTGGTCAAAATTCGTGCAGCTCCACGCGCCGCTGCCATTGGAAATATTGGTGCTGATGCTGACCCAGTTGGCCGGCGCGAGATTCGTCGTGGCGAGCAGGCGGAAAGTCGTGTTCGCGGCACCGGAAAAATTCATCACGAGACTGCCGTTGGCATTCGCCATGACGCCGGTGATTTGCGGCGGCGGATTGGTCGTCGTGGTGACATTGGAAATCAGCACCAGCAAGACGGCGTTGGTGCGCAGGATACGCAATCCGCTGGAATTGAGGTCGGCGGCGCTGCTTAGGGCCAGCGTCACGCGGTTGCTTTGGATGAAGCTGGCGAGCGGCGACAGGACGAAACTTTGCGGCGTGGTGCCGCTGGCCGGCAGGTTGGTGAGCCCGCCGATGGCCGTGGCGCTGAACGCGCCGCTGGCGAGCAGATTGTCGCTGTTGGGATCGTTGGCCTGCGCGCTGTTCCACGTCACGACGGATGAAAAACTGGGGTAGGCCTGGTTTAGCGCCCAAAGCTGCACCTTCTGCTGGTAGATGCTCAAAAAATTGATGGTGAAGACAGCTTGCGTGGCGGTGTTCACGTTGAGGCCGGTGAGGTCGAATTGAAAATAAGCCTTACGTGCCGAGGTGAACGGCGTGGTGTCGTATTTCACCATGAGATAGCCGGTGCCGGCTTCGTCCTGATCCGAGCCGGCGTTCGCGCCGCCGCGAATGAATGCCTCAGTCGATACGAATAGATTCGTCCAATACGGTGTGCTGCCAACGAAAGTATTTACGGTGAGGCTGACCGTGGCCGAATTGGTTCCACCCTGTCCGTCCGTCATCGTGTAGCCAAAACTGTCACTCCCGGCAAAATTAAAATTCGGCGTGTATGTCAGATTGCCGTTGCCGTTGTTGCCGACGCTGCCGCTGGTTCCCTGCGTGAAGGACACGATGGCCAAGGTGCCGCCATCCACGTCGCTGTCGTTGGCAAGCACATTGATGACCACCGGAATGTTCTGCATTGTAGTCGCGGAATCATTCGAAGCGAGCGGCGCATCGTTCACCGCGGCAACGTTGATCGTCACCGTGGCGATGCCGGAATCCGCCGCGCCATCGTTGGCTTTATAGGTGAAATGATCCGTTCCGAAAAAGTTCGTATTCGGGGTGTAGGTGAAACCGCCGTTGCTGCTGAGCGTGAGGCTTCCGTTGGTGGGAGTTGAGGCGAACAGGGCGGTGAGGGCATTGTTATCGGCGTCAAAATCATTTGCGAGCACGCCGGGGGCGGCGATGATGAGCGGCGTGTCTTCGGTTGCGGAATAGAAATCATTGGTGGCGGTCGGCGGCGTGTTGGTAATGAACACATTCGTTTTCAAAACGATACGAAGCCGCGGAGCATTGCCGCTTTCGGCAGTCAGAATTTTCACACCGTCGGGCTGCGTGTCGCCGATGGCGAGCGATGGGAGTTCAACATCCCAACGCGGATCTTGCGAGACGAGGAACGAAATCGCGCTGTTGGTCTGGGTGCGCAGCCAGTCCGTAACGTCAATCAGCTTCTCGCTGGTATTGGTGGAATTCACGACCACCTGCCCCATGACGTGCGCCGTGTCGCCCGCTCCGGTGACAAATTGTCTGGCGATGGTATTGCCGGCGGTGACGTTTTGCTTGAGATTCGGCACGGTGCTCCAGGTGACGGAACCCTGCGACCAGTTGGTCGAGTCGAGCGCATAGACGTGCGCCTGCGCCGCGTCGGTCACGCTCACGGTTGAAGCCTCGAGCGAGAGGATGGCGAATTCAATGTTCGTGGCGACGATGCCGGCAAGATTGAATTTCATGAGTGCGGCGCTGCGGTTGGCGGTGTTGGCCGGGTCGTTGCGCACGGTCATGTTCGTTGCGGCGCCGTAGTTCACCGCCTTGTTGGTTCCGTCCCGCACTTCGGCGTCGTCGGTGGCGGTGAGGATTTGTTCAGCCGCCTGCGGTTCCGTTGGAATGGTGAGCAGCCAGACGCTGTTGGCACTTTGTGTGCCCCCGGAAATAATCCGGTTACCGGGAATGCTCGTCCACAGTTTCCCGCCGCCGTAAGTTGTCTCGCTGACCTCTTCCAGCAGCGCCCGGCTGCCAATGGGCACGGGCAGATTCGTCAGGGCAAAATCAATCGTCACGTCACTCGCCGTGTCGTTGACGGAAAAAACATAGTATCGCCTGCGAACGGGGTCGTAGCTGCTGTGAACTTCAAAGGCCGTCGCACCGTTGCCCCGCACGGAGTTGAGCCGGTTGCGGCCAGTCGCAAAAGCTTTATTGAAGAGCCGGTAAACTTCGCCCGCCTTGGTGATGCCGCCAACATTGTAGGGCGAATTGTTATTGTCCACGTAATGGGTCGCGTTCTTGGCGACGGGATAGGTGCCGCCGGTGCGATCGGTCTGCGCGAACTTGAAAACGTAAAGCTCGGAGCAAAGATTGGACATCAGCGCGACGCAAATGCCGCCAAAGCTGGCATACTCGGCGGGTGTGTCGAGCGTTTCGGTCATGGTGTCGAAAGTCGCACCCGTGTGAGTGTCAAACTCGGATATGGTGGTCTTGAAACGCGGCTCGGGCGCCACGGCTGAAGTGAGATAGGAATGCAGATTCACCAGGTCACTGCCGAAACCAGAGGAGCCGCCACTGTATTGATGGTAATCGTATTTCTGAAAGTTGAGCCAGTTGGTGTCCGTGATGCCAAGGTAGTTGACGTGGCGGTTCGTCACCGCCAAGCCGCCCAGCAAAGCGATATCGCTGTCAGCCGAGCCGGCGTTCACGGGCGCAAGGATGATCGGGGTGAGCGATTTGCCAAAAAGCGCGTTGACGTCGGCGATGGCGGATTGCACCGCATCGGAAGCGAGTTGCAGGCGGCGGAGAAAATCCGCGTCGGCAACCGGCACGGCATCCGGCTCGTTATACATCTGGTAGCGCTGCACATCGAAAGTGCGACCGAAATAAAAAGCCTGGGCATAGTAATGCTGCCAATATTCCCATTTATTCGGCCAATCTGTGTCACCGCTGATGGGAAAGCGCGAAGCCGAGCCGGTGATCTGCGCACAAATCTGGACGCCGAGTTTGCGCAGCTCGCGGAAGCAATAATTGACCTTGATGTGATTGTTGCCGCTGGCACCCATGTCCACGGTTTCGTAACGATTGCTGAAATAGGTCCAGTTGATGTTGGTCAGGTTGAGCGGATTGGCGCGCAACGCGGCCCGACGAGCGACGAAGGAAGCCTGATCGGTCACCCCGTCGCCGACGGGTGATAGATCGTCAGAGGCCTCAATGTCACTGGGCGACACAAAAACCCGCGCTCCATTCACGCCGGCATAACGCCACCAATCGCGCGTATTGCTGTTGGTGTAAAAATGGCCGGAGTTATAGGCGAGAATTTCCGGAGTGGTGCCGATGACATTGGTTTGAATCGTCAGCGTGGCTGCCGGCAAAGACAGGCAAAACCCTGCCAATAAGCCGGCCAGTCTCGCGGCGAAGACAGGCGATAGAAGCCGGACAAGCGATCCGTCAGAATTTCGAGGTTCAGCCATTTGGTTTGCTAGAGCCGTTCAAAAAACATCCGGGCGGCAATGTCACCGCCCGGATGCGATCAACTACCCAATATTAACATCTCAGAACGGGAATGCCACTGTGGGGGAAGTTCCAATTTCCTTGATCTTATAAAATGCGGTTACGCTGGTCTGGCCGGTTATCACCGCACTATAGTTGCCCGCGCCCAAGTCGTTGATTGTGGCCGCGACCTGGCTATAAGTCCCGTTCACACTGGATGAACTCCAGACTTGTTGGCTGGCTGACTGGCCGGCTCCGGCTGAGTCGGTGTAGTTAATAGTGACGGTGCCAGCCGACTTGTTTACCCCAGAAATGCTGGGAAACGGCTTGCCGGCCACTTTTACAGCCGCATGAGAGATGATGATATTCCCCATCCCAGCATTCTGGCGCAGGACCAGATAGCTGACATTGGCCAGATTTGTCACCGCCACATCCTGCACGTTGACACTCGACGGGTCTGACGAGCTGGTCCCATTGACCCAAAGCGTGCTGATACCGGTGTCCATGTCATAGCTAACTTCGATGTTAACCGGAGCATTCGGAACAATGGAGGAAAGATTGGCGTTATCAAACATCGGAACATCTCCCGTGTAAGTTGCATTGGTCACGGGTGACGTGGTGCTATTTTGATACAAACCCAGATTAAACTGGCTTGTTCCGTTGGCGATGGTGCAGGCTTGGCCCATGGCCACACCGGTGGCGGATCCATCGGCCGCGAACTGAACGAAAGCGCCCGCAGAATTTGAAGGGTAAGTCGCGTTGGCACTGTAAACCGACATGTCCGCCCACTGGGCCGTGATGCAGGCGTAGAGTATTTGGTGACCATTGGCCCGATACGGCGCTCCCGCCAAACGCAACTGATCGGAATTACCGGAGGCCGAGCCGCGTATCAGCGGGGCGCCAATGGGAGCGATAACCAGGCTGCCGCCGCCGCTGGCGGAGGAAGTATTGACGACTTCCACCGAGCCGGAAGTCGAGCGATTATGCCACAATTTGGCCGAGGCATCCGCCAAGTTCACTTTCGTGCTGGCGGACGCGAAGGTTCCGGCGGAAGGCTTATAGTTCATCGTGTCATAGACAGCAAAGCTGCCATTGGGCAGCACCATCACCGCGAGGTTGACGGCATTGGTAAGGGAGTTGACGGAGTCAACCGCTTGCACATTGACCAAGCCCACACCACTGCCACTCGGAGTGATGGTCAGGGTGCAATTGTTCGTGCTGCTGCCGAATGCCGTTTGCGTGGAAAAGACGGACAGTATGTTGGTACTATAAATACTGGCTGAGACGGTAACCGCCAAACTGGCGGCCGGAATATTCGTATCTACGACGGTGAACGGAATTGTCAGGGAGCCCGCGCTCAAGAGCATGTTAGTCGGATTGAAGGAATTGATATTAGTGGTTCCGCTGTGAAATTCCGGCAATGTGACAAATGGGGGCACCGTCAGGAGGAATGAACTGTTCGCACTGTTCCCATTTGAGTCGGTCACGGTTAATGTCACTGTCACCGATACTGTGGTGCCGGGTGCCTTGTTGGAAACCGGGATGAACTGGAGAGTGCGATTGGCACCAGAGCCACCCCAGTTGGTCACCGTAAAGCTGACATTGGTGTTGCCAAATGAAATAACCGGGGTCAATCCATTCGGGCCGTCTTCCGGATCCCCCACGGTGAAGTTGATGACACTGGACAAGGTGGTAGAGGGGACCGTTTGCGAAGCGATTGTCGAAATATTCGGCGGCGCGCCGCCGACCAGCGGCAGATAGGTCATGGTTGTTGCATTCGTGAGCGCGCGGAATCCGCCACTATTGCTGGCCGCATCATTGGTGGCGGTCAAAACAATCACCAACTGGTTTCCGTGCAGGTAGTTTCCCCACGGCGCGGAAATTTTAGTGGTAAACGCGCTGCCGGAAGTCCCGATCAGCCCCGCGTCTTTCACAAATGTGGCGGTGAAGCCGCTGCCGTTATTGGTCGCCAGAGTAAACATATCATCCGAATTGCCGTTGGTGTTGTTGGCCTGTGCCGCATACCATGACGAATTGGGCACTGCCGGGCTGGCATTGTTGGTTAGTCCGGGATAGGTCTGGTCCAACGACCATACGTTGATGTGAACCGACCCGCCACCCGAGCGACCGACAAAATTCATGGTGATGTCCGCGTTGGTATTCGGATTCAGGCCGGTAAAATCAAATTTGAAATAGGATTTGGCAGGGAAGAACGGCGATGCGGTCGCACTCTTGACCTTGTCATAACCCTGTGACGTATTGGTGAAACTGGTAGGCGCACCATTCGTTGGAAATTGCACGGTAGCTTCAGCCACCACGGGGGTGGTGCTTTGAGCTTGCAAGGATCCGCCGCCCAAAATGAGCGTCAAGGAAGCAAGCAGGGTAATACTGGGAAGGATTTCTTTCATTGTTGTTTGCTGGTTGTGGTTTGTGTTCGGCAAAAATTAAAACTGGCCGCTAGTAATGACTGATTTAGCACTCGCGTGACCGTCAAAGAAAATGCAATTCCGGACTTTTCCATGGGTCGGTTTATCCGGGACATTCGACTGCCACGAAGGTGCCACACTTGAGTTGGCAGCGAAACCGAGCCGGTCCATGTCCACCATGGCCCATATTTCACTCAGCGAATTGATCGTGCCTAATGCATTGAGTTTGACTGAAGGGGCCATAGTGCTAGAACCGATATAGGAGCCAAACGGCTGAATCGTCACCTTGGTTGCATTTGTGTCGGCAAACCGTGGATTATACATGCCATAAAACTGCCGATGCCAGGTCTCCACAGCCGGTGTGGGAGTATAGGAAAGTGCGCCCGGGCAAGTCATGACACTGATCGTGTTGGTCTGTGCCGAGGGATCGGGTAATCCCATATAAGCATGCAAATAGTTTGGCAATAATCCACCAAGATTTGACAGGAATGTGCCGTAGCCGCCGTATTGGCCAAATTCCAGGCCCCATACCGGGTTACCTGGCGGCAGTTTGTCGTTGGAATCGTCGGTATACATCTGCAACCCTAGACCCAGTTGCTTGAAGTTGCTCAGACAGGATGCCTGTTGCGCCTTCTGCTTGGCCTTGGCCAGCGCCGGCAGCAGCATCGCGGCTAGGATGGCAATGATGGCGATTACCACCAACAATTCGATCAAGGTGAATGCCCCGGGCTGGCGCAAAGACGCGGCAGCGGCGGTTTTCAGCGAAGGAGTTCGGGAAATCATGGGGCGACTCTCGCACAAGCGGCTTCCGCTTTCTACAGAACATTCGTTCTGTATGCCCCACCGCCGGGTGCCGGCTACTTCTGCCCCAGAAATTTGATGATCGCCTCGGAGCGGGACTGGACGTGCAGTTTTTCGTAAACCAGATGCACATGACCCCGCACCGTGTGCAGGCTGATCTTCAACTGGTCGGCGATTTCCTTGTAAAGAAACCCCTTGGCGAGCAAAGAAAGGATCTCCAGCTCGCGCGGCGTCAACTGCTCGAATTCCGCGGACGGTTTTTTTATCTCCTGAAAATGACTGACCACCTTGCGGGCGATCTGCATGGACATCGGGGAACCGCCGGCGTGAACCTGTTCCACGGCCTGAATGATCTCGTCCGGATCCGTGTTCTTCATCAGGTAACCGCTCGCGCCGGAGCGCAGGGATTCAAAAATCAAATCGCTGTTCTCATAGGCCGTCAGCATGAGAATCTGCGTCCTGGGCAGGCGCGGTTTTAACTGCGCCGCGCATTGCACGCCGCTGATGCCGGGCAGATTGATGTCCATGAGCACCACGTCCGGCGCGAGCGCAGGAAGATCCCGCAACGCGTCCTCACCGTTGGCGAACGCGCCCACGCATTTCAAGCCCGGACTTCGTTTGAGCAGCTCGATGAGGTTTTCCCGGGTCCCGCGCACGTCCTCGACGATGGCGATGGAGATGATTGGTTTTGTCATGCAGCGATGTTGGCGGCAAAAGCCTTATCAGAATGCCGTCATCGGGGCAAACCAAGTTCTACCCGAACATTCGTTCCGGTTCCGGGCTGGCTTTCGATGGTGCAATGCCCCCCGAGATCCGCCGCCCGCTGTTTCATGTTTCGCAGTCCGTCCGCGAGGTCGTTGTCTTGGACCGCCGAAAATCCCCGGCCATTGTCGGTCACAGACAAACTTAAAAAATCCCCTTCCACTTTGGCGGCGATCGAAATTTCGGTCGCCCCGGAATGTTTCACTGCGTTGTTCAAGGCCTCCTTGATGATCATAAACAGGCCGTGCCGGAGGTCGGCGGGCAATGCCCGGGCGTGAGCTTTTTCCGGGAAATCGATCCGGCAGCGAATGCCCGCGGGCTGCAGAAAATCCACCGCGTATTGGCCCGCATAATCCAGCAACTGGCTCAGGGTGTCGTTGCGCGGGTTGACGGCCCACACGATTTCGTCCACGGCCTTGACGCCCTGCCGGGCCAGCGCGGCAATTTTTTCGACATGCGCCCCGGCCTTGGCCGGCTCGGCCAGATCGTGCTGCGTCAATTTTCCGAGCAGCGAAATCTGCGTCATGCTTGCCCCCAGCTCATCATGCAGGTCCTTGGCGATGCGCCCCCGCTCCTTCTGCAAAACCGCTTCCTGCTCCAGTTTGATCAGCCGCGCCCGAAACCGGCGGTAGGACACATAACGCACCGCCGCCGCCACGCTGCCGAGCAGCCCCAACAAGGCGGCAAGCTTGAACCACAGCGTCTGCCAGACGAACGGTTCAACCGCGAACGCCAGGGTGGCCCCTTTCTCGTTCCAGATGCCGGCATTGTTGCAGGCGATCACATGGAAAGAATATTTCCCGGCCGGCAGCCGCGTGAACGATACGCTGCGCTGCTGGCGCGGCACGTTAACCCAATTTTCGTCCCAGCCTTCCAGCCAATAGCGGAAGTTGATGTTTTCGGGCGCGATGAAACTCAGCGCGGTGAACTCGATTTCAATTTTCCGGTGACCCGGTGGCAACGCGACCTCGCTGCCGGGCCGCGGTGAAACCGGCTGACCGTCCACCAGCACGCGCTCGATGAGCACGGGCGGCACGAGGTGGTTCGGGGAAGAATGGTGCGGATTGATGACCACCAGGCCGGCGCGGGTGGGAAACCAGATGCGGCCGTCGGCGCTGCGGGTGGAGCCGGGGCCGTAGCCAAAATTGCCCTGCAAGCCGGGCAGGGATTCATCGCGGCCATAAATGACCGAACGCACGATTCTGTTGGTGCCCGCCAGCGCGTCGTTCAACTCGCGCTGACGGACCTGGAAAACCCCGTGGTCGGAACTGAACCAGAATCCGCCGCCGTCATCTTCAGTCATCGCGCAGATGTAGGCGTCGTGCAATCCGCCGCTGGTGCTGAGGCTGGTGAATTTTCCGTTGCGGATCCGCCCCAGTCCCGCGCCGGCGTAACCGATCCACAGATCGCCGGCCGGGTCGGCGTAAAGACAGCGGATGGGTTTCGCGCGGGGGAGAGTTCCGGGCGTGGCATCCACCAGTTGCCCGTGATCAACGCGCAACAAAAAACCATCGAGGGTGCCGAGCCAGATGGTTCCCGACTGGTCTTGTGCGATGGCGCGAACCGTCCGCGTGCCGGTGGGCAAGGCCAGCGTTTGAAAGGTTCCGTCACGATAACATTGAACTCGGCTGGGCGATTCCAGGGCGACCCATAAATTTCCATCGCGGTCGGTCATTAGCGCGCGGACCAATTCCCCGCCCAGTCCTTCGGCGCGTCCCAGCACCGTCATCTGGCCGGCCACCCAATGCCGCAAACCGCCGTGAGCCGTGCCCACCCAGACACCGTCATGACCGTCGCTGGCCACGCACGTGGCCTGCGTTCCCGTCCAGCCACGCTCACCGGAAACATTTTGCCAGCGGCCCGACGCGCGACGCGCCAGTTCGCCGTTTTGCGCCGCCGCCCAGAGGGTTCCGGTGCCGTCTTCACAGACGGAGCGCAGGCTCGAAAAGGGCAGGCCATTTTCCGTGTTCTGCAACTCCATGATGCGCTTTCGCAGCCGGTTCAATCCGCCGCCGCCGGTGCCCACCCAGAGATTGCCCTCGCGATCTTCCGCGAGGTTCAGAATATCAGGATACGAGGTCGGCACGGCGGCAACGTTGGTGCCCGTCACTTGAAACAATCCGCCGACCAGCGTGCCAAGCCACACGGCGCCGACGCGATCTTCGTAAATGGCCGAAGGCACCATGCCCGGCGCCGTGGCGTTGAGAGTGGCAATTTTTTCCGGAGGTTTGCCGTCCTCGACTTTCAATAATTGCGCGCCGACCTCCGCCCAGATGCCGGTTCCGCGCGCGGCGGCCAACCGCACAGCCCCTTCCGGCAGATCCGCGACGTGCTCGAAATTATCATTCCGGAAAACGCTCAACTGCCCCGCCTTCGCCAGCCAGATCCGCCCTTGCGCGTCGCTGGTCAGCACGCACTGGCCAACGCCGGAAAGACCCGAACTGGCTGTGTAGCGCGTGACTTTTCCGGCGGCGATCCGGCAGGCGGACCCGTCCACATAACCGACCCAGACTGCGCCATCACGGGCTTGAGCCAGCGACCCGGGCCGGAAAGTCGGCAAGCCGTCCGCCGAACTGAAAACGTTCGTGCGAGTGGAAGTCCTGGAAATGACGGTCCCGCCTTCCAGCGCGAGCCACAGCTCATTATCTGGCGTCAGTAGCATCAGGCGGATAAGCGGACGGGTGCGTCCGGACGGCATTGGCAGCTCCACCTCCCGGAACCGGACCCCATCAAATAATGCGAGTCCGCCTTGCGTGGCCACCCAAAGATAACCTTCGGCAGTCTGGGCGATGCCGGTCACATCGTTGTCCGGCAGGCCGTCGTCCGATAGCCAGGCCCGCACAAACCACGGCGAGACATCGGCCGCCAGCATCCCGGGGGTGATGCCGCAAAGCACAGCCCAAACGACCAGATGGAACAAGCGTTTAAACGGCCGGGACATGCCCTGACTTTAATCATTTCCCTTGGTTGGGCAAGCCGAGTCGGTCTGATGCCAAGCTGATCCAGAATAAAACCGGACCCATTTTTTGGCGGCCTACTTTCTCTGCGCCTTCGCCCTTGCGATTCAAAAGCTCGGCACCCTCGCAGGGCTTGAATAATTTTTAGACAATCAACCCAAGCTTTTGCCCCGGCCATCATCTTCCGAGTTTGTCATTCATTCGGTTTGAACCTCCTCACGCCGGCTGCCAGCAACCCGCGTTCATCGGTGTTGATTCGTGATTTACCACTCGCGCCGAGTTTTCCAAATTTTGGCGAGCATACCTTTAAGCTATCGTGAGGCAAGAAACATGATATTTCCGCCGGAGCGAAATCACCGCTAACGTCTTCGCATATGAAGATTCTGAAATCAAATGAACGGGGCCACGCGAGTCACGGCTGGCTGGACAGTTATCACACCTTCAGCTTCGCGGATTATTATAATCCGGATTGGATGGGTTACCGCAGCCTGCGCGTCATCAACGATGATCTCGTGATGCCGGGCATGGGTTTCGGCACGCATCCGCACCGCGACATGGAGATCATCACCTATATCTTGAGCGGCAAACTCGAGCACAAGGATTCCATGGGTAACGGGCGCGTCATCCAGGCGGGCGACGTGCAATACATGGCCGCCGGCAAGGGCGTCCAGCACAGCGAATTCAATCCCGCGAACGATGAAGCCGTGCATCTGCTCCAGATCTGGATCCAGCCGGACACGAATGGCGTGACGCCGCGCTATGCGGAGAAGTCTTTCAAGAACGTTGCGCCCGGGACGCTGAACCTGGTGACGAGCAAGGCCGGACGCGATGGTTCCATCGCCATCCATCAGGACGCCGAGCTCTGGCTGGCCAAGCTCGCGCCCGAAAACCGGGTGGCGCACAAGTTGAACGCCGGACGCCATGCGTGGGTTCACGTTGCCGAGGGCGAAGTGAAGCTGAACGGCATGACGCTCGTTGGCGGCGACGCGGCAGCGATCGACAATGAAACGAACATCGAACTGGTCGGCGTGAAAACGTCGCAGGTGCTGTTGTTCGATCTGAACTGAAACCGTGGCGGCGGTCGGCAGACCGCCGCAAATTTCCTGAAAGCAAAGAATGCGGTTCTCTGCCGAGGAGCCGCTACAATTAAAATATGAAACACATTTTGCAAATTTTAGCCGTGCTGGTCGTGTTGGCCGCCGGCGCAACCTGGCTGGTCACTGGAGCCAATCGCGGCTGGACCAAAACCAGCGTGCCTGTCAAGACGCTCGATCCCGTGACCGAGATCGAGGGCATCAGCTAACAGAAAAAATTCCTGCCGGGCGTGGATTTCCTCGGCGCGGCCTTTGGCGGTGCCGTGCTGATTGCAGGTGCATCCTTTTTCTTTCGTCACAATAAAAAAACACAACCAACCAACAAATAAACAAAACATGAAACTGAAACATATCCTTACATTAATCACCCTCGTGGCTGCGGCTTCCGCTTCCGCCGCACCGCAAACCTTCGACTTCAAAGATCCGAAGGGCGTGAACAACGCGGTCTTCAAACTCGACGCTCCGCTCGAATCCATCAACGGCAGCGCCAGCGGGATCACCGGCACCGTGAGTTTTGACCCGGCGAACCCGGCGGCGACGACCGGCAAGATCGTGGTCGCGAGCGACTCCTTGACCGTTCGGAACCCGATGCAGAAGGAACATCTGCACGGCGCCAACTGGCTCGACGTGGCGAAGTATCCGGAGATCTGCTTCGAAACGAAATCGCTCGCAAACGTGAAGACCGAAAGCAGCGTCACCACGGCGGAAGCCACCGGCACTTTCACCTTGCATGGCGTGTCGAAGGAAATCACCGTGCCAATCAAGCTCACCTATCTGGCGGACAAATTGAGCGCCCGCGTGCCGAATTTGAAAGGCGACCTGCTGGTCATCCGCGCCAACTTTGTCATCAACCGCGAAGACTTCAACGTCCAGAAGGGCCAGTATCAGGATAAAGTTTCCCCGACGATTGATCTTTCCTTAAGCATCGCCGGGGCGTCTCTGGCCAAGTAATACAACCATCCAAAATTCCGTTCATCCATAACACTATGCCAACTGTATCCATCATCTATTTCTCCGGCACCGGCCACACGACCAAGCTGGCCGAAGCCGTCACCAAAGGCGCGGCGAGCGTGGCCGGCGTCAAAACCAACCTCATCGCCATCAGTGGCGAGGACATCCTGAAAGGCCGCTACAGCAACGACACCGTGTTTGCGCAACTCGATGCCAGCGATGCGATCATCTTTGGCAGCCCGACATACATGGGCGGCCCAGCGGCGCAATTCAAAGCCTTCGCCGACGCGACCGCTGGAAAATGGTTCAGTTCCGCCTGGAAAGATAAAATCGCGGCGGGCTTCACCGTCTCGATGAGTCCGAGCGGCGACAAGCTAAGCACGTTGCATTACTTGTTCACGCTGGCGATGCAGCAGGGAATGATCTGGATCGGCCAGCCGGAGATGCCGTTGCAGCCGAATGGGGTGAACCGCTTCGGCAGCAACAGCGGGGTAATGGCGCAAGCTGGACAGGAATCACCGGATGTCGCGCCGAGTGAAGGCGACAAGCTCACCGGTGAAATCCTCGGCAAACGTGTGGCAGAATATGCCGTCAAATTGAAAAAGTAACACCGGCCAGCCTGTCGCGGGGGCTTCGTGATCAATCACGGGGCCTCTTTGAGTAATCCATCCAGGTCGAGCGCACGCGTGAACATCACAATGCTGCCGTCGGGTGAACGCGGCCATTTTTCTGGCGGGCAATCCCAGTAAAGTTCCACGCCGTTGTGGTCCGGGGCGCGCAGATACAACGCCTCGCTCACGCCGTGATCTGACGCGCCATCCAGTTCGATGTCCGCCGCAACGAGACGGCGCAAGGCATCCGCCAGCGCGGCGCGGGTCGGATAAAGGATCGCCAGATGAAAAAGTCCCGTGCTGTGCGGCGGCGGCGGCGAGCCGCCCGCGCTTTCCCATGTGTTCAACCCGATGTGATGATGGTAACCGCCCGCTGAGATGAACGCCGCCTGCGAACCGAACCGCTGCTGCAATTCAAAACCCAGCACGCCGCAATAAAATTTCAGCGCGCGATCAAGGTCGGCGACTTTCAGATGAACATGGCCGATGCGCGTTCCCGCAGCAATTGGCTTGGGAGTCAGATTTTCATTCACGCAGATGAGGATAGCTCAAATCGCGCGGAAAGCGATTTCAAGAAATGGAAATCTCAATACGCAGAGGCCAAAACGTCCGCGACAAAAATGTGAGCGCGCTAATGAGAGTTCCCAACCTGACCGAGCTTTATCGGGGACCAAAACGCCGGACGTGGCCCTGCGGACGGGCGCTGAGAAAATGCCGTTCATTGCCGCCTTCGCGATTACCGCTGACCGGCTCTTGGGGACGTCCGCCGCCCGGTTGCGGACGACCGCCACTGCCGCCGTATTGCGGACGGCCACCTTGCGGCGGGCGCGATTGTGGGGAGCGAGATTGCGAGGAAGAATGTTGGGGCCGCGGTTGGCCACCGGATTGTCCGCGTTGCGGCCTGCTCTGCTGACCTCGGCCTTGTTGTTGATGGCGCGGACGATCTTCGACTACGTGGGGAACGACCTGGGCATAATTAAATCCCTCCGCCCGTTTCCGCACGATGCCGCGACCGATGAAGCGTTCAAGCGCACGGAGTTCGCCGTGGTCCTCGGGCGTGACAAAGCTGATGGCGTCGCCAACCGCGTGCGCACGTCCGGTGCGGCCGATGCGATGGACATAATCCTCGGAGTGCATCGGGAAATCATAATTCACGACGTGCGAAATGCCGTCCACGTCGATGCCGCGCGCCGCGATGTCGGTCGCCACGAGCACACTCACCACACCGGACTTGAAATCCTTCAACGCCTTGAGCCGCTGGTTTTGCGAACGGTTGGAATGGAGCGTGGCGGTCTTGACGCCATTTTGTTCGAGCTGGCGCGCGAGCCGGTCGGCGGCGTGTTTCATGCGCGTGAAGACGAGCACCATGTCCATGGCGGGTTCCTTCAAGAGATGGACGAGCAACGCGGTCTTCAGCGACTTCGGCACTTCATAGACGAGCTGCGTCACGGTCTCGGCCGGATTCGAGCGACGGCCGATCTGCACGAGTTTCGGCTGGTGTTGAAATTCGTGCGTGAGCGTTTCAATTTCTTTGGAGAGCGTGGCGGAGAACAGCAGCGTCTGTCGTTTCTGCGGCACCGAGCGGACGATCTGGCGGATGGATGGCAGGAATCCCATGTCGAGCATCCGGTCGGCTTCGTCGAGGACGAGATATTGCAAGTGCGAGAAATCGGCGTAGCGGCGCTGCATCAGATCCATCAGCCGTCCGGGACAGGCGATGATGAGATGCGTGCCAGCACGGAGCGCGTTTATCTGCGGATGTTCGCCAACGCCGCCGAACACCGTGGCGACGCGCAGCGGCAGATGTTTGCCATAGGCCTTCACATTCTCCTCGATCTGCAAAACCAGTTCGCGCGTCGGCGCGAGCACGAGCGCGAGCGTGCCGCGCTGGCGGCCGTCGCCGACGACCGTGGCGAGCTTGGTGAGCATCGGCAAAGTGAACGCGGCGGTTTTCCCCGTGCCGGTCTGCGCGATGCCAATGAGGTCGTGGCCCGCGAGAATCGGCGGGATGGCCGCGACCTGGATGGGCGTGGGTTCCGTGTAGCCGGCTTCCTTCACGGCCTGCAAAATTTTCAAATCTAGACCAAGTGCGCTGAATGACATAACGGACAGTATGCACAAGATGCGGACGATAGCACGCAATTAACTTGGCGTCCGTCACCAAAGAAATTTTACTTTCCGCCATTTACAAATTCATTTGAGAGCAGCATGATGCCATTGCCTTCGGAGAAACTAAACATGCCGAAGGTCAATAAATCAAAAGAAACTAAAACTATGGCAACGAAAAAAAAAGCTGTTAAGAAACCCGCTGCAAAGAAACCCGCCGCGAAAAAGAAGAAGTAGTCGTCCCTCTAATGCTGTCTCCTTTGACGCAAATCAGAGGAGACAGATTTTTTTTGCCGTCATTCAATCGTATGAAACTCTGCCAGGGCCAGATTTGGAAATCCGGGAAAGAATATATCCGCATCGTGAAGCTGGAACGGCTTGCCGTGGAATATAAATCCATGATCAGCCTCACCACCAAGGAAGGCACGCTGCACCAGACGAGCAAAAAGGATTTCTGCCGGCTGCTCAAGCAGGCCAAGTTGCTCTCCGCCGGCAAGGCCCCGCCCGTGAAAATAATGACGATTGAAGAGGGTTCGTAGTGGCACGGGCGTTCCGCTAGTGTCTTTCAATTCAAGGCGGGGCTGGCACCAAACAGCAACCACGGGCGGGACGCCCGCGCCACTTTTCCGCCGCCAAATCTTTCCTTTGGGCGATGAACCATTTATAAAATCTCCCGCACGCATTTCTTAACCAGGTAAAATTAGCGAACTGATATGGCTGACAAGAATCCGATCCGTCCCTTTAAAAAACTCCTCGCTGCCAACCGTAGCGAGATTGCCATCCGCATTTTCCGCGCGGGCACGGAATTGAATCTGCGCACCGTCGCCATCTACGCGCAGGCCGACCGCTTCTGCTTGCACCGATTCAAGGCGGACGAGGCGTATCTCGTCGGCGAGGACAAGGGACCGGTCGCCGCGTATCTCGACATCGAGAGCATCGTTGCCGTCGCCAAGGAAAAAGGCGTGGACGCGATTCATCCAGGTTACGGCTTTCTTTCCGAGAACGCGAACTTCGCCCGCGCGTGCGCCGAAGCCGGCATCACGTTCGTCGGGCCGCGGCCGGAGCTGCTCGACATGATGGGCGACAAAACCGCCGCCCGCGCGCTCGCACAAAAAATCAACGTCCCGGTTTTGCCCGGCAACGAAGAAGCCATTTCCGACCGCGAGGAGGCGATGAAGGCCGCAAAGCAGATCGGCTTCCCGCTCATCATCAAGGCCGCCTTCGGCGGCGGCGGACGCGGCATGCGCGTGGTGCAAAAAGCTGCCGACCTTTCGAGTTTGCTGGACGAAGCGCAGTCTGAAGCCGAACGCGCCTTCGGCAATCCAGCGGTGTTCCTCGAAAAATATATTCCGCACGCCAAGCACATCGAGGTGCAGATTCTCGGCGACAAGCACGGCAACGTGATCCATCTGCACGAGCGCGATTGCTCGGTGCAACGCCGCCATCAAAAGGTCATCGAGGTGGCGCCAAGTTTCGGCCTGCCCCAAAAAGTTGTCCACGAATTGTGCGACGCCGCCGCCCGGATGGCGCGGGAGATCCGTTACGACAACGCCGGCACGATTGAGTTTCTCTACGACCTCGACAAGCACGAATGGTTCTTCATCGAGATGAACCCGCGCATCCAGGTCGAGCACACCGTCACCGAAGTCATCACCGGCCTCGACCTGGTGCGCGCGCAGATTTTGATCGCCCAAGGGCACGAACTGCACGGGCCGGTGGTCGGGATGCCGCCGCAAAATGAAATTCCCCGCAACGGCTACGCGATTCAGTGCCGGGTCACCACGGAAGACCCGGAAAATAAATTCATGCCGGACTACGGCCGGATTCTCGCGTATCGCTCCCCCGGCGGCTTCGGCATCCGGCTTGACGGCGGCATGGGCTACAGCAACGCGCTCATCACGCCGTTCTACGATTCGCTGCTCGTCAAGCTCATCGCCAGCGCGCACACCTACGAGGACGCGATGCAGCGCACGCACCGGGCGCTCGCGGAATTCCGCATCCGCGGGGTGAAGACCAACATTCCGTTTCTGGAAAACGTCATCCAGCACGAAAAATTCCGCACCGGCCAGGCGACCACGACACTGATTGACACGTCACCCGAGCTGTTCACGTTCAAACCCCGCCGTGACCGCGCGTCCAAGATGTTGAATTTTCTGGGCAACGTCATCGTCAACGGCAACCCGCATGCCAAGGGTTACAAGCCGGTGAAGGCGCTCATTCCCGCGTCGCCGGTGGCGTTCGATCACAAGCTCGCGCCGCCGCCGGGCACGCGTGACCTGCTGCTGAAACTGGGGCCGAATAAATTCGCCGAGTGGACGCGCAAGCAAAAGCAGCTGCTCATCACGGACACCACGATGCGCGACGCGCATCAATCGCTCATGGCCACGCGCGTGCGCACGCACGACATGCTGGCGGTGGCGGGCGGCATCGCGCATCGCGCGCCGGGGTTGTTCTCGCTGGAGTTGTGGGGCGGCGCTACGTTCGACACGGCTATGCGCTTTCTGAACGAAGATCCGTGGGACCGCCTGCGCCAGCTGCGCGCGCGG
>Ga0114951_10002595_pt1 | contig 20217 bp, 13 predicted proteins | sample AM7aDNAmetaG_FD_88677 | JGI IMG/M metagenome (GOLD analysis project Ga0114951, IMG submission 88677) | Freshwater microbial communities from Finland to study Microbial Dark Matter (Phase II) - AM7a DNA metaG | ecosystem: Environmental > Aquatic > Freshwater > Lake | place: Finland: Lake Alinen... | reverse complement strand
CTCCTCGCTAAAATATCGCCTGGTTTTAAATTGTTCTTTTAATGTTTCTTTTCCCATTTTTTCCTGTTTTTGTTAACCAATTTTTATCTATTTTTGGTCAACCTATTTCAGGCATGGACAGTAGCAGTAAGGAAGATGGAAAGATTAGAAGACGAAAGACAAAAGTAAAAAGATAAAAGTTAGTTGGCAGTAACAGTTGGAGAGATATAATAAATTTTCTATTTAACTTCTGCCATATAAACTCTAGGCACTCCACACTTCCTATTTAAAAGCTTTCTCAGGAATGCCATCGCCTTCCAGCTTTAACCTTTCGAAATAGGCTGGCACTTCTTTATTGAGCAGCTTATCAACATATAGTTTGGACAGATATTGGCTTAACATAAAGCCTTGTCCTCTAAGACCTAAGAAAAGCCCTTTTGATGGGTCTATTATCATGCGGGGTTCGATGTAATAGCCTGCCCAGAGTGCTTGAAAGCCTACAGCAGAGATCTGTGGTACCCAGTCGATAAAGATTTCAGAAACAATCTCAGCAAACTCTTTAGCGTTTACTTTAAGGTTTTTAGCTGTTTCAAGAGGCTCAACAGCAGGTGAGGCACAACCTATTATCTGACCTGTTTCCCGTAGTTGCTGCCCGTAAACAGCTGTAAACCCTTTGTAATTTCTTCTGTCTATAAGCATATCGAGAGGTTTGCTATTTATGCCAAGCATAGGAAGACGCCTGGTAATGAAAGCCTGATGTTTTACAGGATACAAGCCTGTATTGATGCCAATTTTAAGAGCAAAATCGCCTCCTTTATAGCCAAGAGCATTTATAAAGACAGGCGTATGGTATTCAACATATTCTTTATCATTGGTCCTGACAATAATTTTGTAAGTATCGCCTGATTTTTCGAGGTCTATGATTTCACAATTTTCGATGACACAACCTCCGTTTTTAATGCCTGTCTGTCTTAATGCTTCTATCACCTTACCCGGTGTGGCTTGCCAGCAGTCACCCGTTTTAAGGGCAGCCAGATACTTAGAATTATTTTCATTAAAATAAGGAGAAACTTCTGCCTTAAACTGGTTGGGTGAAAGCATTTGTCCATCCTGCCATGCCATCGAATCCTGAAGCACTTTATACATGTTCTCATCGTGGGCAAAGGTGATATAGTTTATCAGCTGGAAGTCGATGTGGGCTTTGGCAGCCAGATCTTTAAATATCTCTAGATTATGACGGGCTATATCAGTAAGCTCTGGCATACTAAAGCCAGGTCTTCCACCGGCTATATTACGCCATGAAGATCCAAATTCGTAGTTTATCATTGTAGGCTCCATGCCTGCTTCAGCAAGATACCTGAACAAAGAACTTCCACCAATACCACCACCGGCAACAAATGATTTTACTTCAACTATTTTTAGTTTCTTGTTATATACATTGGTAATTATTTTTTCTTTTACTGTTGAAGGGTATAGTTCCCCGATAGTAATCTGGTTTGCCATAGGTGCTCTTGGTGTAGCTGTTCCAACTAACTGAATACCTAATGGTTGCAGGTTTTGCCTGAGGCGGGTAAGACACCTTTTACCTCTGCATGGCCCCATGCCCAGGTGTGTTGTATGCTTTACTTCTTCTACAGAAATAAACTTCCGGTCACCAATCACAGCCATCACCTCATCCATCTTAACATCATCACAATGGCATAAGTAGATGTCACCATCAATGTCGTCTTTATAGGGTTTAAGTATTAAGCTTTCTTTCTGCGCTTCCTTGAGTATAAAGCCTGAGACCTTCATCATCTCTTCTGCAAGCATCTTATCTGCCTTTATCCTAACCACATGAGTAAGGTTCTTTTTTCTGATGACTTTAAGGATATGACCTTCACCAATAATGTTTGCATTATTATCTACCAGATAAGCATCTTTATCTTCTTCTATATTGAACTCAACAGGTAGGTATATCAATTGTTTTTCAACATCATAACCAAAGATAGCCAGCCCGGGACATAGAGATACGCATTGCATACAACCGATACATTTGTCGAAATCAATATTGGGCACTGTACTGGAAGATGATTTAGTAATAGCCCCATACTGGCAGGCAAAAGCACAGGGGTTGCACGCAAAACCATACAGACAATCAATAAGAATGAAAGGTTTGTTAAGACGTTCTTTTGCAGGATAAAAGGGTTCTTCAATAACTTTTATGGGGTGTTGCTGAGAGTCTATATATTCTTTTGAGATACTTAAAAAATCATCATAATTGAATCTTTTACCAATACTTGTCAGTATTTCATAAGCCACTTGTTTACCCCTGAGAACAGCACTGGTCCCTTCGCCTATACGAACAGCATCGCCTGCTCCATAACAATGGATGCCGAACATCTCTTTCCCTTTTATAAGGAGGTTGTCGTCTGACATCAATCCGGTGCATATATTAATTGCATCAATACCTTCAATAATTTTCTCGGTACCGGGTATAGGCTTAAAGTTAAGCGCTTCTGAGACAACAGCACCTGTAATACCGTCATTATTCTTGTTGGGAATTGCTTCTAAGATCATGTGTGAAAGCAGGACTGGAATACCCAAACGCCTTACCCTATTGGCTTGTACGGGGAATCCTCCCTCGTTAGGCATAGCTTCAATGATGGCTTTAACGTTAGCTCCTGCCTGTGTCAACTGGTAGCTGGTAAGATAACCTATATTACCTGCACCTACCGTTAAAACATTCTTACCCAGCAACGTCATTTCTATATTCATCATTTTCTGTATAACGGCAGCAGTATAAACACCGGGCAGATCGTCGTTGTGGAAAGTAGGCATAAATGGAACAGCACCGGTGGCAACAACAAAATATTCACTATCCACATAAAAAATCTCCTGTGTTTTAAAGTTTTTAATAGCCACCCTGTTATGTTCAAAAATATCCCATGCGGTACAGTTTAAAAAGATGCCACTGTGGTCTTCTCCTGCTAAAGTCTTAGAGATCTCAAAACCTCTGAGACCACCATATTTTTTCTCTTTTTCAAAGAAGAAAAACTGATGTGTTTGCATGTTGAATTGCCCGCCAATCTGAGCATTGCTGTCAATGACTATGTTAGCTACATTATGTTGGTTCAGGAGCTCTCTGACAGCTAACCCTGCCGGACCTGCACCAATGATAAGCACCTGCGTTTTGTACACAGTTAAAGGTGTGCTTTTAGTGTATTTTGTAATGTCGGGAACATATCCGGAAGGTATCTCTTCAACCTTTTTGATGTTATCGCAAAGAGTGATGCAAATTCTCTTAATTTCGCCATCAACGAGCATTTCGCAGGCACCACATTTACCTATACCACATTCAAGGCTTCGTTTGCGATTTTGTAAACTATGACTGTGTACAGCATAACCAGCCTGATGAAGTGCAGCAGCTATGGTAAATCCTTTCTCACCACTCACCTGCTGGCCATTAAAATGAAAAATTACTTTTTCAGTTTCATTAATCTTTAAAATAGGGTGTTTTGTTATTTTATACATGGGAAAAATATTTTAATCCTCATTAAATAATGTTCTGTCTTTGTTTTAGAAATTTGCTTCGACCGCGTATTTCACAATTAGTGGATAGCCGCTCAGCATGAAGCTTTAAATCAATGAACTAAGGCTTTTAATACAGGACAAAATTAATTTATTTTTTTATCATGTTGTATTTTAAAAAAATAAATTATCAAATAGAAAACGATTTGCAAAAAAATATGTAATTTTGTAACCCAAAAAGGCCCCGTAGCTTAACTGAATAGAGCATCTGACTACGGATCAGAAGGTTACAGGTTTGAATCCTGTCGGGGTCACTAGAAGCGAACACTTATGTTCGCTTTTTTTAATTTATTTCAAGTATAATCTCCCAAAATAGCCATAAAGGTATTTTGTTATTATATGCTTTATCCTTTTTAATCATTTTCTTTTCTTCTCTCAATTTGATTTTTTGACTCTATCATAAATTGTTGTAATTTTTGTTTGAGAAGATTTTTTGGCAAAGTCTCGGTAATGTATTTAGCTACTTTTATATTGTCTTTATCAAGTTGTAATAACTCTATTTGCTCGTTATTTCCTTCAGCACAAAGGATTAGACCTATAGGCTTTTCCTCATCATTTTCGGTTTCATATTTTTCAAGCCAGCGTAAATATAATTCCATTTGTCCTTTGTAACCTGATTCAAATTTGCCTATTTTTAAATCAATTGCTACCAATCGTTTTAACTTTCTATGAAAGAATAATAAATCTAAATGATAATCCTCTCCGTCAATTATCATTCGCTTTTGTCTGGCAACAAAAGTAAAACCAACCCCTAACTCCAAAATAAATTTTTCCAATTCATTCAAAATAGCCATTTCCAAATCTTTTTCAGAGAAAAGGTCTTTTAAACCAAGAAAATCCAGAATATAAGGGTCTCTGAAAACAAGGTCGGGACTCATTTTATTTTCATCTTTTAGCTGTAACAACTCCATCTTAGCAAGTTTCTCTGGTTTCTTTGAAATCGCTGTACGTTCAAACAACATAGAATTTATTTTGTTTCTGAGTGTTTCAACATTCCATCCTTCATTGTAACACATTTGTGCATAAAAATCTCTTTCTATTTCTTTTTTCAATGGAAATAACAACTTAAAATGAGACCAGCTTAATTGTCGCCACAGTGTAGCGACATTTTCCGAATCAATAAAAATTTGTGCAAACTGAATCATTCTTCGTAAATTCTTTTCTTCAAAGTTATTTCCATAATACTGAACCAATTGTCGTGACAACGCAGCGACAATTTGTTTACCATACTCAGCGCGCTTTTCGTTAAGTATTTCAGTATTTATTCTCCTGCCTATATGCCAGTATAACACGGTTACATTTGAAGAAACTAACTTACTGACTGAAATACGAGCATTTTCAATTAATTGTTTAATATCATAAAACAATTGTTTCTCTGAATTCTGAAGTTTATTCGTATTACTCATTGTTAAAAAATTATATAAAATTTTTATCAGTCAATTATTCGCGTATTAATATAGAAATATGGATAATAATATGTTTAGCAAATATAATAATTAAACATATTAATATTGTTTCGGTTAAGTATTATCTCGAAACTTTAGAATTAATTGAGAAACTAAAAAGCTTTCAAAAATAAATTTATTTAATACAGACAGTAAGATTCATAAAAATCACTTCATCGCATATTTGAAGCCGTATATGACCTTTAAATCATCTATAAAAAAGTTCGATTTTAGTCTCGTTAGGGTCACTTGATAATCAAAAGGTTACAATGATAAAAAGTTGTAACCTTTTTTAGTTTGCAAACAATCTGCATACAAAATGCTATGAATGATTGATTAATAGAGGAGTTTAAAAAAAAGAGAAAGAAAGATTTAAGGATTTCGATAGCTGTCGGAAGAGGTATAGTGAGAAAAGAGACAATGAATTATCTTTGTCTCCATTTTTCTTCGAGGCCAATAAAATCCTCCAGATGATATATAGAGTTTAAAGATTTAAATAAAATGGTTCTATCATCAACAATGGTGTATTTTTTTCTTTTATCAACACTGAGTTTTTTAAGTTCCGGAAAATATTTCAAAGGAACTATAACTATTCTGCCATCTTCCAGTTTAATTTCTATTTTACCTGGAATATCAAAAAGCAATTTTGAAATACTGAAAGTTCTATTTTTCAATGAAGCGGTCATATTATTTAAATTTAATTGTTTCAACTTTTTTACCCTTTTTCACATTATCAAAAGCATTGATTAAGGTTTTCTGGTTTTCCTTGATTACTTCTAATACCTGGTTTAATTCATTATCAGATAAGGTGCCTTTTTCTTGAATTTTTAAGTTATTTAACCATATTTTTGCGGAACGTTGCCGGTTTCCTTTTTCTTTAGCAATATGAAGATGTGGCGGCTCGTTCAAAGCATCATAAGCTAAAATATAAAAAGCGAAGAACTTATATATAGCAATTTTAGGCATTGTTTCAAAGTTTATACAAATGTACAAAATATTTCATAAAATAAAATGAGTTCTGTAGGAACGACATTATTTTTAGATTATCAAATATTAATGCTTAGTTAATTATCTTCTCAACTTTTCCACTTGACCCGGTTTATTTATTTCAAAAGCTTATTCTGATTAAAAAAGCCTTATTTTTGTACCCTGTTTAAAAAAGATTAATAAATGGTATTTCAGGGAGAACATTTATTTCCTGGTATTGTGGGTAGAGCATCAATTGTTCTGGCTTTGTTTTTCTCATTAGCTTCAGCTTTTGCTTATTTGATATACCATTATAAGAAAGAAAAAAGTGTACACTTACTGAGAGCTTCAAGGTTTTTATATGGCTCACATTTTATTCTTGTTCTGTCAGCATGTGTGCTTTTATTTTACATATTGTTTAATCATTATTTTGAATATAATTATGTGTGGAAACATTCGTCTGTTGATACACCTGTAGCATACATCATTTCATGTTTCTGGGCAGGGCAGGAGGGGAGTTTCCTGATATGGATTTTGATTCAGGGTTTTCTTGGCTTTTTTGTTGTAAAACGTCTCAGCACCTTTGAACCCATTGCGTTGGCAGTTATATCCTTTATACAGTTTTTATTAATTGCTAATATTCTGGGTATTAATTTCCTGGGTTTCCAAATTGGAGCCAGCCCTTTTTTCCTGCTGAGAGAACTTAATACTGATGCACTTTTTAACGATCCCAACTATTTATCGTTTATCACTGATGGCAACGGACTGAATCCTTTGCTTCAGAATCCATGGATGGTAATTCATCCCCCTTTAATTTTTTCAGGATATGCCCTGGCTGTGATACCGTATGCATTAATAATAGCGGCTCTTATCAAAAAACAATATGAAGAAGTGATTAAACCTCTGATATTCTGGACTGTAACTTCGCTTTTATTCCTTGGAGCAGGAATTATTATAGGTGGTGCATGGGCATATGAAGCCCTTACATTTGGCGGCTTCTGGTCGTGGGATCCTGTAGAAAATGCTTCTTTAGTACCTTGGATAGTTCTGCTGGCTGCTCTTCATTTTATATTAGTTTTTAGAAGAAAGAACTTCTTGTTGATGCCCGCTTTTATTTTTAGTGTCCTTGGTTATCTGCTTGTTGTATATGCCACTTTCCTGACACGTAGCGGTGTGCTGTCCAATACATCAGCTCATTCATTCGGTGATAACGGTTTACAATACCCGATTGTTATTTTGTTTTTTGCTCTTTTGGTATGGCCTGCTGTTTTATTATTTATGCGCAGAAAAGATCTTAACCGTAAGGATAACAGTACTTTTTTATCTGTTGAGTTTATGATGTATGTAGGCAGCATATTATTGCTGCTTTCTGCTTTTCAGGTTATCTTTACAACTTCACTACCTGTTATTAACAAGATTTTTTCACTGCAATTAACATCTCCCAACGACAGAGTCACTTTTTACAATTCGTGGCAATTGCCCTTTGCTGTTGCCATTTGTCTTGTAATGGCCGTTGCACAGATCTTAAACAATAAAAAATTACTTATTAGAAATCTTTTTCTACCCTTTGTATTGGTGACAATAATTAGTCTTTTATTAAAATTTTATCTACAAATATCTGACATCAGATATATATTACTTAATTTTTTCTCATTGCTTTGTGTCTTTTTTAGCCTCGACTTTTTTGTGAGATTTTGGAAACGAACAACCAATAAAGCTGCAACATTAACTCATCTTGGCTTTGGAACTTTTATCTTAGGCGTATTGCTCACTTTCTCAAACAAACAAATCATCTCAACGACGGGGAGCAATGAACATACTAAGAACGAAACAGCTATGCTTATTAAAGATAAGTTGACAAAAGCCGGGAAATATTATATGCTGTATGATGGAAAAGAGAAAATCAACAATATTGTTTATTTCAACATCAATTTTTATGAGAAAACAAAAGATAATGCATTGAAATTCACATTTAATGTAAAACCTGGTATTGTATTAAATTCTAAAATGGGTAATGTTTATGAGCCTTATGTCAGGAAATTCTTACATAAGGATATTTTTGCTTACATCACCTATGCTGACACAGAAAATACTAAACCTGACACAGAAATTATTGTGATTAAAGTAATCTCTTTCCCTTATATAAACCTTATGTGGATAGGTGTTTTAATAATGCTTTCCGGATTTATTGTGTCATTTATCAAAAGAAAAAGGGTTAATACCTTAAATTTATAATGACTTATAATGATGAAACACAGTCAGGTAATTTTAAAAAAGCTGATGTCTTTTAATAATATTCTATTTCTCTTTCGATTAAAAACTTAATATGATTATTCTTATAATCTATTCTTTGAATCCAGTTGCCCGTTGAATCGTATTTGTATTTACTTTGACCCTTTTTAACAAAATATTCTACTGCTTCAATCCAGGTGATTTCCACTAAATTATTATCATTGTCGTAGGTATAGATAAAATCAAAAATTGATGATTTATAACTGTTTATTATTTTTTTTACAACGTTGCCTTTTTCATCATAAACATAGTTTTCTTTTTCATGTATTTTACCTGAATTATCCTTCCAGTATTTTTCAATTATTTGATTTAAATCATTATATTTAAATACAAATTTTTGATAAAATTTACCTTCAGAATCAAAAATATTCTTCTCTATTCTGTTACCAGAAGAGTCGTATGATAACTTTATACTTAAATTAAGTGTGCCATCAAAACTAAAGATTTTCTGTTCTATAGTCTGACCGATTTCGTTATATTTTGAAAATATCTTTTTACCCTGGTCGGCATAAACAGAACTCCAGTCTTTTTCTACTTTGAGTCCTTTTTCATCATATTTGTAATCCCATTTGCCAAAGAACACGCCGTTGTTATCGTAATGAATTTTTTCTAAAATTTTACCATCATTATTATATAAAAATATCCATTTAGATAATAGTTTACCATCTGATTTATAGGTGTTCTCTTCAATAAATTTTCCTTCTGGGTTGAACAAAATAGTATAGTCAGAGTAATAATCCCTTTTTCTTACTCCTTTGCATATTGTTCCAAAACTGTTTATTGCTTCGTAAGATATCTCATTGACTGATTTAATATTACCTTTTAAGTTATGGTCTGAGATTGTATATTTTTTATCAAAAAACATATGCTGTTGTTTTCTGCAAGATTAATACTTTTTTTTCAAAAAGATATTACTAATTGTTACATTTATCTGAATTTGAAAATTAAAAATTTATTGGCTGTCCATACTTCACGTAGATTTTATCGTGGTATTGACATATGTTATTAATATTGTATTATTATTTTCTTAACAACTCTGGTTTTATCCGTATCAATTATTAACAGATACATGCCTTTTGATAATTCTGAAACAGAGAAAACCTTCTGAAGTAAGTTATTTTCTATATCAGCATCTTCTGCTGCTATGGTTTGTCCGAAAATATTTTCTAATATGAACTTATAATTTCCGTTTTCAATACCTTCACCAATGATATTAAATGTATTACCTGCAGGGTTGGGTGATATTTGAAATTTTTCAGCATCAGTTATTGTTGAGATACCGGCAGCAGTTGTAATGTTAAAGTTTTGCGAACAGGTAGTGCCATTGTATATTGCCTGAAATGTGTATGTGCCCGGGATAGTAGGTAATAATTTAGACCAACACCAATAACTTCCATTATAATTATTATTGCAATTTAACGACCAGCTGTTAAAGACTGAACCACCGGGATTAAGAATGCTTAAATTGACTGTTGTTCCGCTTACTTCATCTCTGATAAAGATATAGAACTTAGCATATCCGGGTGATAAACCTGGGCCCTGAAAAGGAACCTGAAAAGAAGTGCTTTCATTGGGCGTTTCCGTTGTATCACAATGCGGTATAACTGCATCTGTTATGTGTACCGAAGCCTTTAGAATTGCAGGTTCGGTATAAGTTTTCTGAGAAGCCCACCAGCTATGGGATGTTAAAGTATTACAAGTTCCATAATAAGGATCTATGTAAGTTGAGCTTGTAGTACCAGTCCAGACTTCAAAATGAAGGTGGGGTCCCGTAGAACTACCGGAACTGCCCACTACACCTAAGTATTCGCCTACAGAAATAGGTTGACCGATTGCTTTAGTAGTAACAGACCCTGATTTCATGTGCCAATACAATGCACATGAACCATCTGCATGTTTAATGATAACATAATTAGCTGTTAATGAATTAGAAGCACAGTTTCTGTCGAAATTCCCATCGGCTTTATCCAGAATAGTGCCTGCCGCAGCGGCTATCACATCTACCTGATTATTATCCATTTTATAAAAAGGGAAAGGCCAGATACATAAATCTGTTCCCTGATGACCATCGTATGTATTTGTACCACAATTGTAATCATTAATAGCACCTGAAGAAGTGTTTTCATCAACATAAGCTGTGACAATGTAATAACTGCAATCTGTAAAACCAGTTGCAGCCTTTAGTGGCCAGTTGAAAAGTGTTGAGGTGGTACTTTTCTTTGATTCGTTTAATCCTAATAACCTGATATTTTCAGCACATCGCTTATCAAGTGTTTCATACTGTTGGGGCGTAATCTCAGGATTGTATGAGCTGTATTTTTCATAAGAAAATTCATCACCAACCACATTTAATTCAGTCTTGATGTTCTGTGAAAACGATGAATAAAGAAAAACAAAGAAGAATAATGAAATTAAAAAGGAATATATTTTTTTCATACGTTTATTAGTTAGTTTTCTTCACTTTAGTTTCATCGTTATTAGAATAAGAGTCATTAGCTTTTGGTTTTATAAATAATACTTTAATAAAAAAGTATAAAGTAAAGCCTGTAATTATAACTTCTGTTATAATCATAAATAATAAAGCAGTTGTATTCATTTTATAAAGTCCTTTCTTTTTTACGTTTACGATAGGCTATAAATAATAAATAGCAGATTGAGAAAAACAATATCAAGAGCAAAAGCCGCGACATATCTATATAAAACACATTATTAATAAAACTTCCCTGATATATTGTATCACCGGTTTTTATAACATCTCCTTTATGAACGACAACTTTGTTTTTTAACAGTGATTCAAAAGTTTTACTATTTCCGTCTTCTTTACTTATTATTACATAATTTTTTCTACTGTCAGTATATACTGAATCTACTTTTCCTGACACTTCAGCGAAATATTTATCGGCAAAATAAGCATTGTTAGGTCCAATATCTGCATGGCGAATCTGTGAGATTATACTTTCAGGGTGCAATTTCCATCCTGTCAGGCTTAATGTAGACCAGTCGTCATTAGCAGGGCGAATTAAAGAAGAAAAGAAAACAACAATAAGGATTATTGGTGTTACAAACTTAAGGATGAATTTAAATATGTTAGGCACTTTAATATCAGCGCCATATGTGATTTCGATCCATCCTTTCTTTAAACCGAAAACCCATGAAAAGAGGATGGCTTCAAACATGGCGAACATTACAAGGGACACAGTTCCCGCCCAATAATCATATTCATCGAAAACACCTTGTTTAAAAAAGAAGACTGTAGGCAAGCCAAGTATCAATACGCTGGCACCAAAGGCAATGGCTGAACGCGACCGCCGCCAGCTGAATTCGTCCATCAGGAAAGACATTACAGGAGTTCCCATGGCAAGAGAAGATGTAATACCCGCAAAGAATAGTAAGCCAAAGAAGGCTACTCCTGCAAGAGCAGCCAGAATGGGACCCCATTGCTGGAATAAATAGGGTATGGTGCGGAAGCCAAGACCTAGTCCGCCGTTAGAAGTAAGTTCAATAACTCTGTCTATTCCCAGATATCCAATTGAAATAGGAATGATGATGGCACTTCCTAAGACGACTTCTACAAATTCGTTCATCCACCCTGCCGACATAGCATTAAGAGCAATATCGTCTTTCTTTTTAACATATGAGGCAAAACATTGTACGGATCCTTGACCTAGAGATAGTGTAAAGAAAATTTGCCCAGCTGCTGCTAACCATACTTTAGGGTTAGTGAGTGAGCTGTATTGGGGTGTCCATAAAAAGTTTAACCCCACAGTGCCATCGTATATAGCCCCCTCATGTCCTGCTTTTAAAAAGATAGCTTTAACAGCCAGAAAAATTCCGAAGATAATCAACAAAGGCATGCCTATTTTTGCCACTTTTTCTACACCGTCCATCAGCCCACGGCTTAACACCCATGTATTTAATATGATACAAAATAAAAAGAACAAAATAGCTTCAAATGGAATACCTGTCGTCGAATGAAAAACATTGAGGTAATTATCGAAAAAATTGGCTACACTGTGTTGATTCATACCTCCGAAAGTGCCCACAGTGGAATGATAAACATAAGATATGGTCCAGCTCTCAATATAGCAATAGTAAGAAGCAATGGCAATATTTGAAAATATCCCGAAAACACCTATATATTTCCACAAAGAAGCTTTAGCCATGCGGTTGAATGCAAGAGGTGTGGTATGGTGCCCAAATTGCCCGCCATATCTCCCTATAGACCACTCAATAAATAATAACGGTACGCCCATTAAGAGGAAACATACCAGATAAGGGATAATGAATGCCCCACCTCCATTTTGGACAGCTTGCACCGGAAATCGTAGAAAGTTTCCAAGACCTACTGCATTTCCAGCCATTGCCAGAATTAAACCTACACGTGACCCCCATGCCTCTTTATTTGTTGCCATAATCTACTTAATATTAATTAATATTAATCTATCAAAAAGAAATATTAAACAAATATAAAATGTTTTATCTTTATATTTCAAATAGTGTTATTTTTTTTACAAAAAAACCACTGAAATGATTTGAAAATAAAAACCCACACAGAATTTATTCTTTAGTAAAAACCTTATAGCGCTTAGTTGTGAGCAGAGATACAATTAGTAACATTTCTACGGTTATGTTTGCTAATGAATCTTAATTTATTTCTAGTACGTTAATAGCATCGTAGATAGAAAAACTTAACCTTTAACTATGTTGTGAGAAACTTTTATGGAGATATATTTGAGTTGCTGGCATTGTCAGTTATTTGCTGACGATGACTTCTAATCAATGCGTTCTTTAAAGTTTATCTATTAATTATTAGTTTTCTGATGTCCGAGAGGTTTTCCGATTTAATAGAGACTGTATAAATACCGTTACTTAAATCTCTGATATTAATTTGTTGGAAGCTTTGTTTCAGCATTTCCGACTTTACCAAAACACCCATTGAATTATAGATATTAAATTCTATATCTTCATTATTAGCATTAATGATATTCAAAGTAACGAAATCAGCGGCAGGGTTAGGATAGAACTGAACCTGAGGAGCAGGTTTATTCACATCTTTAATAGCATTTGTTATAGTAATAACAGCATCAGGTGTTAGCTTCTGCGCTTCTGTTAAGCCAATACTATCAGTTGCAATACAGTAAAACTTATAATTGCGACCATTATGCCCGTTAAAAACAGCTGAGGTATTATTAGCAGCAGAGGCTTGCCACAAAACATAATCACTATCATTTACCGAAACAAAAATGTTGTAATTAAATACCCCACAACCCTGATCACTTCCCGACCAACTAACTGTAAAACTGCTGTCAGATTGAATAGGGTTTAATATATTTACAGAACTTACAGGTGCTATAGTATCTATCTTATTAGAGAATGTGTTTGTGTTCACTGGTGCATTAAAATCAAAAACAATATTTGCTTTATTAGTAATAATATCATCATGAGCAACTGTTTTTTTCAACTTACAACTGTAAGCCACATTTCCTACACCTTCAGGGTAATTAACATTTGGAGGAAGGAATCCCAAATCAGGGTCTTCGGTAAGCTCTAATGTTATTCGGTCTAAAGAATGAAAATCCCAGGAAATAACACCTGTCAGTGTATCAAGAACACCATGAACCTGTGCAATAATATCTATTTTGGGGTACATATCAACCAATATGGTGAACTCTTTTGCATTATTTTGAATTTTTACGGTTGTGTCACCAATCGTAATAGTATTAAAGCTGAATGTGCTAAAGTCAAATTTAGTAATATCCAATGTGTCCTTGATGAATACCTCAAGAGCAGAAGCGCTGGCTGTATCTATATTTTCAAAATAGATACTATAACTCATATTCACTTTATTTGAAATGTAGTTGTCTGCAGTGAATCCTTGAGGACCAACCATTTCATTAGGGTCGAGTGAAGATACAGGCTCGCCGACTTTTATAGAATTTGATTTTTTCTTGAACTTGCGCCAGCATTCTGCATTTGCATCAGCACCATTTTTTACGTCAATGATCATAGACGTAATTCCAACACCTAAATCAACTGCCTGCCCTAACCCGGGAACAAACGTTGTGGCGCATTGTAAAGTAGAGGCTGCCCAAGATGCGGTACTCCAAAGGAAACTTCCGAATGTAAAGGGTTTTTCTTCCTGTGAAGGCGAATTAATATACTCAACGCTTTGATAAACATTATCAACTAAACTGTAACAACTCATTCCTGGAATTAAACCAATTGCTGCATTTGAGAAAGCTTTTATAGCAGCGTCATTTATACAATTTTTTACTTCGGAAGGCATGGGGTCATTAGTTTTTGAATTAAGAACAATGTTTTCAAAAAGCGGATCAATAAGCCATGCACTCATTTTAAGCATACCATATCCGGGTAGTTTAAATTTCACCCTTATATCACTTGAGGAAAATGCTGAAATAGTAGGAATGTAAAAAGGATATACACGCATATTTTGCCCGATATATCCTGTTAAAGAATCTGTGACATAATAGATGGCTACAGAATCGGCTATTCGTGTATAGTTTGTTCCCATATCAACAACAACTTTTGGGAGTACAAAATTAATATCAGGAAATTTTACTTCTAAACCGGGGAGATCACTAACTGCATAAACAAGCACGGTTCCATTGGCATCAGTATTAGCTGTATTTCCGTAGTTGAGGTTATATGTTTGCCAGCGGTTTAATAAAAACCCTCGACCGGTTAATGAAACCCATGGGTCACTTCGCTCACCCTGATTAATAGTAAAATAATCAGGTTTTGTTAGTGTGCTGAAGCCTGGTGTTTCAATAACTACATCATAAATACCAATATTTTTATTTTTAAGATTAAACTTCGCAAGCATCGATTCGCCAACAGCATCGGTTAAGTATGATGTATCAGCAACAATATCTGCTTGTCCAATTGTTTTAAGTTTTACAATACTTGTATTTTTAAATCCTGCACCGAAAATATATAAAGTAACATATCCTGTGTTACCTCCAGAATTAGGTTCAAGAGTCTCTATCATGGGATGGAAAGTTGTAATGCCAAGGGGTGTGGACGACAGAAGGTAATGACCATACGATGGTGCATTAGCAATGGTTACAGTATTAGCTGCCGTATCAATACTCACACCGGTAGTTATTTTGTTCCAGCTGAGACCTGCATTAGGCGAGAAGAATACCTTAAGGGAATCTTCAGTATTTCCATTCAGGGCATCGGTTTTATAATTCAATACAAGCCATTTTAATGAATCATTAAAGTTTTGAGGGTAATTTCTCAGTCGCCACCAACAATTAACAGTTCCTGTAACATTAGGATGCTGTTGGTAGCCATAGTGATCTATTGTTAATTTATTCGTTGAAACACCTACTTTGTTAACTACGTAAGATTGATAAAAAGGATACCCAGCGGAAATTGTACTATCAATGTTTTGAGTTAAATATACCCTTCCGAAATTTAGTATTTTGTTCGGTTGAAACTGGACAGCAAAGTTTTGCAAGGTCAGTGTGGCATTTGAATCTACAACACAAAATGATGCAGAGCCTACCCATTTTAAATCTGGCAGTATATTGTCGCCGGCGAAATGAATAGAATCATAAACAAATAAATGTCCGGTTTCTGTAATTCCTGTAATTGTTCTTGGGTTATTTCCGATGAGATCTATTCTGCTTTCATCAAAAACATAATAATTTGTAAGATTGCCATTGATTCGGAATTCCAGACTGAAACCAGTCGAAGCTCCAGGAAAATCCCAATTTGCAATAATTGAACCTTTATTTACTAAATTTCCATTTACTTGAATATTACCCGGGTAATATGACCCGAATTGTCCATATATGGATGTTAATGTATCAAGAACGGTGAGTGTTCCATTGAAAACATTACCAATAGCATTATTTTCGCATTGCGTAAACACGTTACCGTCAAGCACATAATTTCCACTGAAGTTAAGGTCTATAATAACTGTTTGGTCGAGTAACAAGGTATCGTTCGATTCTATATATCCATTTTTAAGGATGTAAGAGTTGGTAAGTAAACGGTGTCCGTTTGTTTTAATTTTTGATCTGTTTAAATTCCATGTGGTGTTGCCATTTGCATAACCTGTACTGCCAGAGCTTCCATACAAAATCCATGGGTTGCCACTTACCAAAACATCACTACCAAGAACCACATCACCCAAAGAGTCGGTCATAGATATTGTACCTTCGAATTTCATACCGGACGCTTCTTTAATCATTTGATCCGACAAACCTGATAATGTAGTTGAATTGATGCGCCAAACACCATTATTTTCAATATCACCATGAATATTTAAGCTGAGAACATTGCCGTTCGGGTTATTCAGAATAAAGCCGTTATTTGTAACTGAGTCTGCAACAGACACGGTTATGCTAAATCCTAATTTGTTATATAGGGTGTACCCTGAATTTACAGTCAGATTATTACACGACACATTGCCATCAGCATAAACCGTCGAATTGATGATAACATTGTCGCTTATTGTTGGAACAATTCCTCCAATCCAAGTTGTAGATTCACTCCAGTTTCCTCCAGTTGTAGTAGAAGTTATAGTAGTTTGAGCATTTACCTTAATTGTCAGAGCAATTAAAACTGTCAAAATAAATGTAAACTTTTTCATTTTATTTTTGTCAGTGTTTTAAGTGCTGACACCGCACCTTTTATTAAAAAATTCTACAAAGCTCATTTTTTTATGAATCAGTTTACAAAATTAAAAAAAAATTAATACTTTTTTACAAATAGAGTATTTTTTCGCAGAAAGAATTGAAAAAGACAATTTGTTTTTCCATTTTTTCAAAATGATGTAAATCACTGAATATCAATTCTTCCCTTGTGATAAAAAAGTAATGAAATTAAATTTACATCCTTTAGGCTGTTCTATTTTTATCGAACACTAGTGGTTATTAAGTATATATATACACAATAATCTTTTTTAGAAAGTAAGGTCTTAGCTTTTTAAAAGCTTCTTCGGATACAGCGGGGCAGCCCCAACTGTTGCCACAGCGACCTTGTTTGATTATAAAATCTTCATTTGCATACCATGCAGAATGTATAACAATTGCTCTTTTCAGAGCATTAGCATTGCTTTTTTCAAGTCCAATCAATTCAAAAGAATCACCATGCTTACCTGTGTAGTTTTTACCTACTTTATAGAGCCCTAATGCTGTACAATTGCTACCGGGATCATCTGAGAAAAAAGTTGCTTTACTGCCCCTGCCACTTCCTTTTCCATGGGCTACATAAGTTGAATAAATGACATTTTTGTTATCAAGTTGGACAAGAAAAAGCCTTTTCTCATTGGAAGGCACCGACATATCTATAAAAATAGCATGTTCTGCAGTTTCTTTTGTAGCTTCAAGATACTTAATCACTTTATCAATCTTTGAAGTACCTGGAGTATTATTAGGTAAGAGTGAGATCAGAACAAGAAAAAGAAGGTTCATATTTTTTAATAACTTAGTGCCCACTATGAAAAATCAAAAATACAATATTTTGTCGTGCTTAACAACGTAAACATTTTAGTACCGGTGTTATTAGGTTCTTCACACTTGTTCATATTATTCTGTAAAACCCGAATACTGGCAGAAGGTATTTGTATTGTTAATTTTGTTGTTTTAAGTTATGTGAATTAATATGTGATTTTTTTCGATAAAATAATTATAAAATAATTAGGTTTGTATTAATTTATCTTAATTATTAATAAAATGTTATTTGGTTAATTTAATGTATAATCTTGAGGGGACAATGTTTATAGAGCTTTTTGTTGCCATAAGCAAATGCCCTGATGGGACAAAGAAGGTTAACAAAATAACATTAATCAAATCTTCAAAAGATGAAATCAATTTTTAAAAAAGCATTTATTGTTATTTTTATTTCAATTGGCTTTGTAGCTTGTTCTTCTAATGCCAACAAGAAAGTGGAGCCCCCACTTGAAAAAGGAAAAGTTATAGAAAAAGTAAAATGCAAAAAAGACTATACGACCACTTATGCTTTGTATCTTCCTTCCGGTTACGATACAACAAGGAAATATCCGATAATAATAGCTTTTGATTCACACGCCTGTGGGGCAAAGCCTGTCACACTATTTAAAAATGAAGCAGAAAAATATGGTTATATAGTTGTAGGTTCAAATAATTCTAAGAATGGAACTCCCTGGGCAACAACCAATGCCATTTACAATACTATGTTTGCTGATGTGCTTGACAGATTTTCTATAGATAAAAACAGAATCTACACAGCTGGCTTTTCAGGTGGGTCGCGGGTAGCCAGCACAATAGCTATTCAGAATGGCGGAATTGCAGGTGTTGTGGGATTCTCTGCTGGTTTTCCAAACCTCAATCAGCCTATTGCCAACAAATTTGATTTTTTAGGCGTAGTGGGCAGCTCAGATTTTAACTACAACGAAATGAGCCAATTGGATAAAAAGTTGGAAGATGCTAAATTCAATCATTATCTTTTAGTTTTTGATGGAAAACATGAATGGCCATCACAGGAAATTATTCCTGATATCTTTTATTGGTTGGAATTCAGTGCTTTCAGAAATAAATTGAAGAACTCAGACAATAAAGTAATAAATGAGTTTAAAAGCAAATGTGAGAAAGAAATTGAAGATAAAAAAGTAAAGAATAGTTTGTTTGGAGAATACCTGGTTTATATAAAACTTGTCAGGTTTCTTGATGGTGTTGAACAAATAGATATTTATAAAAACAAGTTGGTTGAACTGGAGAAGACACCTACTGTTCAAAATGAATTAAAATCAATTGAAACAGATGCCAAAAAAGAACAGGCTCTGCAGCAAGCCTATATGAATGCAATGAACACTAACGATGAAAAATGGTGGACAGCAGAAACAAACAGGATAAACAAACTAATAAAACAAAATAAAAATGAGCGGGAGTGCCTGGTTTATAAAAGAATATTAAGCTTTTTGAGTATCAGTGCATATTCTTATTCAAATAGTGCACTGAAAAGCAACCAGCTTGAGCAAGCACAACGTTTTATTACCATTTATTCAGAAGTAGACCCTGAAATTTTTGAAGCTCCTTATTTTCAAGCAGTGCTCTATGTGAGGAAAAACAAAAATGAAGAAGCCCTTAAGTCACTTGAGAAATCAATAGATTTAGGTTTTAATGATATCAACAGGATGCAAAATGATACTGATATTTCAAAATTAGCCTCTATGCCAGGCTACAATAAGCTGGTTGATAAGATGAAAACTAAAAAATAGTATTCGAGCAGTTCATTTTTTCAATAGCTCAAGTAACTTTGTAGTAGTGTTCCAATTACGTATAGTAATATATTGATAGACAGGTAGTTTAATAATTCTGCTCAGATGGCTTTTGCCTGCCTGGCTGATAAGCCGTGAAAAATACAAAACGTTTTCTCCTTCCCATGCAAAATCTACTCCTTCTTTGATACTGACATCTTTCATCACTTCCTTAGGTGTTAAAGGCTCAATGATAAAAATAACATCATATTTAAACAAGTTTGTTCCTTTGCCAAATCCTTGTGGTGCTTCTTCAACTACTTTATTAAGTTGCTGGTCACTGATCACTACTATGTTTGAGTTGTAATCGAAACGTTTTGAAAGAACTTTCTTAATATTTTTTGTTATTATATTTTTGTTCTCTTCCTCGGACTTAAACAATACATTCCCACTTTGAATGAAAGTCATAACATCTGAAAAGCCTATACTCTCGAAGCATGCTTTCAGGTCAGACATTTTAATAATGTTCTTACCGCCAACATTAATGCCACGTAACAATGCAAGATATTGGATGTCATTAGTTGTCATTAGTTGTCATTAGTTGTCATTAGTTGTCATTAATAGTCATTAGTAGTCATTAGTAGTCATTAGTAGTCATTAATAGTCATTGATAGTCATTGATAGTCATTGGTCGTTTATTCTCAGTCTTTATTTTGCTGACTGCCGACTATTTGATTGCCGACTATCTTAAGTTGT
>Ga0114951_10002594_pt1 | contig 20233 bp, 8 predicted proteins | sample AM7aDNAmetaG_FD_88677 | JGI IMG/M metagenome (GOLD analysis project Ga0114951, IMG submission 88677) | Freshwater microbial communities from Finland to study Microbial Dark Matter (Phase II) - AM7a DNA metaG | ecosystem: Environmental > Aquatic > Freshwater > Lake | place: Finland: Lake Alinen... | reverse complement strand
GAGCCACAACACCGCCGTGGTGTAGAGGCCGACAACGCCGAACGAAAACGTCGAACCGGCCTCCGAAGTTGGCTGTTTGACGGCGACGCTGTACATGGCCCACGAAAATGCCGCGATCAACACCAGCACGACGCCGAGGTTCGACTCGACCCGGCCGAGGTCGCCCCGCAGCAGCGCCAGCCCGACGGTGCCGAGAATCGTCAGCCCCAGCCCCGCCAGGAACCGGCGCGACCGCCACAGCCAGCGTTCCTCGGCGTACAACACGAACGCCAGCAGCGCGGCGAACAGGACGCTGGACTTGTTCAGGAACGACGCCAGGCCTGGGTTGATCCAGTTCAGCGACACGGTCCAGCAAATCTGATGGCTCAGGTTGGGAATCGTCGCCAGCAACAGCAGGAGGAGCAACCGCCGGTTCGGTTTCACGCCGCGCTGGCGGACGCTGCGGGCCAGGAACGGCAACACGACGAGCGTGCCGGCGGCGTAGCGGTAGAAGTTCTGCGTATGCGCGTCGTAGCCTTCGCGGATCAGGTACTTCACGAACACGCTCGACAGGCTCCACGCCACCAACACGACCGCCAGTGCGATGATTCCTTTTTGTCGTTCGGTCACAATGGCCGCGCATCCTAGGCGAAACGTGTGCTAGAATTAAACCATGCTGACGCCCGAAGTCCTGATTGGGGCCTATTGCCGGGGGATTTTCCCGATGGCGATGGACAAGCGCGACGAGATCGGCTGGTTCTCGCCCGACCCGCGCGCCGTGATTCCGTTGGACGACCACTTTCATGTCCCGCACGGCTTGCGTCGGGCGTTGAAGAAGAATCAGTTTACCGTGACGTTCGACTTCGAATTTGAACGGGTCATGCGCGAATGCTGCAAACGACCGGAAGGGACCTGGATCTCAGAGGAGATCGTCGCCAGCTACTGCCAGCTTCATCAGCTCGGCTTCGCCCACAGCGTCGAGATGCGGCTCGAAGGCAAACTCGTCGGCGGCTTGTACGGCGTCCACATCGGCGGGGCGTTTTTCGGCGAGAGCATGTTTCACCGCGCGACGGACGCGTCGAAGGTGGCGCTGGTGGCGCTGGTCGAGCGATTGCGCGACCGCGGGTTTGCGCTGCTGGACACGCAATGGCAGACGCCGCACCTGGCGCAATTCGGCACGATGGAGATTCCGCGATGCGAGTATCTGCGCTTGTTGAAGCGATCAATAGAGCTGGACTGCACTTTTTGAACAAATAGAATATCCGCCATGCGCCGTGAGTTTTAACGCGAACAGTTTTGCGTTGGTCTTGATGAAGCAGCAACACTTCATGTTGCTGCTTTCGTCCGAGGCTCCTCCTCCAGCGGTGTTACAGGGTCAATGAACAGCCAGCAAAGTGCGCCGATCGCATAGGCGGCGGCGGCGGCCCAGAACGCCACGTTCCAATTGCTGTTGGTGTGCTTAAGGATGTAGGCGACGGCGATCGGGCAAAGCGTGCCGCCGGCCTGGCCCATCATGTTCATCGTTCCTGAAAGCGACCCGGCGTAGCGGCCGCCGATGTCCATGCACGCGCCCCAGGCGCCGGGCATGGCGAGGTCGTTGGAGAAACTGGCAACGCCGAGCACGATCATCGCCAACGTCGCGCTCTCGATACTCGGCGACCAGAGCATCATCACCGCCGCGCCGGCTAGGCCTGTGAAGGCAAGCGCGCGACGGGCGCAGGTGGTATTGCCGAGCCACTTGGCGGCGCGCGTGGCGATCAAGCCGCTGAACAGGCTGCCCAGTCCACCAAAAAACAACGGCAGCCCGGCCAGCAGTGCGCTTTTTTCAAGGCTGACATGACGCGCTTCGCGCAGGTAGGTCGGTAGCCAAGTCACGTAAAAATACCAGCCATAGTTCATGCAGAAGAACGGCACGAACAAGAGCCATATCCGCGGGCTGGTCAACAGACGTTTCCATGGCACCTTGACGCGCCCGGCCGCGGGCAGCTCCGCGCCGTCCAGCAACGCCAGTTCCTCCTCGCTCATATTGGGATGCTCGCGCGGATTGTCACGGAACCAGCGGTAGAACCAGATGGCCCATACCACGCCGAGTAGGCCAAAAATTCCAAACGCCCACCGCCAACTCACTAAACTCAGCACCCACACCACCAACAACGGCGTAAACGCCCCGCCCCAGCGCGCACTCAACCACATCCAACCCTGCGCACGGACCCGCTCGTGCTTCGGCAGCCAGATCGTGAACACCTTCGTCAGATTAGGAAAACACCCTGCCTCGCCCGCGCCAAACAGAAACTGGCAGACCAGCAGCGCCGTCCAGTTCCACGCCCAGCCTGTCGCCACAGTGAACAGCGACCACATCAGCACGACCCTCAATAGCATCCGTCGCGGCCCGAACTTGTCGCCGAGCCAGCCCCCCGGCACCTCGAACAATCCGTACCCCAATGTAAACGCCGCAAACACCAGCCCCATCCGTTCCTTACTGAAGTGCAGGTCATCTTGTATAAATTTCGCCGCCTGCGACATGCAGACGCGGTCCACATACGTGATGATCGCGAGCGTGATCGCAAAGAAAATCACCATGTAACGAACGTGTGGCGCGGAGGTCTTGTTCACTTGCCTTTCTTGCTCGGCCTAGCAGTGGGCCGGTAAGGATTGGTCCAGTTGGCTTGGAGAAGAGGTTTTAACCCTGCGATGACGGCGGCATGCTTTGAATCGGAGGCGAGGTTGTGTTGTTCGGTGGGGTCGGCGGCATAATCGTAAAGCTCAGCGCCCTCGCGGCCGTCGTCCCACTCGGTGTAGCGCCACCGCTCGGTTCGCACGCTGTGGCCGGCGAACTTACCGCGCCAGACTTGCGTAAACGCTGGTTTGTCCCACGTGGCACGCGGGTCGTCGAGCAGCGGCTTCAGGCTGCGTCCGTCGAGTTTATGCAACGGCTTGAGGCCGCACAACTCAGCCAGCGTCGGATAGAGGTCGAGCAGTTCCACGGTGCGCGGACTGACGCCGCCTCGCGTCTTCTGTCCCGGCGCGGCGATGATGACTGGCACGCGCGCGGAGTACTCGAACAAGCTCATTTTCTTCCACATGCCGTTATCGCCGACATGATAGCCGTTGTCGCCCCAGAACACGATGATGGTGTTGTCGGCGAGTTTCAGCCGGTCGAGCGCCTCCAGCAGGCGGCCGACCTGTGCGTCCACGAATTCGATGGCCGCCCAGTAGGCGTGTTTGGATTCGCGGGCCTGCGACTCGGTCACACCGAACCACGGCCACGGTTGCGTCGAGGCTGTCGCGGGCGGCGGCACCTGCGCTTTCCACACCTCGGAAATCTCCGGCATCCGCACTAGATCGAACGGGACGCGCTGGAAGTATTTCTTCGGCGCCACGTACGGGCAATGCGGCCGATAGTAGCCCATTGCGAGGAAGAAGGGGCGGTCTTTGTTCGCTTCGAGCAGGTTGAGGGCCTCCGTCGTGCCGATACCGTCGGTTTGTTCCTCGTCGGCGCCGTCGGCGGCGAGGAAACTCAACGAACTGCCGAGGCCGGGTCGGTGAGGCGTGTAGTTGGTGAGTTTGCCCTCCTCGTCCTTGTCGCGGCCGCGCGGGTTGACGACCTTCTGCCATGAGGCCGGGTCGTCGAGGCCGCTGGTGCCGATTTCGCTGGGCACACCGTAGTGGTAGATCTTACCGACGCGCGCGGCGTAGTAACCGTTGGTCATGAACAACTGCGGCAACGTCACCACGCCGGGCAGCACGGAGCGGAAATGTTTCTTCAGGTCGAACACCTGCGTCGTGTCGGGACGCAGCCCCGTCATCAACGATGTTCGGCTCGGACTGCACAACGGGAACTGGCAGTACGCTCGCTCGAAGCACGTACCGCGCGCCGCAAGCCGGTCGAGGTTCGGCGTCTTGATCACGGGATTGCCGTAACAGCTGAGGTCGCAGTTCATGTCGTCGCTCGCAATAAACAACACATTCAACCGGGCTTGGGTCGGGAGCGCGACCAACAGCAGGGCGAAGACGAAGATGAATCTCATGGCGGCCATGTTATCAAAAACAAAGTGCCGAAGGGAAGTTTGCATTACTGACTTTGCTTTTCGGTTTGTTCGTTCAGCCAGCGATTGAAGAACTCTTTGCTGCGCTCCTTCGTGTAGACGCGTTCCGCTTCGGTCTGCGGAAGCTCGCCGAGCACAGCGTCGGCAGCGTTCGTAGCCGTACCTCGCAATAAGGAAAGCTTCAGGTGATCGCCGGGACGTTTGGACTGGACGTACTCGATGAAGCCGTCAGGACCCGACTCCCAGCGGCTACCTTCCACGCCAATGATAAAATCGTTCGCTTGCACCCAGGCTTTCTGAGCGCCGGTGTTGTCCATTACTTGCGACACCCATGCAGCGCCCGGCGGCGCGGTCGTTCCCTGCACGACAGGCTGGCCGCCTTTGATGTTCACACAGTTCAATCGAACGCCGAGATAACCGCGCGGCACGCAGAATAGATACCGGTCCACCACCGTCTCCATCACGTCCTTGAGTCGCGTCTTCACCTCCGGGTCTTGCGTCTGCCGGTAGATCAGTACACACGCGGCGAGCACGGCTTTGTGGTCCGACTCGGCGAGTTTTACCAGGCGTTGCTGTGCCTCCTCACGCACGGCAAACTGTTCGCGACCGAGATTCCCAATGGTCTTGCGAATGTCCTCCGCAGGCAACGCCTCTGTACTCAGCATCAACAACAGTAAAGCGGTCAGCGTAATCGTTTTAATGATGGCCAAAACGATTCGCCGCCGGGGTGACGTTGTGGTCGCCCATCTCATCTCATGGCGCTTTCTTATACTTGACCGGCTGGCTATCCACGTTATCCGTCGGCTGTTTATTGGCAAACTGGTCGTCGTCTCTCAACTCTTTCTTCAACCGATACATCTCCGTTTTCAGTTTTGCCACGGTATCGGCGGCGGCAATATCGTCATAGATGTTGTGGAGTTCATACGGGTCAGCGACGAGGTCATAAAGCTCCCATTGATCTTGCTTCCAAAAGTAGATCAGTTTGTGCGTTTCTGTGCGGACGCCGTAATGGGCACGCGTGTTGTGGTTGCCGGGATCGTGGTAGTAGCGGTAGTACCAACTCGTGCGCCAGTCGGCGGGGCGCTCGCCTTTGAGCAGCGGGACGAGGCTGCGGCCTTGCATGTCGGCGGGCACGGCCAGCCCGGCGATGTCCATGAATGTGGGCGCGAAGTCGGGGTTGATCGCCATCGCGGGTTGCACGGTGCCGGGCTTGGTGACGCCGGGCCAGCGGATGAGGAATGGCATGTGAATCGATTCTTCATACATGAAACGTTTGTCGTACAAGCCGTGTTCACCGAGGAAGAAGCCTTGATCGCTGGTGTAGATGACGATGGTGTTCTCGCGCAGACCGGCTTGGTCGAGGTAGTCGAGCAACCGGCCGACGTTGTCGTCGATGGACTGGACGCAGGCGAGGTAGTCTTGCAGGTAACGCTGGTATTTCCACTTCTTCAACTCGTTGCCGGTGAGCGTCTTCTTTTGACCGTTGACTTCGATTTCGACTTCGGTCGGTTTGACGCTGAGCCATTTGTTGCGCTCCGGTCCCTTCAAGTTGGTTGGCGGTTCGAGTTTTAAGTCGTACCGGGTCAGGTCGTAGAACACTTTCTGCCGACACTCGCGGATGGCGTCGGTGCGTGTCGCGTAATCGTCCCAGAGTGTCGTCGGTTCGGGAATCTGCTTACCGGCAAACATCGCCTTATGTTTCGCATCGGGTTCCCACGAACGGTGCGGTGCTTTGTGGTGGCACATCAGGAAAAACGGTTTGTCCTTCGGCCGGTTCTTGAGAAAATCAAGTGCGAGGTCGGTGATGATGTCGGTGGCGTAACCTTGGATGACGCGACGGCCGGTCGGTTCGAGGAACGACGGGTCGTGATAGACGCCTTGGCCGGGCAGGACTGTCCAGTAATCAAACCCGGTCGGGTCGCTACCGAGGTGCCATTTACCGATCATACCTGTGTGGTAGTCGGCGGCTTGAAGATATTTCGCGACGGTCGGCTGAGAGCCGTCGAACCGGTTGAAGACCGGCACGCCGTTCATATGGCTGTACTTACCCGTGAGGATCGTCGCGCGGCTCGGCGTGCAGATCGAGTTCACACAGAACACGCGGTCAAACCGCATCCCTTCACGGGCAATACGGTCGAGGTTCGGCGTCTGGTTGATGGGACTGCCATAGGCGCTGATTGCCTGCGCAGCGTGGTCGTCGGACATGATGTACAGGATGTTTGGACGCGGCGCGGCGCCGGCCAGCGTGGCGGCAAGAGCGATAAAGGCAAGAAGCGGTTTCATGATACTTTTTTCTACCGCCAAGACAAACCAACAGCAAGCTTGATTCAAACGGCTGACTCCAATGTACCGAAACGCTCAGTACGCGCGGTTTTTATCGCGAGCAGAACTGTTTCGAGGTTGTCGGTCTTGAGCTACCCACTAGCTCGCGCGTTTCATTTCTTTTTCGGCGCGATACCGGCAAACGGGTCCGCTAGGTTCAGCGGCTGCGGCAGCCAAACCCGCAGCATGGAGTCTTCTGCCCACGTGTGCCCGGCAGAGGCATAGTCGCAAAACCGCAGCAGCGAATTTTTGCCTCCTGTATCGAACGGCACGTCCAGCGTTATCCGCACGCCGTCAGTTTTGACAGCGACAGCTTTCACGCTGCCGTCTGCGGCAGCCATTACCACGCCTTCGCCTGTCGACGGGTTCGCGATCCTCTTGTCGAGCGCGAACACCACCGGACCGCGCGTGATCGCCACGCGGCCGGAGCCGCCGGGGTCTTTCTCGCAATGAACCGTGAAATCGAGCGTGAGCCGGACTTTGTCGCCCTGCTTCCATGTGCGCGACAGCCGCACGTAGGCGCCGGGCTGAACGTTTGCCACTGGCTTGCCGTTGACCTCCAGTTTGGTCGCACGGCTCCACGCGGGGATTCGCAGACTCAGCGTGAAGTGTTGTGGTGATGGCGGGTGGATGGTGATGTCCACGACGTTGTCGCGCGGGTAATCGCTGTCAATGTCGAGGAGTGTCGTCTTGCATGGCTCATAGAGATTTACTACGGGGCCATCCTTGCTGGTCATCACAGCCAGCGTCGGCAATAACATCAGGCCGCGCGGGCCGTTGGCGACGCAACAATTCTGATGCATCTTGCAATGCTCGGGTGCAGCCCTGCGCCGGCCTTCGAGTGGGTTGTAATGACACCACCACGTGCCGTCGTCTTTCTGTGCGCCCAACAGCGCGTTGTAAACGCTCCGTTCTATTTCGTCGGCGTAACGCGGGTCGCCGGTCGCGCACAGGAGCTGCGCGGCTAACTTAATCCACGTCACCGTGACGCATGTTTCCATCCATTCCGGTAACGGTTCGATTTGGCGCGCGCGGCCGTTGCACCAACGTTCCCAATTCGAACCGGAACCAATAAATGTGATCTCGGTGTCGCGAATACTGGCAAAGACTTTCTGAGCTGCTTCTAGGTACTTCGGTTCGCCGGTGACGCGATGGAGTTCAACCAAGCCCTCGTAGCAGGACATCATTTCGTAGGCTTTTGAGGAACCGCCGCCCATGTAACCTTTCTGTTTCGGATCGGGGCCGGGAAACATCTTGAAGACCGCCGTACCGGCAAGCGCCTTACGGACGAGGTCGGGGCCTTTCGGGCCTTCCCACGACTGGACGATGTACTCGGCAAAACGCAGGTACCGCTCGTCACCGGTGCGGCGGTAGAGCAACACCATCGGTTCGAGGATGCTGCTGGCGGCCATGCCGGTCCACCAACCATTGGCAGCAATGTCGGCCTTGTCTGGTCCGAATTGTTTGAGGACACGGTCAGCGTGCCGGCATGCGGCGTCGAGTGTTTTGGCATCACCAGTCAGGTCATAGTACGCCAACAGGCCGAGCAAACTGTATTTGCGGCCCCAGGTGTCCCAGTTGGAAAACTCCGCAGCCGGTTTGTAGGTCGTGATTCCACCGTCGGACGTTTGCGTGGCTAGCAGGCCTGTGACGGCTTCATCAAGAATGGCATGCAGTTTTGGATCGGCCTGGTACCGATAGGCAAGCGCGGCCGAGGTGAACCATTTGCCCCAAAACTCGCAACGCCACATCTTGTCCTCCTCGCGCACCGCAAACGGCCTAACCAAGTCGGGCACGCTTTGGCCGAAGATTCGCCCCTGTCTGCAAGTCTCCAGATTTTCGCCCAACCAGCCGGTAAACGTCACGCTACCCGGCCGTGGCGACACGAGCGCGTCGGCGACTTTTGGGGTGACGTTTTCCGCGGCATTCGCTAGCGCGGTCAAAGCAATACTGATGAGTATCAAGTAATTCATCTTCTTCATTTGCTTTTGGACATTTCTTGAAGCCAATTATTCACCGTAATACCAGATCGGCAGCGTTCATCACGGCCTGATTGCGCCGTCAACGTCAATCGGGCCTATTGCCGGAACTGCGATTCTGGTTGTTGGTAGGAACGCCTCGCTGAGGCGTCCGCGTCGGATAAGCATCGTGCTTGTCCTGCTCTTTCCTACCGACTACACTCCGTCGCCATGCCGCTGTCATGGAATGAGATTCGCCACCGCGCCATCGCCTTTAGCAAAGACTGGAAAGGCGAAACGCGTGAAGCCGCCGAGCGCCAAACCTTCTGGAATGAGTTCTTCAACGTCTTTGGCGTCCGCCGCCGCACCGTTGCCACGTTCGAGGAGCCGGTCAAGAAACTCTCCGGCGATTGGGGATTCATTGACCTGTTTTGGCCGGGGCGATTGCTCGTCGAGCACAAGTCCGCTGGGGCAGAACTCGGCAAGGCCCACGCGCAAGGCATGGCCTACATCCGCGGTCTCAAGGATACCGGCCGTGACCGCGAGATTCCCCGCTGGCTGATTGTCTCCGACTTCGCCCGCATCGCTATTCACGATCTGGAGCCGGAGCAAGACCCTGACGCACCTTTGTTCCAGCGCCTCCCGCCCACCATCGAATTTCCACTGACGGAACTCCACAAGCACGTCCGCCACTTCGCTTTTATCGCCGGCTATACCCATCACCGGCTCAATCCCGAAGACCCCGCCAACCTCGTCGCCACGCAACTCATGTGCGACTTGCACGACGCGTTGGAAACGGGCGGCTATACCGGCCACGAACTCAAACGCTTCCTCGTCCGCATCCTTTTCTGTCTTTTCGCAGAGGACAACGGCATCTTCCCCCAGAAAGCCTTCGAACTCTTCATCCGCGACCGCACTGCCGAGGACGGCTCCGATCTCGGTGTCCGCCTCGAACAACTCTTCCGCGTCCTCAACACCGACACCCCACAACGCCAGAAGAAACTCGACGAGGAACTCAGCCAGTTCCCCTACGTCAACGGCGACCTCTTTGCCGAGCACCTCGAATTCGCCGAGTTCAACGCCGACATGCGCAACGGCCTCCTCGCCTGCTGCGCCTTCCGCTGGGAAACCATCTCCCCCGCCGTCTTCGGCTCGCTGTTCCAAGCCGTCATGGACAGCAAGGCCCGCCGCCAGATCGGCGCGCACTACACCGCCGAGAAGAACATCCTCAAACTCATCCGCTCCCTGTTCCTCGACGACCTCCGCGCCGAGTTCGAGACCATCAAAGCCGACCGGTCCACCCGCCGCACCGCGCGCCTCCAGGAGTTTCACGACAAGCTCAGCAAACTCCGCTTCCTCGATCCCGCCTGCGGCTGCGGCAACTTCCTCGTCCTCACCTACCGCGAACTCCGCAAACTCGAACTCGAAGTCCTCCTCGAACTCCACGGCGCGCAACACGAGATGTCCCTCGACGCCGTGAACCAGCTTTCCAAGTTGAACGTTCACCAGTTCTACGGCATCGAAGTCGAGGAATTCCCGGCACGCATCGCCGAGGTTGCGCTCTGGCTCACCGACCACCAAGCCAACGTCGCGCTCTCGCAAGCCTTCGGTCAGATGTACCAACGCCTGCCGCTCCGCGCCAAGCCGACAATCCAAGTCGGCAACGCGCTTCGCACCGACTGGCGCACCGTCCTGCCGCCCGATCAATGCTCCTTCGTCCTCGGCAATCCGCCGTTCGTTGGAAAGCATTACCAAAATGCCGACCAACATGCTGACATGGCTATCGTTTTCCGTGACTTCAAGAATACCGGCGACATGGATTACGTCGTCTCGTGGTTCTACCGGGCCGCCGAATATATTCAGGGCACGCAGATCCGCGTCGGCTTGGTCGCCACCAACTCCATCACGCAAGGCGAGCAAGTCCCAATCGTTTGGGGGCTACTCTTTGGCCGTTACCGGGTGAAGATTCACTTCGCGCACCGCACCTTCGCTTGGGAAAGCGAAGCGCGCGGCAAGGCACACGTTCACGTCGTTATCATCGGCTTCGGCGCATTCGACACCGGCAACAAGCGCATCTACGACTACGACACCGACGATGAGCATCCGGTCGTCAGCGAAGCCGCCAACATCAGCCCGTATCTGACTCCCGGCTCCGATAGCTTCGTCACCAAGCGCACCACACCACTTGCGGACGTGCCTGAGATGCGTTGCGGTAACAAGCCGTCTGACGGCGGTAACTTCATCCTCACTGACGCCGAGAAGAAGGAACTCCTCGCCGTCGAGCCGGGAGCCGTGAAATTTCTCAAACGCTTTACCGGCTCCGAAGAATTCATCAACGGCAACATGCGCTGGTGTCTCTGGCTCAAGGACGCCAGCCCGTCAGAGTTTCGCGACTTGCCTGAAGTCATGAAGCGCGTGCAAGCTGTGAAAGAGTTCCGCGCGAAAAGCACCGCTGCACCCACGCGCAAAGCCGCGCAGACACCAACGCTGTTCTTTTATATCTCGCAGCCGGCAACCAAATACATCCTCATTCCGGAAGTTTCTTCCGAGCGTCGCAACTACATTCCCATCGGCTTCATGTCACCGACTGTGATTTCGGCAAACACGAATTTCCTCGTGCCATCAGACAGCCTTTACCTTTTCGGCGTGCTCACGTCGGCAATGCACATGGCGTGGGTAAGGCAAGTCGGCGGTCGGTTGAAGTCAGATTACCGGTATTCTGGCAGCATGGTTTACAACACGTATTCGTGGCCGGGGGCGGTGACGGAGAAGCAGCGGGCGGCGGTGGCCGCGGCGGCGCAGGCGGTGTTGGACGCGCGGGCGCAGTATCCGACCGCGACGCTGGCCGATCTCTACGATCCGTTGACGATGCCCGCGCCGCTGTTGAAAGCGCATCAAGCCCTCGACCGCGCCGTGGATCGCTGTTACCGGCCCGAACCATTCGCGAGCGACCGCCACCGCGTCGAATACCTGTTCGCCCTCTACGAAAAGATCACCGCCCCGCTCGTCGCGGCGGCTCGACCAAAACGGAAATCGCGGCAGCTCTAGCACGCTTAATTTGAGTTCGCTGGGAAGTGACTTGCCGCTATTTTTTGCCCGGATACCAACGGATGGTGGGACGGCGGGCAGGCGCTGACCACTTGACCATCTCACCGGTAGCCTGTTTTCTGGTAAAAGCGTGTAAGTTGCTTGAAATGCGGTCTTTCCAGCGTTGATCAAGGCGGAAAAGTGATGGAACAACGTCATTTTGTTCGAGAACAACGCCGCATTGTTTAACGACAATGCCAGTAGGTTCGACGACAATGGCGCGTTGTTCAACGACAACAGTGCATCTCCCCGGAACGAAACGACGTTGTTCACCAGCAACACGGCTTCGTTGCGCCGCCGGTCAGCCGTGTCTGAATGCGTGTCGCCGCCAAAGGCAGCCATAATACCGGTGGCTGGAGCGATCCCGCGTTGGTCACCGTGCCGTAAGACGGCAACAGCATCATCACAAGGAGATCGCGCCGCTGGCGCGGCCTTCTGATTTTTTGACAGGGCAGCCGGAACAAAGCCGGAACATTTTTACAGGTCTTTTACTTAACAGATGGCTCAGTATGATGTTAGACTGCTGGCGTGAGTACAATAACTCTAACGATGGAGGACGCCATGCGCCGGTTCACTTGTCTGATCGCTTCCGTTCTGTTCGCCGCCAATCTCTTTGCCAATGATGCGCCTCCGTTGCCGACGCCGGAACCGGACGTGACGGTGCGCGAGGTGCGTTACGACGGCAAGCTCTCCGACACCGAGGCGCGGTTCACCGCCGAGGTGGACGTGCAGGTCACGGGCAAGGGCGAGGCCGCGGTGCCGTTGTTCGACGGCGACGTGGCGGTGTTGACCTCGAAGTTCCCGGAGGGAGTGACGCTGGAGCGCAAAGGCCCGGCGTACACGCTCGTCATCACCAAGGAAGGCCGTCACAAACTCAAGCTCGACCTGCTCGCCAAGATCACGCGGGCCGAGCCGTGGAACCAGATCACGTTCAACGGGCCTGTCGCCGCCATCGCGTCGGTGAAGGCGCAGGCGGCGGGCGAAGGCGTTGAGGTGCAGTTGCTCAAGGGCACGGTGTCGGACAGCGGCGCGGCGCGCGTCGCCGGGTTCCTCGGCGCGGAGCAGACCGTCGCGCTCCGCTGGCAAAGCAAGATCGCCGAGGTCGCGCGGAAGGCGTTGCTGACGTGCGACTCCGTCGTCGCGGTCCAGATCACGCCGACGGTGGTGAAGTACAACACGGCGTTGCGGTACGAGGTCGTCCAGGGAAGCATCAAACAGCTCCAAGTCACGTTGCCGCCGAACCAGGCGCTCACGAAGCTGCAAGGCGAGAACGTCCGCGACTGGCAGGTGAAGGAGCAGACGCTTGTCATCGAGTTTGTCCGTCCTGTTGAGAAGAACTACGCGCTGACGTTGTTCTCGGAGCAGACGGTCGAGAGCGCGGCGGCGACGGTGGGCGTCGTGCCGCCGCAACCGCTCGAAGTCGAGCGCGAAGCGGGTGCGCTGACCGTGTCGGCGGAGGACGTGCTTGTCGAGATCGAGAAGGCAGACGGCCTGCGCCAAGTCAACGCGGCGGCGGGCGCACTCGCGGCGTACCAGTTCCACGCGCGGCCCATCGGGCTGGCGTTGAAACTGCGCCGGATTGAGCCGGTGGTGAACGTGGTGGACCGGGTGACGACGCGGCTGGAGGAATCGCGGTTGCTGGTCACGCACGCGCTGTCGCTCAGCGTCGAGAAAGCCGGTATCTACGCGCTCGAACTCGCGCCGCAGACCGGGTTCGTCGTGGCCGACGTGCGCGGCGAAGGCGTCGAGGACTGGAAATCTTCCGGCGGCAAATTGACGGTGACGTTTGCGAGCCGGGTGCTCGGCAAACGGACGCTGGACGTGCAACTCGAACAAGCGCTTACTCCTGTGGGAGCGGATTCCATCCGCGACCGGGAGGCGGAGAAGTCGCGGTTACAAACCGCTCCCACGGACAACATCCGTAAGGTGGTCATCCTGCCGTTGCGCCTGACCGGCGCGGCGAAGGAGACGGCGCAAGTCGGCGTGGCGGCGGCAGCGGGCATCCAGATCAAGACGGCGGCGGACGGCCTTGCCGGGTTGCGCGAAGTCCCGATCAATTTGCTGGCGAACCGCACCGACGAGGTGCTCGCCTACAACGCCGAGCAGGCGGACTGGAAACTGACGTTGACCGCCGAGCGGCTCGCCGCGCGGATCACCGCCGACATCTTCAACCTCGTCACCGTCGGCGACGGCATTGTCGGCGGCAGTGCGACGATTCGCTACGCCATCCTCAACCAAGGCGTGCAGGAGTTTCGCCTCAAGCTACCGGCGCTCTGGAAGAACATTGATTTCACCGGGCCGAACATCCGGCGCAAGGAACAACAGGGCGACGTCTGGGTCATCGGTCTCCAGGAGAAAGCGTGGGGCGGCTACACGCTCGTCGTGACGTACGATATGCAGTTCGATCCGCACAAGGCCGCGTTGCCGGTCGGCGGCATCCATTGCGCCGGTGTCGAGCGCGAGACCGGCAGCATCGCCGTCACCAGCGCCTCGAATTTGCAGATTGCCGAGGGCAAAAAGAGCGCCGGCGTCGAAGCGACCGTGCCGGCGTCAAGTTCCGGAAATGTTCCTGCTGCGCCGGCGGCGACGATTCGCCGCGTGGACGAGGGCGAACTGGCGGCGCACGACCGGGCGTTGATCACACGGCCGGTGTTGCTGGCGTACCAGTACACGGGCGACGCGTACGAAGTCATCACCGAGGTCACGCGGTTCGAGGAACTGCCGGTGCTGGAGGCGGTGGCGGACCGGACGCAGTTGACGACGGTGGTGACCGAGGACGGCCAGACGCTGACGCAGGCGTCGTTCCTCGTGAAAAACAACGACAAACAATTCCAGAGCTTCACGCTGCCCACGGGCGCGGAGTTCTGGTCGTGCTACGTCCGCAGCGAGCCGGCGAAACCGGAGCGCAGCGGCGACAAACTGCTGGTGCCGTTGCCGCGCGGCGTCAACCGCGACGAGGCGTTTGCGGTGGACATCGTGTACAAGAAATCGGTCGGCTCTCTGAAATCGCTCTGGCCGCGCGAGCTGGCGCTGTCGGCACCGGTGACGGACATGCAGACGACGTACGCGGAGTGGGAACTGTTCGTGCCGCAGACGCAGCGGCTCGCCAACTTCGGCGGCAACATGATCGTGGCGCGCGGCACGACGTACGACCTGCGCGACGCGTGGCGCGAGTTCATCCGGTTCTACGACAATTTCGTCCGCGAGTACATCGGCGCGATGTTCGCGTTCAGCGCGTTGTTCGTGCTGACGTTTCTGGTGGCGGTGGCGTTCCGACGCGGCTGGCGCGGCGCGTTGACGGTGGTGGCAGTGCTGGCGGTGTTCGTGTTGCTGGCGGGCATGTTGCTGCCGGTGATGATGAGCACGCGAAAGGCGGCGTATGAATCGCGTCGCGCTACCGCCAACCAACTCGTGGATCTGCCACAAGGGCGAACCGATACAAGCCGAGTCAGTGGTGAGGAACGGGACGGAAAGGAAAGTGCAGCCAGAGGCGAGAAGAAGTTGGAGGAGTTGAAGGTTACAGCAGGCAAGCCGGTGTTTGCCGGCACGCCGACGCCGGTGAAGGCGCCGAACCTTGAACAACGCGACGGTGACAGCGACTTGCGTTCGCGGAGCACGGCGGGTGGTGTGGTCGTGTTGGGCCAGGAAATTGCCGCGCGTGACATTGCTGGCACCGCCGCCGCCAACGGGCGCGCAACAGACGGTGCGAATCGCTACACCGGTGGCACCACTTATTATCGCGGCACCGCCATCACTGCCGGCGGCACGCTCGTGCTCAACTCGGACAACTCAGATTTGGGATTGGTGTCGGGGTTGCGGCCGATTCGGATTGAGATTCCGAAGACGGGGACGCGGTTTGTGTTCACGAAGGTGTTGAACGTGCGGAGCGAGCCGTTGTCGGTGAGCGCGACGGCGCTGGACAACGAGGCGTTCAAGATCGCGCGCGGCACGGCGCAGGCGCTGGTGTTTGTCGCGGGTCTGGCGTTGCTCTGGTGGCAATGGCGCACGTCGCGGCGCCGGAGTTTCGTGGTCGCGCTCGGCCTGGCGTTGACGCTGGGCGGCGTGGGCGCGCTGTTGTTGTCGGCGCGAATGCTGGACGCGGCGCTGATTTTGTTGGCGCCGATGATCGGGTTGTTGTTGTTGGGCTGGCTGACGCGGAAGGCGTGGCGGGCGATTCCGGCTAAAGCGAAGGTCGTTGCGTCGCCGGTTTCGACTCCGCCGCCGGTGATTGCGGCGCTGGTGCTGGCGTTGTTGGCCGCGGCAGGTGTGCAGGCAGCCACGATGGAAAAGGTGATGATTGTGTCGGCAACGTACACGGGCGTGGTGTCGGAGGCGAAGGCGCCGAGCGACGTGCGCGGGACGGCGCAGTTCGAGGCGGTGCTGGAGTTGAGCGCGACGGAGACGAACCAGATGGTGCGGTTGTTCGGCGAGGATGTCGCGGTGCAGGAGTTCAGCGGGCCGAAAGGCGAGAGCAAGGCGACGGGCTGGTGCGCGTGGTTCAGCCGGAAAAAGGAGACGGAGACGCGGCTGGTGCGCGACGGGAAATCGGTGAGCGTGTTGCTGCCGGACAAGGGAACGGCGACGGTGCGGTTGAAGTTTCTGGTGAAAATCACCGGCGACGTGACGAAGCGGAAACTGGAGTTTGCGATTCCGCCGGCGTTGGTGTCGCGGCTGGCGGTGACGCTGGAGGAGCCGCAGGCGGTGGTGGAATTGCCGACGGCGGTGTCGTTCGCGACGAAGCCGGATGGGCAGAAGACGCGCGTGGAGGCGGTGATCGGTTCGGGCGAGAAGGTTGACTTGAGCTGGACGCCGCGAATGAAGAAGGCGGGAGAGATCGCGGCAACGGTGTTCTGCCAGAACACGTCGCTGGTGACGTTCGGCGGCGGCGTGGTGAACACGCGCTCGACGCTGGACTTCACTGTGACGCAGGGCGAGCTGCGCCAGATGCAGGTGAAACTGCCGGTGGGGCACCGGTTGATGCGCGTCGAAGGCGAAGGCATCCGGACGTGGAAGCTCGACGGCGAGACAGTGAACGTCGAACTGCTCAAGGGCGTGTCGCCGTCGTACCGGTTGACGGTGGAGACGGAGACGCCGCTGGAGAAGGCGTCGGTGAAAGTGGAGACGCCGCACGCGGCGGACGTGAAACGCGAGACGGGGCTGGTGGGGTTGAAGGCGAGCGATGAGTTGAGCGTGTCGGTGGAGACGGCAACGGAACTGCAGAAGGTGGACGTGGAGGAGTTTGCGCGGGCCACGAACGTAAAGGCGGCGCCGGAGGTGTCGAGCGCGTACCGGTTCTTGAAGCCGGGGTTTGCGTTGACGGCGCGGGTCGAGGCGGTGCAGCCGCAGATCGAGGCGGCGGTCCGCAACCAGATCCGTGTCGGCACGGAGCAGCTCTCGTTGTCAGCGACGGTGGAGTACGTCATCAAGCGGGCGGGCGTGTTTACGCTGCGGCTGGCGTTGCCGCCGGAGTACCGGGTCGAGCGCGTGACGGGGCAGAACATCGCGCAGTACGTCGAGAAGACGGAGGGTAAGCAGCGCGTGCTTGAGGTGACGTTGAAGCAGCGGACGATCGGCGCGTACACGTTGCAGGTGAACCTGCGCCGGGCGCTGGCGGAACTGCCGAAGAAGCTGGAGTTGATCGGCGTGCAGCCGTTGGACGCGCAGAAGCTGACGGGGTTCGTGTCGGCGAGCAGCGAGGAAGGCGTCCAGTTGCGCAGCGAAAGTTTCGACGGCCTGACGGAAGTGCCGTCGGCGATGGTGGCCGACTGGGCGGGCCGGACCGGCAACGCGCTGGCGTTCAAGCTTCTGCCGTCGGAGACGGGCGCGATGGCGTGGAAGTTGACGGCGACGACGGAACGGATCGATTCGTGGGTGCGCGCCGAGGTGATGAACTGGGCGACGGTGACGGAGACGTTGCTGAGCGGCCGGTCGCTGGTTCGTTACGAAATCCAGAACGCGCCGTGCAAGGAATTCCGCGTGAAGGTGCCCGCGGCGTGGCGTAACGTCGAGATCAACGGCGCGAACATCCGCCGCAAGGACCGCGACGAGGCGAGCGGCGAGTGGCGTGTCGAGTTACAGAACAAGGTGCGCGGCATTTACACGTTGACGGTAACGTGGGAGCGTCCGTGGAACGTGAAGGACGGCGTTCTGGAGCTGCCCGGCGTCGAGGCAGTCGGCGTCGAGCGCGAGAACGGCACCATCGCGGTGCTGGCGCAGCCGCCTTTGAAGGTCGAGACGAAGGAAAGCTCAGTGGAGCTGTTGAAGATTGACCGTCGCGAAGTGCCCGACTGGGCCGAGGCGGCGGGGCAGACGCCAACGCTGGCGTTCCGTTACCTGCGGCCCGGCTACAAGCTGACGCTGTCGGCACAACGGTTCGAGGAAGCGGAGGTGTTGCAGGCGCTCGTGGACAACGTGAACCTGACGACGGTGGTCAGCGAGGACGGCCAGATGATGACTGAGATGAGCCTCGCCATCCGCAACAATGCCCGCCAGTACCTCGAAGTGACGTTGCCCGCCAACGCGACGAACGTCTGGTCAGCATTCGTGGCGGGCCAGCCCGTGCGACCGAGCGTGCGCGGCGGCAAGCTGCTGTTGCCGCTGGAGCGCTCCGGCGCCGACGGTGCGGCGATTGCAGTCGAGCTGATCTATATCGGCAGCGACAAGTTCCCCCGCACGCGCGGAACCGTTGACCTGCAATCACCGGCACTGGATGTGCCGTTCAAGAACGCGCGCTGGGACCTGTACCTGCCGCCGGATTACAGCTACAGACGGTTCGAGGGAACGATGAAACGGGAGTTGATGGCGGTGGCGGCAGTGGCGGCGAGGCCGGTGGTGGAGTTGTTCAGCCTGGGCGATTACACCGTGGCCGAGCAGCGCAACAAGGCGGTACGCGAGTTGGATTTGAACAACTCGATCAGCAATGTGAAGGATCAGTTGAAGAGCGGCAAGCTCAACGAGGCGGCGCAGGGCTGGAACCGGTATCGCGGCAACGTGAACGTAGATGACTCCCGCGCCAACGACCAGTTGAAACAGGTGGAGAAGGAAGTCCGCAAGGCGCAGGGCCAGCAGCTTGTCCAGGCACAGCAGAAGTTCATTGCCGACAATAACGGGGCTTTGGTGCAACAATCGTTCCAATACGACCGACAGACGGCAAATCAGCCTCCGCCGCAGCAGGCACCACAAGGGGGGCAGGTCGTTTTCGACGCCGAGGCCGCCGAGCAACAGGCGGAAAAGGTGGCCAAAGCGCAGGAGATCACCGTGGCTAAGGCGCTGCCGTTGCGGGTGAACCTGCCGAAACGCGGCATCCACCTGACGTTCACGCAGACCTTGCAAACCGAGATCCGCAAACCGATGACGGTCCAGTTCCTCGCCGCCGAAAGCAAAGGACTCGGGACGACAGGCACCGTCGGTCTGACGCTGGCCGGGTTTGGCGTGTTGTGGGCGTTGGTCGGCCTCGTCCGGCGCCGGAAAGCGTAGACGGAACATTATCGGAACACGGCGCGGCACCCCTGCCGGATTACCTCTTGACCGAGCGGGGGTGTTTGCCTATAGTCCGCCAGAGAAATTGGAGGCTGCGAACGAGAAGTGGGTCTGTGTACCCGCTTTTTTGTTCTCCGTAAGGGGTGCGCAGCCGACAAAACGACAACTGAACAATTAAACAACGGCTATGAACGGCGAACTGATAGCGGTCCTAGAATATCTGCAACGCGAGAAGGGTCTCGACAAGGAGACTCTGCTTCAGGCAGTCGAAAAGGCACTTCTTCAAGCGTCAAAGAAGTCTGTCGGCTCTGCCACGGACGTCCGTATCGAGATTGATCGCAAGACCGGAGATATCCGCGCCTTCGCGAAGCTGTTGGTTGTCGAAAACGTTGTCAATAAGCACGACGAAATCGCTCTGCCCGATGCGCGCCGCCGGTTCCCGAATGTCCAGCTCGGCGAAAGCATTGAGACTGAGGTCACGCCCGCCAATTTCGGACGAATCGCCGCCCAGACCGCCAAACAAGCCATGCTCCAAAGCATCCGCCAAGCGGAGAAGACCATGGTGTTCGAGGAGTTCAAAGGCCGTGCCGGTGACATCGTGTCGGGCACTGTCCGCCGGTTCGAGCGCAGCGACGTGATCGTGGACTTGGGGCGAATTGAGGCGGTGATGCCGAGTCGTGAACGGGTCCCGATCGAGGAATACCAGCCCGGCGACCGGATCCGCGCCTACGTCCTCACCGTCGAGAACGCGGTGCGCGGCCCCGAAATCATCTTGTCGCGTGCCCATCCGGATTTTGTGAAGAAGCTGTTCGAGTTGGAAGTCAGTGAGATCGCCGACAAGACCGTCGAGATCAAAGGCATTGCCCGCGAAGCTGGTTACCGCACGAAGATCGCGGTGCACTCGCGTGACGCGAAGGTTGACCCGGTCGGCGCCTGCGTCGGCCTGCGCGGGATGCGTGTGAAAAACATCGTCCGCGAACTCAGTGGTGAGAAGGTTGATATTCATCGCTGGTCGCCGAACGTGCGCGAGTTCGTCATGGAAGCGCTCAAGCCGGCCAAAGTGAAATCGTTGGAGGCGGACGAGGCAACCAAGACGGTGCGGGTGCTGGTGGAGCCGGACCAGCTTTCACTGGCCATCGGTAAGAAAGGCCAGAACGCACGTCTGACTGCCAAGCTGACCGGTTGGAGGGTGGACATCGAGAAGGCGGAGACGGCCGAACTTGGGTTCGAGGAGAAAGTGGCTCGTGCGATCAAGGAACTGTCTAAGCTACCCGGCATAGACAAGCCAACAGCCGAGACGCTAGTCAACTGTGGATTCCATTCCGTCGAAGGTTTGTTGGCCGCCGACGTGAACGATTTGAT
>Ga0114951_10002593_pt1 | contig 20236 bp, 19 predicted proteins | sample AM7aDNAmetaG_FD_88677 | JGI IMG/M metagenome (GOLD analysis project Ga0114951, IMG submission 88677) | Freshwater microbial communities from Finland to study Microbial Dark Matter (Phase II) - AM7a DNA metaG | ecosystem: Environmental > Aquatic > Freshwater > Lake | place: Finland: Lake Alinen... | reverse complement strand
TATATTAAAATAAGTTGACAACTTTTTATTTTTCTATATACTTATAGGTAAGATACGAAATCTGGTGTAGGCCAGCCAAGTTCTTAAAAAATAACAATTAAAAGAAAAGGTATATATGTCAAACTACGAAGTAAATGTCCTCGTCAATGGTTCCCGTTGTAAAATCTATTCCCATAATGGAAAACGATTCATCGAAGCAAAAGCAGGTTCTAATTACGTATTAGAAATTAAAAATAACTCTAATAATAGAGTATTAGCAGTATCCAGCGTAGATTCTTTAAACACGATCACGGGAAAAAACGAAGCCGCAGAAACTGGTGCAGGTTATGTTCTTAACAGTTATACATCAACTAAAATTGATGGATTTAGAATTAACGATACCGAAGTGGCACAATTCAAATTTGATATTAAATCAAATGGGTATGCCGCATCTAAAAAAGATGGAAGCGAAAAAAATTCAGGAGTTATTGGGATTCGAATTTTCAACGAAAAACCAAATCCAATTGTAAATTCATATATAACTTCATATATTAATCCATATATAATTAATTTAAACTCAACTGGATATCCTACTCCGGTATATAATGCGTCAAACTGTAATTCCGGAGGGAAATTACGTAATACATCAACCCTGAATTCAACTACATTTAATATAAATGAAGTTAACTTAGAAGATTGTCAATACTCCTCAAATTTAAATCATACGATTGAAACAAAGGGATTTGATATGTCAACTGCATTTGGTGAATCTAAAGAATCTAAAGTTGTAGAAGTTGCGTTTGAAAGAGAATGTGTAATTGAATCGGTTGATTTATATTACGCAACCCGACAATCGTTAATTGAAATGGGAGTTCCTATTACAAATGAGAAACAAGTATCATTTCCGGAACCTTTTAAAGAAAGTAAATATTGTAAACCTCCTAAAAATTGGAAAAAATAAAACAAAAGCCCTCAAATTTGAGGGCTTTTTAAATTCATTGTTTGACATCGAATATATTACCTTCTATAGATATATTTCTATATATATCTTTATAGTATGTATTAGTATTTATAATTCTCCGTCTCTTACTTGATTATCCAAAAAAGAAAATACATCAGAAACCCATTTATTATAATCTGGCATATTTACATCTAATCTATCGTTTCTTATGAATTTAAAAAATGCGTTTCTATCCAACTTTGGAATTTTATTTTCAGCTAATATTTCGTGAAGATGTAACTGTGAAGTAACTCCCAACATAGTATCTTTTAACTGCATTAACGCATAATTACGTTCGATTATAGATTTATTAGAAACAATGTTTTCACATACTACAAACTTATTTCTCATATCGGTTGCATGAGTAACAATTTCATCTATGGTATGAATAGTTTCTTCTTTTAGATATGGAAAATGTTTACATACGGTTTTAAGACCGGCCCGCTCAATTCCGTCTATATTATCACTTTTGTCTCCGTCCATACTTCTAAATAGAACAAAATTATTTGGATGGATATTATATTCTGAAATTACTTCGTTTACCCCATATATTCTTTTTTTAGTGGGGGAATATATTTGAACTTTAGAACTTGCCAACTGTAAAAAATCTTTATCAGTTGACATAATAGTTACTTTTTTGGAGTTCTTAAACTGATCAAGTGCCAGATAGGATATTACATCATCGGCTTCTACCATATTTTCACTTACTATGTTTACAGGTAATACTCGAAGATAATTTATAAATTGAAGATATTCTTTCTGTTTTTGTTCATCTTCATTTTGAGGAGTAACATCGTCATCATATACTCTATTCAATCTAATTTTATTTGCACTATGAGCCTTATAATCTGGATAAATAGCTTTTCTTTTCTGAGAACCGCCAACACCATCAAATACTACAATACAACGAGAGGGGGTTAATAATTTAATTGCTGCTCCTAAAGATTTTAGAGAAGCAACTACTCCACCACTATGTTCCCCATTGGAATTCATGGAAACCGTAGCACAAAATGCTCTTATAAATAAATTATTTCCATCTACTATTAAAATATGATTATTGGTTTTTTCTCTCCAGTTAAGATGAGAATCTTTCATTTCAGATTTAATATTCTTAAAAAATGAAAATAACTTTTTTTTATCATCTAATTCGCTCATATATATTTTTTAATACAATGAAAAAGAGTGGAATTTCACCACTCTTTTCTGTAACTTATTTGGAAGGTTTATTCATCGGAATTGGATTCTGTTTCTGGTGGAGTTTCATCCGAAACTTCCTCAACATCTTCTACAATCTTGGAATTTGGATCTCTATAATGCATTATATAATTATCACAAATAACTTGATAGAACTCTTCTTTTAGATCTTTATCTGAATTCATAAGTTCTACGAATTTAGCAGTATTGAATTCCATAGTTTCTCCATTTGTTCTTTTCCAAGAATATTTTGCTGCCGTTCCTGTTATAATTCCACGTTCCTTGGAAAAATTAAGCCAGCTTGCTAAATCCTGAATTCCAGAGTCATAATGAATCTCGAATTGTGCCCCTCTTGCTCCCGGTCCCATTCTGCTTTTAATAACTGCACAGGTACATTTAACACCAATTACTTCATTGTTCTTTTTCAATTTTCCAATAGTCCCAAGACGTACTCTTGTAGAAGCAGTGTAACTTAAAGATTTTCCACCGGGAGTTGTCCATTTATCACCAAACGGTCCAGAATTCATATTAAATCTAAGTTGATTTGTAAATACAACTAAAATTCTTTCTCGTGAAATAATTCCGGTTATTTTTCGGAATGCCTTCCCTAAGATCAAAGATTTTCCTGTGTTATATCCATCAATACCGTGTTCGGCTTCCAACTCCTTTTCAATAGTAGCCTGTGCTACTGAATCAATGAAAATAGTTAATAATCTATCATGAGAAGATTTTCTAAATTCTCCAATACACAACTCTACTTTTTTAAACAAATCCTCAAGAGTAGTAAACGGACAATAATTTGTATTTTTAATATTGACTCCTAATGCTACCCAAAAATTTCTATCAATAGCCGATTCAGAATCAAAAAACACACTTAATCCTCCTTTTTTTTCGGTTTCACGAATAATATGAGCACACATCAAAGATTTTCCAGTTCCTTCAAGGCCAGATAATTCTGCCACTCGTCCAACCGGAAGACCTCCATGTGGTCTATTAGAAATAGCCAAATCTAAAAGAGTTGATCCGGTAGAAACCCAATCTCGTATTATTGACGGATTATCATCATCGTCCACCCAATATGCAGATTTAGTACCATCTTTAGATGATTTGTTTAATGCATTATGTAATGTTACTGCCAATTCATCTCTACCCACATTAGATTCCACTTCTACATGTTTTGATTTTGTATTTATATTTTTTTCTTTTGCCATAATTGTATTGAATTTATTAGAAGATTATACCAACTTTTTTATTTTTATCAACTTTTTTTAAATAAAAAGACCGTATAATAGTTTTAGTATTATACGGTCTTTTTTGTGAGATTACAAATTAAGAAGATTTCGCAAAAAACTTCTGAAAGTCTTCCTCTTCTGCCGCAGATGGAACTGGGGTTGCGGTTTCAACAACGTCCTTTTTATCAATGGTTGCCGATGCTTTTTCAACTTCCGAAGATGAAGGCTCTTGTCCTTCGGGAGTCAAATAAGATTCGATTATAGCATCCAATTCTTCGTATGTCTTTAATGGGAATACTTGAGTAATATCCAATTGTTTTCGAATGCTTTCCATAGCCTCTTTATTAGTAGGAGATACCGCTAAAGTTTTCTTTGGACTTGGAATAATATTTGTCTCGGGAAAAGGCTTTCCTGTTTTCTTATCAATTTTCTGACCCTTTTCAGTGAACCTTACTTCGATATCATTGCCTTCACGCAAGTCGGTAATATCACCCCATTCGGTATTACAATAAGAAAGTAATTGCTTATATACAGTAACCCCAAACCCCCAGAAACGAACCCCTTGATCCTCTTCTCCACGGACAATAATAGGAACATAAGTTCTAGCAACCGACTTAAAGTGCTTGTTTGCTAATTCCTTTTCTTCCGTAGTTCCATTGGTAGTAAGAGCCTCATATCTCTCTTCAAAAGGATCGGGCTTACCGAAGGTAGAAGGTGCCAATATGGACGCAATTCCATTGAATTTGTAATAAAATTTCAATTCAATAAACGGAGAATCTTGTTCTTCACCATTAGGACGATAAGGGACTATTCTGATTTTTTGAGAACCTTCTTTGGGCTTCCAAAGAAGACGATTGAAGTCTACTGTTTTCTTTCCAGATTCTAATTGTTTAAGTTTGTTTTGTAGTTTTTCTATGTTAAGTGCCATAATTTTTAATTTAGTTAATTGTTTAATTATTTTCGGTCAAAATCAAGAACTATAACTATGTTCCATCTTCTAACCTCTAATAACTATAAATGAGTTTAACAAAAAATCAAAAATATTACAACTTTTTTTAATCAAAACTCCATACGTTCAAATTTCAATTGGATTATTTTTACAGAAATATCTCCATTGATAATAAGAGAATTCTCGTATAATTTCCAATTAACAATATATGATTTGTCAAACACTCCGCCATTCTCATCACGTATTAATTGGTTAAGACTATTGATGGTGTAGAGAATATTAAATTCTTTTTTTCGATGTATTAAAATTGTATTTGGAATTTTTTTAATATTGTTTATTACATTATAGGTCAAATAACATTCATTTTTATTTTTAAAATTTGAAAATATAAATACCCGATTACAATTATCATACGTATTATATATTAAATCTAATGTTTTGGAAATATTATCGGAACTACAGAAAGTACAGAGGAGTTGTCGATTTATCGAATTCATAATGAGTTATTTATTTCTATCTACAATTAGATGTGCTGTATCAGAAATGTAACAGATTCTTTGAAATTTAATCGACTAGCTTCTTTTAATAAAATAGATAATTCTTCTTTTAGATTAAGAGAAGGAACCAAATTTGATAATGTGGTGTTGTCACTTCCTATTATTTGTTTTACTACTAGTTTGGTTGCCGCAATTTGATTTGGAGTTTGTGATTGAACAACCGGAGCAGAAGGTTTATCCACATTTATATCGTTTGATGATCCGCCCAAAGGCTCTACCTCAAGTTGATGTCCATTCTGAAATATATTAGGTTCTCTTTCAGGTTGAGTCGGTTCTAATTTCGGAACCTCTTTATCTCCTGAGTCATCCAATGGTTTTTCAGTTGGTTCCTTCATCTGTGGCTTAGCCGGTTCTTTCAACGTATGTGTTCCTGCTTTAATAGCAGCATCTCGTCGTTCTTTAGATGAAAATGTAGTGGTTCTTCCACTATCAACATTAAATGCTTGTCTATCTGGAAATTTACCCTCGACCATGCCATTTATTATTTGTGTAGATTCACGTTCGGATAGTCCGTGATTAACGAAATACTCATATAAAACAGTCATATGATCGTTATTTTCAATATTGAAAATTCCATCCATAACTCTTTGGTCTACAGAGACTTCTGATAAAATATAATCTATTAAATTATCCATATACTATAAATATAAATAAATATTTATGAAACACATTATATTTAATATCGTTGCGTAAGATTGCCATATGAAGTCCCGATAAAAAGTTTAATCGGAAACATTTCATTAAACGTCATAATTTTTATAATCTGGTCGAGTAATTCATCACCATCCGGGACATAAAAATCATAAAGAATCGAATCATAGGTATATAAAACCGGCATTGTTTTTTTGTTTTTTAAAAATTCCTCAACTAATTTTAATCTCGAAATAGCAACTTCCCCCTCAAATGCCTGTAATATATAATTAAACAACTTATAGGGATTTGGTTCAAGGATATGTTTATTGGTTATTCTTCGATTGAATATAGGAGTCAAAACATATCCATTAGATTGAAAAAATTCCCACTGTTTAAAAACATACTCTTTCAATTTAGATAAATATTTTATATGAGAATATTTATCTTCAATCCCACCATAAAGTTGGCGAAATGTAATTTTCTTTGATTCTTTGATTTCACTTACGGTTACTATCTGTTTTTGAAAATATAATTTTGCCAAGTACTGATATATATCGACTGAGTTATCCAATTTATAATTGGTTAAATAACATATTATACGTGGATGAAACGCATTATAGTCTATCAGAACCATTTTACCATCTTTTCCATATCGAGAAATAAACTTATCTCTTGTTCCATCTGTCGTATTCAATGCTGCGAAATTAATATTATTAAATTTATTAGATGGTCTTCCAGTCGAAGTATATAAATTGTATTCACTATATATAATATCAGAAGATGGGTATTTAGAATATTGTCTATAATATAACTCTCTATCCACATACATTCCACGTTTTTCTATGTTTGACAATGTAGGAATAATAATATTATTTATATTAAAATAAGCCATATCCAAGCTGGCTGATTTTATTATAGTTTCAACATCAGACCATATATCTTCAAATAATTCTAAATGTTTTTGTATTGGAATTGCCTGATTTAAATTTCCTGATATGTCAAATGTCCGATATAAAAAATCATGCGCCGACGTTGAATAATCTGTTAGTTTTAAAATTTTGTTTTCACTCAAATAAGAAACCAGATTTATATCATTTATATTTTTACAATTTAGTAATTGAATAAAGGATTTTTTATCGACTACCCACTTAACATTTAATGAATATAATAAATACTGTAACATCTTTGTTTTCAACTCAATTGAAGCAACTGAATCTGGATGATTTATAGATATATAAAATGTAACATTCGATTTTATATGTTTAATAAAAATAGAACTTATTTTATTATCGGCGGAATGTAATTTATTATCTATCGGGATTATATGAATAAATAAATCATCACCTCCAATTTTGGATTTAAAATTATCAAAATCTGAATTATTCTCAATCATTCACCCCTAATATACCATAAAATTTTGAAATCTCAAGTATTTATAATTGGCGGAAGTCCAAGTTTTTTCCGAACTCCATTCCGCAATGGAATTACGCCAGCGGTAATAGCAGTGGTCCATTTCCCAGCTTCGATTGACTCTGTTAAATTTACTATACGGAAAACGATATTATTCGAACTATATGGTTCGGGAAGTCCATCGACAAGAAACAACATAAATGTTCGCAATCCACCTATACCCTGAAGAGTAAATGTAGCTTGAATTCCTGGCATTATTCCGACATAGGTTGGATTATTATCATAATCTCCATCGTCGAGTAGCATATTCAATACTTCGGTTGAAGGAAGTGCCAATCTACGTATGATTACTTTTCCGTGTGAGTTCGAGGTCATCTGAAACATTTCCGGAGTTGGATCTAAGGTTTGTAAATTTTTAATAAGTGATATCCTGTCAATTTTAATTTTAACGTTTTTAACATCATTTGAATTTTTTATAGCATTATTTAAAAATAATCTATCCCGAAACATATAGTCTAATAATTCAGTAGATCCATTATTAAGCTTGGAAGTTGCGTTTTTTCGTATATTAGTAGCAGCATACAATGAACGAATTGCTTGAGCATCGCTAATGGTCGGTTTAAATTCTAATGATGTCAATATAGAATTATCGGACAAGTGTTTAAACGTATAAGGAAGTCCTACATTATCTGGAATATATTTTATATCAACTATTTTCATAGTTGATTGTTGTCCATCAGGAAACGGATTTCCAGTAGATGACACCAATCTAAAATCCCAAAAGTTTCCACATGCACCATTTATAGATTCCATCATTTTATTTATTAAATCAGTATATGTTTTAATCCCTGTGTCGTGTATTAACCTTTTAAGAAATGATGTATTAACATATAGATTTTTTAAATAGCCAGTTGTAAAATCTACACCGGTTGGAAATTCACACGTGGAGTTATACGGATCTACCCCATTACTATATCTACCATTATTAATAAGTTCATCCAAATCATCTCTAAATGATCCTCCCGGTTGAGCACAAATATTTTGTAATCTTGTATCAGATGGATCTCCTCCAGTATTTGATTTTTTCTTAAAATGTGAACTTACTGACATTTTTGATATATCATCCTTTGATATACTATTATAATCTGTAGCGGCGAGACCATATAAATATTTAGGAGCATCACAGTTAGGAATTAACAATATACTGCCATCCGCTGATATCATATTTCTATGTGCGCTTATTTTAATATCATCTATATCAATTCTGAAAAATTCATCTCCGGTTTTTGTTCCGAGATATCTATTACAAAAATTAAAAACGTCAATTACAAGTCCCAAATTAACCCAGATGTTTTTCTGTGGCGATTGTATGTCAAAATCTTTTGGATTCCTTATGGAAGAATCTATATCGTCATCAATGGGATTAAGATCTCGGCCATAGAATATTCCGAATATGTATTCTCTCCAATTATCTTTTCTTTTTGATTTTACATAATTTATAAACGAAGTCAATAATAATTCATCGGAAGTAACCGGAGTTCCTTTATATAAATTGCTATTTTTATCCAATACAGATCTTAGAAGATCTATTCGATTGTCAATAAAATCAATCAAACTTCCGAATGGTAAAATTGATGAATCGGGGGTTTCGGTTGATGATTTTCCATCATTATCAACCGGAATGTCTTCCACTACAGACGTTAACAATATCCCAGAATACATTCTATCTCTGGATGACACTTCGGTCATACATTTAAATTTATTTCCTTCGGATGAAAAACTAAAATTACTAACAGTTCCTAACATAGCATCATAAGTTCCATTTGAACCTATAACCTTTGAATATAATTGGTATGGATCTCGAAATAATGAAGTTAAATTTGAAATGGAGAGATCTATTAAATTAGAAGTATTAAAATTGTTCCATCCCCATTCTAATACAAATGTTAAACTAGGGATTGAAAAATACGGAATCATATACTCTAACTGCTGCTTGGAAAAACATATCCAATTTATAGTTGCTTTTCTATATAATTCATGTTGAACGATTATACTTATATTTTCTATCTGTGGAGGTGGGACGTGAATCGAATATGCCGCTTGATTTTTATTATTTGTTATCGTATGTGGGGTGAACGAAGCATCCGGCTGGTATCCTATTATACTTTTATTTACGTCATTGGATTTGTTAAATCCATAACTATTAAAAAAACTACTAGGAGATGCCAATATAAAACCGGGGTTAATATTATTCTTATTTGCTTCTGAACCATATCCATTGCTAGTAATTCGTATCCAAGGCGTCTGTGGTCCTTTATAATTTTGCCATTTATTGGTGCCGCTCGAATTTCCCCAATCTCCTTGAACTGGATCAACATAATTTAATCCTCGCATTCCCTCTCGTCTTGAAAATTCAAGTTGTATTTGGGATGGAATATTTTGAACTTCCCAAGGAATAAATATTGGACTTGACGTTGTTGCCATATTAAAGGTTTAGATTTTTAAAGCTTGTTATAATAGAATTTACATTCATCGGTATTCTAAGCTGAAGTCCAGCCGGGACCGATAATCTTCCATTTCCAAGCCCAGAATTTGCCAATGATATAATCCAGTAAAGAGAATAATCACCGTAGTATTTATATGCCAATGAATCTATATACGTTGTATCATTAGTTATAATTGTTATATCACTATCTTGAGGGGTAACTATTGGATAGGTAACAGATGAATATACTTGTTTCCCATCCCATCTTATTGAAGATGAAATGTTAGCATAACGTGACGAATAATCATTTATCATATAGTATATGTATTATGGAGTTACAACTAAACTTTGATCCATTGAAGTTGGAGATTTACCTAACGGAGTATTAACGTTCCAACTATTAGAAGAAAACACATCGGTTCGTGGAGCATTTCCAAAGTTTGCTCCTCCGGCAATGGGTTGTTCTTTTTCTAATAAATTCATAGCAAGCGAAATATCTATTTCTCTTGGTAGTTGTCCAAAATTTGTAGTGGTTGGAGAGGTAATATAATTTGCCAAATATGACCATTGGGATGTGCTTTCTTGACTCGTAGTTTCCCATATCGCATCTTCTGGAATTGTTAAATTTACACTTTTTATAATACAAGGTTGATTTTTATACATATCTCCAATCGTGATATAATACATAGGAGGAACTATATATCTATTAGATGACACATTAACCCCATTTGATGTATAATTAGAAGGTTTAACTGCCGTCGTTAAATAATTTATTCGTTGCCAAGTTGGAGCCAATTCAACGATGCTATTTATAACCACTTTAAAATTAAAATTTAATTCTCTGACAAATCCAATATATGAAAATAATTTATCGGATCGTCCTATATAAGAAAATTCATCATAATTAGCAGTGTTGTTTTCAGATAATCCTTTTATAGTCGCACGAAACGGAATGTATTTCTGATTTACAATATCATAAAAATAAAATGCTATTTGATCATGTATATATGGAGTCCAAGTTACATTGCTCCAACCAGTCATTGGACCTTTTCCTTTTTTATTGTTGTCTAATACAGTTAATGTATTTATAGCATCAAATGCCAATGAAGAAGGAAGCCGTAATGATTTCTCTAATTGAGTCGCAATATCATCGGAAACTAATTTAGGTGCGTTATCTCGGTATTCTTTTAATACTCCATACTGATATGTTAATGCACTTTTACCATCATTTTTATTTTTCGTCTTAAACAACTTATTATATCCGTTTATAGTCGTATTATTATTTTGTAATATACTAGAGTCTTGTATTGGGGACGTGTTGTATATAGATTTCCCCGCATTAGATATGAATCCGGTGTTTTTTATATCTGTCAAAACAGACTGCATCAAGTTATTATAATCAGTAATCGATAATGGATCTGTTTTTTTACTTGGATAATTTTTTGATGGATCAGCATAATCTGAAAACTGATACATTATATCGGAATTTGTAAATGGTCCGGAATTAGCAATATTATATCCTACATTATCACCATATCTAACTCCCGGTTTCAATGTATTTGAACTTTCGTTGGTTGTATATCCCACGGCTCCAACCACGGTTGTATTTGAATTTCCTAATGTCGATGTTAACACTACATTGGTTTTAATATTACCATTAGAATCAACCGTTACAAACCATCGGGATGCTTGATCTGGATATTCTCCATTTTTTCTAATTGTAGTTGATCCTGCTACCCATTGCTGATTCATTGGTTGTCCTATACCATTTTTATCAGTATATACTAATCTATCCATTATATCGTCAATCATTAGTCCATATGATCCCTCGCTACTATTATATGTAATTCCAGTTTGAGTTGCCGGAATTATATTGGCAAATAAAGATGCCATAAAACCAGCCCCATTGGAACTTTTATTGGACCACATAGAGGTAAATCTATTCAATCCCGCATTTGCTGTTTGAGCACGTAGCAATCCGTGTCCATCTGTAGTTGCCGTTGAAGAAGGAAGTGCTGCCGCAACTGTTCCTTGGGGTGGTGTTATATTTCCGGTTGAAATACCTATTAAAGATGTCAATGCTCCCATTAACCCACTTGATAAATCTATATGTCTAGTTACTCTGGGAATGATATATAACGAAGCAGCCCGACCGGCTGACACTAACACTTCAGTTGGAGAATATAATCGAGTTTCATTAAATGCGTTTCCGGTCTGAAATAAAAATTGTTTGGCTAACCATATTAACCCCTTTCCAGATGTTAGAAATTGTGAAATTCTATCAACGTCTAATAAACTAGACTGTACCGGAAATGAAAAACTATCGTATTTTGTATTTGGAAAATTATTAGCTTTATCTATGTAAGTATAAACATATGGCTGACCTGATGAATCTACTGGATTAAATTCGTGATATAATTGGGAGTTGACACTATCCCATATGGATTCAATTCTTCCCGGCTGAGATGGTTTAATAGTGGTTAATTGTTGAATATTTTCCATATAAGTTAATGATTAGTTCCAAATCCTCCGCTGAAATTTAAATTTCGAGCCATAACACTTGACAACCTCTGACTGTCAATATTAACTCCTATTTTTCCATCATTCAAATCCTGTCTAAGATTATTTATAGCCGTAATAACTTGTTGTAATAATTTATTGGATGTATCGTTCTGATCTACCTGTTGGTTAGATGATTCTGTTTGTTTTTTGGTTTCCGTTAGAGATTGTTCCGGTGTTTTTTGTGGCGTTGAAGTTAAAGTATCTATACTATGATTTACTTTAGTTGATATTCCCCCAGCACCTTCTCGTAATCCATTGGCAAATTTAGACATTCCCGGAACATGATCCAATATCCATGCAAACGCATGTCTGAATGGCCAAGTTAAAGCATCATATAACATTGCTCCAACTGATATAATTCCTTTAACTATAGCAAGTCCCAATTTAGAAGGTGAATGACCAAATAAAGGAGAGTTTGAAAAAAATGACCATATCCAATTTATTATTCCTTTGAATATATCTAGTATGGGCTGAACAACTGCCAACAATCCAGTTTTCAGTCCACCCCATAATTTAGCCCAAAATCCTCCTTGTGTATTCTCAAATCCTCTAATGAATCCAAATAAAAATTGAAATGCGGTTATTATTTCTCCGATAATAGGTATCGCTTCCCCGAATGTTCCTAACAATCCTCCAAATTTTCCAAGTCCAATAAAAAAATCAATGAAGGGGGTTATATATTTTCCTAATTTTGAAAACATAATAGGAATATATAACATAGAACCTATTATTTTTGGAATTCTAAACAACAACATAATTCCATCTACTGTTTTGCCAGATATAAGGGCAATTATTCCTACTCCTTTAAATATACTATATATCTTCCCGGCTGTCAATTCAATATCTCTTAAAATTTTATATGCTCCTACGAATAATGATATAACAGGAAATAAAGCAGGAACAATTGCCAATGCCCAGTCAATAATGGGTAAAAGAAAAGATGAAACCTGAGCAACTAACTGGTTCCATTTTTGTTGAATTGCTACCATTCTCTCTTGATTTGATTTTGTCTGAACATCCATCTCGAATTGTTTAGTTTTATCTTTTAATATATTATCATTGGCCTCTTTTAATTGATCATATGCTTTAATTTGGTCTTTAAGTTTATCCGTTCCATTGCGTCTAGCATCATTCCATTCCTTGTCAGCTTGAACCATATTAAGCAACTCGCTTACACTTCTTCCGGTTGCTTTGGCAAATGCTTCCTGTTGAAATACATCAAGTTGATTAAATCTATTTTGTTTGGTCAATCTTAAAATTTCACGATTGGACCCCTCTAAATCTCTATGATATGCTAATTCACGGGCTTTTTGTAAATTTATAGCATGACCCAATAATACAGACGCTTCCATTTCTTCCTGAACACTCTGCGTAAAGTTTAGAATATGACGAGAAGTATCGGCCACTGTATCCATCGAAGTTCCTAATCTTCTAAATTCAGTTGCCGATTTAATTGCAATTTCCGGAATTCTCGACATTAACAATAAAGTATTATTTGACTTGGATGCGACATCTCCCATTACTTGTGATAAATTAGTTCCAGCGGCATTGCTTAATGCTCCTGCCATATATGCCATATTTTTTTGACTCTCCATAGTTGTCCCCGATATAAATGCCATATTTTTAAAAAATCCAGCAGATATTTCTTCAGATACTCCTAATTGAGCGTTTAGTAACGATGATGCGATTATTAACTCTTGAGATACGATATAAATACTTCCGTATGAATTTGATAATGCCACTGCGGATTTATAAACACCTTCAATGGTTACACCCATACTCATAAGTGAAATTGCAATTTCTTGTGCATTCCATTGTATGGTTGCTGTATTTTGACGTAACATTCCCATTGTTTTATTAAACACCGTAACTGCTTTATCCATTTCTAAAAATAATTTCCAAGTTTGTTCGGCTATATAAAGGAATGGACCAATCCCAGATTCATTCATAAATTTAAGAAGTGCCATCTCCCTTTCTTCTTCTTTTATTCTTTGTTTTATAGAAGATACTATTATTTTTTGTTCAGTCTCCCGTATGCCGAAATATCTCCCAAGTCCATTCTGAGCTTCAATTTCTTCAGTTCTGCTTTTATTTAGGATACTCGCAAGTTGTCCTTGTCGCTGTATGCGGTTATTCCAACTCATATTTAATTTTTCCGATATTCCAAGCATATCGGAAAGAGTATCATTAGTATTTTTTAACAAATTATTATACTCTGCTACAATTTTTGGATCGGTTTCTTTAGTTCGAACATCAGCCATATAATATAAATATAGATTTATTACGTTTTAACCGTTAAAATAACCCTTGACTTTTTATATATCTTCGATATACTACTGAAATATGAAAGAAAAACGTGAAAATATGATTACCGAGTTTATTGGAGATTTTTTTAAACTTGTGATTGAAATAATTATACTGACGCTAGTAACATTTGTGTTCGTGTTCCTGCTGGCTGCACCGGCATTTGCACCATATTTTCGAGGACGTTATATGGGTGAGTTCGGATGTTCGGAGAATGATGAACGAGTTAAATCAAAAATGGTTATGGTAAATATAATGCTATGGACTATTTGTATTTGTTCTTGGTTATTTTTAATAATAAATAGAATGATTCCTCCGGCTGGATGTGGATTTGCCAAGTAAAATATAATTAAACTAAAAAGTTAAAATGGAATATATGTATATTCATAGATTAAACAAAGATTACATATATGTCAGAAAATAATACAATAGCAATAACCAGACCATCGGTTTCAGGACCAATACCAACTCCCATTCAAAAGGAAGTATCGAAATATCCAACTGAAATTATATCATTACCAAGTCAAGGACTTCCATACGAAGATAGTAATCCTTTAAGTTCAGGAACATTGGAATTAAAAAATCTAACAGCTAAAGAAGAAAATCTATTAACCAACCAAACGTTAATGAAAAATGGAACTTTACTTGATAAATTACTTGAATCGGTGATAATTGACAAATCAATTAAAACAAATGATATGTTAATGTGTGATTTTGATGCTTCTATATTCGCTCTTCGTCGAATGGCATATGGAGATTCATATGAAGTTTCTGTTACTTGTGGAAGATGTGGAAAAGATACATTGGTGGATATTGATTTAAATCAAATGAAAAATAAAGATTTAAATGAATCGAACTTTATAAGAGGACAGAATAATTTTTCATTTGAATTGCCTAATATTAAAAAAACCATAACATTTAAATTGTTAACCAGAAAAGACATCTATAATATAGATAAAGAAATAGAAGGATTAAAGAAAGTAAATAAACAAAGCACAGAGATGACAACTCGTTTAAGTTATATTATAACTTCAATTGAAGGAGATACTGATCAAGCAAAAATACGAAAATTTGTAAATGATGGAGAGCTTATTTCAAAGGATAGTTTAGAGCTTAGAAAGCACATAAAGGAAATTTCCCCATTATTGAATACTACATTTGATTTTACTTGTTCTTCATGTGACTCCGAAAGAAAGCAAGAGGTTCCGATGGGAATCGGATTTTTTTTCCCTAACTAAAGAATACATTTTATCAGTTCATAATTCAATATTTGACTTGGTTCACGTTGGGAGGTTCGATCACGATGAATTATATTCAATGCCGATTCCTCTTCGTAATTTTTATTATAATCGTTTAATAAAAAACAAAGAAAAAGAAGAAAAAGCAATGGAAAAAGCAAAAGGAGTACATGAAGCAACTCCATCTATAAGACGATAATTAAGATGTAGGATGGCTTAATTGTTGAACGGAACGTTGTAAAGATGGTATTTCGACCCTCTTAATTTGATCTTGATCCCGTCTGGTATAATCTAATTTTTTCTTTGCGGTATCAAGTTCTGTTTTCTGAGCCTTTAAATTAACAGTTCGTTGTTTATCCTTTAACTGTTTCATTTTCTGTCGATCAGACACTGACATTGCAACTGGAGGAGGGTTTGTTAATTGACCTCCTGATAATTCGGTAGAATCATCATCTTCGTCCATATCATCAAGTCCAATTGCGTTATATTCATTAACAATTTGTCTTACTATATGCTTGACTAATTCTTGTAATTGAGAATGTTTCATTTCTAATCTTGTCCCGATTCAGAATCATCAAATCCTATTTCTTTATCTATATTAGGACGGTCATCACCGGCTAAATGTTTTCCTAAAAGTTCATCATCATTATTTACTTCTTGATCACGATTATATAATTCTTCGGCATCTCCAGTGTTTTCTCCAGCATTATCTTCTGGTTTAATTGATTCTTCTTTAGCAACATCTATATTTCTATCAGCAAAAACAAACAATTCTTCTGCGTTAGGATCATATTTTCCAATATAAACATAAGTAGGAGTTTTATCATTAAGCCCACTTTTTACTTTCTTTAATGTTTGAATGGCAATTTTTACTCTATTTCCACCAATAGAAGCTCCTACTCTATGTAAGGTTCGTTCAATAGATGCATCATCTGCCCACATTCTAAATGGAACTTCTCTAGTTTCACCTGATGGAGTATATAATACAATTCCTTTTAATTTTTCTTTCTTTACCTTCTTAGGAGTTTCGGCACCGGATGGCTCATTGTCAATAGGAGTTTCATCTCTTGGTATTTCTGGTGTTTCTGCCGTTCCCTGTCCGGCAACCGGAGGAGCAGCGGCACCTGACGTTTCATCTTCATCAATACCTTTTTTAAAACGTTTTGCCAATGCTTTACGAGCAGGTGTACAAGTAGATTTGGTCATTGGAGTACAAAATCCTTTATGTTTAGGATTAACTGCCTTCTGTATCCATTTTTTATCTTTTCCTTCTTCCTCTACTTCTGTATTTTCTTCTACTTCTTTCAAACATCCAGATTTACATTCTTTACATTTCTTTTCTCCAAATATAACATTCTTTCCGCATTTACATTTCTTGGATTTTCCCTCGTTTAATTGAGTTAAAACTTCCTTAGCGCAAACACGAATAAGGGTTTCTAAAAGTTCTTGTTTTATTTTCATATATGATATTGTAAAGTTATAAATATAAATATACAATTATAATACAAAAACCAATAAAAAAGCACTGGAGTAATTCCAGTGCTTTTACGACCAAACCTTAGAAAATATTATTTAATTTCTACTTTTCTAGATTCTTCTTTTTTAGGTGTTGGTTTTAGTTTTTTCAATGTAATTTCAAGAATTCCATTATTAAATTTGGCAGCAACAGATTCCTTGTCATAATTGGAATTTAGTGAGAAACTTCTGCTAAATGAAGATTTTTTCAATTCTTTATGAATGCATTGAGAACCAGTAGAATAATCTTTCTTGTCTTGTTTTTCACCCCTAATAGTTAAAACATCATCCTTAATTTCAACAGAAACTTGATCTTTGGATAAACCCGGAATTTCCGCTTCAATAAGCGTCGAAGTTTCATTATCTTGAATATCGACTTTTGGATATGAATTCTTTCCATAAAAATCAATTCCAAAATTAGCGAACAAATCGGGAAATGAGGAATTGAAAACTTCATCATATAATGAAGTAAATGGAGTTAGAAATTCATCCCTACTAGTGAATAGTGATGGATTATAAGCATTGTAACGGACTAATTTATTAGTATTCATATATTTACCTTTCTATAATAGTTGTTTATCTATAGTTTGTTTTTTATCATACCTACACAAGTAGCATATGATGTAGTATTTTTCATACTACAATTATAAATATAACACAGATTGAAAAAATGTCAAGTATTTTTTTTAGGATATAATTTCGTCAACACATCCAAATTTCAAGGCTTCCAACGAAGTCATATACCAATCAGTTTTATTTTCGTATATTTTTTTCAATTTTTCCTTGTTTATTTTAGTATGATCTAAAATGTGCCGCTCTAATATTTTTTGTAATCTTTCCGTCTCATCTATCTCTTCCAATTGTTCACATAAAGTCGATGATCCCCATCCTCCACCAGAGCTAATTTGATGATATAATAAAGTGGAATGTTTATATGCAAACCGTCTATGTCCAGTAATGAGTATCATAAAACCGGCACTCATTGCACATCCAGTCACAATTGTATGAATATCAGTTTTACAATGTGACATTATGCCAAGTAATCCCAAACAATGATATACGTCTCCACCATGACTATCAATATATATTTTAATTGGATTTGGTGAATATTCTAAATTATGTAATTTATATAATTGTTTAATATATACATCATCATTTTCAATTTCTAATATTGAGGTGGTCAATTCTCCTATTGTAATTTGTGTAACATCTTTATTAAATAATAAAGTTCTATCTTTTGGGATGGGTAAAATAATGGCCATATAATATATATAGTTATTTGTTCCATTCAAATTTCATATTTCCACAATCCCATATTCTATCATAACCATTTAATTGCATATTTTCCCATTCCGATAATAGTGGATCATATATAGTTAATTTATTAGTAAGTTGATCTTTTCTAAAGCCAAATCTATGATATCTGACATTTCCCCCGGCTTTCACATACCAATAATTGGGGGAGGTATCATCCACATAATTAAATCCAATCTTATTATATAAATTACCAATACTCCATCGTTTATCGGCATATGTTATAATTTTATTTGGATTATAAGTTTTTATAAAGTATGACAATAATTTAGACATTCCACCCCTTACCGAATAACCAAATTTAGAACAAAACCTATACAATTCATATTCTCCAGAAATAGCTCGTATTCCATTTGATATCCTAGAACTTCCAAATGTTGCTAATGATATTAATTCATTATTGTAATATAATCCAAGATTTATATGAGATTTAATAGACCCCTGAATATGATATTCATCCAGAAAAATATCGGCTTCTTTATATTCTACTTCTCTTATTTCGCATTTACGTGAATGTATTTTCTTTAAATTAGAAGTAACTCCTAAAATATATTTCAATCTATTTTTAACAATATCCTGTCTATATAACCATTCATCTTCAAATATATGAATTAACTTTATATTTTTAGAATTACATTCATTTGTTTTATTAAGATGATACATAGAATTTTTATTACCATGAACCTGTCCGTGCCAATATAATCCATCATACTCTATTGCCACATTAAATTGTGGTAAAAATATATCCAATTCTCTTCCATTTAATATTGTTTTATTATTTTCTTCCAATATAGTATTAACAATACTCTTTATATAAGAGGAAACTTCTCTTTCACCATCTGATTTTCCAGATAATATCGGATAACATTTTAAACAACGTGGAACCCGGCCATCGTCTAAATTATCATTAAATATAGAATTACATTTTTTACACTTAAATGGATAAATATTACTTCTAAATGTGCTTTTAAAATCGGATTCTGTAAATAAAGGTTCAATTAGATTTTTCAATCTATTTGAAGATTTTAATTTATGTAAATAATATTTTAAAAATGATATTCTAATTTTTTGTTTTATAGGAGGATGTAATCCTACATTATTCACTCCATATTTTTCCAAACAAGTTTTCTTTGCTTTATCTGGATTTACATAAGTAGGATTTCCATATTTTTCTAATTTTGTTAATTTTATTTTTTCGATTCTATCTGGCATTTTTGACACATATATTCCACTACATTTAGTGGAACAACATTTTTGATTTCTATACTTCAGTGATTCGAATTTTTCTCCACATATAGCACAATTTATTATTTCATAATGATTATAATGATTTTTTTTATATGTTTCTCTAATAGAGAGAGAACGGATTGATGCGGATGCCTCATTAGAGCATTTTCTAGAACAATATTTATTGTAGCCTGTTTGGAATGATAAAAATTTAACTTTTCCGCCACAATTTTTACATTTAAATGTTCCATAAATATGAATGAATAATTTCTCTCCAAATGAGTTTCCTTCATATTTTTCTACAATTTCAGTATAGAATGATTTATGTTTTGATTTTATCATCTGGACGTAACTATCTTTGTTATATTTAATTATTTCTAGTATGTTTTTAATTTCCATATGCCAATTATACTCTCATATATAAGTATATACCATATAGACAAAACATCAAGTTATTTTAATACTCTAAGAAAAATTTAAAGAAGGATGTAATTCATTATGACATTTATGACATAATGTTATACCGGATACTTTATTATTTATATGATAATCTACTACTGTATCAGAAATAATTTTTTTGATTTCAAAATCTTTTAACATTTCCTCAGTAATTTCTATCATATGTCTTTTTATAATT
>Ga0114951_10002592_pt1 | contig 20254 bp, 18 predicted proteins | sample AM7aDNAmetaG_FD_88677 | JGI IMG/M metagenome (GOLD analysis project Ga0114951, IMG submission 88677) | Freshwater microbial communities from Finland to study Microbial Dark Matter (Phase II) - AM7a DNA metaG | ecosystem: Environmental > Aquatic > Freshwater > Lake | place: Finland: Lake Alinen... | reverse complement strand
TACATCGAAGTGTTTTATAATCGCCAACGGTTGCACAGTGCGTTAGGCTATCAGAGCCCCGAAGCGTTCGAGGCCGGCCTTAATTAGTCACCCCGGCGCGCCCACCGTTCGCTGGGAACCCCAAGGAAGTTGTGCGAGAGTAACCGGGTGAGCAACGGGCGCGAGGCATATCCGGGCATGAATGCCATAAAGGGCCTTGATTTGCAGGCTTTTGTAGTGATCAAGGGCGCCTTTATGCAACTATACATAACGTATCTTATGGGACCTATGGTGGGGGAGCCAAAACGCTGATAGTGACGGGTTGTACACCGCAGTGGTATTCTGCACTGATGCAGCTATACAGGGATCGGCCGTGGATTTGAACAAGCCAGTTGTCCAATATGCAACGCCACAGCGGTCGTCGGCATGGGTGTTGGCGATACGTGTGTTTGTAACCAGCATGACCACCCTATTGGATCTGACAATCTCGTTGGTATTGTGGGCAGACTGTGGCCACAGCTATCTCATTGATGGTCCTGATTTCTACTCGTGGGGATACTTCAGGTATTTGCGACCAACGTCGACATTTGCACGACGAGATCGTTTCGTGCAAGCGATTAATGGCTGGGGATTGTTCTGGACAGTTCTCTTGTTCCTCTCGGCATTGATCGTCAGCATCTGGTTCATCCGGCACACTTGGCGGGCGGTCTGGCCACAACGGCTTGCTGATTTTCTCACCGAATGGTGGCGAACTGGAAGCGGCTGGTAGGGGGGGAGTAGTTCCTACTGTACGGCCCGACCAAGGCCGAGCATAATCAAGCGCGATGAATAACGAGATAAAATGGGACTTGGGCGGTAGGGCGGTTCAGTTACTGTGCCCCCCCTACCAGATTGAGTATGGGCAGCGAAAGCGTCCACGCCGTTTGCCCGTGAGACCCGATTGTAGCCCCCTACCGGCAACGGGGCCGACTCAGCATGGAGAGCTCGATCATGGACGTAAACGTAAGGCCTTTCAATGATATCGCGACATTTTGCTGTGCAGTTGAGCCGTTTCTCTTGGCTCAAGAAGCAAAGTACAACCTGATCGTGGGGTTACTTACGGAACTCCGCAGTCGGGGCTGGGAGGGGCGATATGCGGGGCCGCCGCTGATGGTGGCTGTGGAGCATACTGGAAGGGTGGTCGGCGTTGCGACGCGAACGCCTCCGCATGGGCTGCTGGTTACGGAAATGCCAAACGAAGCGATTGTTCCACTGGCGCGATGGGTGCAGACACAGTTGACCGCCCTACCGTTTGTGCAAGCTCCTGTGGCAACAGCCAAGGATTTCGCGAATGCCTGGGCCCAGGTTACTGGCCAGAAAATGCAGCTGCGCCATTCGCTGGGCATACATCGGCTGAACGAGGTACGGCCAGTGAACACGGTTCGCGGCGCGATGCGAGTGGCCAACGAAGCCGACCTGGATTTGCTGGCATCATGGATCGAAGGGTTCAACCATGACATCGGGCATCCCGCCGGCGATGGGGAGGCATGTGCTCGACGTTACCTGGCACGACAAAGCATGTTCTTGTGGGAAGACAACGGGCCAGTTTCGATCGCGGCATGCGGCGGCATGACACCGCGAGGCGTGCGAATTTCATGTGTATATACACCGCCAGAGAATCGACGCCGCGGATACGCTTCAGCACTGGTGGCGGCACTGTCGCAACAATTGTTGGATTCAGGCCGCCAGTTTTGCTTTTTGTATACCGATCTGGCAAACCCAACTTCGAACCACATTTACCGTGTCATCGGTTACGAACCAGTGGCGGAATTTGCGGAGTATGAGTTTGTATAAACGCGGCAGGGGCGTCCACAAGTGAACGCCCCTACCGAATTTCTGCAGTCGTCAGGCATCGAAACCTGCATCGCTGGGATCAAGAACGATTCCTGCGGCGTGTTCGGGCGAATAGGCCGGTGGCGCCGAGGGCCAGCAGTACGAGCGATGAGGGCTCGGGAACGCCAGTAGTGGGCAGACCACCATCAGGCGGGGTAGGCCCTGTGCCGCCGCCTGGATCGACACCGCCACCGCCTGGGGGTGTCGTACCGCCGCCGTCGCCGCCACCATTTGAACCTCCACCGCCATTTGATCCACCCCCACCGTTGGAGCCTCCGCCGTTGTTGGTTGAACCTCCCCCACCGCTGGAACCTCCGCCGCCGGATCCGCCGCCACCGGGGACTGATCCACCACCACCACCGCCGCCGTCGCTCAGCGTGGAAGAGCCCCCACCACCTGTGGGCGTGTAATCTCCACCTGCGGGATCCCAAGTATTACCGGCGTCACTGGAGGAACTAGAGATGGGATCTTCCATGATGCCCAGTCCGCCGATGATTTCATCCCAAGAGAATTTGATATCGTCGAGATCGTCAGTGAGGCCTTCGCCGGGGATCAGGACTTCGATGTTGACGGTTTTGCAGAGGTAGGGGTTATTGCTTTTCTGGTAGAGACCTGGTTCGGCACCCTCATAGCGGCCTTTGGTAGGCTCTGAAATGACGCCGAAACGTGAGCTAGGCGCATCAAGTGATATCTGGTTGCCGTTAACTGCCAACGTCCAGGGAACAATCTGCGGAGCCTTGGAGTCGGCCCACGAGTCCGGAGAAACGAATCGCGTGATGCCTTCAGAAGCGCCGTAGTGTGCTTCGAGTTTGCTCTTGGAGTGTACGCGGAAGGAAAGACCGCGAATGATCTGCGTGGGCGACCGCAGCTCAGGCGTCTCATTGGTAATTTGAACGAGAATGCGGTGCGGTTCGACGGTGAAATGCACGGAGGCCTTCACCGGAAGCCCGAGGGAATTGACGGCGCTGTCAGGCGACGTGACCACCAGGTCCTTGGCTTGAGCCACAGTGGCACAGGCCAGAACGAGGAGCGCGGCAACCGACTTGGCGGCGTGCGAACGTACGAATGCTGGAACTGCCATGTCTCTCTCTCCTTTAGACCTGTACTTCAACCCTCAAACGCCGAGTCGTCCGAATGGACGCTGGGCGCTCACTGGGCGTCAGGGCTTTTAATCCCTGTGCATAGCAAACAAAATCGCGTACAAGACGCGAAATGACGGGTCAGAACCCGTATTTGAATGAAGGAGAATGAAGGTGAAGTTTGCGGAGCAATCGCGGCTGCGGATGCAGCGCAATCGTCCTGGCAGGACGGCACACTTCTCTCTCTCCTCTCCAGAAACGCGGTCTGGATGTCTTCTCTATTATCTGAGCGAGCCCTCGCTGAGGCTCGGTCGGCTCAACATCGCTGATACTGTGTATACAGACAGTCTGTCAGCTTTTTGAGTTAGTGGAATTATGCCTCAGATTTTGTGGAATGCAAGCGGGGAAGTCTTTTGCATCAAGTTTTGCAAGAGTCTTATTTATCGGCAGTTACGGCATATCCCCGGAATAGGGACGTTCTTATCGGTAACTAGTCATTAAAAATTTTCTAGAAGAATAATTCAAATAGTTATCGGACCTATGGAGAAAAATAGTCCTGTTCCACTGTTAGGTGCCTATCATTGCCAACCTGTAAAGCACAGGCGGAATGGCCGCCCGTGTGAGGGCTGCGTGAAACCTGTCCGAGGAACTGATGATGAAGAATGCGTGGATGGCGGCGGTACTGCTGGCAGCGGCGGGGATCGTGGGAATGAATGGCGTGTGGGCCGCGGATGCACCCACGGACAAGAAAGAGGAGAAAGCTGTGCCGACCGCATTGAATTTCAAGGTTAAGGATATTGATGGCAAGGACGTGACGCTGAGCACGTACCAGGGGAAGGTCATTCTCATCGTCAACGTCGCGAGCAAATGCGGCAACACGCCGCAATACGCGGCATTGGAAAAACTCTACAAGAAGTACAAGGAGAAAGGGTTTGTGATTCTGGGTTTCCCGGCGAATAATTTCGGCCAGCAGGAACCGGGCACGGATGAACAGATCAAGGAATTCTGCAGTGCCAAGTATCACGTGTCATTTCTGATGTTCTCGAAGATCAGCGTGAAGGGGGAAGATATCGCCCCGCTATTCAAGTATCTGACGAGCGTAGAGACGCAGCCGCTGTCGAAGGGGGATGTGAAGTGGAATTTTGAGAAGTTCCTGATCGGCAAGGATGGGGTGGTCGCGGGCCGATTCGGAAACCGGACGCAGCCGGATGATAAGAGCGTGGTAGAGGCGATCGAAGGGGCACTGGGGAAGTAGTGGCCTGTAGCCGGTCGACGACAGGCTGTGGGAATGGCACCCGCCGGGCAATTGCGGTATCTTCGTGCGCATGCCTACGACCGTACCAGATTCCGATCTGATTCTTGGTTTTCATCCGACGCAATGGCTATTGCTGTTTTGCGGGCTGGTGCTGGTTTTTACCTTGCGACGCTGGCGGATGAACGTTGTGAAGAATCGGCAGAAGGCAGAAAAAGTGGATGCCACGCCCGCATTTACCAAGAGTTCATTGTCGGTCCGTGAAGTGACCACAGAAATCCAGTCGCTGCTGGCAGATGTGGAAGAGACTTCGCGGCGCGTGGCGGCACAGATCGACAATCGGTACCAACGTCTGGAAATTCTTCTGACAGAAGCAGATCAGAAAATCAAACGTATGGAAGAATTGGAAAAGCGGTTGGGGAATGCCACAAGCGGGGCGGAAACGCGCATGGTTGCTCCACGGTCGCTGGAGACGAAGGCGGGCACGCGGCCGCAACCAGCGGGTGAGGATGCGGCTTATAGAGAAGTCTACCAACTCGCCGATGCCGGGGCGGGCTCGCGGGAAATCGCGCAGAAACTGGGGAAGCAGCCGGGGGAAATAGATCTGATCTTGGCGCTGCGGGCCAGCGGAAAGCGGTGACTAAACTGCTGGCGAGTGCTGATTTTCCCCCCCCACTGCTATCACATCGCCAAGGCCTTCGCCATGCGGACAAGGGTTGTTTCTCGCCCGAGCAGGGCAAGGGTTTCCAGCAGCGGTGGCGTGACGCTGTTACCCGAGATGGCCACGCGAATGGGTTGCGCGGCAGCGCCACGTTTTTCACCCAGCGCCAGCACCTGTTCCAGCGGGGCGGCAATGTTATCTTTGCTCCATGGCCCCCCTACCGCACTGAGGATCGCCTGGGCGCTCTGCAGAAATGTGCGGCCATCGTTTTTAGTGATGAACTTCTCGACCGCCTTGGGGTCCATCGTCGGCTCTTCAAAAAAGAAGCGGGCGTTCTCCGCCATCTCGGCCAGTGTGACCATGCGTTCCTGATACATGGTGAGAATCTCGCGTTGCACAGATCGGTCGGCTTTCTTGATCGGATAATCGGTGACAGCGTTGAATTGCTCCAGCACTTCCAGCAGGCGATCGAGCGAGGCCTTGCGGATGTATTCACCGTTCATCCAGGCTAGCTTTTTGCGATCGAAGCGGCCGGGGGTCTTTTGGATTCCATCCAGCGAAAAGAGATCGAGCAATTCCTGCGAGGAAACAATTTCGCGGTCGCCGCCGGGAGCCCAGCCGACGAGCGCGACAAAGTTGAGCAGGGCCTCGGGCAGATAGCCGGAGCGGCGGAAATCCTGCACATCAATTTCTGGAAGCTTCAGACCCCCGGAGCTGACCGGCCCCAGCAGCGGCGCAAGCTTCACGGCAAATTCAACCGCATCAGTTTTCTTCGCCATGAAATCCTGAAGATCCTTCAACCCCAGGCCGGATTTGGCGGCCAGATCGGTGAAATCCTTGATACCCGCTTTTTGAATTTCGGCGCGCACGGCTTTGGCCTTTTCGCGCTTGGACATCTTGGAGTTGTCGGCGTTAACGACGAGCGGAAGATGGCCATGCTGCGGTGGCAACCACCCGAGCGCTTCATACAAGCCGATGTGCTTGAAGGTGTTCATGAAATGTTCCTGGGCACGCAGCACGTGCGTGATGCACATGTAGTGATCGTCGACGACGACGGCAAAGTGATAGGTGGGAAAACCGTCAGATTTTCTGATCACAATGTCGTCGTGTTCGCTGCCCGTAACGGTGACGTTTCCGAGAATGAGATCGTTGACCGTGATGTCCTTGTAAGGCATGGCGAAGCGCACGACCGGCTTCACACCCTCTTGCGCGGCGAGTTGGCGGCCGGGCATGTCACGCCGGTAGCGGAAGGCACGCTTCTCCTTTTCTGCCGCCTGGCGCATCGCGGTAAGCTGCGCCGTTGATTCGTAAGCTTCGTAGGCGAGACCCTTGGCGAGAAGTTCGGCGAGGTGCTTGTTGTAAAGGTCGAGGCGCATCGACTGGAAATACTCATTCTTGGCCCCCCCTACCACCGGGCCTTCGTCCCAGTTGAGGCCGAGCCATTGGAGGTCGGAGAGGATGCCGGCGGCAGATTCGGCGGTGGAACGGACCTGATCAGTGTCCTCGATGCGCAGGATGAACTTACCGTTATCCGCGTTTTTCCGGGCAAAGAGCCAGGAATAGAGTGCGGTGCGTGCGCCGCCGACATGCAGATAACCGGTGGGCGATGGAGCGAAGCGGGTTTTCACCAACGAGGACATAGGAACATCTCCAACAAAGTGGAAGGTGATATTGAACAGGAAATCATGGAGGAAGGAAAGCGATTCCGTAGGGTTCACAGCGATCAAAGGCCGTCGGGAATAGTGAAAGGCTTGTGAGAAAAACCCTATTGTTGGCTTCGCCGATGAAGGAATGCTGACGTGTTCCGAAAAAACGATTATCGAAAACTATCGCCATCTTCAAAAGTATGCATAATAGTATCCCACTATTACAAGGAGCTTGTATATGTCTACTATTCTTCCGGTATTGAATAGCCATGTACGTAAGTTGGCACGGCGGGAGTTCAAGCAACTCACGGCGGTGCTGCGGCGGAGCTCGGCGCAACATCGACGGGACATCGCTGCACTCAAGAGGATATTTAACGATTCGCTGAAGGGTATCCGCCTCTTGAAGAAGCAACTCGGGCGTGCGACGCCGGCGGCGGCCGCGGCCAAGAGTGACCTCAAGCTTGAAGGCGTACGGTTTTCGGCCCGCAGTGTTCGAGCACAGCGCCGGCGTCTAGATATTTCGGCCGCGGACTTCGGCAAGCTCGTCGGCGTGAGCGGATTGACGGTCTATCACTGGGAACAGGGCAAGGCCCGGCCCCGGATGAAGCAGCTTGAAGGCTTCGTGTCGATCCGCGGAATTGGAAAGCGCGAAGCACTGGCGCGTCTGGCCCAGATGAAATAAACCCCCATTGCGCGAATCAGCCCGGAAACAAAAACATGCCCGGCGGGATGACTATCCCGTTGGGCATGTCGCTTTCAGGAAACGGTGACGCGGGGCGAAAGGGGAATGACCAGGGTTGTCTATGGGTTGAGCTTGGGCTTAAGCATCATCTCGGTTCTGGGGCCGTAAGGGGAATCGGCATGTTGCACGATGATACGATCCTGGAGGATCTCGAGGATCCGAATCTTTCCGAGCGTCTTGCCCGCATGGACGATCTCACCATTGACGATGGCCGTATAGTGCTGATTCTCAACGAAGATTCCCTGCAGTTTGAGGTTCTCCGTGTTAGCTTCAAGAACCGGGGCCGACGTGTTGCTGTGAACGCGCGGTTCGACTCGCGGCACATCGGTATTGTGCTGGAAGCGAACGAGAGAACTGCGCCACTGCTCGGAGACGTGGAAGGGATCGTGCGGAGGCGTGACCATGGCCGGGTCGAAGCCGCTCGAACCGCGGAGAAGCTTGGCTGTGGGGTCATTGGCCAGATCTGTAAGAACCTGGCTGACAGTTTCATCCGGAACCGTTGCGGCAACCATCTCCGGCATGGCGGCACCGGGAGTATCCGCGGAAGCCGTCCGCGGCGTTCCCTTGAAAACCTGGGCGCCGACCACCCCGGCGAGCGCGATCGCGAGCGCCACGGCAATGACGACTTTCTTCTTGGAGGCGTCGGGAGAGGGCGTCTGTTGTTTGTCGAATTGTCCCATGATTCACCTGGCCATAAAGGTGGAAATGTTCACAGTAATCCGGCACCGCGGTCGGTCGCTCAGTGCCTTATTCTCGTCACGTTCGAGCTCCATCACTACCTCATCGAGACGGGTGAGGCGGTTCATGGTGCGCAGCCCGGTAAGAAACTTGTAGCAGGTATTCCAATCGCCGGCGCCGACGATCTGCACGGGCATCGCCTTGTAGTCGCCGGACTCCTTGAGCGGACGCGGCGATACGGCATCGACCTGCAGGCCGACATCCTCGGCCACCTTCGCCAGTTGCTGCATGAACTGGTCCATCGCCTTGGAATTGGGGAGGCGTGCCTCAGCATCGGTCAGGCGTGCCTCGGTGGCGACGCGTTCGGCTTCCACCTGGGAGAGCGTCTTGCTGAGACCGTCGAGATCGGAGAGCTGGCGTTTCAAATCCTGGGCCTTCCGCATCTCATCGCCGCCCTTGCGATACAGGGGATAGACGCCCAGGGCCAGCGTTCCGGAGAGCAGAACCACCAGACCCGTCGCGGCACAGAAATTGATGAGTCGGAGTCGCGATTTGATGATGTCCGACATGTTTGACCTTCCAGTAAAGAGTAACGAATTCGTGAGTATCCCGAAGGTGGATTTCAAGTGCCCTTGTTTTCCGGCTTTTCACACACGATCTGGAACCGCATCACCTGGCCGTCGAGGTAAGCCTCGCGGCGCGACGTTTCCAAGACGACGTTCATAGCGGGAGTGGAATTCTTCCCCAGACGCGTCATGAGCTCGGCGAGCGTGCTGCTGTTGTTGGTGATGCCGGTGATGCGAACGACATATGGCCCGTCGGTAGTGTCGGTCTTGCTGGAAGCGTCCTTGCTGGATGAGCCGCGGGCGTCAATCTGGATGTATTCGAGGCTGTCATTTCCGGAAAAACTCTCGGAAATATTCCGCAGCAGCGAGAGCAGGACTTTGTCATCCATGAGCTGCTGGATCTTCTGCATGCGGGATGCGAGGGTGTTGCGCGCCGCTCGAAGCTGCTGCGATCGCCCGATGATGACGCTCTTGGTCTTGAATTCGTCGTGGAGCGTTTCGTACTCGCTGCAGCGCTGCCGTTCCCAGGCAAAGGTGTAGGCGAGCGCTGCGCCCGCGAACATCAGGATGATGGCCCCGATGAAGAGCCAGTTGGAAAACTGCTGTCGCTGGGCGACACGCAAACGATATTGCAGTGGAATGAGTTCAGCCATGACCGATCACCCCGCTTTGCTGAATCGCCAGCCCGACCGCCGTACAGTAGCCGGTGGCGACGCTGTGTTGGAGGGCATTCTGGACATCTGCCGGCATGCCGGCCGGGGGCAGCGTCTCGAAAGGCGAGGGGCTGCGAACCGGAAGATGGAAACGGTTCTTCAGATATTCGGTAACTACCACGTCCTCGCTGCCATGACCGTAGACCAGCAGTTCCGACATGTTGTCAATATGCATGGAACCGACCATGTGGGAGACGCACTTGGAAATCTCATCGCCGACCCGGTCGAGATGGGCATGAATGTTCTGACCCCCCTTGCCGGCGGAGGGAAGATCGAATGGACGCCAGAACAGAACACGCTGGCGTTCAGTGATGGCAAAAAATCCGACGTTTTCGGAAAGGGCGACGGTGCCGATCATGGCGTCGGGGTTGGCGGCAGTCAGTGCGATGAGGCTGGCCATGGCACAGGGCGCCACGTCGAGGTGCGCGCAGGTCAGTTTCATCTTTTCCATGCCGCGAAGGTAGCGGTGCACAACGCTGGCCTGCGTGGCAACAACCAGGACCTCCCAAGTACGCGCGGTGGGCAGGTTTTCGGAAATCGGCCAGAAATCAAAGACCAGATCCTTGGCGTCAAAGGGGAGGCAATTCTGAAGCGTCCATCGGATCTGCTCTTCGGCGGTCTGGGGTTTGTTGTGGTCCAGAGCGACCGTGCGGGTGACGACCAGGCTGGTGGGCATGGCCGCGATGCACTGATGCGTTTTGAAGCGTTGAGTCGTCAAGAGACTTGCCAGGGCCGAAAGGTGACGTTCCGGCAGCGTCTCCGGCGTGCCGGCCTCAATCGACTGGCTGGCGAAAGAGTTGATCGAGGTCTGGCCCTTACGGATCTTGACATCGATGACACGGACCGCTTCCGGTCCGAGATCGATCGCCAGGGTGTTGTCAGGTTTCTTTTGTAGCATGACCTCACGCGGAACCAGCCCGCGCTCCTGCGTTAGTGAATTGCGGAACTCAGCCGGAACATCGGCAGAATGACGGACACGGCGATGAATCCGACGAATCCACCCATGAAGATAATGATGATCGGTTCGAGCATGGTCGTGAGCACCTTGATGCGTTCCTGCAGCTCTTCCTCGTGGAACGAGGCGATTTCCAGGCAGACCTGGGCCAGGGTGCCCGTCTGTTCGCCGACGGAAATCATCTGCGAAACCATCGCGGGAAAGAGCGTGGTGCGTTCGAAATCGGCCGAGAGCGTCTTGCCTTCGGTGATATGCTTCCGCAGCTCTTCAAAGAATTCCCAGTAGTGAACATTGCTCATCATGTCGCGCGTCAGCACGAGGCTCTCGGCCAGCGGCAGACCGGATTTGATGAGCATGCCGATGGTCTGGATCGAACGGCAGCAATACGCCAGCTGGAGCGTCTTGCCCAGGATGGGCGTCTTGAGAACCCAGGTGTGAACGTGCCGCTTGATGGAAGGCACCTGCACGAGCGAGATGAGCCCGATGACCAGCACGATGAGGCTCAGCAGGATCGCGATGATGTGGGCGCCGATGAACTCGGCGCCGCTGATTACGACCTGGGTCGTGCCGGGCAGCGGAACGTGGCTGGCGCGGAAAACCGCAGCGAAACGCGGCAGCACGAAGGTGGTCATGACGGCAATGGCGGTGACAGCCACGCAGGAGAGAATGATCGGGTACATCAGCGCAGAACGGATGGACGATACGATGCGCATCTGGTTGCGAATCATGATCTGCAGTGCTGCGAGCATGTGGCGCAGCAGACCGGCGGATTCACCCGCGCGGATCATGGTCACGTAAAGCGGAGAAAAGACATCCGGGTGCTTGGCGAGCGCCTGGGAGAAGGCCTGGCCGGACTTCACGCCTTCGTGAAGCTGGGTGAGAATCTTCTTCAACCGAGGGTGCGTCTGCTGACGCGAGAGCGCTTCGAGGCCCGCACAAAGATCGCAACCGGAAGAGAGCATCACGGAAAGCTGGCTCGTAACGACCAGCAGCAGTTTCTGTGACACTTTCTGCCCGTTCAGCGAACGAACGATGCCCTGCATCCACGTGAAACGGGAAAGCAGCGACCCTCCACCGTCTTCTGTGGCGGTTCCCGGGCCCATAGAGCCCAGCGACTTATCAGAAAATTGAATAGCTCTTGTCATCACACACCCTTATCGGCCTAAAAAAAAGTGACCTTTACGAGGGGCGTACCACTTTTAACGGTCATAGCGGATAACCCACACCTGATTACTCCTTGTTTCGGTCATTCAATGGCCCGCCATCTGGATTTCCGGAGCCACAAGACCTTGAGCGAGCATATCCCGCTGGCATTGGGTAAAGCTGATCATTCCGTGATCCCGCCCGGCGCTGATCGCATTCGGTATCTGCTCAAGTTGGTTCGTGCGGATCATGTTGGCGACGGCGGGAGTGCCCATGAGGATTTCATAGGAGAGAATGCGGCGTTTGGCCTGTCGCCCTGGTACAAGTCGCTGGCCGAAGACCATCCGAATGGATTGCGAAAGTTGGAGTCGCGCCTGGCCGCTCTGGGCGGGGGGAAATGCGTCGACGATTCGGGAAATAGCACCCGCGGCCGTGGAAGAATGGACGGACGTCAGCACAAGATGCCCCGTCTCCGCGGCCACCAGGGCCGTTGCGATGGATTCCAGATCACGCAGCTCGCCCAAGACAATCACATCCGGGGCTTGACGCAGAACGGTGCGCAACGCCGAATGCCAGGATTGCGTATCCGAGCCGATTTCCCGCTGCTCGATGATGGATTTCTTATTGGCGTAGATATATTCAATCGGATCTTCGATGGTAATGATGTGTGCGGGGCGAGTCTGATTGATATGTTCGACCATGGCGGCCAGCGTGGTGGATTTTCCCGATCCGGTCGGGCCCGAGAGAAGAATCAGTCCGTGGGGATAGTCGCTCATGTTGATCACATGCGCCGGAATGCCGAGCGTCGTCGGATCAGGAATGACCGGCCATACGAGCCGGAGAACCATGGCGATGTGATTGCGCTGGTAATGCACGTTGCAGCGTACGCGTCCGACGGGTTGCAGAGAACGTGAAAAATCCAGTTCGTGATTTTTCTCCAGTTGGCTTATCGCATCGGGGCCGATGAGTTCCTCGGCGATGGGTACGACAAATGCGTCCTTGCAGATCGGAAGATCGAAGCGAATCCACTGACCGGAAACGCGCATCGCGGGAGCATCGCCGACCATGATCAGCAGGTCCGACGCGCCGTGCTTCTGCGCGGTATCGAGCAGGTCGGTGAGAATGCTCAAGACTTTTCCTCCGAAGGAGCCCAGGCAACCCTGAGTACTTCGTCCAGAGAGGTTTGCCCCGCCTTGGCGGCAATGATGCCCTCTTCGAAGAGGGTGGTTTCGCTGGCCTGTTTGCGCGCTTCGCGAAGCTCTCCGGCACTCCCGTTGCGCTCCATGATCTGTCGCGCCATCGGAGACATTTCGAAAATTTCGTAAAGGCCGACCCGCGCGCGGTAACCGCTATTGAAACACTGAGGACAACCGGTGCCTTTCCAGTACCGCGCGTCATCAGTGAGGCCGAGACGCTGGCGGAGCTCGGGTGACGGCTCGAACGGCTGCTTGCAGGCGGGGCAGATCTTGCGCGACAGACGCTGGGCCAGCACCCCGATAACGGAACTGGCAACGAGGAACGGCTCAACGCCGATGTTGATCAAACGCGTGATGGCGCCGACCGAATCGTTCGTGTGCAGCGTGGATAGCACCAGGTGACCGGTAAGCGAAGCCTCTACGGCGACACGGGCCGTCTCGTTATCGCGGATTTCACCGAGCATGATCACGTTGGGGTCCTGTCGCAGCACGGACCGCAGGACGGTGGCGAAGGTCAGATCGATGCCGGCATTTACCTGCACCTGATTGACCATCCCGAGCTGGTACTCCACGGGGTCTTCAATGGTGATGATGTTTTTCTCGGGGCTCTTGAGAAGCTGCAACGCGGAGTAAAGCGTCGTGGTTTTGCCGGAACCCGTGGGGCCGGTGACCAGGATGAGGCCGTGGGGCCGATCGAGGATGCGCCGGAATTTCGTGATCAGCGGCGTGCGAAAGCCGAGTTGCTGCAGATCGAAGACGAGGTTCGCAGAATCGAGAATACGCATGACCACTTTTTCGCCGCCGGTGGTCGGAAGCGTGCTGACGCGGATGTCGATTTCGCGGCCGCCGATGGCGACGGGAATGCGCCCGTCCTGGGGGCGGCGGCGCTCGGCGATATCGAGTTTCGCCATGACCTTGATGCGCGAAACCATGGCGGGCTGTAGCGTGATTTTCTGCGTCATCATCTCGCGCAGCACCCCGTCGATACGGTAACGCACGCGGACGATCTTGCCGTCCGGTTCAATGTGAATGTCGCTGGCCTTGCTGGAGATGGCGGTAGTGAGGATGTAGTTGACGAGGCTGGCGATCGGGCTGTTTTCGGAAATCTCGCCGATCTGTTCGGAACGTTCCGATTCCTGGACGATCTCCACCTTGGAATTCTCGATGGAGTTGAGCAGGCCGTCGAGATTCACTTCGCTGCCGTAATATTTTTCGATCGATTGACGGACGGCGTCTTCCTGGCAAAGTACCAGTTGAATGGAGCAGTCGGAAATACGCTCGAGATCGTCGAAATCGAAGATCGACAGCGGCCGCGAGATGGCGATCGTCAGCCGATCCTCGACATAAAACATCGGCACGACGCCGTAGTACTGCGCCTTGTCGCGCGGTATCTTCTGGACAACTTCCGGATCGACCAGGCCCGGCCGCAAATCCACGGAAGGCAGGCCGATCTGGTGGCCGACAACCTTGAGCAGCTCGTCCGGCTTCAAGACGCCCATTTCAACCAGCGTGGTGCCTAGGATAGTGTTGGTGGCTTTGGAGCGCTTGAGCGCCTCTTCCAATTGTTCATTGGTGATCTTTCCCGCGGCCACGAGCAACTCGCCGAGTTTGTATTTGCGTTTAAGCTCAGCCATTGCGTTGCTCTCCCGTTGCGCTGCAGGAAATCTTGAAACGACTGTCCAGTCGCGTGGCGAGAAAGACGTCGTGCAACAATGCGGAAGGATCCTGCAGCGTCAATTGAATGCCGTGGCCGCCGAGGCGGGTCTGCGTGGCGAGGAGCCAGTTCAGTCCCGCGGAGTCGATGGTCTGCACTCCGGCGAGATTCAAATTCACCACGTCAGGTTTGCGGTGGATGGCATCGTCGATCTGCCGCTCGAGCGCGGTAATCGTCTGCGATGAAATCTGCTGTGACGCCAATACCTGGAACGAGCCGGGATTGGCCTCAATGTTTCGAACCATGGGCTGCCTCACACATGGGTTGGCAGAGGTCACCTACTGCCTGGACCTTCTGGACCTATGTGAGGTATCGGACGAAAATTGGACCCACTCAAGCCGGCGGGAGCGATATGCTGGCGGTTTTACCAGTCCTAAGCAAGAGCGAGGATATTCTGCGAAAAGACGACCGATAAATTCAGGGATAGTCCTGTCCGGTAGGACGGATCATCAGTTCATTGATGTGGACGTGCGGCGGCTGGCACAAGACAAAGCCAATGGCCCGCGCCACATCGGCAGGATCGAGAAGCGTCCCAAAACGCTCCACATTCTTGCCAAAATTCTCGTACGTGTAGCCCGCCACCTGCTGAAATTCGCTGTTCACAATCGCCGGCTTGATGGTGGTCACACGAACTTTTCTCGCGCAAACCTCGCGGCGAAAGGCCTCCGCCATCGACCAGATCGCCCATTTGGACGAGCCGTAGAACCCGGAAAAAGGCGAGATATGATGACCAGCAACGCTACCGAGAACGACGATATCGCCGCTTTGCTGACGAACCATGACTTCTCCCGCTTTCCGCATGAGTTGCGCGGCCCCCATGACGTTCGTGCGGTACATCTCCTCCCACTGCTTCTGATCGCTGGAAAGAAGTCCACCGGCGAGCCCGCGGCCGGCGTTGACGATTGCCGCGTCCAGACGGCCGCCGCTCCAGGCAAGCGTTTCCGTCATCAGGCGTTCGATGTCGGCTTCCTGGCCCGCATCGCCCGGCACCACAAGGGCCTTCCCGCCGCGCGCCGTGATGATTTTGGCCAGCTCCTCCAACTTTTCCTTACGTCGCGCCTGGATCACCACTGCCGCGCCGAGGCGTGAAAGCTCCTCCGCCACAGCCCAGCCGATACCCGCCGATGCTCCGGTGACAATTGCGAATCTGCCCTGCAATGACATAACGCCTCCTGAATGGCTCTATCCGGTAAATGGTAATTGGATCATGAGAACTGCGAAAGCCCGCTGACGCTTCCATCCGTCTGCCGCCTCTTGGCCCTCGACGCGGCTCGCGGTATAGTCAAGGGCTTCCCGCAACCCGTTCGAGAGGTGTCCGTGGCTGAGATCAAACATACGCCGTTCTATGATTTTCACGTTAAATGCGGCGCGAAGATGGTGGATTTTGCCGGCTGGGAAATGCCGCTGCTTTACAAAGGCATCATCGCCGAGCACGAACATACCCGCACCAAGGCTTCGATCTTTGATGTCTCACACATGGGCCGGCTGAAATTCACCGGCAAAGATGCCGAGGCCTTCCTCGAACGAATCTGTACGCGAAATCTCGCGAAGGGAGCCGTCGGACAATCGATGTACTCGCTGGTGTGCAACGAGGCCGGCGGCGTACTGGATGATGTGATCGTCTCCCGTTTTCCCGATCACCTCTTCATGGTCTGTAATGCCAGCAACCGCGAGAAACTCCTCGGCTGGTTTGAAAAACAAAAGAACGGCCGCAATGTGAACATCGAGGACCAGACGTTCTCAACGGCCATGGTAGCCATACAGGGCCCCAAGGCCGCCGAAGTACTCGATTCCGTCCTGCCTGATCCGCTCTCGGATATCAAACGTTACCATTTTCAAACCCAGCGCTACATGATGATGATTTCGTTCACCGTCTTCCGTTCCGGCTACACCGGCGAAGACGGCGCGGAGATCGTCTGCGGTAACTCTGCCGCTGCGATGGCCGTCAACTTCCTGCTCAAAGGCGATGGCGAACACCAACTGCTGCAACCGGCGGGCCTGGGAGCACGCGATACCCTGCGCATGGAAGCGGGGATGCCCCTCTATGGACACGAATTGGGTGAAAATGGCGACCCGCTATCGGCCGGCCTCGGCTGGGCCGTGGATCTCAATAAGGATTTCATCGGTGCTGCGGCCCTGCGAAAAATTCAGCAGGACGGACTCAAACAGAAACTGGTGGGACTGTTTATCGATGGACCCCGCGCCGCACGCCAGGATATGACCGTACTCAAAGATGGAAAGCCCGTCGGCAAGGTGACTTCCGGCGCGACTTCCCCGACGCTGAAACGTTGCATCGCAATGGCGTACGTCGATGCGGATTGCGCGGCTGCCGGAACAGTGCTCTCCGTCGATATCCGCGGCAACACCGTCGCTGCAACCGTCACCCCGCTCCCCTTTTACAAACGCCCCAAATGACGTATCTTCATCCTGAATTCTGAACTCCGAATGCTGATTTTTTCGAAAGGCTCCTCATGCCCGCTCCCGCTGATCGACGTTATTCCCCTTCCCACGAATGGCACAAACAGGATGGCGACATCATCACCATCGGCATCACCCAGTTTGCCGTCGATGAACTGACCGACGTCACCTACGTCGACCTCCCTGCCAAGGGCAAACAGCTTTCCGCGGGCAAGTCCTTCGGCGAGATCGAATCCGTCAAGGCGACCAGCGAACTCTACTCCGCCATCGCCGGGGAAGTCATCGAAGCCAATGCCGCCCTGAAGGATGATCCCTCGCTGGTCAACCAGGACCCCTACGGAAAAGGCTGGATGATCAAAGTGAAAGCCCCCGGCGCGGACCTTTCTAGCCTCCTTTCCGCCGAACAATACAACGCCAAGCACAGCTAACTGCCGCATCTTCTGCCTGCGCATGCCCTTTCGATAAACGGCAAATCTGCTAGAATTCTCCCTCTTAGAATTCATGCGGAGCTTGCCTACGAAAGGTTCAGGATGAACGCCCTTCCCGTTCTCGATACGTTCCCCCGTCGTCATATTGGCCCCAACCCAGCCGACATGCATGCGATGCTTCAGGCGCTGGGCGCAGCATCGATTGAACAGCTCATCGAACAGACCATTCCCGCGGCCATCCGCCTTCCCAAGCCGCTCGATCTGCCAGAGGCGCTCAGTGAATCCGAGGCCCTTGCGGCAATCAAGACCCTCGCGGGGAAGAACAAGATTTACAAGTCGTTCATCGGGCAGGGCTATTACGACACCATTACGCCGCCGGTGATCCTGCGGAACATTCTGGAGAATCCTGGCTGGTACACCCAGTACACCCCCTACCAGGCGGAGATTTCCCAAGGCCGGCTCGAAGCTCTGCTGAATTTCCAAACCATGGTCAGCGACCTGACCGCCCTACCGATCGCCAACGCCAGCATGCTCGATGAAGCCACCGCCGCGGCCGAGGCCATGTCGATGTGCCATTCGATTCGTTCCGATGAGCCGGGCCGCGACACCTTCTTCGTTTCCGACAATTGCCATCCGCAAACCATTGCCGTCATCCAGTCCCGCGCCAAATGGCTCGGCATCAAAGTCATCGTCGGCGATGAAAGCCTCCTCTTTACCGACTCGCTGGCACTGCCCGTCACCCCCAAATCCCTCTGCGGCATTCTCGTACAGTATCCGGGCACCGATGGCCGCATCGAGAATTACGATGCCCTCACCGAGCAAGCCCACAACGATGATATTCTCATCGTCGCCGCCACCGATCTGCTCGCTCTCACCCTCATCAAGCCCCCCGGCGAATGGGCCGGCGGTGGGGCAGACATCGCCGTCGGCTCCGCTCAACGCTTCGGCGTCCCCATGGGCTTCGGCGGCCCCCACGCGGCCTTCATGGCCTGCAAACCCGAGTTCACCCGCAAACTCCCCGGCCGCCTCGTCGGCGTCTCCAAAGACGCCCACGGCAACCCCGCCATCCGCCTGGCCATCCAAACCCGCGAACAGCACATCCGCCGCGAAAAAGCGACAAGCAACATCTGCACCGCCCAAGTCCTCCTTGCCATCATGGCCAGCATGTACGCGGTCTACCATGGACCGGAGGGGCTCAAGGCGATCGCAGAGCGGGTCAACTACCTGACCAAGACTCTAGCGCACACGTTGAGGGGAATGGGCTACGAGATCGGAGGGGCACCGTTCTTTGATACAATTAGCGTGCGTGTAGAAGACTTCAGGCAGGCCAATTCGATCTTAATGGCTGCGACGGCAAAGGGGATTAATCTTCGTCTGATCAATCCTGTAACGATCGGGATATCCTTCGATGAGATGAAAGCGCCTGCTGACGTCCTCCCCTTGGCGCAACTCTTCGAGACCCGCAACAAGCCGGCAGTACTAAGATTCATTGGAGCACCGCAAGACGATCTTACCGAAGGTTCGATCCGCACCTCCCCCTTCCTCACCCACCCCGTCTTCAACAAATACCACTCCGAGCACGAAATGCTCCGCTACATCAAGCGCCTCGAATCACGCGACCTCTCGCTGACCACCAGCAACATCCCCCTCGGCTCGTGCACCATGAAACTCAACGCCACCGCCGAGATGCTTCCGGTCACCTGGGCCGAGTTCGGAAAAATGCACCCCTTCGCCCCCGCCGATCAAACCGCAGGCTACCAAGAGCTTTTCAAAACTCTCGAAGACTGGCTCGCCAAAATCACCGGCTTCGCCGCCGTCAGCCTCCAACCCAACGCCGGCAGCCAAGGCGAATACGCGGGCCTGCTGACCATCCGCGCCTACCACGAATCCCGTGGCGATCTACATCGCGACATCTGTCTCATTCCCACCAGCGCCCACGGCACCAATCCTGCCTCCGCGGTCGTCGCAGGCCTCAAGGTTGTGCCCGTGGCCTGCGATGCCCAGGGCAACATCGATGTAAACGACCTCAAGAAGAAAGCCGCCGAGCACGCCAAGGATCTCGCCTGCATCATGGTCACCTACCCCTCCACCCACGGCGTCTTTGAAGAATCGATCAAGGAAATCTGCCAAATCGTCCACGCCCACGGCGGACAGGTCTACATGGATGGCGCCAATATGAACGCCCAGGTCGGCCTTACCAGCCCCGGCTTCATCGGCGCCGACGTCTGCCACCTCAACCTCCACAAAACTTTCTGCATCCCCCACGGCGGCGGCGGCCCCGGCATGGGCCCCATCGCCGTCGCCAGGCACCTCGTCCCCTTCCTCCCCAAGCACCCGCACAGCATGCTCAATTCAGAACTCAGAATTCAGAATTCAGAATTGAAGAACTCCCCCCCCACAGTCATCAGTGCCGCACCCTGCGGCAGCGCATCGATCCTGCCCATCTCCTGGATGTACATCCGGATGATGGGCCCCGATGGCCTCGCACACGCCACCGAGGCCGCCATCCTCAACGCCAACTACATGGCCAAACGTCTGGAGAATCATTATCCCATCCTCTTCCGTGGAACAAACGGCCGCTGCGCCCACGAATTCATCCTCGATTGTCGGCAGTTCGAAGAATCGTCGGGCGTGAAGGTAGAGGACATCGCCAAACGCTTGATGGATTACGGTTTTCACGCCCCGACGATGAGTTGGCCCGTTCCGGGCACGCTGATGTTTGAACCCACGGAATCCGAAAGTAAGGAAGAACTCGATCGTCTGTGCGATGCGATGATCCGCATCCGCGAGGAGATTCGGGCCATTGAAGAAGGCCGGGCGGATCGCCAGGACAACCCACTGAAATTCGCCCCTCACACCGCACCCACGGTGACCAGCGATAATTGGCCGCACAAGTATTCACGGGAGCAGGCCGCCTACCCTGCCCCGTGGACGAAACTGCACAAATTCTGGCCGTACGTCGGCCGGATTGACAATCCGTATGGCGATCGCAACCTGGTCTGCACCTGCCCATCGGTAGATGAGGCAAAAGCATGACCGGAGTGCTTTGAATAGGGATGACGGGGAAAATATCGCTCTACCAGAAAATACTAGAGCATCTGCCAAAAGTTTTCCGCGTTATACACTTGCGCAATCGCGAAGAATATGGTGAACTCTGTGCATGGCACGGAGGCCGCCACAACCTCATGCGGAGAATTGCACGCTCACGGAGC
>Ga0114951_10002591_pt1 | contig 20274 bp, 17 predicted proteins | sample AM7aDNAmetaG_FD_88677 | JGI IMG/M metagenome (GOLD analysis project Ga0114951, IMG submission 88677) | Freshwater microbial communities from Finland to study Microbial Dark Matter (Phase II) - AM7a DNA metaG | ecosystem: Environmental > Aquatic > Freshwater > Lake | place: Finland: Lake Alinen... | reverse complement strand
GCAGCCGGATGGCATCCTGCTTTCTCCCGGTCCAGGCAATCCCAAACTATTAAATTATGCCATAGATACTGTACGAGGTCTGGCCGGGAAGAAACCCATTATGGGTATCTGCCTGGGCAACCAGTTAATTGCTCACGCTTTCGGCGGCACTACCTTTAAACTCAAGTTCGGTCACCGGGGCGGCAACCACCCTGTTAAAGACCTGGCCTCAGGACGAACCTATATTACGGCCCAAAACCACGGCTACGCGGTAGATACCGACTGCCTGCCCAAGGAACTGGAGATCACACATATCAATCTAAATGATAATACCGTAGAAGGGCTGCGCCATAAATATTTGCCAATTTTCTCTATCCAGTATCACTCCGAGGATTCCCCTGGCCCCTGGGACAGCCGCTACCTTTTCGACCAGTTTGTGAATACAGTTAAGAGCAGTAAAAAATAAACTGCAATTATTGCGCTTAAAACTTGAATTGTTGTTAGGAGTAAACCTTGGCTGATAAACCGAAAAAAGTACTGATTATAGGCTCAGGGCCCATCATTATCGGACAGGCGGCGGAGTTTGATTACGCCGGCACGCAGGCTTGTAAAGCCATGCGAGAAGAAGGCGTCATATCCGTTCTGGTCAATTCCAACCCTGCCACCATTATGACCGATGAAGATATCGCCGATATCGTCTACATTGAACCGCTAACTTTGGACTCCATTACCCGGATCATAGAAAAAGAGCGCCCGGACGGCCTGCTGCCCACCCTCGGCGGGCAGACCGGTTTGAACCTGGCCGTTGAACTGGCTGATGCCGGAGTCCTGGAAAAATATAACATCCGCTGTCTGGGCACACCAATTCAGACCATTCGCAAGGCCTCAGAACGCGATCTGTTTAAAAACTTGTTGGAAAGCATAGGTGAACCTGTCCTGGAGAGCGCCATAGCCAACTCGATGGACGAAGCTAAGGCTGTGGCTGAAAGCATCGGTCTACCTCTCATCATCCGCCCCTCTTACACGCTGGGCGGCACGGGCGGAGGCATCGCCAATACCTGGGATGAAATGGAGGAAATCTGCAAGCGGGGTATTGCCGCCAGCCCGATCCACCAGGTATTGCTGGAAAAATCGGTAGCAGGTTGGAAAGAACTGGAATACGAAGTCATGCGGGATGCCGCTGACAACTGCATCACCGTCTGCAATATGGAAAACCTGGATCCGATGGGCGTGCACACCGGAGACAGCATCGTAGTGGCGCCCAGCCAAACTCTCACCAATAAAGAATACCAGATGCTGCGCTCATCTAGCCTCAATATTATCCGTTCTCTGGGCATCGAGGGAGGCTGCAATGTGCAGTTTTCCCTTCATCCTAATCCGCCCAACCGGGATGGTCTGACACCCTACTACGTCATTGAGGTCAATCCCCGCGTCAGCCGCAGCTCCGCTCTGGCCAGTAAAGCTACAGGTTACCCGATAGCCCGGGTAGCTGGCAAGATCGCTGTTGGCAAACGCCTGGATGAGATTCCTAACCAGGTCACCGGCAAGACCATCGCAGCTTTCGAACCGGCCCTGGACTACATCGTAGTAAAAATTCCGCGCTGGCCTTTTGACAAATTCGCCTCTGGAGACCGCATGATAGGCACCCAGATGAAAGCCACCGGCGAAGTTATGGCAATCGACCGGACTTTCGAAGCGGCTTTACAGAAAGCCGTGCGCTCTCTGGAATTCGGTAAACGCTCCCTGCTGTGGGAAGAGCCTAAGTGGGAGATGACTAAAGATATTTCTTCTTTCCCGCTTTACCCTAACGATCTGCGCTTGTGGGCGGTCATGGCAGCTCTGCGCCGCGGCATTGAACCTCAGGCCATCGTTAAGAAGACACAGTTTGACATGTGGTTTATGCATAAATTTATTAACATCATCGAAATGGAAAAGAGATTGCTCTCTAAAGATCTCACCCCCGAATTGATGCGGGAAGCCAAGCGCCTGGGTTTTTCGGATATCCAGATCGCCACCCTGGCTGACCGCCTGCCCGAACAGGTCAGAGAACTGCGCCGTGGTTGGAACATCCGTCCAGTGTATAAAATGGTGGATACCTGCGCGGCCGAATTTGATGCTGAGACGCCCTATTTTTACAGCACCTATGAGCAGGAAAATGAGGCTGAACCCCTGCCTGGTAAAAAGGCCGTGGTGATCGGCTCCGGCCCTATCCGTATCGGACAGGGCATAGAATTCGATTACTGCAGCGTCCATTCCTCATGGGCTTTGCGGCGCTCCGGTTATCACAGCATCATGATTAACTCAAATCCTGAGACCGTCTCCACCGATTTTGACACTTCCAGCCGGTTGTATTTTGAAGCACTGGATGAAGAAAGCATACGGGACATACTGGAAAATGAAAACGGGACTGATGACCAATATCGTACACCTTCTATCGTGCAATTCGGCGGACAAACAGCCATCAACCTGGCTAATCCTCTCACCCAGGCTGGAATGCAGATACTGGGCACAAGTTCAGCGGATATAGACCTCTCCGAAAACCGCCGGCTCTTTGAGGAAGTTCTGAGCAAGATGGGCATTCCCCAGCCACCCGGTTCCGGGGTAACCAATGTCGATGACGCGCTTAACGTGGCAGAATTGATCGGTTACCCTGTGATGGTGCGTCCCAGCTATGTCCTGGGCGGACGTGCTATGGAAATTGTTCATAACGCCAGCGAACTGGTGCGCTATATGTCACTAGCCATTGAACTGGATACCAAACACCCGGTATTGATCGATAAATATCTGGAAGGCAAGGAGTGCGAGGTAGATGCAATCTGCGACGGCACAGACGTTCTGATACCAGGTGTAATGGAACACATTGAACGCGCTGGAGTACACAGTGGAGACGCCATGGCGGTTTACCCGGGGGTAAATCTAAGTGAACTCGAGGTCGAAACCATGGTGGATTACGCTATCAGAATCGGCCGCCGCTTGAACATCCAGGGACTATTTAATATACAGTTCATCGTCATGCCCGGCACAGATGGAGGAAGTTCCACTGTCTACGTCCTGGAAGTCAACTCGCGTTCTAGCCGCACCGTGCCCTTTATTTCCAAAGTCACAGGTGTACCCATGGTTAAAGTTGCAACCCGCGTCATGCTGGGCCGCACCCTTAAAAAGCAGGGCTATTTTACCGGTCTCTGGCCAAAACAAAGGTTGATCGCCATAAAAGCCCCGGTCTTCTCAATGTCCAAGTTGACTGGTGTGGATACATACCTCGGTCCGGAAATGAAATCCACCGGAGAAGTTATGGGTATCGATTTAACTTTCGAATCCGCCCTGGCCAAGGCCCTGATTTCAGCTGGATTGATGTTACCCGCCAAAGGCGGTGTGCTGCTCAGCGTTGCCGACCGCGATAAACCTGAAGCCCTGAAAATTATCCGTAAACTTGACCAGATCGGCTATAAACTTTACGCAACTGAAGGCACGGCAGCCATGATAGAAGCGGCTGGTTTGAAAGTCAACGTCACGACCAAGAAACTGCATGAAGGCCATCCTAACGTTTTGGATGTCATAGTGGACGGTTCAGTCAACGCTGTCATCAACACTGTAACAGGCGGCAGGATTCCGCTACGCGATGGATTCCAGATTCGCCGCACAGCTGCCGAAAGACGGGTGCCGTGCTTTACTTCGCTGGACACCGCCAGAGCCGCCGTAGACTCCCTCTTAAATGGCAAGCATAATTATAACATTCAGCCAGTACCAACCTATCGAAATAACGACAACCCGAAGGTGGAATCCTGACTTTGCATCAAATAATAGCTCCGATTATAACCAATAAAGAAGTAAGCCCTGGCATCTATCATATGAGGATAGATGCGGCTGGAATAGCCGCATCTGCCCGGCCTGGCCAATATGTGATGATCACCTGCGACCGGGGTTTAGAACGCCTGCTGCGCCGTCCCATTAGCATTCACCGGACATGGGAGGGCGGACTGGAATTCCTGTACGCGGCAGTGGGTAATGGAACGCAATGGCTTTCACAAAGAAAAGCCGGAGAGAATCTGGATGTCCTAGGCCCGCTGGGCAAAGGTTTTGTGATCAATAGTTCTTCTAAAAACCTGCTTCTAGTAGCCGGAGGGATCGGTATAGCACCGCTGGTTTACCTGGCTGAAAAAGCGGTAGAAAGCGGCAAAAATGTAACGCTTCTGGCGGGCGCCAGAACTACCAATCAGCTGTGCATTCTCCCTATGTTACCTGAGCGCATCAAATATAAGGCAGCCACAGAAGATGGTTCAACCGGGTATAAGGGAATGGTAACCGCTCTGTTGCCTGAATTTAAAGACCTGGCTGACCAGATCTTCATCTGCGGGCCGCTTCCCATGTTAAAAGCCGTCGCTTTAAACTATGCCGAACAGCTACGCGATAAATCTGTTCAGGTCTCTTTAGAGGTCAGGATGGGCTGCGGACTGGGATTCTGTTATGCCTGTACTATCAAAACCCGGCAGGGTTTAAAACAGGTCTGCAAGGATGGCCCGGTCTTTGAAATGAGCGACGTTAGCTGGTCAGACTTTGGGATGAAATAATTGTTTTTACTGCGTATATAGAACAGCAGGCCAGGTTCAATATGCACAGTTTCAGAAACTAAGTTTTTGTTTTATCAATAAGATATGTTATGTTATAAATGACTGTCTAACCCGTAATATCTTGTCAACTAGGGAGAATTAATGAGAGGCGGACGAACAACTAAATACGTCACAGCTCAAGAGGCTGTCAAAGCAATAAAATCTAATGATGACGTAGTTCTATCTAACTTTTGCAGTGAACCCGTTGTGCTTACCAACGCACTGATGGACCGGGCACCGGAATTAACCGGCGTCCGCATATTTCACATGGCCATTCACGGGCCTTTTCAAAACCGCTACCTGGAACCGGACATGTATAAACACATCAAGTGCGCTACCACGCTTAGCGGTCGCAGTAAATGCGTCAGACAGATGATAGCCGAAGGTAAAGCTGATTTTTACGCAGTGACTTTCTGTAATCTGCCTCATATGCTCAGGCAAGGAGATTTCAAGAGCGATGTTTTTATGCTTACCGTTGCCCCACCTGACAGCCACGGCTATTGCAACCTGGGTATCAATGTAGATTATTCCTGGGCAGCCCTGGAAAGGCCCCCACGGGTCGTTATCGCTGAGTTGAATCCCAATATGCCACGTACCGAAGGCCGGACTGCCCTCCACATCTCGCAAATCGATTACGCTGTTGAAGTTAAACTGCCTCTATTTGAACTCCAACAGTCCCCAATAACCGCAGTGGAGAAGTCCATCGGCCAATATGTTGGACAACTTGTCGAAGATGGATCTACATTACAAATCGGCTACGGCGGATTAAGCGAAGCCTGCGTTTACTTCCTTCATGATAAAAAGGACCTGGGGATGCACACCGAGATGGTTCCTGAAGGAATAATAAACCTGGTGGATTCCGGTGCCGTCAGCTGCGCCAATAAAGCGATCCACAAAGGACGAATTACCTGCTCGTTTAACGGCGGCACTCGCAAATTGTACGACTGGCTGCACGAAAACCCCCTGGTCGAAATGCTGCCGGTAGATTATGTCAATGAACCCAGAATCATCGCCTCTAACAACAAATTAGTCGCGATCAACTCGACGCTGCAGGTCGATCTCTTCGGAAATATCTATGCGGACGTACTGGGACTGCAAGACCAGTTCAGCGGTGCCGGAGGGCAACTGGATTTTGCCATGGGTTGCTCCTTAGCTCCGGATTCTAAATTTATTAATGTCATGCCTTCCACCGCTTCCGGTGATAATTATTCGCGCATCGTCGCGCATCCCAGCCTGGAAACAGACAACGCCTCTGCTTCCCAATTGGTTACAGTACCGCGCTATTATTCAGACTATGTGGTCACCGAGTTCGGCATTGCCCGCTTAAAGGGCAAGTCCAACGCAGAAAGGGCTAAAGCCCTGATTAATATCGCACATCCAAATCACCGGGGCAGATTGCAGGAGCAGGCTAAAAAGCTTGGTTTGATCTAAAGAATAGGACCACTATTATCCACCCCGTGCAGGCTTAGACTAAAGCTTCAGCCAGCAACCCATCCCGGTATGCTTCTACCAGTTTTACCTGCACAAGACGGTTGGATAAATCGGCCTCTGTTCGATAATAGGCCTTTATATAATTTCCGGTCAGGCCTGTCCAGCATCCGTTAGAGGAATGCTCAAAAAGAACTTCCAGAGTGCGGCCTACAAAGAGTTGGTTGAAAGCCTGCAGACTTTCGCCAGCCAGTTTTAGCATCTTTCGACTGCGCTCTTTTTTAACCTGAGAACTGATTTGAGCGGGCAGGCTTGCTGCACGGGTTCCTTTGCGAGCAGAAAAGGGGAAAATATGTAGCCGTGAAAATTGCAGGCTGCGACAAAGAGCCAGGCTCTCCTCAAACTCCGCTTCAGTCTCTCCAGGGAAACCCACGATCAGGTCAGTAGTTACGGCCACGTCAGTCAGGTTCCGGCGCAACCGTGCTATTTTTTCCCCGTAATCATTTACGGTATAGTGCCTGTTCATGCGCTTCAGAACGGAATCGCTGCCGCTTTGCAAAGAAAGATGAAAATGGCGGCAGAGGCGGGGGTCCTGCCACATATCCACTAATTCGGAGGTGATTTCCTCCGGTTGCAGCGAAGATAGTCGAAGCCGCGTTAAAGCAGTCTCCCTTAATATCCTATCAAGCAAGCCCTGGATATCCAGCCCTTCACTACGGTAACGCCCTATTTCAGTGCCGGTTAAAACTACTTCCTGAAACCCGGAATCTGTCCGCCGCCGGATTTCAGCTATCACCTGCTCAGGCGGGAGACTTTTTTCAGCCCCGCGCACCAGCGGCACGATACAATACGAACAGGAGTTATTGCAGCCGTCCTGTGCTTTAATGAAAGCGCGGGTACGGTCAGGCAACGAAGCTTCACAGAACATTTTGGACGGCACGATATAGCCGGCTTCTATCAGTATTTTGGCCAGTTGGTTTTTTTGATCATTCCCGATCACCAGATCGACACCCTCAATAGCTGCTACTTCGGCAGTTGCACGCTCGGCATAACAACCCATAACTACAATGCTGGCCTGGGGATTCAGACGGTGAGCCAGGCGTATAAAATGTCTGGATTTTCGATCGGCAATGTGGGTAACAGTGCAGGTATTCAGAATATAGACATCTGCGTTTTGATCAGGGTTAACGATCAGGCAGCCCATATCAGCCAATTCTGTGGACAGTCGCTCAGTCTCAGCTTGATTAAGCTTGCAGCCCAGGGTTTCCAAAGCCACGGTTACCGGGGAATTTAAAGTGATTTTCAACAACACCTGACTCCACATTCGACCTATATCCGCATTATAGAGTCAGCCTTTCGAAAGGGTCAAATATATCCTGATGAAAATGACGGGTATTTACCCTTAATTATAAAAAAAAGGGGAGTTTTTACACTCCCCCTTTTTTTTAATAAATGGCTGCTAAAACGTCCCGTATTATATATTGAACAGCAATTGTGAGTAAGTCGGCATTGGCCAGTATTCGGCATCGATCAGGGTCTCAAGCATGTCGGCGTCCTTACGCAACTCGCCCATCGTCTTGAAGACGAGGTCGCGATAAGCCTCAGCCTGGGCTTTGGTATCGCCGTGCAAGCCGGTTGCAGTCTTAATGGTCTTCTCGAGCTTGCTGAGGTTGGCGCTGAACGACTTCATTGATTCGCTGATCTGGGCGAACAAGGCTTTCTCTACATCCGCATTCCCGTCTATTGCCAGGACGCTGCCTATCGAGGTTGCCAGGTCGGCCCTGTAGCCGATAACGGCAGGCAGAATCAAGCGTTTAGACATCTCGACCATGGTCAACGCTTCGATGTTGACAGTCTTTATATAGATTTCATAGTTAATCTCGCAACGTGATTCCATTTCTACACGGGAGAGGACACCGTGCTTCTCCATCAGAATGAGATTCTTTTCCGCACGGATCGCTGCAATCGCGTCGACAGTATTTTTAATATTGGGCAGGCCGCGCTTCTTAGCCTCAGCTACCCATTCCTCGGAGTAATTGTTTCCATTGAAGATGACACGCTTGTGATCCTTGATAACTTCAAGAATAATCGCGCTAATCTCTTTCTGTACGTTGGAGACCTTCTCAAGCCTATCGGCGAACTGGCAGAGAATCTCGGCAACTATGGTGTTAAGACAGAAGTTGGCTCCAGCGATGGACTGCATTGAACCGACCATGCGGAACTCGAACTTATTGCCAGTGAAGGCAAAGGGAGAGGTACGGTTACGGTCAGTAGTATCCTTGGGCAGTGAAGGCAGCGAACTGGTACCCAGTTGCATGGTGCCGCCTGGCTTGCTCTTGGTTGCACCACCGGCCTCAATCTGAGTGAGAATATCGGTCAGCTGTTCGCCAAGGAACATCGAAATAATTGCTGGCGGAGCTTCATTGGCGCCCAGCCGGTGATCGTTGCCGGGACTGGCTGCGGAAACACGCAGAAGATCTGCATATTCATCAACACCTTTGATGATTGCACTCAGGAAAACCAAAAACTGGATGTTGTCATGGGGTGTTTTACCTGGTTCAAGCAGGTTCTGGCCGTCACTGGTGGACATAGACCAGTTGTTATGTTTACCGGAGCCGTTGATACCGGCAAAAGGCTTTTCATGGAGCAGGCAGACCAGTCCGTGGCGCAGAGCCACTTTTTTCATAGTCTCCATCGTCAGTTGATTATGATCCGTGGCAATGTTGGTTGTCGTGAAGATCGGAGCCAGTTCGTGCTGCGCCGGTGCAACTTCGTTATGCTTGGTCTTGGCGGCTACTCCCAGCTTCCACAGTTCCGTATCAAGGTCGGCCATAAAAGCCGCGATACGGTCCTTGATGTGGCCGAAATAATGGTCTTCCAATTCCTGTCCCTTGGGAGGCTTTGCACCGAAAAGGGTACGACCGGTAAGAATCAGGTCCTCACGCTGGTCGAATAGCTTTTTATCGATAATAAAATACTCTTGTTCAGGACCCACCGTGGTGGTAACCCGTTTGGTCGTTTTATTACCGAGGATCCGCAGGACACGCAATGCCTGGCGGTTCAGGGCATCCATTGAGCGCAGTAATGGGGTCTTCTTATCCAGTGCTTCACCCGTATAAGAAGCAAAAGCAGTGGGTATATACAGACTGCCGTCCTTAACAAAAGCCGGTGACGTGCAATCCCAGGCGGTATATCCACGGGCTTCAAATGTAGCGCGCAAGCCTCCGGACGGAAACGAGGAGGCATCCGGTTCGCCCTTGATAAGCTCCTTTCCTGAAAACTCCATGATCATACGTCCATCGGTGGTCGGCGAAATAAAAGAATCATGCTTTTCTGCTGTAATACCGGTCATAGGCTGGAACCAGTGGGTGAAATGGGTTGCACCCTTGCCAATGGCCCAATCTTTCATTACGGAGGCAACCACTTCGGCAACCTGTGGGTCAAGGGGCGATCCATCCTCAATCGTCTGTCTCAAAGACTTGTAGATTTCCTTCGGTAAGGTCTGGCGCATAACCGGGTCATTAAAAACATTGCTTCCATAAATATCCACCAGGGCTGTCATTTCGTTTCCGTTTGATTGGGGCATTGGTAATTCTCCTTCATTAATCAAAGATTCGGTATTTAATGCTAACGCATGCCGTTAACCCGCATTTATATGCAGTTTATCACACTAATGTTACAAGAATGTTTCTTAAAATAAAAATATCGTCTTGAGAGTGACTTTTTTAAAAGAGTAAGTTTTCAAGCCAATCATGTTTTCCCTGAAGACATATTTGCATATGGATCAATTGCTGACTTGGTGGATTTTTAGCTTTTGTTCAGGACTGGTGCCCCAAAGTGTTCGTTTATACTATTCAAGAGGTGATGAAAATCATACGGCTTGAGAATATAGTCTTTTGCTCCTGACTTGAGGACCTGTATTTTTTCGCTTGCAATATGCCGGCCTGTAATCACTATGATTGGCACCTTAGAACAACGTACTACTTCTTCAAGGACCACCATTCCGTCCATACCTGGCAATCCCAGGTCCAGAATCAAGCCGTCGAAGGCCTCTGCTTTTAGCGCGCTGACTACTTCTTTTCCGTTGTATACTACGCGTAGAGAACAACCCGGCTTATAGACCTCCAGGCAAAGCTTTATAGTTTCAACGTTAGCAGCATCATCTTCAACCAGAAGCAGTCTCATTATAGTCCTCCAGTAATATTTTTGGACCATTATATTAACTCTAAATCAAGCACATCAGCCTAGATTGATTATCACCTGCTCCAGGCGTAACCGTTCCAGGTTAACGGCAGGCAAATTCTCAGTCATCTCAAAGTAACAGCCTGCACGACTTCAATACTAGTACTAAAGTATTATTTAAGTTATCACAAATACTAAAAAGTTATCACAATATTATCACAAACATGGGAAAATATTTAACGAACTTTGATTATATTCAAGCGCAACTGATTATAATCTTTTCGCCTTTGGTTAATCAATACATAACCTTGATTTTTACCATTCTTCAGAATACTATATGGGCATGGTGAAAAAGCCTTTGTGAACAGGTGTAAAAAAAGGAGTATTGCTTAAGGTAATAGGCTACATACTCAATCTGGTCCGAGGCTTTTTACCAATGCTGCTGTCCTGGAAGATGTCAGAGAGTGATGAATGGATTCCCTGCCTTTTTCGTATAGATATTTTCCAGTTTGCGGGCCTGACTTTTATTTTTTGGCTTGATGAAGAATTTAAAATTAAAGCCGGCAATCTATGTTGATCGTGCTGGTAATCAGTGATGGTCTGGTTGTGCTTGACAGAAAAAGCAAAGCACGGAGATAAACTGTTTTGTAAAATTACCCGCTTATTCATACAAAACAACCAAATCAGTATTAGATAAAATTCCTGAGTCGAGGAAGTCGCAACAATGCAGAATCCTGTAGAAAAGAACAAATCAAAGGTATTTACCTCAGGCAAAATCGGTAATCTGACGCTTCGCAATCGCACCATCAGGTCCGGTTGTTTTGAGGGTATGTGTTACCAGGCCACGCCCAGCGATGCGTTGATAGAGCATCACAGAAAAGTGGCTGCCGGCGGCATCGGCATGACAACAGTGGCATATTGTGCCGTGTCCAGGGACGGAGTGGCCTTCGGACATGAGATGTGGATGCGCGAAGATATCATCCCTATCCTGAAGCGTCTCACTGACGCCGTGCATGAAAAGGGCGCTGCCGCATCAATCCAGTTAGGGCACTGCGGCTTCTTCGCCAACAAGTCTGCAATCGGCAAAACACCGATCGGCCCTTCACGTAAGTTCTGTTTATTCAGGGCGAGTATTTGCCGGGCCATGAACGAAGAAGATATAAAACGAGTGCGTAAGGACTTTGGCCAGGCAACCAAAATGGCTATCAAGTCAGGGTTTGACGCAATCGAAATCCATGCCGGACACGGATATCTGCTTAGCCAATTCCTATCTGCGTGGACCAACAACCGTAAGGACCAATACGGCGGATCACTGGAAAACCGGCTGAGATTCCCGGCCTCCATAATTAATCATATAAGAGAAGTGGCCGGACCAGGCTACCCTGTACTGGTAAAAATGAATTGCGAGGACGGTTTTAAGGGCGGTATAAGCATCAGCGAAGCAGTACAGGTGGCAAAAAAGTTTGAAGAGGCAGGCGCCAGTCTGCTGGTACCAAGCTGCGGATTTACCGCCAGGACTTCTTTCTACATGATGCGAGGCAGCGTTCCGATATTGGAATATGTAAAGTCGGAAATGAATCTGTTTACTAAGACGGGAATGGCTTTATTCGGCCGTTTTTTAGTAAAGGAGTTCCCGTTTAAAGAGCTTTTCTTATTTGACCAGGCCAAACGCATTAAAGATGCTGTTAAAATACCCGTAGCCTACATCGGTGGGGTCTGTTCAATTGATAACATGGACCAAGCCATGCAGGAAGGCTTCGAGTTCGTGCAGATAGGACGCGCTACCATTAAAGATCCAGATGTTATCAGAAAAATGCAATCCGGAGAAATAACCAGCGCAGATTGCGACCATTGCAACAGATGTGTTGCCGAGATGGCTGCCAATGGAGTAACGTGTGTATCTGAAACCCAGGGTTTCAAGGGCAACTGAGGTAGATAAACTGGCTTTTGCAGGCAGGTCATCAATTTAGCCGGTAATCCAGCATTTGCAAATACGAATATTCCTTCATCCACCACGTCCCCTGTGGTTAGGATGACTTCTGATATTTGTGATAATTTGGATAACAAAAAGAATTAGCATGATAATTCCCCATGCTAAAGAGGTTTTCCAGGGCATAACCACGAATCCATAGTTCATCGCATAATAAAGGCATAAATAGGGGACAGTTAACTTCCAATTCTTTTTCAAATTACCCCGAAAATCGATTTTGAAAACGTAATCAAACATCCATTCCATAGCCAGGAATGCCAGGAATATCACCAAAAAGATGCCATATTTCACCGTTTTATGTTCTAGTACAACCAGGATGATGGCATAGGTAGCAGGAATCGCCAACAATAAATACAACCAACCAATACGCTTCAGAAGTGCTAATCTATTCCTCCGAATTAAGAAGATGAAAATTAAAAAGACGCTGTTTACTAATCCGAGGAAAAAATAGAATATTTCAAGCATCTTGACACTCTATCCAAAAATTTTCTTTGGTTGATCGGAGTGGCTAATCAATGGCAGCCCTTCAATCATATGAAAACAATAATTTAGCTATCTTTTGATAGATCGACCAATCTTGAGCCGTCGGATTAATCCACCTATCTACCTTTATGGTCCAACCTTGAAACTGCTCCGTGTAATTTTTAATGGTCAGGTTACATTTGTTTTTTAAAAGGTTTTCTATTTCTTGATCATGAGTCAAGATGTCTATTAGACCGATTGAAGCATCATCGCCTCGCCAGGTGACGCCGATTACTTTGCCAAAAAGAGGAAATGTTTTCTTTCTAATTGTACGGATATTAACAAGTTTGTAACCTGGAACCTGCCGGCTATCCGGTACGCCGAAAATAACCCACCATTGCGGAGGACTGTTTTTACTGCCATCTTTTTTCCATATATTGGCCCATTTGATCACCCCTCCGGTTATGTCAATAATACCGAGTGAACGCAGGTACCAAAATTTTTCAATCTTTTCTTCCCATCTGCCACGCTCTGCTAAAACTCCAGCCACGCCGAAAGAATTTAGATTCCTGGCCAAATCGTCTCTGCTTTTGTCGCGTAATCTTTTTATCATAAGTATAGGTTTTTCTTTAATCGTTCCCTGATCTTGAACGAATCTTTTGGTAGCTAAACTCAGCAATTTCCTAACAAGATTATAGATATAAACGCCTGATAAAGCCAGCGGCATTTAAGAGTCAATTGAATGGATCGATGGCCATTTCCATCATTATTGGGAAAGACAGGTTTGCCACCAACCGATAAGGATTTTCCCTTCCCGGTACTTGACAACAGATATGCAAATGTTACAGTATATCGTCAGGTGATATATCGGATAGCGTTATATTGAGACACATTATTCAGGTGGTGTTTATGGCAGCTCAAGAAGATACTCAAAAATATCTGCCCCTGACAGAAGCAACTTACTACATCATGCTAACTCTCATTGAGCCGCTGCACGGATATGCAGTCATGCAGAAAGTTGAGCAAATCAGTCTGGGGGCTGTCAAGGTCGGACCGGGAACTCTCTACGGTGTCCTGGATATGCTGGAAAAAGCCGGACTGATTACCATGGTTAAGGAAGAAGAACGGCGAAAAAGCTACGCACTAACCCCCAGGGGGAAAAATGTGTTGTTAAGCCAGATCAAAAGATTAGAGGTCATGACCCGGAATGGCTCAGCAATACAAAATTACTTGAAATGAACGATGTTTGCAGTGAGGGAGGAATCATGGAGACCATGCACAAGTTTAAATGGTTTTGGGCCTGGCAAGATGATAAAGAGGAATTCTGGCTGAGAACGATGTCCCGAAAAGGTTGGCACCTGGTAGCCGTAAAGCCATTCGGGAGCTACAACTTCAAGGCTGGCGAGAAGACAGACTATACCTATTGCCTTGATTACCAGATTAATAAGAAAGACAGAGAAAACTATCTGCAATTATTACAGGACGCCGGTTGGGAACATGTTGGTGAAATGTCCGGCTGGCAATATTTCCGCAAGTAAGCTGAGCCAGGAGAGTCGCCAGTGATCTATACAGATGCCGATTCCAAGGTAGCCAAGTATAAAAGACTACTTGGCTACTTGATGATTTTCCTTCCTATTTACTTTGTACTTTTTCTCGATGCAATGCGCAGCCATCCATACTCATGGTGGGGAATCATCCGGATGATTATATTTATTATCCTGTTGTTTTGGGCATATGTAATTATCAGACTGGCCTTAAGAATCAGGCAGTTGAGAAGATAATAAAATGTAAATAAAAGAAGATGCCCAAAAGCACGTTATGTGGAAACATATATTACAAAACGGGCGTGCTCTTCTATGAGAAGCACGCCCGTGGTTGTCTACAACCTGGCAGAACTTATTTCTAGGTTTGTCTCGGCGGTTTTTGGGTTTTCAACAGTTCTTCTCTGGCCTTGATGTCTTCAGGAGTTCTGATATTATGTAAACTGGCCGTTACTGAGGCGAGGGTAATGTCCTTCATGGCCGCCAGCAATACGTCGCGAGTGACTTCATTTTCCGGAACAGTGAACGTGGGTTCTCTCATCAAAGCGTAAAGGGTCCAGTGATAAAGCTTGTCGCCACCATCGAATGAGCAAGGCGGTTCATATCCCTGGAATTTATGTTCACACAAACCCACTTTACCAACTGCATTTCCCACATCCTTGGGCAGGCCTTTGAGAGTAGGCGGAATATTATAAACGGTCCAGTAGTACTTGGCACCACCGGGGCCGCGCGGACCACCACCATGCCCACCACCAGGAGGGCCACCACCGGGAGGACCGCCAGCGCCCTGAGGACCGCCACCAGTTCGAGGAGGACCTCCGGCATCATGAGGTCTATTGCCACCACCGGGGGGAGGACCGCCCCCACCGGGGACATGCCACATTATTAAAGCCAGGCTCTTAGTACCTTCCGGTACGCCAGCCCATTCCACTGGCGGTGATAAATAACCGCCGTCGCAGTTGAATTCCTTGTCGAGTCTACCTCCGCTGTCCGTGTTACCAACTCTGATAGTTAACCCTTGTTGCATGGCACCCTCCTTTAATTGCTCTTTGTTTTTACTTATGAGTCAACCGGCTTCACTACCGATTTATCAACATGCAGCTTAAACATATTTGGAATTTTATTATAATCCTATTACAGATTTAAATAAACTACACAGGCAATTTGGTTTTCTGAACAGTATTTATGCGCTGGGACCGTGGCAAGAGAAGAATGGGATTTCGGCCATCCATGCTAATACTCTAATACCATAACTGGTATCCCACAATGAATGGTTGGGGAATGTCCTTTCAGTAATCTTTCCGGCAGCAATAGGGGTTAGGACTCAAGGCCTATTTTTTAATTCTTTTGACCATTTGGCTATCTTCTTGAACTTCAGCTTTTCATACTGGCGGGTACTGCCCTCTTCCCTGGAGGCCAGGTAAATCAACTCATTTTGCAGCTTCTGGTAACTTTCTAATCTGGCAGGGTCCAATTCACCCTGGTCGATGGCTGCTCTCACAGCACAACCTGATTCGAGGTTATGCCTGCAATCTTTGAAGCGGCAGCTGTTAGCTAACGTCTCGATATCGTGAAAGGCTCCCTGGAGATCATCTTCTCCAGCCCACATCTGGATTTCCCGCATTCCAGGGGTATCAATCACTATTCCGCCGCCAGGAAGAAGGATAAGCTCACGCCGGGTGGTGGTATGTCTGCCCATATGGTCATCCTGGCGAACTTCGGCGGTTTCCTGTTTCTCTACCCCAAGTAAAGAATTAATGATGGATGACTTACCAACTCCGGAAGACCCCAGGAAAGCTACGGTGTGTTCTCTTATCAGATACTTCTTCAGTGCATCCAAACCAATATGTTCACAGGCACTGACAGCGTAAATGGGGATTCCAACGGCGACTGCCTCTACACCCTTGATATAACTGTTGACATCCGGGCAAAGATCAACCTTGTTAAGAACTATAATCGGGGCAGCTCCACTATTCCAGGCCAGGGTGAGATAGCGCTCAATCCTTCTGAGATTGAGATTTCGGCCCCCATCCAGACCGCTTACAATAAAAACCGTATCGACATTAGCCGAGACAATTTGTTCCCTGGTCAAATCTCCCGCGACTTTCCTGGAAAACTGGCTCTTTCTGGGTAAAACGCTATGAATTATGGCCTTCTGCTCATGAACCAGGGGTTTAATGACTACCCAGTCGCCAACAGCTGGATATAGTTTTTCTTTTTCAAACAGATGATACATTTTGCCTGAAATTTTGGCAGTTAATTCACCATATTGGCTATAAACCTGAAAAGAGCCTTTCGACTCTGAAACAACCCTGGCAGGAACGGAATCAGGAATATTCAAGGTTTGAAAGTGTTTCTCAAAAAACGAGTCAAAGCCAAAGTCTTTTATATGCATTAAATGATAGTCATTCATATTACCAGTTTATAATTAATTTGAAATTTTCTAAAGCCTGATAGATAGCTGGTTTATATCTGTATTGCGGCGATTCCAGGGTTACGGTTGGATAATGTCGTTTACTTTCGCTATATTCCCAAATATAGTTTAAACAGATGAAACCAGGTCATGCTTCCTGGTTTTTCCATCTCAAGGCATACCAGATAATGAACAAAGTACAGGCAATTTCTATAGCAGCAAAAAAGGTATAAAAAGGAAGCGGCGTTTCGCTGAACAATGTCCAGCTAACCAGTGCAGTATGTATTATGCCGGCGATAATGTTGACAGCCCGATTTACACGGTACTTCAATACCCGGGATAAAAGAACCATCGCAATCGCAGTTTCCATCAATATGGCGAATCCCAAAACAGCCCCTTGAGTCATTGCCAGGGTTCCCGATTGTGCCTTAGGATCAAAAAATGATGTAAATATGTCCGCATAAATGTAGTTTAACAGTGCAAATATCCATAAAGTTGAAAGAATTACTTTCTTATCTTTCATGACAGGTGTCTTTTTGGTTGTATCGTTGTTTGCCATCTCAATACCTCCCAATCTTTATAGATTTAACCATTGTCAAAACAATAATACCAAATGTTACCATAACGGGCTAAAGCGAGAGGCCGCCGTCGAATTTATTACATAAGGTTTTCGAGTATTTCAACCACGCTTTGAACGCAGGGTTGGCAGGCCTTATGCAACAGGTCTTTTTCTATAAATTGCTTTTGGCCTTCCCCGGTGGTTAAATCCAGATTATTGATCAATTTCCGACAAACACAGGTGCCATGCTTCCCGGCGAACCGACCCATAAGCTCCATGGTTTTGGTGTAAGTCAAATCCGTAGCTGCCCGCTCGTCCTTTTCACCCCTGCCATATCTGGTTCCCAGCACCATGATTCCCCCTGTGACAGCGCCGCAGGTTTCCCCTTTCAACCCCATACCACCTCCAAATCCACAGGCTATCTTCAAAGCAGTCTCCTTTTCAAAATGCAGGTCATCACAAAAAGAGTAAAACACTGACTGGGCACAATTATAACCTCCCAGAAGTTTCTCAACTGCAATCTCACTTTTTGCTTTCATATTGCCTCCTTTCAGATCCAGTGACAATTATATTTTATTAAAGAGAAAAATCACAGCGAGGAGCAAACCATTTACATTTTATACGCAGCAACTTAATTTCATACCGATAAATCCCATTTAATTGACAGAGATTGACAATGAAAATCGAAGGTCTATAATAATAAAACATCGTAGTAAGCAACAGTCATATTTCTGGCGAGGAGATGAACATAGACAGAAAGCAGAGCACAGCGAAAAGATCAAGATGGATTGTACGGAAGGAAAATCTGTGTCAAAAGCTGACCCCCATGTGACTTCGGGTAAAGTAGAAAGTCATCAGATAACGCTGGAACCCGGCAAGCGTCTGCTGCGGACGAAGTTTTTCATGCCGCCTATCCGCTCCAACTAGGTAGCCCGGCCCCGTCTTATTGATCAGTTAAATGACGGAATAAATAAAACGCTCATCCTGGTATCTGCGCCAGCCGGTTACGGTAAAACCAGCCTGGTCAGCAGATGGTTAAAAGAGACAGGGATCTCTTCAGCCTGGCTCTCTCTGGATGCCGGGGACAATGACCCCATCCGTTTTCTGCAATACCTGCTTACTGCCATTCAATCCATTGCTCCAGGCATTGGAGCCGGTTTACCGGATATGCTCCAGGGTACACAATCATCTCAGTATGAGAATGTAATCAACCTCCTGGCTAACGAGCTTGCTTCAATTCCAGATCCTTTAATAATTGTTCTAGATGATTTCCACGTTATTGACAATGAAGCTGTTTTAAATATAGTTAATTATCTCCTGGAGCATTTGCCGTATCAGAAACTGCTGGTTCTGCTTACCCGAATTAATCCGCCTTTACCGCTCTCCCGTCTGCGGGTGCGCAACCAGCTCGTGGATATCCGCGCTGACCAATTAGGCTTTACGCGTGACGAGACCGCCGTCTTTCTAAATGATGTCATGGGATTAACGTTATCTGCCAGTGATCTGACGGCCATGGAGGAGCGGACGGAAGGGTGGATAGCCGGTTTACAACTGGCTGCCCTTTCAATGCAAAACTGCCAGGACATTCACGGTTTCGTTTCAGCGTTCACCGGCAGTCATCATTATGTAATGGACTATCTGGTTGAAGAAGTTCTCAAAACTCAAGCCGGGAAGGTGGGCAATTTTCTGATGCAGACAGCGATACTGGACAACTTGTGCGGACCACTCTGCGAGGCCGTCATCGATGGGGTTACGTCTGGACCTGTCAACGGGCAAGAAATGCTGGAAACCCTGGAAAAAATGAACCTCTTCGTCATCCCGCTGGACAACGAACGGCGCTGGTACCGCTATCATCACCTCTTTGCAGACGTTCTCAAAAAGCGCCTGGAACAGAAGTTTCCGCATTTGCTCCCAGAACTGCACCGCCGCGCTTCCCAATGGTACGAACACAACTCCTTCACTTCCGAAGCCATCCAGCAGGCCATCGTGGCCAAAGACCGGGAGCGGGCAACTCAACTGGTCGAGGAAAATGGATGTTTTCTTCTCATGAGCGGTGAGTTGGCCACCCTTCTGAACTGGACCGAGGCTATCGAGTTTCAATCTGAAAAGCATCCCTGGCTGGCAATCCAAAAAGCCTGGGCTCTGGCCATGACCGGGCATCTGGAGCGGGTCGAACCGACCCTTCAATCTCCCGAGCAACTGCTTTCTCCACTTGAGCCCACCGCTGAAGTGAAAACTATGCAAGGAACCATTGCAGTCGCTAGAGCCTTTTGTGCCAACTCACAAGGGAATACCCAACTGGCTGCGGAATATGCCCGGGAAGCGCTGAAGAAGTTGCCAGACTGCAGTTCCATTTCCCGCAGTATTCGAAGCGTGACGACTCTAATTCTCGGGGATGCCAGCTGGATCAATGGGGACCTGGATGATGCTATTCAGGCCTACAGCGAGGGCATAAAGATCGGACGCGAAGCCGGTAATCTTCACATGGTCATTATAGCCAACTCCAATCTGGCAGATGTTTTGATCGAGCAGGGGCGGCTCCGCCAGGCAGCCGACATGTGCCACCAGTCCCTGCAAATGGCCGTCCGCCCGGACGGGCAGAAATCGCCGTTAGCCGCGAGTATATATGCCAGATTGGGAAGATTATATTATGAATACAATCGCCTGGACGATGCCGCCCAGAACATTCACCGGTGCGTAGATCTTTGCCAGCAGTGGGAAGATCTCAGCTTTAAAGCGGTCGCCTGCGCAATGCTGGCACGCCTGGAGCAAGTCCGAGGCAATCCGGAGGAAACTCAAAAAGCTGTACGAAGCACAGAGCAACTGGCCGAAAAACGTCTTCTTTCTCCCCGGCAATCCATACTGGTGAATTCTGATCTGGGGCGTTTATGGCTAGCCCAGGGAAACATGGAAAGGGCGTCTCAACTCATCCAAAAGAGCGGTTTAACCTTAGAGGACGACTTCTCCTATCAGAGAGAGCCAGAATACGTTATCCTGCTGCGTACTCTTCTGGCGCAGGGAGACTTTGACGCTGCCCTGGCCCTGAGCCAGCGCCTGCTGCAGAAAGCCGAGACTTCAAAGCGAACGGGTAGGGTTATAGAGGTCCTGGTTCT
>Ga0114951_10002590_pt1 | contig 20276 bp, 32 predicted proteins | sample AM7aDNAmetaG_FD_88677 | JGI IMG/M metagenome (GOLD analysis project Ga0114951, IMG submission 88677) | Freshwater microbial communities from Finland to study Microbial Dark Matter (Phase II) - AM7a DNA metaG | ecosystem: Environmental > Aquatic > Freshwater > Lake | place: Finland: Lake Alinen... | reverse complement strand
TCCACGCCCGTGGCGGGCAGCTCGCGCCCGTCCGGGAAGCGGTAGAAGAGCCCGCGCTCGCGCGACATGAAGTAGCCGTGGAAGCGGATGTCGAAGTTGCCGTGGCGGGTCGGGATGACCTGCGAAAAGGGTGAGACATGCGAAAAAGGAAATCAAGATTGAAATGCGTTATGCCTGCGACGCGAGCCACTCCTCCTTGGACGCCTCGGCCTCCGAAATGACCCTCGGCGCCGTGGCCGCCTTTTTGCGCAGGGCGCTGGCGGGCGCGTCCGTCTTCATCTTGTCCATCAAGTCATACCACGCGCCCGGCACCGGCTTGGCGGGTGCCTCCACGTTTTTCGGGGGCGGCTCGACCTTCTTGGGCTTCGCGGGCTTCAGCGCGCCCTTCGGGGCGTCGGGCTTCATCTTGGCCATGAGGCCGCTCCACTCGCCGGACGACATCTCCTCCTCTTCCGTGTCGCTCTCGAGCATCCGGCTCCAGGCGGTTTTGCGCTCCTTTTTTTCCGTTTGCCCGGCGTGGACGAGGCAGCCACTCGCGCCGCGCGGGAGCCAGCAGCCGCAGCCCGAAGCTCGCTCGGCGCAGTGCGCGTGCACCAGGCTGCTCCAGCGCGACGTGAGCCTCGCGCCGTTGCGGGCGGCCACGCGGCGCAGGGCGCTTTGGTGCGCCAGCTCCAAGCCGGGGTCCGAATCGCGGACGCTGTTGTGCCTGTGGAAAGCGGCCTGATGGGTGGACGCCAGATCGAAGTCGGGATCGTCCTTGTGGATGACCGGCTTCCCGCAAACCTTGTAACCATCTCCCAATTAGATTGGATAAAAATCGACGAATTATCGATCAAAGGGTTTACCAGGCAAAGCATTGCACAATGGTTCGCACACAATGGTCCCGGACGGGCGAGATCGTACAATCGCATCCCGTTCCGCGCCTTGATCGCGTAATACCCTTGGAGCCTGTCCAGCCGCGGATCGTCGAGACAAATTTCGGTGAAACACATTTTCTTCGTGGATGGCCTGAAGCACGCGGGGCAATAATCGTGCAACAGGTGGAACCGCAGCGGCATGGATCGCAAACCGATTTAAACCGGTTTATTTTTTTTTTGTAACGGTTTAACCCAATTTTTTTGTTTAATTTTTTAATAATATTTCGGCCGAACTGGCACGACGATTCGGATGCTTGTCAGGTATCGGCCCACGCGTCCCGGAGCCCGCCTTCGATCTCGCTCAGCAGTGTGTCCAAGTCCTTCCCGTCGTCCTCGTTCATGTGGAACTTGAGGCTCACGCCGCCGTTCAAAACGTACGCCGCCACGAGGATCTTGGCGAGGGTCGGGGCGCCCTCGAGCCCCCGGATGCAGCTGTCCACGGTGCTCTCCTTGTGCGGGTACTCCTTGCGGATCAGGCGCAGCTTCTCGACGACGCTGGCCACGAATTCGGGCGGCGCGGGCTGTTCGGCCTCCAAGAGGGCGTGTGCGAAGGGGTCGTCCCGTGGCGCGGATTCCAGGAGGGGGCAGTCCATCTCGGGTTGCGCGCGGGCGCGGCCGGCTTAACTAATGTTTTGCGCGACGCCGGGTCATTCCCAGCCCCGCACCCGCTTCCGGACGCTGAACAGGACCGTCTCGGACATGAGGCAGCGCTCGGTCATCGAGACGACCCGCACGCGCAGGCAGGCCTTCTGCAGCTCCGAGTTGAACCGGACCCCGATGGGCCGGATGCGGAGCGGGTTGACCTTTTAAAAACGGGTTAGATACGATTTCAACATGTTTTAAACATGTTATACCTGTTCAATCAGCTCGAGGAACTCATGTGTAACCTCGGAATCGCGGTCCGACGGGAGCCACCCGACGACCTCGTAGCCCTTGGGCGCCGGGTTGACCGCGTACGTGCTGCAGCACTTGAGTCCCTGGATCACCCTTAAAAGGTCGAGGATCAACTGGCGATCCTCGGTTTTGACCGCGTCCAATGTGGGTTCTACTGTGGCTACACTCATTTGACATGTAAACCATATGCGATTGATATACACAGAACATGATAAAACAATATTAAACACGTGTTAAAACCATGTAACCCAAAAATGATTTACGCGATCGAGGCCTGGGTCCTCGCGGTGGTCGGGTGGGCCTGGATCACCCTGCGCGACCTGATCCCGAACCGGCCGCTCGCGGAGGAGCTGGTGGTGTACTCGACGCTCACGGTCTCCACGATCAGCCTCGGGTTGTGCTCGGTGACGCGCGACCGCGCCGAGGTGTTCAAGGCCTACCTGGGCTTCACGCTGGTGGTCTGGACTTACCTGGCGTACGCCTTGTTCGATGGGATCGGCGTGTGGAGCACAGGCTCACGGTATGTCCCGGATTCCACGGTGGCCGTGTGCTGCCCGAACCGCGACGTCCCTGACATGAATCGCGCTTTGTACTTTGGGCGCCTCGGTTTGTTTCTGGTGCCCGGCGCCATCACGTTTGCGCTCCAGACCGTGCAAGTAAGTCTGTACTGATGCACGCCTCGACTTGTTCCAATCGTGTGACGGACCGTACAGGTGTTTGTCGCGGGCGGGGCCTACGTCGCCGTGCGCGAGAGCGTGTGGCCTGGTAATGGCTGGTAAGTCCTGTTTCGCCTGTTTCGATTCGGTTGTATGCCTGACACTCCCGTCCAAAGGGGCTACAGCATCGCCGCCCTCCTCGCCGTCGTCTACTTTGCGCGTTTCTCCGGGCTGCTCGAGACCCCCTGCCCCGGCGGCGCCTTCCAGTCTTTATTCGGGTCCACCCTCAACGACGGGACCGTCTTCTGCGCCTTCGCCTTCGCCCTCGTCATCCTGATATTACTGGACGGCCTGAGCCTCCCGCACGGCCTGGCCGTCGCCAGCCGCCTCTTCGGGCTCGGGATCGTCACCCTCTTCTGCGCGTCCGTCTACTACGCATCCGACGGGCGCGGCATGCTCACGCTCCCGCTCCTGCTTTTACTCATCAAGGCGTGGCTGCCCGTGGTCTGGGGCATCGTGGAGCCCTGGTGGCTTTTGGGGGATCCGGTGCCGACCGCGCCGTCCGCGCCGCCCGCGCGCAAGCAGACGGTGCGCTGGGTGATGCCCGTCGACGTCCCGACGCCCGGTCGGCTCCCGGCGCCGCTGGTCATGACCGAGGCGCCGCCTGAGCCGGCCGAAGTGTCGGCGCACAAAAAACGATTTTGAGACGCGAAAAAGTGTTTAATTACGCCCTCGAGTCGGCGCATGAAAAACGCGTTTAGTTACGCGAAACGTGTTTAATTGCATTCCGCCTGCAGCTGCTCGAGCAGCGCGTGCGTGAGCGGCGTGAGGATGAGCCCCGTGCTGCAGAAGATGTCGGCCATGACCTGCATGTCCTCCAACGAGTACGACGCCAGACACGCCGGCGGGGCGGGCAAGACAGGAGTCTCGGGCGCAACAGGCGCCGCCGCCATCGCGCGCTTGCGCTTCCGGGCGGGCGCATTGCGAGGGACAATCAGCGCGGCGTGGCGGGGCGGGTCGGCGGGCTTCGGCTTGAGGAGCTCCCGATCCATCTCGATCACCGGGGCGAGCAGCGCCGACGCGTCGACGCCCGCGGCGAGCAGGCCGATCTGGATGAGCTCCGCGAACTGGCGGTTGCAGCTCCGGAGTCGGCAGGTGGGCTCGAGGAACAGCGTCATCATGAGCCCCTTCATCGCCGCGTCGCAGGCCGTCAGGAGCTCCTTGAGGTCTTGGCCGCGCTTCGAATGGATCTTCATGTGCGATTCGCGGCGCGTCTCGGAGATCAGGGGCGCCCTGCGAATTGTGGTTTAGATCAAGAGCAAATCGATCGAAACCAATATTTCAACCTGTGGTAAAGATTTTCGACTTCGGTCTTGATCGATCTGAACAGGATCGCGTAATCCTCGGAAAGTTTGGGCGCCCGCTGCTGGTACGCGTCCATCGTCCGAATGATGTACTCCAAGTTCTGGTCCGTGTTGTACATCAATCGCAAAAGCGCGATACTGAACTCCGGGCATTTGGCCATCTCCTGAATTCTCTCGCATTTGAACTCGAATGTAGCGGACCGCGAAAGGAGCGACCGCAAATCCTTTTCATAATCTGTGAAGCAGAAGTAGTACTGGTGCTTCTTCTTGTCGACCAGCGGCATCGCGACTTTCGTGGACATCGTCGTGCGAGTTTTTCTGGCTTATTACAGGACTGTGTTTTATTTCATATGATAATGTTTGGTTTTTTGCCCGTTGCGCCTTTTTTTATTTTTTTTCGGGTCACATCCCACCGATTGCTCCGAAACTGTTTACCCCTGCGGTTCCAGATCCGAACCTCAAAATTTGCGTCGCTTTTTTAAAACCTTTTTTTTAGTACACTCGCTTACTTTAAAAATCGACTGGACAAAAATTGGACCCACAAACCAGATCAAAAAATTTATCGAAATGAGCGACGAAGACGAGAATGCATCGCAGACCAACCGGCGGCAGCGGGTGGAGGCGAGCGACGCTTCCGATGTATCCGAAGCAGAATCGGACGATCTATGCGAGGACGAGGAGCCGTCGTACCTTTCCCCGTCCGAAAAGGATTGGGCGACGGCGGACAAGAGCCTTCGAGCGCCCAAGCACGGCCTCTCGACCGAAGTGTATGGGATGGAGTTCATGCGGATTCCCGACGATCGGGTGTTCACGATGGACGCGGTCTCGAAATGCTGGAAGACAGTCCAGAGCGGCGCCGACTCGCTTTTGGCGAACGAGACCGAGGGTGGCAGCTGGTTCTTCTGCGAGGCGTGCGTCGCGCAGATCCCGAAGAACCTGCAGTCGTGCCTCTACTTTTTCCACATGCTGCGCGGGAGCATCGACGATTACAAGTACTACGCCGTTCCATCCAAGAATGTCCTGCTGCGCCGGAAGCGCGGGGACAAGTCGCGCATCAGCGATATGATCTGGAATCGGTAAATTTTTTTGTGAATCGTGTTTGTTTTGATAAACAGTTGATGAACGGTTTTTCCCAGCATCGCGGACGAGGCGGCGCGGGCGCCGCCGCGGGCGTGCGATGATCTGGACCTCAACGACGTGATGTGCGATCGCACGCGGAAGAACTCGCGCGCGCGGAACCTGACCGTGCGCGTCCCGCCGTTCAAGGTTCGATTGGGTTTCACCGGCGCCGTCTTTCGGCACGGCGGCGAGGAGCACCGCAAGCTGGTCGCTGTGGTCGCGGTGACCTGGGCGCGGAACTGGGATATGCTCGGGTACATTCAGGACTGCTTCCTCAGCGAGCCCTGCAAGCGGCAGGCAATTTTTTGTTAACCCTGTTCAAACGTGGATCGGGTTGACCCGTTGCGCAGGTCAACTACAAGCGCAAGATGGACATGTGCAAGCGCATGACCTTCATCTGGAAGAGCCTGCTGCGCTTCGTGGCGTTCGACAACTTGGGGCTGGACGAGACGCGCTGCGGGATGCCCGAGGAGTACTCGGACCAGCCCGGGGGCAAGCTGGGCTGCGACTCGCTGCTGAACATGTTTCAGATCCCGTTCCAGATCTACGGCATGATTAAGCAGGAGCTGCTGGTCAAAGCGCGGCGCTCGGATCCGCGGTTGACGCTGAAGGTATGACTTGTTTCAACGCTTGTGAATCGAGTCTAACAAGTCGAGCGCAGGACATACATCTGGACAGCCTCGACATCGTCGGGCTTCCGCGCCTGAGCTTCCGGCGCGACGAGACGGTCCACGACTACATTATCTACATGCACGCGTACGTGAACAACTTGAGCAACGAACGGATCGGGTTGGGGCAGGTATAACCAGTGAAACCCTTTTAAACGCGCCTCCACTTTTTGAACCGGTTTTCGCAGGCGATCCGCAAGTACTACAAGCCCAAGGAGAAGGGCGAGGCCGCACCCGACGAGGAGGCGCTGGTGAGCACGTTTGACTTTCCGTTCCCGGGCGCGTGGCCGCTGGAGGATACGGACGGCGTCTACACCAAGTTCGGCATGCCGCCGCTCGCGATCTGGCTGGACTGGAAGCCCGAGTTCACCCCGGACGAGGACTCCAACTTCGACAACTGGCTCGCGGATATGGGCGGCGCCAACGGGATCCCGGAACTCGTGAAGACGTGCTTGCGCTCGTTTTTGGTGCAGGTGCGTCGGATTTGCCTTGCGTTTCCCGTGTCGCGCCTGATTTTCCCCCCGCTGTATAGGATCTCGCGGCGGACCAGGAGACGATCTGGCGCACGTGGGACCACTTTCTGCGCGACAAGCGGCCCGCCAACCCGTCCCTCGTGCTGCGCGAGTACTACGGCGACAAGGCGGACCCGCTCGGCTCGCTGATGACGTCGGGCTACCTGCGGTCGTGGTGGCTCGGCGTGCAGAAGGACATCGCGTCGCAGCGCGAGCGCGGGTTGAGCGTGGTGGACGCGGCCGCCAGCCTGAAGCGATACCTGTTGAGCTCCATTTATCATCACGTCAGCTCGATCCACTGCGGCTCCTACCGCAGCCCGAGGATCGTGCAGGCCTACACGGTCATCGAGCGGTCCGAGTACCGCGCGACTTGTTTATCCGACGATCCCGCCTCGATTCGGTCGTTTGCGCGCGCGCTCAACGAGCATTTGAGCCGGGATCGCGCGTTTGACCCTTACGTCCGGGCCAACGAGGCGTTCTGGCGTTGCTTTGAAGTCCTGAACGAGGATTATCTCATGAACTCGAGCAACCTCGAGTTCATGATCGAGGTCATGGTGTCGCAGCTCCAGTGGATGTTCGGGCCCAACAACGAGACAGTCGTCGCGTATTTTCAGGTATGTCTGGTTTAAATTGTGTTTCGCACGCTCGACTCACGTTTCCATGTGGATAGGGCCTGTATCAAATGGCAGGCAACGGGCATTTTTTCCTCACGACCAAGGACGGCGTCTTCCGCGACCGGCGCAAGCCCAACAACACGGGCGCCGACTGGATGCACGGGCGCGTCACAGAGACGTTCCAGATGAAGCTGGACGACGTCGGCATCATGGATCCGAATCAGAACCTCCAGACGCCCATGAATTGCATGTATGACGTGTTTTAACCCCGTGTAAAAACCATGTTGTATTGACAATCGTTTCGCAGGGGCTGGACCCCCGCGTCGATCCCCTTGTTAACCAACGCCACGATCACGGACGGGCAGATCGAGAGCCTACCCGACCCCATGTTTGGCTTGAGAAGTTTGATCGCCACGGAGATCCGCGGCGACAGCATGGACATGCTGATCCGCGGGGTGTTCCCGCGCAACTCGGACGGCCAGAAGCAGTGCATGTTCAACACGGCGGACCCCGAGAAGACGAACCAGCGCAAGACGCAGATCAAGCGGCGCTTCGCGGACCTCCAGTTCGTCAGCTTAATGTCGAATGTTCCTGACACGCGCGCGGAAGACGCGGAGCGGACCAAGACGCTCATGACGGTGATGCACGTCATGCCGCCGGGGTCGGGCCCGCACACGCGCAAGCAGCGGACGGGCGCGTTCAACAACCTGACCTGCAACGCGTTCGGCGGCCGCCAGACGCGCCCGAAGAAGCGGGAGGCGATCGGGAATCTCCTGCCGTTCACGCACATCTGGGCCACCGCGCTGCCTTCCTTAATGAACATGACCAACGTGATCCCCACCGAGATCAGCCCGACGAGCCTGGCGTTTCTCGACTGGCTGTTTTGCTACGTCAAGGAGGCGACGGACGGCATGCTGGAGAAAACCGTGTCGGAGGGCTTTAAACGGATGAAGGTATGACTTGTGTATCACGCGTTGGACGTGTTTAACACACGTCATACAGGACGGCTACGAGGCCCGCGGCGTCGCGAAATCCCTGTGGGTCAAGACGATCATGTTCCTCGGCCAGTGCGAGAGCCACGACGACGCGCTACAGCGGATCCTCTTGAGCCTCTACTCCAACGCGCTCCCGGGCCACGAGGTGGTCGCGGTGGTCCACAGCTTCCTGACGCGCGGGCTCCACATGGGCACTTTGCTCGTGATATCGTGCATCGCGAAGCATTTAGAGGTCCCGATCATCCCGCTCGAGTCGCTCTGCGAGTTTTTCGACCAGGAGGAAGCGCCCCCGCCCAACTCGGGCGAGGCCCGCCGCACCTTTGAGCTGATCTACGCCTGGCTGCTCAAGTGCCTCCAGCGCAACCGCTTCTGCCCCGAGAACCTGGGCGTCGTGAACCCCTACAGCAACGTCTCGATCTACATCACGAGCGACGGGGACGAGAGCGGGCTGCCCCCGTCGGAGCGCGACGCGCTGCTCAGGATCAAGCGCGGGAAAATTCAGGTGTGTCTCGCGAATTCTGTTTGACACGTTTTAACACGTTTTAATCGAGTTTATCGCAATCGCAGGACGAGGTGCATCACGCGATCGGCAAACGAGTGAAGGACATCTGGGGCCGCCCGCTCTTCGAGACCTGCCACATGGGGCCGGAGCCCAGCGTCTACGCCAACGCGATCCACGAGATGCTCGTCCACTGGCTCCCCGACTGCCGCCAGCTCTTCTCGGCCCACCTGTTCTCCTCCCGCCGGCACCTCGCTAAGCTCGGGCTCCAAGTGCATCTCCCGATGATCGAGGACTGGCCGGTGGACGCCGAGCGCCCGCCGCAGTTCGCGCGCGTCTTTTCCGTCTACAGCCCAAACGGGACGCCGGTGATCCTCCCAGTCGATGTCCATTTGGAATTGCAACCGATCCGGCTCACTCACGGTGCGCTCCAGGATCCAGTGGCGACGTGCGTCGGCGTGCACGCGTTTGCGCTCCTGTTCTGCGTCTCGCTCGCCGGCGGGCCCTGTCTGCACCCGAAGATCACCAGCAACGTTGCGCGGAGCCTCCTGCGCGCCATCCTGGGGCACGCCCCGCCGTGCGCCACGCCGGGCAATAACTTTATCGTCAGGTACGTCTTGTGCATCCGTTTTTTGCATCGCGTGTATAACCCGTCATACAGGAGCTTTAATCTCCACACGACCGTCGTGGAGCGGGTCATTGTCCCGCGCGTCCAGCGCCCCCTGCACTTCCCGCGCCCTCTGGAGGACTGGAGCTTCGCCAACACGGGCAAGTTCACCTACTGCCGCGCGATCGGACGGTTTCTCCCAGAGGACGCGGGGCACTGCGGCGCGCTGTTCGCGTACGCCTCGCTCTTCAAGTGCGACGTGCTGGACCTGCCGGCGCGCGAAATTCAGGTTTAACAAGTTTTAATCGGTTTAAATCTTGTATTAACTCCTGTTCTAAGGTGGAATACGAGCTGATGGGCAACACGCACTACGCGGCCTGGCGCCCGCGCGACAAGGCCTTCGGCTCGCTGATCGTGCACACCCGCGACAACCACGTCACGCTCGGGTTATTCGAGCCCGACTCGGGCGACGGCACGGACTACCAGTGGGACACGGAGGAGTGGCCCGACGCCCTGCGCGAGCACGAGCTCATCCTCCCGCCGATGATCTGGCGCTCGGGCGCGTGCGTGCGCGTCGAGACCAGGGACGGCGAGGCCCGCGTCGGGTGCCTCGTGCCCACCGACGGCTGCAACTACATCGCCCACGACTGCTCCTACATGGCCGTGTGCCGCCCGGGCGGGGCGCGCAAACGCCTGCACTTCGCCAAGGTGCTCGAGACGCTCCTCCCGGTCGGCACCGAGGTGTTTGTCAAGCTCGCGTCGCAGCCCCAACTCCGCGTCTCCTCCGGCGAGGCCGCGCGCCCTTTACTCTCCGCGAGGCTCAACGCGCCCACCGTGGAGGATCCGGAGCCGGGCAAGGTGTACGTGACGTGCATGCAGAAGCCCGTGCTGGCCCGCACCGACGCCAGCGAGATCTCGTGCGTGACGCTGGTGCTGGACCCGTGGGACCTCGAGCTCGAGGCCGAAGACCCGTCCGATGTGGTCCGCTATCTCGTGTCGGCTTGATGTCCCGATACGGCGCGTCCCGGCTTGAGAAACCTGAAAATCGTGAGCGTTTATTAAAACGTTTGGTGCGTGTCTTATGAGATGGTGGAAGCGTTCGAAACGTTGGAGTCGGTGGTTCTGGGGTCGAGCGAGACGGACGAGAAACAGGCCAAACAGGCCGATAAGGCCAAAGAGATTGAGGACGAGTTCATCCGGCGCATCGCCGAGCGCCTCAACCAGCGGCACGAGAAGGGCTTTTTCCAGCGCGTGCTGTACCCGCTGATCCTCCTCGTCGCCACGCTGGCAGGCCTCGTCGTGTGCGCGATCCTGTGCATCCCGTGCCTGTTCGGGATCCTCGCGTTCAGCGCGATCACCTGCGGCTGCCAGCCCGTCATGAACGTCCCTCTCTGGGGCTCGATCGTGGTCCTGCTCGTCCGCGGCTGGACGTTTACGAACGGGCACATGACGCTGATCTGGTCTTAAAACAATAATCGTTATCTGCGCGCTAATCTGGTCCTAAAAAAGAATCGCGAACGTCACGGGTCTTGCGCGAGTTTTGCACCGGTTCAGCATGTTGCGCGCCCAGCTTTTACGTGTCGTATCCCCGAAACGGATCATAGTGAGCATCGAGTCCACGCACGCCGTCGTGGATCTGCGCTTGAAAACCGCGCTCGACCCCGCGACGCTCGCGGTCGCCCGTTCAACCGTGTCGCCGGACCGGCCCGGGTATATCATGGTGCAGCCCGGGACCTACCGGGATGGATCCTTTCACGACTCGGAGCACCGGGACCCCCAGATCGCCGCGCCCGTCGCGCGGCCCCGCACGTCCTACCAAAAAGTGCGCGCGAGGTTGCCAGGGGCCGCCGGCACTGGATCCGACGCCTGAAATGCCTGCGGTCGCGACTATCGTAAGCCACGCCAAACACGTCATGCGCGTCTTAGGCACGGGACACAGTGAGCGCGTGTACCACAAATCGCTGGCCACGAGCCTCTCACGCTCCCGCTTCGGGGTGCGCTCCGAGGTCGTCACGCCCATCCTGTTCATGGGCGAGTGCGTGGGCTTCGGGCGCGCGGATCTGATCGTCGACAACCGGCTCTGCGTGGAGATCAAGGCCAACGCGCGCCGCCCCGCCGCCGCGTCGGGCCAGCTCAAGAAGTACCTGGACAGCCTGCGCGGCGTCGAGCGGAGCGAGTGCGCGGGCCTCGTCCTAAATTTCAACCAGAGCTCGGGCGAGGTCGAGTTCCTCGCGGTGGCCCCGCGCGTGAAGCGCTCGCGCTTTTTCGGGGTGTCGAGCGATAAAGCGTGATTTCATTTTTTTGTTGGCGCGCGGGCGCGCGAGTGTGGATCACGGGCGGCTAAACGCGCTGGGCAGCCTCGCCCAGCTCGATGAGCGCCTCCCCGACGGTCTCGCACACCTTCCGATAAGAAGGATCGACGGCCACAGTGTAGACCCCGGCGGTCCCGCGGAGCACAAGCGTCGCGAAACTAGGCCCAACCGTGTTGTCCGCGGGGTTGTAAACCCCGATGTGGGCGATCCAGCGGAGATCGCTGTGCTCGCTCCCGTCCGCCCGCCTCTCCGGGTTGAAAAAGTGGACGCCGTTCTTGATCGGGCGCCACTCGCCCGGAAGCAGCCGCAACAGGGACGCCTCAACCTCCTTCCCCGCCTTATAGACGGCCAGACGCTCGGGCGTCGAGGCGTCGCGGAGCACAGGATTCTCGCGAATCGTACGATGGAGCTGAGCCAGGCTGTCGCCCTCGTACACGACAACCCCCTCCGCCTTGGCGGTATATTTGAACGTCTTGCGCCCATCCACGGTCACCCCCTCACACTTGAACGTTGTCTCGTGGTACTCGAGCTCCCAGGTTTGCGTGGTCCGCTCGGGGTCCTGGAAGATGAGATGCATCATAGCCACACGGACCTCCCCCGCGAACTTGCGCATGGACATCGTCAAATTCAAACTCATTTTAATGTGTTTTCTCGATTCACATGAATAACATGGATTAAATACTGATCCACCCGGTTCATTTTGTGGTATAACCATGGATATGACAGTTTTTCCGCGCGCCCTTCTTGACGATCGAGATCTCCTTGAGCTTCTTGTTCCGCATCGCGACCTTGCCGCTCTTCTTGCTCTGCGCCAGCTCCACTGTGTACCCCAGGCTCAGATCCTTGCAGATCCCGTTCCGCACAAACTCCCCGCCGATCGCGCCCTCCAGGACAGACTCGTTGATCTCCAGCACGCACTGGAGCGTGCCGCCGTGCTCCCACGCCGACACGACGCGCCCGACCTCGACCCCCTTGTGCTCGATGTGCACGGGGATCTTCTCGCCCCGCTGGTGCGTCCCGTTGATCTGCTCCACCATGTTCGTCACGTCGTGGCTGCTCAGGTACACGCCGTTGTAGTCGGGCCCCAGCCCCTCGGGGTTCGCCGTGCCCCACAGCAGCGACGTCGGCATCTCGGTTTATCGCGCGCACGGGTTTAAATACGGGTAATGCGTTTTATTCGCGCGCGAGGCGCGCTCTCGCGAGGCTTGGTCAGCCGCGTTGGCACAGGGACTCAATCGGCCTCGCGGGCACAGGGGCTCAATCGGCCTCCGTGAGGTCGATCACGACCTCGCCGGCGGCCGGAGCCGGAGCCGGAGCCGCGGGAGCAGCCGGAGCCGCGGGAGCAGCCGGAGCCGCGGGCGCAGCCGGAGCCGCGGGAGCAGCCGGAGCCGCGGGAGCAGCCGGAGCCGCCAGGGCCGCGGGAGCCACAGGAGCGGGGGGAGCAACCCTCACGCGCGAGGCAACCGCGGCGAGGACGTCCAACGCGCCGAACCCGTCGTCCGAGGCGCCCCGCTTCTTGCCTTTGCCCGAGGGCGCCTTGCCGTTGTACGGCGGGACCAGAAAGACCCGGAGGCACTCCAGCGCGGACGCCTCGTCGTGGTAATAACCCGACTCCCTGGTGTGGTAGTTCCGCACGATGTACGGCGGGCTTGTCGCCGTCTCCGGCCTGCGAAGGATGACGGCCGTGGTGTATCCAGACCTTATGCGCTCGAACGAGACCGTCCAGTCGTCCTCCGCTTCATACTTGCACGTCGTGATCTGCACGGCGTCGTTGCCGTACGGCCCGACCTTCTCCCGCAGCCGGGCCTCTTCGGCCTGGCCCTTGCCGCCAGCCCCAGCCCCAGCAGGAGCCGGAGCCACGGCAGCGACCGGAGCCGGGGCCGGAGCCCGAGCCGGACCCGGAGCCACGGCAGCGACCGGAGCCGGAGCCGGAGCCACGGCAGGGCCCGGAGCCACGGCAGCGACCGGAGCCGGGGCCGGAGCCCGAGCCGGGCCCGGAGCCACGGCAGCGACCGGAGCCGGAGCCGGAGCCACGGCAGGGCCCGGAGCCACGGCAGCGACCGGAGCCTGAGCCTGAATCCGAGCCAGAAGCTGAGCCGGAGCCAGAGCCCGAGCCGGAACTCGAGCCGGGCCCGGAGCCACGGCAGCGGCCGGAGCCGGAGCCGGCGGAACCGGACCCCTGCTCAACGCCTGCCTGAGCACGTCGCTCAGTCCGATCACGCGGGCCGTGTCGATGGGATTCACCACCGGGATCTGGAACGCGTTCCTCATTCGGTCGTACATCCGCACTTGGCTGTTGTCGACCTCCACCATCAGATCGTTCACCTGAATCGTGGCGCGGATCGAGGTCCCGGCCCCCGTCCGTGCATTCCTCTTCAACTCGTTCAATACCGTCTCGATAGTCGCAAAGCTTCCGTCTCCGATCATATCGGTGGATTATGCCGACCGCGCGCGCCGCCCGCTTAAATACGATCCGATTTATTCAAATTTTGCGGCGCGCTCAGAAAAGCTCGCGCATGCGCTCCGCCGCGAGCTCGCGGAACCGGTCCATCGCGGCCTCCACCGAGTAAAAAACGCGCGCCGGGCCGCCCGGCGGCGTCACCTGATAATACCCGCTCCCCTGTAAATCGTCGAGGACCGCGAGCGGCCGGTCGTACCCGCGGAGCAGGACCTCGCAGGTCCACTCGATCTCGAACCCCTCGACCCGCCCTCCCACGTTGATCCGCGCGTTGCGGATCTGGAAGCACGGGGGCAGCCACGGGCGGAGGTCGTTCTCCACACGCTTCTCGGCCACGAGGAACAGGTTGAAGTTGTCGTCGGCCTCGAGGGCCGGGGCGAGGGCCTCGATGGTCAAGGCTTCCAACCGCTCGCCGTTGTGGTACGCTTTGACCATCCCATCCCGGACCACGATGTAGGCGTAGCCGAAACTCACCCGACCACCTTCCAAGACCAGCGGCATGCCCCGGAACCGGCCTTGCATGAACCCGTACACGTAATCGATGCTCTGCATGATTCACCAGTCCCACTCGTTGAGTCTTATATATACACTTTATTCACATGTTTTCAACATGTTTTATCGCGTCGCGCTCATGGTCTACACCCTCGCGCTCCCGATCGCCGTGTGCGCCGGCGCGCCGTTCCCGCCGGACCTCCGCGCGGCGCTCGTCGCGTTGTTCGCGGTGTCGATGCTATCGCTTGATTATTAAATTTTTAAATTTTAAAAAAGATTTTAGCAGCACGCGAGCACGCCGCCCGTCCCGTTGACGCCGCCGACGTAGCCCGGGTTGCTCGGGCAGCACGACGACGTGAAGGTGAGCATCTGGTTGAGCGTGTACAACCGGTTCGTCAAGAACGGCTTGGATCCCTTCTGCCCCTGGTCGCCCCAGAAGATCAGGATCATCACGATCATCCGGACCACGAGGTCCCAGAGCCAGAGGAACTGCGTGAAGATCAGGATGTACGTGCCCTTCTGGTGCGCCTCGTCGGAGCGCGTCAGCGCGAGGTACACGTGCCCGCAGAACCGGATGCACTCGGGCACCATCAGGCCGGCCACCCAGAGGCCGTAGAGGATCCCGTACTCCGGGAACACCCGGCTGGTGTCGCACATGATGTAGACGAACACGAGCAGCGCGAACACCCCCGAGATGTGCAGGTTCAGCGCGAACACCCGCGTCGCCGCGAGGGCCTCATACGCCGCGCCGCCCTCGTGGCCGACCAACCCGGTGGGGCGCGCGGCGTTGGTCTCCGCGTCCGCCACGGGCGACTTGACGTACGAGTGGTACACCAGCCGCGCCACGCCCGCGTGCGCGATCCGGTGGTACATGAGGCACCAGAAGATGTTGTACGCGTCCGCCGTCGTCAGCTGGAGGGTCGCGCCCACCGCGCCGAGCATGAACAGCGGGTCCGCCAGGTACGCGTCGCTCCACGTCTGGGTCAACACCGGCACGTACGCCTCGGCCGCGCTCTTGATGCTGTCGATGGCCCACATGTGCGGCACGATCGGGAACAGGTACCCCAGGCCGCCCTTGACCGCGCGCTGCATCCGCATCGGCCCCGGCAGGCGATTCCTTCCCATCTTCTTCTGCCAGCCCTCGCGCTCGTCGTACGCCCCGCCGTGCGTCTCCCATTCCGCGTGGTCATCCCGTGCAGGCTCCAGGTGCACAACCTGCGCGGCCGGCTCGGGCATTTTTTCGGATGCCTGCTCGTACCCGTTGAACTTTCGGTCGATGAACTCGCACGCCTCCAGCACAAAGTAGAAGAACGCGACCATCGAGGCGGTCACGACCACCACGTTGGTCTGGTGCGTGCTGGGATAGTAATTGACGTTCGCGTTCGGCCATGTGGATGGGCGGAACGCGATCGCGAGCGTGATGCCCATCCACACGGCCATCATGGCGGCCGGGAGCCCCAGCCACACGAAGCCCAGGCGGGAGAAGCCCGACCGCGTCTTGCCCAGCTCGATGAGCGTCGTGTCCTCAAAGTCCACGGGGTAGATCGTGTAGAACCCGAACGCCAGGAGGATCCAGGCGCCTGCGAAACGGGATTAAACGGCGATCCACGAGAATCGGGCGCGCGCGCGCAGACCTGTAACCATGAAGAGCGGCCAGCTGAACGCGCCCAAAAAGTAGCCCGTATCGACATCCAACGGGACCTCGTACAGCGGCCACAGGTCCGACTTGATGCACGATTTCAGCGCGTTGAGGTTCTGGCGCGTCCCGCTGCTCATCCCGTTGTTGATGCAGTTCGCGTACGTGTTCGCGGTCGGCCAGTTGTACGTGTTCACCGAGGGGTTGCAGGAGGTCAAAACCGTCCCGTAGTTCGAGTTCAGGCACTGCTGGTACGTCGAGACCGTCGCGGCCGACTGGTTGCACATGCTCCACCCCTGCTGCGAGATCCACAGGCACTCGTAGAGATGGTCCGACTTCTCGTCGGTGTAAAAGGTCAGCGTGTTGCGCGGCAGGCCGTTCCACGCTGGATAGGTCATGACCTATACAACAAGCGTTAAAGTTTAAAACAATCGAAAAGGGTAAATCCGGTCATGCCTGCCACGACACGTTGTTCTCGTTGTCGTTGGTCGCTAGGTACGTGTTGGTCACGAACACCTGGTGCTCCCAGCTGTCCGCGAACACCACGGCGCCCATAATACAGAGCAAAATGACGAAAAACGTGATGGTCGTGAGCGCCGTCGCCACCTTGGTGAAGAAGTAGAACCAGTGCCACCAGACACCCGGGCCGCCGCCCATCAGGCGCTCGTACGCGTTGCGCGTGTGCTCCGTCGCGCGCTTCTTGGCTTTCTCCGCCGCGCTCGGGCCCTTCGAAATCGTTTGCGGCACAGGCTGATACATCGCGGGCCAGCGCGCGTCCGCGCGCCTAAATAGTTTAAACGCCGGCCGAAAATCCCGCGGATCGGGGCCCGCGCGCGATAACGGGCCTCGTCGGGATATTGGGTCGGGTCGGGAGGTCGTGCGCCGGGCTGTCCGCGTGCTCGGCTAATAGGATTAAAAAAAGCGAGAGCAGGAAGCAGCTGAAGAGCCAGACGATCCCGGTTGTGTCCATTTTGAATGGGATCCACATGTGAAGCATATATACAACGCGTGGCGTCGGGGTGCTGTATGCGTCCAACCTTTTTTTTGCTGCAGTGCGTTTTGGCCTGCAGGGGCCTGCTCCAGCAGGGCTACTACTGCAACGACCTCGTCACGGCCTCGAAGACCCATTTCGTCGTTGGATGCTGCCATCCCACGAATTACCCGAACGTCCAGTCGCTGTGCCTGAGCGATCTGACCCAGACGGCCAACGGCGTGCCGATCTACCCTGCCCCCCAGCTGGTCGTGTTCCCTTGCACCACCCAGGCCAACGCGATCGCGGGGCTCGCGAGCGCAACGGGGGCCACGCTGGAGTGCGACCTGTTCTCCACCAACGCTTACACGCTGTACTACGAGGCGTCGAACGCGAACATGAACGTCGACGTGCAGGCGCCCTATCAGCAGGATTTTTACTTCTGCCAGCCAGCAGGAACCGCGTGCGTCGCAGTCGAGCCTTGCTACGCGTGCCCCTCCACCCAGTATCGGAAAGGATGCGGCCAGTTCCCCACCGGGGTCCCTGCCAGTACACCGGTATCACTTGCTCAACTTTTACAGGAAGTGATCGGGTCATGCTCCATGTGCGGCGAGTGCGCTTCTGGTTCAGGCTTTACGGGGTGCAATTACGACGGCACCCCCCAGTGCTCGGTTTGCTCGGGTCTCACGGCCAGCGCCGGCGGATACAACCAGTGCCAATCGTGCCCCTCGTGCAACGCGGGCTACGGATTGAGCGGGTGTATCAGCCCGACTCAATCCAAATGTGTGGCCTGTGATGTCGGCATACAGGGCGGGACTTACAGCGCTGGCAATCTGCCATGTCAAAACTGTCCCTCCAACGCGTTTACCATCCAATACACGTGCTTATGTGTTACCAACTATGTTTTTTCGTTTGGGCAGTGTTCGCTCTGCGCTCCAGGTTCTTATTATTTTTTCCAGGTAGTCACTCCGTATGCGCAATATACTCAGGAGTGCGTCCAGTGTCCCGTCAATTATTACTGCGCCGGCGGCACCAGCCCCCAGACATCCTGCCCAGTTGGAACCATCTGCCCCAACCCCGGGATGTCGCAGCCGAACCAGTGCCCCGCCGGCTACAGTTGCCCAACCATTGGACAGGTTACCCCTTGCTCGGAAGGTTTTTACTGCCCGTACGGCTCTTCGGTTGCCACTCCGTGCCCGGCCAACACATGGGGGACCAATACTAAACAGGCCACTGCGGCGTTGGCGTGCCCCAATACGTGCGGTCTGGACCCTGGATGTCAACCTGGTCAATATACCGTATTCTGTGAATTATATTTCCAAGGCATCTGTGGCAACTGCGCAGCCAGCTGCGGCGCCGGCCAATACCAGATCGGCTGCGGCGGGACCGGCGTGACGGACGATTCGTCGTGCCAGGCCTGCGCCGCGGGAACCTACAGCACCGCCGCGGGCGTGCGCCAGTGCACCGCCTGCCCCACCGGCGCCACCTCGAGCGCGGGAGCCTCGGGCTGCACGTGCAACGCGGGCTATTCCCAGACCTCCAGCACGTCGTGTGCAGCGTGCCAACCCAACAGCTACTCGAGCGCCGGCGCCGCGAGCTGCGCCTGCAACTCCGGCTTCTACCTGGTCGGCGCGGGCAGCTGCGTGGCGTGCCAGACGTGCTCTTCCACCAGCGTCTTGGTGGGATGCCAGGGCACATCCGCCGGCACGTGCTCAGCATGCCCCGCGTGCCCGTCCAACAATGTGTTCCATGGCTGCTCCATACGCGGAGCGTCCATTACCAGTAGCTGCACCTTGTGCCCCCCGGGCCTGTACAACGCCGGTGGCAACACAACCGCCTGCTACAACTGCACGGGCTGCCCGGCCACGACCTACGCCAGCTGCGACGGGACCAACCGCTGCATCCCGTGCGCCCAATGCAACGCGGGTAAAACCAGTTTTTTTTATTCATTTAAGTTGCTCGTAGATGCGCTGAAACCGCGCCTGCGTGTGCTTGTACCGGTCGCCCTGCATGCCCGCCATCACCTTTTTAGCCCCTGTCCGGATCCAGTGCAGCTCGACGCCCGAGTAGACGCGGGCCGGGTCGGGCGGCCATCGCCCGACCGCCATGTCCATCCCGATCTGCTTGAGCGCGTCGATGCGGGCCTGCTGCTCGTCCACCCACTCGTTTGTTTTACTTTTTTTTTTATGGATTACGGGTTCCCAGGCCTGCTGCGTCTCCATCTCATATTTTGTTTTAACTCGCTTTATAGGCTACAGGTTCACGGGCTGCGCCGCCGGCACCTACCCTTCCGACAACAGCGCCTGCGTGGCGTGCACCGGCAACGCCTACAGCGCGGGTGGCTACGCGACCCTCTGTACGAGCTGCCCCTCCGGCGCGGTCACGGACGTCGTCGGCTGCGTGTGCGGGCCGGGATACGCGGGCGCCACCGGGTGGCAGTGCGCGCCGTGCCCGGCTGGAAATTTCTGTCCATCGAATGGCACCCAGATCGCCTGCCCCAAAGGTTTGTGGGGTAACGTGACCGGCGCGGCCAACGTCTCCACCGGCTGCCCGTACAACTGCAGCGCGTACTGGGCCTGCCCGGCCGGGTACTACGTGAGCCGCGCGGGCTGCGGCGGGCCGAATCCGCCCACCTGTGGAACCTGCGCCGCGGGCTCCTACGCCCTCGCCACCTCCTGCTCGGCGTGCGCGCCGGGCTTTTACCAAAATAATCCCGCGCAGCCGAGCTGCGCGCCGGCGCCGGCCGGGGCGTACCAGTCCGCGATCGGCGCCACGGGCTACTCCTTTTGCCCCGCTGGGACGTACCAGAGCGCCGCCGGATCCACCTTCTGCGCCTTCTGCGCGGCGGGAAAGTACCCGCTGAACACGTCGTCCGGTGTCTGCACGGCGTGCCCGGCCAGCCTGTACGGCTGCGGCGGGGCGTGCGTCACCGGCGCCTGCGAGCTGTGCCCGTCGGGCGTGATCACCGTGTACAACTACGTCGCGAACCAGAACCTCGTCTGGATAATCGGCCCGGCCAACGACGCGGCGCCGGCGCCCGCCATCGCGCTCACGATCACCAGCACCGACGGAACGTATCGCACGTTCCAGTCCAACCTCGGCTCGGATATCCTGTTTGTCTACGACTGCGCGCAGTTCGTGGCGACGTGCCTGATCGGGCTCTTCACCGGCTCGTACACGTCGAATCCGGTGCTGCCGCCCAACACCCAGCATTTCACGACGGACTGGATCGTCTCGACCACCGGCGTGCTCATGCTGCGCTGGGTCGCCGGCAGAGCAGGGCCGATGATGGGCTGGCAGGCCACCTGGGTGTCGAATTATCCGCCGTGCCTCGCGTGCAACTATGGCTACGTCCCGAGCTCCAAGGGCTGCGCGGCGTGCGGCGCCGGCACGTACAGCCCACCCGGGTTCGCCCTGCCGCAGTCCAGCTACATGAGCTGGAACATGCAGGGCGTCGCCGGCTCCGCGTGCGCCCTGTGCCCGGCGGGCTGGTACCAGCCGTATACCAACCAGAGCGCCTGCCAAATCTGTGGGATCGGGCTGTATCAGCCCAACCCGGGCGC
>Ga0114951_10002589_pt1 | contig 20283 bp, 14 predicted proteins | sample AM7aDNAmetaG_FD_88677 | JGI IMG/M metagenome (GOLD analysis project Ga0114951, IMG submission 88677) | Freshwater microbial communities from Finland to study Microbial Dark Matter (Phase II) - AM7a DNA metaG | ecosystem: Environmental > Aquatic > Freshwater > Lake | place: Finland: Lake Alinen... | reverse complement strand
GCGGCACAGCTCTTGATGCTTGAGATGGGGATGCTCGAACAGGAGGAAGTGCGCACCTTGTTGCTGGATACGCGCAATCGCGTGCTTTCGGCGCACCAGGTTTACAAAGGCAGCCTGAATACGGCCAGCATGCGCGTGGCAGAGGTGTTCAAACAGGCTATCCGGGCAAATTGTGCGTCCATCATTGTGGCGCACAATCACCCGTCGGGTGACCCGGCGCCATCGGCAGAAGATGTAAAGGTAACAAAAACGTTAGTTCAGGCGGGCAAGTTGCTGGATATCGATGTGCTCGATCATATTGTGATCGCTCAAAATCGCTATGTAAGTATGAAAGAACGCGGTTTGGGTTTTGATGAGTAGATGGGTGAGGGCCTTAGCCCTTCCTGGGCTGGTCATTCTGCTTGGCTTCCTGTTGCGCGCCGCCGGGTTGTCCGCGCAAAGCATCTGGTTCGATGAGGGCTGGTCATGGCATTTGGCGCGCTTACCGCTGGGCGAGATGGCGACGGTGACCGCTGCTGACCGCAGCCCGTTCCTGTATTACGCGCTCCTGCACTTCTGGATCGATCTGACTGGCGAAACCTCATTTGCCATGCGCTACCTGTCCGTGTGCGCCGATGTCGCCACGGTTGCGCTGGTGATGGCTCTGGCTCGCGCCCTCTTCAAAAAGACCGGGTCTCTACCGGTGGCCGGGCTGTTGTACGCCGTCTGCCCATTGGCGGTCTGGTATGCGCAGGAAACGCGCATGTATGCGCTGGTGGCGGTGTTTTGCATGGCTGCGAGTTACTGGCTGTGGAGATGGTTGCGCGATCCTTTACGTTTGACACCGCTGCTGGTTTCCGCCAGCCTGCTTGCACTGGCGATCTATTCACACTACTACGCCATTTTCCTGTTGCCCGCACATGGTCTAGCTGTACTGGTCATTCTTGTGCAGAGGTCGGGCAATTGGCGGGCTTACCGCATGACGGCGCGAGACCGGTTGCGTAAGTTATTCCGCTCTGTCGGCAGATGGATGCTGGCCGCCAGCGGCGTCATCATCGTATTGTTGCCCTGGCTGCTCTTTGCGTCGGTCGGATTTGCCTACGATGATGGTTTTGTCTTCCCGCTCAACACGATTGATGGTCGTTTCGGCGAGTGGATCAGAGCGTTTGCAGGTGGTGGACTGGCGCGACCATTACCGGACTGGTGGCCCATCGCGCTGGCTTGTTCTGTCAGCATTGCCATCGGCGCGCTGGCGTTGAGGAAGCAGTGGCGCGCGCTCGTATTTCTGCTCGCCCTCTCACTGGCCTCACTTTTAAGCGCAATCGTAGCTGTGCGGGTGATATATCCATACAGGTCCGTGTTTCACCCGCGCTACTTGATTTACGCGGCGCCGTTCGTCATTATTCTGATCGGCGGGGCGGCGCAGTCGCTCCCAGAGGGACTTGGAGCAGTGTGGGGGACGCGCTTCCATGTCAGTAAACGCGCAGGTCTACTCGCCGTGGCCGGCCTTGTTCCAGCCGCGTTGCTCGGATCGTTGTGGTTGCCTGCGCTCGCTGCAAACTATACCGACCCGGCTGTGGCGCGGGACAATGTTTACGCGGCTATGGCGCATGTTGTCGCGGCGCTTGTCCCGGGGGACGTGGTTGTGGTGACGCGTGATAACTACGCTGTGCAGTATTATCTACACACCAGATTCGCGGAGGAGACTGGCCGATTCATCGCCGTTCCCTCAGGATTGCACGGCGTGCTCAAGAGCGATGCAGACTATGTCGCGGCATTGAATCAGCTCAATCCAAATCGTGTGCGTCTGTTTCTCTGGCAGGATGGCGTGGTTGATCCGCAGAAGCTGGTTGAATCCACCCTGTGGGCTAATGGATACGAGATTGGTGAACTCAGTTTCGGGCAGATCCGATTACCGCTGTATCAGGTGCAGCAGCACCCTCTTGTCGCCGTTCCATCTGAGCCAGTTGACGTAAGGTTTGGGGACAGGCTCAACCTGGCGGCGTTCTGGATACGGCAGGAAGCAGTTGCCGGAGACTGGTTCTATGCCGTGCTACAGTGGCGGGCAACGCAAAAGCTCGATGTCAACTACAAGGTCTTCGTGCATGTGTTAGCGGCAGACGGCAGCACGGTCTTTCAACGCGATAAACTTGCCTTGAGCGATATGATGCCAATGACGACGTGGAAAGTGGGAGAAACCGTCCGCGATGCGTATGCGATGGTGACGCCGGCGAACCTTCCGGCGGGAGAATACCGTGTTGTGGCAGGCGTGTACAACCCTGATGCAGGGGCTGCGCGCTTGCATGCCCAATCAGATAGCCTTCCGATCATAGAGGATTCCGTTATTCTTGGCACATTGCGTGTTCATAAACGATGAAAACCAAAAATCAAGACTTGTGGCTCGTGACAGCTCTGACGCTGCTGGCGACGGTGTTGCGCATCGCTGATCTGACAGGTCGCAGCCTGTGGATTGATGAAAGCCTGACCCTGTCGAGGTTGATTGGCTCGTGGCAGGACATCTTTGCCAACGTAGTGGTCATGCAAGGCGTGCACACCATCGACCTGCACCCGCCTTTGTACTTCGCAGTTCTGAAGGCGACGGGCGTTCTGCTGGGCGAGAGTGAGTTTGCGTTGAAGCTGGTTGGCGCATTCGCGTCGATATTAGTCGTCCCAGTGACCTATGTGCTGGGGCGCCGGTTGTTCTCCAGTCGCGTCGCCGTTTTTGCCGCCGCGATTGCATTTCTGTCGCCTGCCTATCAATGGTATGGCCATGAACTGCGCATGTATACGGTTATCCCATTGCTTGCCGGATTGAGCAACTATTTTCTCTTCCGGGCAACACAGACGCGCAGGTTGGCGGCAGGGGTGTGGGCGCTGTGGCTTGGCATCACCGCATGCGCGCTATTTACACATTACTCCGTCGTGGGATTATTTGCGGCGCAATTCCTTTTTGCTGCAGCAGTGATCGTGTACAAGCGCCCTAAAATTTCGCGTCGCGACTTTGCCATTCTGGGCGGTGTTGTCGGCGTTATCCTGGTCGTTGCATTAGCGGCGGGAGTTGGCGGGGATATTGCATTCCGCTTGCGCCCGTTTTTTGATGGGACGAAAAACACCGATGTGGTCATGGACCCATTCGGCGACATTGTGCAGAACGTGTTCAACACCACGTTGTTTGGCATGAATTCCTCTGACCCATCGGAGGGAATCTTCACATGGTTTGTTATCGCCGTCTTTGTCCTCGGCATATTCCTGCCCAAATCTCTCGCCACAGGAGAGGTCGACAGGACTTACTCCAGGACATCACGGTTGTTCCTTGGGTTAGTGTCTGTGTTCCCAATGGTCTTTGTGCTGGTTTATTATCTGATCGACCATCACCCCAGCTTTCGATATTCGATACTGATCCTCCCTGCCGTTCATGTGTTGTGGGCGCGAACGTTTAGCATTGGGGTTTTGCAATTCAGATTGCTCGCAGGACACTTCAGGCGATTTGTCCGATCGAAGCCGTGGGAGACAGTGGCGCGCAGCGCGAGTGCAATTATAGGCGTCGTCGCACTGGTGAGTATCGTGGTTGCACAAGTCTATGGTATGGCGTATACGTTTATTCACACGCCATCGTGGCAGGATGACTGGCGCGGCATGGCGCAGTACATTCGCGATAACTGGCGCCCCGGCGATGTGTTTGTCATCACGCTCTACACACCGGAAGAGGAGCTTAAAAGACTCCTGTACGATCTTCCGATCGAATTGATCCCTGCGCGAGTTGTGTCGGATGACGAACAAGTGCGCCAGCAACTGACCAGCCATTACAGGCGCATCTGGTTCGCGAACACCGGCGGCGTCGATCTGGATCCGAACAGCAAGATGGGGCAACTGTTTCTATCGTTGCATCGACGGGACCGGCTTTCATTTCCCAGCCAGACAAACATCCTTGATTTGATGTTATTTGAGGTGTCGCCGGCAGTGATGACTACTCTGCCGCCGACTGCGCATAAGACCGATCAGAATGCCGCCGGGCCGGAGGTTCCTGATGTGGTTGGCTATGACATCAGTCCTGGCAATCCCTATCACCACTATTCAAATATGCAACTCAGCCTGTACTGGCGCAGACCCGCCGGCAATCTGAAACTCGGCGCTTATAGTGTTGCGCTGCGCCTGAAGACTCTTCAGGGTTCCTCTGGGACAGCGGATCAACGCGTCTGGGCGGACTGGTTCCTGCCGGCCAGGCTCGATCGCGCGCCACTCTTATGGGGGTCAGGCAGTCTATATCGGGAAGACTATGTTGTTCCGTTGCCGGTGGGGTTGCCAAATCAGCCGTATATGCTTGAGCTTGCGCTTGGCGCAGGTGAGAAGGCGGAGGTGTATCGAACCATCTTCCAGCCGGTCGATGATGCAACGCTTGCTTGCTGCATCCGTATCCCGCGCTGGCCCCCCAGTGCGGACGATCCCAGAGGGACTCCGAGCAGTCAGTCCGCTCCCAGTGTGTGGCAAACAAGCGGGGTGATCCTGCAGAAAACCGAGTTCCCCGCAACGATCACCCCAGGGGATATCCTTCCCGTCATACTGACCTGGCGACTGACGGCGCCGCCAACCGTTGAGTGGGGAACAACCTTGCGTCTCGAAGCCATGCTAGGCGGAACCGTTGTCGAGTCGCCGCTACAGGAGCTTAACAACGATCCACCTGTGACGACCTGGCCCGTGGGTGAAGCCATGCGAACAATACAGTCGTTGCAACTTCCCTTTACGGTAAAGCCCGGGCTCTACAGGCTGTCTGTCGCGCGCAAGTCCGCGCCTGGCGCAGGCAATAACGGCGTTGTCGTTGCGGATGGAACCTTCCTCGGAATTATCCAGGTGAATGATTTCCCGTTCAGCCCGGTCGCGCAGACGATTCCACAACCCGTCAGCGGCAAAGCCGGCGAGATGGCGCTTCTTGGATATGCGTTGGATCAGCCCTTCGCGCGCGCCGTCACACTGCGCTTCCAGTTGTACTGGCGCGTTGAATCTCAGCCGGCGCGTGATGGGGTGCTCTTCCTGCACGTGGTTGGGCCGGATGGCAAGATGGTTGCGCAGGACGACAACCCTCCAGAGCAGGGCAAACGCTCAACGATCACCTACCGCCCCGGCGAAGGCATCAGCCAGATTCATCGCCTGGTGATTCCCAAAGACGCGCCGGCAGGGCAATATATGCTGTACGCGGGTGTCTATGACCGTGCCGGTCAACAAGCGCGCTGGCCTGCGCAGCAAAACGGCGTGGCTGCGCGCGACGACCTGTTGTTTCTTGGAACGCTGACGTTGCCCGAATTGCCCAGGCGGGATTTTCACGCGTTTGTCCCACTGGTAGAGAGGGGGAAGTGACGCTGCTATGAAGCGACGAATCGTCTTCACGCAGGCGCTAGTCATGGTCGTCTGCATCATGCTTGGCTCATTCGTGAGATATCCGCAGCGCGCGCAAGCGCAGACTACTGATAAGGCTTCGATATTGCTGTCGTTAAACAGGACGAGGGTATCGAGTGGATTGGCGCCATTGGCTGTCAATCCAGCACTGGAGAAGGCTGCTCAGACGCACAGTGATGACATGGCAGCCCGGGGATTTGTCGATCATACGGGTTCAAGTGGGTCGATTCCGGTCGAACGGATCAGTGCTGCGGGTTATCCCGCATGGCAGCAAATGCGCGTGTGGGCCGAGAACGTGTATGCCGGAAGCCATGGATTTTCTGAAGCACTTGACTACTTTCTGAAGGATGAGACGCAGAGCCGCAGTATCCTGAGTTCGCGGTATCGCGAGGTGGGGATCGGCGCGCAGACAGCAACCAACAACGCCGGGATACAGTTGACCTACTGGACGTTAACCTTTGGCTCTCAACCTGGTGTGCTGCCGATATTTATCAACGATGGCGCGATAGCGATCACATCGCCGCAGGTTGCAATACACCTGACCCAGGAAGAGGCGGTCGCAGGCGGCGAAGGCAACACCATCGGCAGCGTCATCGAGGCGCGGGTGAGCAGCAGTCCGTCATTTCAGAATGCGACATGGCAACGTTTTGAGCCGCTCATCCCGTTCACGTTTGATTCCCTGCCCGGGCCAAAGACCGTATATGCACAGTTACGAGATGCCGGTGGTCGCACTGTCGCCTCAACAGCGAGCGTTCAATATGACCCCAACGGCACACCTCAGGTTGCGTTGGCGGCGCCGGTCTCACGGGCAACCTCAGGAACCCAATTCGACGCAACGCGAGCGGTCTCGCCTTCTCCTTATAACACTTCGGTTCCAATACACACTGTGCAGCCGGCGGCGCTGCCGGGAAGTGACAGCACAATAAGGCTGATTGCATCGCCAACAGCGGCATTCATTCTGCGCACCCCGAATCCAATCAAGGCGTTGAACGCGCAGCCAGGGGCGCAAACTACAGGCCTGCCGCCCGTGCTGATCAACAGAACCGACGGACTAATACCAGACTGGCTGCTGCCGGCATATCTGCTGGCACAAGGCGGGGTGCTGGTCGTAGGCGTGTATTGGTTTTTATCGCTGAAAGGATCACCCAGACAATAGGACGGAGAAAATCATGAATGTTGTTGTATTGACCGATTTTAACGATGCCGCGGCACAGTTAATCAAAGATGCCGCGTCGAACGCAGTGTTTCACTTTTACCCGACTGCCAGCCTCAGCGAGATACCTGCTGATATCCTCGCAGCCATGACGGTGTTCTACACGCATGGGCCGTTGCCCGCATCTGAACAGGCGCCCAACCTTAAATGGGTGCAGGCGCATTCTGCGGGCGTCGATCATCTGGTGGGGAATTCATTATTCAGGCGTAACGTCGCCGCCGGCGCCGACATAGAATTGACGACTGCAGCGGGTGTGCATGGCATCAACATCGCTGAATATATCGTAATGATGATGCTCGGCCTGGCGCATCACTTGCCCGCAGCGTTCAGGATGAAGCAGCGGGGCGAATGGGACGGCAATCGCGCGCGGTTTGTGCCGGCTGAGTTGTATGGCGCGACTGCCGGGCTGATCGGTTACGGGGCCATTGGCAAGCGAACTGCTCAGGTCTGCAAGGGACTTGGCATGCGCGTGCTGGCATTGCGAAATGCAGCGCCGGCGCACCATGGAGATTCTGAAGGCGTGGTATTTTACAGCCGCGATGAGTTGTTCAAGTTTCTGGGCGAGTGTGATTATGTGGTTCTTGCCGCGCCACTGACGCCGTCGACTTACCGTATGATTGATGGCGCGGCGTTGGCTGCCATGAAGCGCTCAGCCTGCCTGGTGAATATCGGGCGCGGCGATCTGGTGGATGAAGAGGCGTTGATTGCTGCATTGATTGACGGCAGGATTGCGGGCGCCGCACTTGATGTGTTTGCGCGTGAACCGTTGCCTGTGGACAATCCGTTATGGCGCATGGATAATGTGATCATGACGCCGCACATTGCCGGTATCACGCCAAACTACGAGCGCAGGGCGGCTGAGCTATTTGCGGAGAATCTGCGACGTTATCAAGCCGGCGAGTCACTGATTAACCTGGTCGATTTTGCGAGAGGATATTGAATAACAATTATGAAGTTGTCCGTCATCATGCCCGTCTATAACGAAGCCGAAACCATCGCTGAAATTCTCCAGCGTGTTTCCGACGTGCCTATCGAAAAGGAGATCGTCCTGGTGGACGATTGTTCGAAGGATGGCACCAGCGATATCCTCAAGCAGCAGGGGCACATCCCGAATCTGCGCATCTTCTCGCACAAAGTGAATGGCGGTAAAGGGGCGGCTATTCAGACTGCATTGCAGGAAGTGTCGGGTGATATCGTCATCATTCAGGACGCCGATCTTGAATATGACCCGAACGATTATTCCAAACTGGTCGCGCCGATATTGAGGGGGGAGACGAAAGTCGTCTTCGGCGTGCGCAACCTGGGCACTCAAAAGTGGTATATGGCGCTGGGCAACAAGTTCCTGTCGCTTGCCACAAGCATCCTGTATGGAGTCAGAATCACCGATATGGAGACATGCTATAAGACCATGTCGCGCGAGGTGGTGCAGGGGATGAAACTCGAGTGTCGCCGCTTTGACGTGGAGGCCGAGATTACAGCGAAAATTGCCCGGCGCGGTTATCGCATCGTTGAAGCGCCGATTTCGTACAACGCGCGTCACGAGCAAAAAAAGCTGTCGCCGCTCGATGGCTGGCCCGCGATACGGGCTTTGATCAAATATCGCTTCATAAAGTTATAAAAAAAGCGGTAGTCGTCCAGGACGACTACCGCTTTTTTGTGGCCTGTTCACCGGAGGGATTACAGCTCGTAGTACAGGTAGAACTCGTAGGGATGCGGGCGCAGGCGCACCGGATCGACTTCGCGGCTGCGCTTGTAGGCGATATAGACCTCAAGCAGGTCTTGCGTGAACACGCCGCCTTCGAGCAGGAAGGCATGATCCTTTTCGAGAGCCTCCAGTGCTTCCGGCAAGCTGCCAGGAACAGTCTTGACGTGCGTCTTCTCTTCTGCCGACAACTCGAAAATGTCGACATCCAGTGGGTCACCCGGATCGATCTTGTTCAGGATGCCATCCAGGCCGGCCATCAGCATCGCGCTGAAAGCCAGGTAGGGATTGGCTAGTGGATCGGGACAGCGGAACTCGACGCGCTTGGCCTTCGGATTCTGGCTGTACATCGGGATGCGGCACGCGGCTGAGCGGTTGCGCTGTGAGTATACAAGGTTGACGGGCGCCTCATAGCCGGGAACCAGGCGGCGATACGAGTTGGTTGTCGGGGATGTCAATGCCAGCAAGGCGGGGGCGTGCTTGAGCAGACCGCCGATATACCACTTGGCCATTTGCGATATGCCTGCATAGCCCGCCGGATCGGAGAAGAGCGGCACGCCGGCCGTCCACAAGCTCTGGTGAACGTGCATACCGGAACCGTTGTCTGCGAACAGCGGTTTGGGCATGAAAGTGGCCGTCTTACCGTTGCGCGCCGCCACATTGTGGATCACATATTTGTAGGTCAACATCTGATCGGCCATTCTGGTGAGTGTGCCGAAGCGCATGTCAATTTCGCACTGACCCGCCGTCGCGACCTCATGGTGATGCGTCTCGATGTCGATGCCGAGAGAGATCAGCGTCATGACCATCTGTGTGCGGATGTCCTGCAGGCTGTCCAGTGGGGCAACCGGGAAGTAGCCTTCCTTATAGCGGGGGCGATGACCCAGGTTCGGCCGGCCATTGTTTTCACGCCCGCTGTTCCAGGCGCCTTCATCACTGTCGATGAAGTAATAGCCGCTGTACTGATTCTGGTCAAAGCGCACCGAATCGAACACAAAGAACTCTGCTTCCGGCCCAAAGTACGCGTTATCAGCCAGACCGGTGCTCTTCACGTATGCTTCAGCCTTCTGAGCCACGTAGCGCGGGTCGCGCGTATAGGAAGCGCCGGTGATCGGGTCCTTGACATTGCAGATCATAGAGAGGGTTGGGACGCCCGTAGAGAACGGGTCAATTACCGCAGTCGACGGGTCGGGGAAGAGCAGCATGTCGCTTTCCTGAATCGCCTGGAATCCGCGGATTGAGGAACCATCGAAACCAACACCCTCTACGAATGCATCCTCGCCAAACATATTGATGGGGATGGTGAAGTGCTGCCACTGCCCAGGCAGGTCAACAAACTTCAGGTCGATCTGCGCCACTTTGCGAGCCTTCGCAAACTCCAGGGCTTCGGCTCCTGTCGTCGGGGTGACAGCTGGGGTAAGACCGCCGCCAGGCAGACTTTCAGATGGCACCGTTAGTTTTTCGCTCATATCTCTCCTTGTAATCTTTATTCGTCCACTGTATTTGCTGTCGATCTTGGATGCGGTTGGCGCGCGCGTCTCCCAATCCCTGATCCTTAATCGCTAGTCACTATTAATCGCAGTCGCCAGGAAAAATAAAAACGTGATGGCTGGTTCTTGTGTAAGAATAGCCATCACGTCCAGGTGTACTGCGTCGAAACTTTTCGTGGTATCAGGATCGTCAAGAATCCTGCTACGAGCGAATATTATATGGCCGTCGCCGGTTTCGTCAAGGTGTCAAAACGACAAATCTCGTCCCGGCCCAACTCCATGGGTGTTGCGCAATGGCCGGATGCTTATCACGCCTATAATAAACCTAATGGTTCGCTGGCTCGTCAATAATTTCGGCCTGATGTTTCTGGCGCTATTCTTCGGTTTTGGCGCCTGGACCCTATCCACCCTACAAGATGATCCCATTGTTGAAGAGCGAATCACAGTGCGGGTTGCCCGGATGGGAGAAAACCAACTCGGCAGCAATGTATGGTCGGGCAATTTGCCATCTTCTGTGACGGCGGCAGTGCGCGCGCCGCGCAGCGTGATCAATCGATTGACCGCCGCCAGCCTGCATATCGATGTTGATCTTGCCAGAATGAGCGTGGGTGACAATATGGTGTATCTCACACCCACATTACCGGCGGAACAGGCCATCATCCTTTCTTCGCAACCCGTCACAGCGATGGTCAGGATTGAAACTATGCGCTCGCTCCGCCTGCCGTTGCGGATCAGCGTGATTGGCACGCCGGCACTTGGCTTCCGCGCCGGCGCCGCCACGTCAATCCCATTCCAGGTAACGATCACCGGATCGGAGCAGGTCATCTCGCGCGTAGTAACTTCCAATGTAATTGTTTCTGTGGATGGCGCGCGCTCATCAGTCGAACAGCAGGTGCGCTCTTTTGCGCGCGATGCGGATGGCGAGATTGTGAGCGGGGTGCAGGTTGTCCCGGAAACAATCTCTGTGCGAGTGTTAATGGAACAGCTCAGCAATTACCGTGACCTGGCGGTGCTGATCAAGAAAAAGGGACAGCCTTCTGAGGGCTATGCTGTCACTGATGTCTCAGTAGACCCCGTCATTGTGACTATTTATGGGCCGGTGGAAGCAGTGCAGGCCACCAAGGGCTACATCGAGACGCTCGAAGTGGATATCAGTAACGCCAAGAGCGATGTCGACGAGCAAGTGGGTCTGGATATCCCTGCGGGTGTTTCGCTGGTCTCGGAAAAGCAGACCAGCGTGCGCGTGCACATACGCATCCAGCCACTGATCGGCACGCGCACGATCAAACGCAAACCCATATTGATTGGCATGACTTCCACCTACAGCAGCACGGTGTCTCCTGATACCGCCGACATACTGTTGAATGGGCCGCTGCCCAAGCTGAACACGCTTACTGACAGCGACGTCGTCATGGAACTGGACGTTACCGGGCTTGCAGCCGGGGTGCATCAACTCACGCCAAAAGTGCGCGTGCCGGAGGGCATCACGGCCCAAAGCGTGCTGCCAGCGACGATGCAGGTTGAGTTGAGCCTGGTCAGCACGCCAAAAAACATCCCATAACATTCTCACAGCAGACCGCCCACGGGTTCAAAGGTGAAGCCCGATGGGCGGCGTGTTAAAATCGCAACGCTTCATGAGTCGCTATACATTCAACCCTAAGATTGATCCAGGTCGCGACCGCAGACGGCGCATGCTTATTGGTGCGGCGGTTTTTGCGGCGGTTCTGGTTGTCGGCGTCATTCTTTTTATCGTTGGCATTCGTGGATTGACCGGCGGTGCTGCGTCTGATCGTAGTGCATCCTCCACAGCCACTGGAAAATTCATGCCTGTGGTGACGATTTTCGCGCCGGATGTGACAATCCAGTTGGGAACGCCGCTACCCAAAGCAACAGCAGCAAGCCCGTCCCAGGCGGCGACTGCTGTGCCGGGTAGCACATCTGCCGCAACTTCGCAGGCTGACCCGACGAATGCGCCGGCAATTGCCGCCGACCCGCGTGGTGCGTTGCCCGGAATGGCCGACTTCTCCTGTCCTAAGCCCCACACCATACCGGCAACCTTTGGATATGGTATCCAGAGCAACTGGCCGGTGGGCGATATCGGCTATTGGAATACCATCATGGCCGAGCGGTTGAAGCTGAACTGGACGAAAGCCCAGGTGCGCTGGAAGGATTTTCAGCCAGACAAAACCGACTGGACCAAGGCGCAGAATAACTGGCAATTACTCGACGCGTTTACGGCTGACGCGAACAAGAAGGGATTGAATATCCTCTACGGCGTTATTGATGCGCCGGAGTGGGCGCGCAGCACGATCAAACCCGCCAAGACCGGCCCCCCAGACGACTTTGCGCTTGCGGCAAAGTTCTTCGAAAAAGTTCTGGCGCGCTATAAGGGCTGTGTTCAGGCTGTTGAGGTTTGGAACGAGATGAATATCGATCGTGAGTGGACGACCCCCTCCGGCGTCATCTCTGCTGCTGATTACATCAAGTTTCTAAACGCAGTTATACCGACCATCCGGTCAGTCGATCCTAATCTCATGGTTATTATGGGCGCACTCGCTCCCACTGGTATCAACGCTCCCGGCCAGTCTATGGACGACTTCACCTACATGGACCAGTTTGTTGCCGCGGGTGGAACAGCGTTAGTGGATTGCATTGGCGTGCACCTCAATGGGTACAACATGCCGCCTGACAAGGATTGGAACGAAGGTTACAACAACCCGTTAGCCAAGTTCCGCGGGCCATTTGATGGGCCGCATCATTCCTGGTCATTTAAGAGCACGCTGTATGGGTACTATCAGCGCACTAACAAAAACCAGTGCGTAACAGAGTTTGGCTGGGCGTCTATGCAGAACCTGGGTGTGACGGGAAATCCGCCTGGGTTTGAGTTTGCCCTCGACAATTCCGAACAACAGCAGGCCGACTGGATCGTGAAGGGTTTCCAGATGATGCGCGAATCAGGCTTTGTGCGGTTTGGCATTGTTTTTAACCTCGATTACATTCAGAAGATTGGTCAAAAGCCTAACGAAGCGGGCGGCGACCCTGCCACATACAGTGTTGTCCGTCCAGATGGTTCGCCGCGTCCGGCTTTCGACGCGATTGCCAATATGCCGAAGCCCTAGATACGGCTTCGGCAGCCTCTTGCAGTAATGAACTCCAATGGTAGGCGCGCGCTCGCAATCTCGCTTTGCGTGTTGCTGTTGTTGACCGGGTGCGCCACCTTTCTGCCACAACCAACCCCAATTCCCCCGACGCCGTATCCGCGCACGCGGATTGAGTCGCCCGGATACGGGTTAGAAGCCTATTTGTGGTGGAAACCGGAAATAGCCACACGCGACCTGGGACTGGTGCGGGATGCCGGATTCTCGTGGGTGAAACAAACATTTGCATGGCGCGACATTGAGGTCGAGAAAGGCAAGTATGACTGGAGCCGCGCGGATGACACTGTGTTCCTGGCCGGGCATTTTGGATTGAAGTTGCTCATCCGGCTCGATCGAGACCCATGGTGGGATCGCACTTATCCGGATGGCAAAGGCATCGCGAGCGGCCCGCCCAGGGACTTGCGTAACTTCACCAGCTATTGCTCGGTGATTGCGGCGCGTTACAAGGGCAAAGTGGCGGCATACCAAGTGTGGAATGAGCCCAACCTCGCGCGCGAGTGGGGCGGCAACCCGCCCGACCCGGCGCAATACGTGGAGATGCTGCGCCAGTGCTACCTGGCGATTAAGGCGTCTGATTCTGCTGCGCTTGTCATCAGCGCAGGTCTTGCGCCAACGGGCAACGGGCCGCCAGATGCGATGGCGCATACTGACTTCCTGCAAGGCATGTACAAGGCTGGAGCGGCTCCTTATTTCGATCTGCTGGGGGTGAATGCTCCTGGTTTCAAGGCTGCGCCGGAAACATCACCCGAAGAAGCCGCCAGTAACCCGTTACTGGGCGGACAAAGGTTTTTTGCCTTTCGGGGCGCAGAAGATATGCGAGCCATCATGGTCCAGCACGGCGATAGCGATAAACAAGTCGCTATACTGGAATTTGGTTGGACGACCGACCCGGTTCACAAGGATTATGCCTGGTTTGCCGTCGATGAAACTACCAAGGCCGATTACATGGTGCGGGCGTATCAATATGCGAAGGCGCACTGGCAACCGTGGATTGGACCCATGATTGCGCTGTCTTTACCGCAGTTTGACTGGACGCCCGACACCGAGCAATACTGGTGGTCGGTGATTGATCCTTCATATCCGCGCACCATCACGCGACCGGCCTACGACGCTCTGAAGAAGATGGCTAAATGATTGCTTGTATGCGCACCGCCATTTAGGACTTAATGCGGCTAAAATAGAAGTCGAGTTAAATGCCAAGAAGACGCCATGAGTGATCAATCCACCAATTCGCAGAGCGCATCCCTGTTGAACGGGCGATATCGCCTGCTTGCAATCGTCGCCGGCGGCGGCATGGCGACTGTTTATAAGGCACAGGACACGTTGCTTAATCGCGTCGTCGCGATCAAGATGTTGCGCGAGAAGTTTGCGCAAGACCCTCAATTTGTCCAGAAATTTCGTGAAGAGGCGCAGGCGGCTGCCAATCTGAATCACCCAAACATCGTCACCATCCATGACGTTGGCAGTGATGTAGTCAATGGAAAAGGCCGCAACTATATCGTAATGGAGTTCGTTGAGGGACAGGACCTCAAGACGGCTATTCGAGAGCGCGTCATTACCGCCCAACTTTTCAGTATTGAGGAAGCCGTCGGCATCGCGCGCCAGATCGGTGAAGGGGTTGGTTATGCCCATCGCCGTGGATTAGTGCATTGTGATCTGAAGCCGCAGAATGTCATTATTACCCCAGACGGCAGGGCCAAGGTCGCAGACTTTGGCATCGCGCGAGCTTATACGGCGATGGTCGCCGAACGTGTCGATGTGGTGTGGGGCACGCCGCAGTACTTCTCGCCCGAACAGGCGGTTGGCAATGCGCCGACGCCTGCCAGCGATGTCTATAGCATCGGGGTCATGCTTTATGAGATGCTGTGTGGGCGATTGCCCTTTGAATCACGCGATGCGCGTGAGTTGGCGCGCATGCACCTGAGCGTTGAGCCGCCAGCGTTGCATACGTTGAACCCCAACGTGCCATTGCAACTTGAAGCGATCGTCCGGCGCATGCTGGCGAAAGACGCGGCGAGCCGATACCGCGATGCCGACCAGGTGGCGCGTGTGTTGACTTCCTATATGCAACAAGGCGAGGAACAGACGTTGCATACGCCATTTGTGCCGCCGGCGGATGCCGGGACAGGCCGAACGCCGGTGGCGCGCGCCCCGTCGGTTAATCGCACCTCGCAAACACCGTCACGAGCGGCCGTGCCTCCGCAAGTGTCTACCGGCGGTTTACCCGCTGGCGTTCCCAGATCATCGGTCATCGGCGGCAACACGGGCGCAAGTGGTGTAACGGGCGCGACTGGAGCGACACGCGCGACCGGACCGATAACGTCGAGTACGCCCACGCAGCAATCCGGCACAGACATTTTACTGTGGCTGCTTTCTGGTCTTGCCTTGTTGTGTGTTTTGGGGTTGATCCCAGTATGGGCGATGGTCTACCGCTCATTCAACACGCCCACTCCGGGCGGCGTGTCTACACCTGTGGTTGTGACACCCGCCACGACGTTCATGGCGACGACGGCTGCAAACAAGCCCGTTACAGTTCCAAACCTGGTTGGGCTTACTGTCGTCAAAGCGACAGAGCAACTGACCGCACTCGGTTTACAGACCCGCATTGTGGAAGAGCGTCCGGATGCAAAGGCGACAGAGTCAAAGGTGATTGAGCAGCAACCCCCCGCCGGTTCTCAGGTGTTCACCTCCAGCTTTGTCGGGTTGGTGATCAGCAAGCCGGCACAGACGCAAGCAGTGCCCGGAGAACTGGTTGGCCAGATGTTCACCGACGACCTCAGCCAGACTTTACAGACCGTTGGCTGGCGCGTGGCCGTGGCAGAACAATACAGCCTGCAACCTGAAGGCACCATCATCGCGTTGAACCCGCCAGCCGGCGCCAAGCTGTCCTTGAGCGAGACGCTCCGGCTGACCGTGAGCACAGGCGGCCGGATTGACCTGAATGTCGATATGTCGCCGATTGTCCTCGATTACGCCCGTTTTAGTCAGGATCGATACGCGTCCGGGCAGGCGTTTCAGTTTAGTGTGCTGTGGCGCGCCAAAGCCAATGTGGGGCGCGATTATCGCGTCTTTGTGCACGTGCTGAAGCAGGGCGGCGCGGCTGCCGACGGTGTGCGCACGAATGGCGATCGCGCGCCGATGAATAATGGCGCGCCTGTTCCTACTTCAGGTTGGACGGATAGCACAGTGGTGAACGATACCTATGAGATATCTCTGCCTGCCAATCTGCCCGCTGGGAACTACCGTATTGAGATCGGGATGTACGACGACCAGGGGCGGTTGCGCGTGGTAGATTACGGCAATACGCCGGCTCAACCTAACGGGGTGAATAGCGTGCTGGTGCGCACAATCCGGGTCGGCTGAGAACTATCTCTCAATTCGCGGGTTGATCCAGCATATCCACGCCTGTGTGGCTGTCGGCGTTCCACTCGCTTGCAGCGTGAATTTGCCGCTCTGGCCGACGTACCCCGACAGGTTGATATTCCAGTCTTTCAAAGTCCCATCATAGGCTTTGGCCGTCTCTGCAACGACTGTGCCCTTGAATAGTAGGCGCAATGTGACCGATCCACTGGCGGCGCTATTCAGGAAGCCGATGCGGGCGCGGAAATGGTCGCCGCTTTCTATGGTGATCGGGACGTCAAAGTCGCCTGAGATCGCGCCGCCAGTGGCCCAACGCGGATGTGTCTCGATTACTTTGAGTTGTAAGCTGCCATCCTCTAGCGCCTGGCCGTCACGATTCATCGCGAAACCGCGCGCGTCAGTGTCGGGACCGCCGAACGCCAGCGTGTCCGTGAGATCGTTATACCAGCGTATCGAAGGGGCGTTGTCTGTGAAGCTGTAGATGAGTGCGCCCGCAGTGACATTCACCACGAGGACGCGCGTCGTGATTGTGCCATCATTCAGGTTGACCTTAAGCGTATAGGTTGTCACGTCGGTGGGGCATACATCCTTACTCGACGGCGACGCCATGCCGGTATCGTTTAGAAACACCGCTGAAACGTTGCTGGTGTTCCAGTGCAGTGTGACGCAGCTACCGCGCGGGATGGATGTGTTGTCTGCGTAGAACTCGAGCGTTGGCGTTGTCGTGGCCGTTGGGGGAGGGAGCGTGGTCGGCGTGGGTGGCGGGGGTAATGAAATGATGACCGTCAGTGCGTTACCGAAGATGGCGTTGTTTGGCGCAGCAAATCGCCACTCTGCGCTGATCTCACCCGACCCATCCGACGGCGCCTGCATCGGGACGCTGACGTCGATTACATCATTTGGTTTCGCAGTGCTCAACGGAACAGAGCCAGCCGCGTTGAGCTGATTGCCAGAGGCAAACACCAGCCTGTAGGTATTGTCCCAGGCACAGGCGCCGGTGTTCCGCACTCGCCACGTCTTGACGAAAGAACCGCGTAAGGGGATGACGGCGCCGTCCGGGACTGTGACATCCGCGATGAACTGGGCATTGAGCGTGCAACCACCTGGGCCTAGCACACCTTCCATGGCTGTCGGGGTGGCAACAGGGGGATTGCTCGTGTTGCCAGGGGATGGGCTGGGAACAATCACCGTTCCGTTTGGAGTGGCGCCGGGTTGCGCCTGGCTGGTAGAAATCACCGTGAGCCCTACGGGCGGGCTGGCGGTGTTGTTCTTATCATAAGCGCGCACTATCAGGTTGAGCGGCCCTTCGACGACGGGCGTATAGTAAATAATGGCCTGGTATGGACTGTTAACCTGTGCGTTGTTGCTGACGGCTACCAAGGCGCCATTGACGCTGAGCTCGACGCGCGCAACACCGGCGGTTGCGGTTGCCGAAACCGAAACTGGGACTGGCTTACCGTAGGGAACGGCTGTGTTATTTTCAGGCGACGAAATAGTCGCCGTGACCTCTTCTGGCGCTGGATTGCCAACCCGGCAAGCCACAAGCAACAGACAACTGCACAACGCCGTTATGACTCTGGTTTCGATTCTCATAGGTCTCCTTACACGTTAGTGTGGCGCAATGCACTGGGACGCTGACAAATCGCGATACGATATTGTAAGCGCTAGGGTTGTGCTACTTTTGGTGGAGACGTTCGTACTACTAATGTGGCGTTGACATTAACTATTGGTAAGCCGATGATTAAGCAGATGGTCACGTTTGCGGTGGACAGCCGCACCGCCAGCCCGCAAGAGGCCTCTGTTAGTCAATCTGCGCTTATCGAGGCGCAGCAGGAGCAGGCTTGCATAGATGCTGTCAAGGCGGGCGATGGCAATGCGTTCCAAACACTGGTGGAATTGCACCAGTCGCGGGTGTATCGCCTGGGGTTACGCATGCTGGGCAATGAAGAAGAAGCGCAGGATGCGACCCAGGACGCTTTTGTTAAGGCTTATACCCACCTTCAATCGTATCGCTCCGAGTGGCGGTTTAAGACGTGGATCATGTCAATCGCCTCGAACCTGTGTATCGACAGGCTGCGCCGGCGCAAGATCGAACCGATGTCTTTCTCCGATCAGGCTGAGGATGCGGAGGTGGAGTTTGTCAGCAATGAACTGCAGCCGGATGTTGTGGCGGTGCGCAACGAGCGACGCGCCGCAATTCACGCCATGTTGCAGCAGTTGCCCGCCGAAGACCGCAGCATGGTGGTGATGTTTTACTGGGGTGATATGAGTTACGACGAGATCGCGATAGCCACCCATTCAACCGTAAATGCGGTGAAATCACGCCTGTTCCGAGCGCGCAAGGCACTGGCCACATCATCACTCGCAAAGCGGCTCTCAGAGAGCGGGCTCTTGGATAGCAGGCTTACAGTGAGTGGGCTCGTGGAGGCGTCGGTATGACAAAACCGAATGCGGATAATGCGGATATCGAACAACTGATGATCGATGCGTTGGATGGCACGCTCAGTCCGCGCGATTACCGGGTGTTGCGCGCGCACCTTGACCGTCATCCAGATGAGCGCGCCATGTTCGATCAAATGCTGGAATTCGATCGCACAATGCGGGCTGAGGCGGCGCCAGTGGCGCCTGCAACGATGACACAGCACGTGATGACTGTGATACGCCAGGCGCATGTCGCACAACCCGCGCTCAAGGCGCCGCAGATCGCGTTTCTGATCGGGTTCCCAAGCGCCTTGCTGTTTGTTATCACCCTGGCACTGATTGGATTGTATCTACTGGTCTCACCCGACATGCCTCAAGTAGATATTCAGGCGGGTCTGGCGCTGCTGCGCGCCATGGCCGATTTTGTCGAAAGCATTGTTGTTGCAGTCATTCTTTTCCTGCGCGCGCTCTATTCGATGCCGCTGACGTGGGGCGTCACGGTTGGGTTGGCCATTGTCGTGGCCGGCTGGATGCGCATCATGATTGCGATCTGGCTGCCGCGCCCCGTGTCAGCATAACTGGCGATACCCCGCTCCTTTTCCATCGATCAGATCGATGCGCTTGAACGCGGAGGGCGAAGACAGATCGGGCATGGTGTGTATATCGTGTCGATATCCCTGGAGTTGATACAATACCCCACCAGAATGAATAAGCCTAGAATTTTGATACCGACGCCCATCCAATTCAATACAGCCAGATCCTTCAGCACTGGACAGGGATACATTAATTCACTGGTCACAGCCGGCGGCATCCCGCTGATGGCGCCAGTGACGATTGATGAGAACGCATTGCGCGGGTTGTATGAGCTTGTGGATGGCGTGCTGTTATCAGGCGGCGGCGATGTCGATCCGGCGGTATATGGCGAAACGACGCACGAAAAGACAGGTTATGTCGACCGCGACCGCGACCGGGCTGAATTTCTGCTCACACGCTGGGCCGTCGCAGATGATAAACCCATTTTCGGCATTTGCCGCGGCATCCAGGCAATGAACGTTGCCCTGGGTGGGTCGCTGGTGCAGGATATTCCCTCGGAGTGGGAGTCCACGTTAAAACACAATGGTCGCTATGAGAATGCGACGCGCGACGAGGTATTGCACCATGTCGCGGTGGAAGCGGGATCGCGCATCGAGAAGATGGTCCAAAACCAGGATGTGGGCGTCAACAGCTTCCATCATCAGGCCGTCAAGCGGGTGGCAGAAGGTTTCACCATCACGTCACGCGCGCCCGATGGGATTATCGAGGGAATGGAGATGCCAGACAAGCGTTTTGTTGTTGGTGTGCAGTGGCACCCGGAAGAAATGTCGGCAGTGCGAGCGGACATGCTCAATCTGTTTGTTGAATTCGTCGATGCGTGTGCTGTTGCATAGTCGGCGCACCAAGCAGGATCGCCGCTCTTGGTTTGCCATACAGGGCGGCATGGCATTAAAATAATCGCAGAGGAATACATTCGCAATTCATTTTTTCCCAAGGTGGTACCGTCAAAATGCTAGACAACCCAACTATCCTTTT
>Ga0114951_10002588_pt1 | contig 20284 bp, 13 predicted proteins | sample AM7aDNAmetaG_FD_88677 | JGI IMG/M metagenome (GOLD analysis project Ga0114951, IMG submission 88677) | Freshwater microbial communities from Finland to study Microbial Dark Matter (Phase II) - AM7a DNA metaG | ecosystem: Environmental > Aquatic > Freshwater > Lake | place: Finland: Lake Alinen... | reverse complement strand
CACGCCTTCAGGCAGTATTCTGGGTATGTTATCCGTAAAGCCGCCGCCGGTTATATGCGCCAGGCCGTTTACTTTAATTTTATCTATCAGTTTAAAGACCGGTTTTGTATAGGAACGGTGCGGGGCTAATAGTGCCTTGCCGACCGTAGTCTTCAATTGTTTAACATAACTTCCGGCCTTGTAACCCGCTTTACCAAAGAAAAGTTTTCGCGCAAGCGTATAGCCATTAGTATGCAGGCCGGTAGATTTCAAGCCTATTATTTTATCTCCCGCTTTAATATCCTTGCCGTCAATTATTTTGGATTTTTCCACGATTCCGACCACAAGCCCTACCAGATCAAAATCATTCCCCTTGTAAACATCCGGCATCTGCGCGGTTTCCCCGCCTATCAGAGCGCATTTTTCCAGTTTACAGGCGGTTACCATCCCTTTAACCACTTCGCCTACGACTTCAGGTGTGGTCTTTGCCATGGCAATATAGTCCAGAAAAAAAATAGGCCGGGCGCCGTGAACAAGAATATCGTCGGCGCAATGATTTACCAGGTCAATACCGACGGTATCAAATTTGTGCATCATAGAAGCCACTTTTAGTTTGGTTCCGACGCCGTCAACACTGGAAACAAATACGGGATTTTTATATTTTAAGTGTTCAAGAGAAAAAAAGCCGCCGAATTTACCGATTTCTGAAAGCACCCCCGGCGTAAAAGTGGCCTTTACCAGAGACTTTATCTTTCTTTTGGCCGCATCAGCGATATCAATATTAACTCCGGCTTTCGCATAATCAAATATTTTTTTCATAGTCTACCTTTCGAACCCGTTCTTATCGGGCTCGGTATTAAATTGGACCGGATATTCCCCGCAAAAACACGCCAGGCAATAATCTTCTTTTTTTCCGCCTACTGCTTTTACCATGCCGTCTATGCTCAAGTAACAAAGTGATTCGACTTTTAGATATTTCTCTATTTCGTGAATCGTGTGCGAGGCCGCAATAAGTTCACTCCTATTCGGAGTATCCACACCATAAAAACATGGATGAGTTATCGGAGGACTGCTTATCCGCCAGTGCACCAGGTTTGCGCCTGCTTTGCGCAGCATCTTAACCAGCTTCCTGCTTGTCGTACCGCGGACAATTGAATCATCAATAACCAGCAGGTCTTTATTGTTTAAAATATCTTTAACAGGATTATACTTTATCTTGGCGCCAAAGTCACGGATTGATTGGCTCGGTTCAATAAAAGTCCGGCCAATATAATGATTACGGATTATTCCAATTTCATAAGGTGTTCCGCTTTCACTCGCATAGCCCGTCGCCGCCGAATTAGCCGAGTCCGGAACAGGTATTACAAAATCCGCCGCCACCGCGCTTTCTTTGGCAAGTTCGGCCCCGAGCGCCTTTCTGGCTTTTTGAACACTCTGTCCGAAGATATAGCTGTCCGGGCGTGAAAAATAGATAAATTCAAATATACATTTTTTTTGTTTAACAGGCTTAAAAGGTTTTATGGATTTTAGACCGTTTTCATTAATTATTATCATTTCTCCTGGTTCTACCGCTCTTATATATTCGGCATCTATAATATCAAAAGCGCAGGTTTCCGAGGCCAGGACATAACCGTTGTCTTTTTTCCCGAGACTAAGCGGTCTGAAGTTCCAGGGATCTACCACCCCAATAAGTTCCTTCTCCGTGAGTACTACCAGCGAAAAAGCGCCCTTAACTCTCTTAAGAGAATCCACGAGCATTTCTTCAAAAGTATTTTTCTTGGATTGTGCCAGAAGGTGGATAATTACTTCTGTGTCGGTAGTGGAAGAAAATATCGAGCCGTCGGCTTCGAGAATAGACCGGAGCAGGTCTGCATTAACAAGATTTCCGTTATGCGCCATGGCTAACTGGCCGCGGCAATAGGAAACCGTCAAAGGCTGGGCATTTTTAATTGAGGAAGTTCCTGTGGTGGAATAACGGCAATGACCGATAGCCGAACGCCCCGGAAGTTCGTGAAAAACCTCAGGCGTAAAATTTTCCGAAACCAGCCCCATCTTAACATGCGAATGAATTTTTGTCCCGTCTGACGAAGCGATGCCGGCGCTCTCCTGTCCGCGATGCTGAAGAGCATAGAGTCCCAGATAGGTAAGTTTTGAGGCTTCTGCTACATTATAAATTCCAAATATTCCGCACATGTTTATATCTTACCATTTTTTGCCAAACTTTACAAGTTTGGCTGATGACACTGATGGGTGGTGAGATGACACAGATACAGGTCGCGGCAAAATATTATTATTATTTTACGGAAATTACAAAACCCGATCTATTTTTTTAACATTTTTCATATTTACAGCAAACACGCCAATCAAACTCCAAATTTTAGGTAAAAAAAACGATTTTACCGTAAATCAATAATATTTCTCCGCTAACTTAAAGTTTAAACATTTATTTCATTTAAACGCTTATTTTTATCTGTGTCATCTCTCTTTCCATCCGTGTCATCAGCTCCTAAGGCACTATCTTAGGAGCTTCTTATAGTACTCCTCAATCAGTTCTTTATATTTTTGCGGAAGCTTTTCTTTCATAGAATCCATTATATCTTCCCTGAATTCTTTGGGCGGTTTATATTCTTTCTTTTGGGGTAATTTCTGCTTACCTGTATTTACCCTGCTCCTGCCGCCTTTTGTGCCGCCGCCCTGAATGAAGACCCCTCCGGGCGCTCCGCCGCCACCCTGCTGCAGCTGTTCCATATTATTACCTATATTTTCAAGATGAGATATAGCCTCCTGTTCCTGACTTATTGCTTCATAGTCTACCCCTGCTCCAAGCTCGCTTGCGGCATTTTTCATCGCTTCCTCAGCACCGGAAATATCCTCCCGGAAAACCGCTGAAGGAAAATCTTCCTTGCCCGCAGCGGCTATTTTGTCTTTAAAAACGGAAAGTTTATCCTTAAGCTCATTCTGTTTCTTTTTTAAAGGATCCAAAACCGGCTTACTCACGGAATTATTTCCTTCCGAGGCTTTCTGTAAAATATCGACTATCTCTTTTTCCAGGACATTTACATTTTTCAGGTTGAGAGCTATTGCCGTTATTACGGCCTTAGCGGATATTTTTATTTTTAGCGCTTCCTCTGTACCGGTTTTTTTTCTGAGTTCCGCGAGCCGGGCGTCTGCTTCTTTTTCCAGAGCTTCGCAATATTTGATAGTTCCCGCCGTAAAGCCTATAACCATATTTAACTCGGGAACGGCAGTAGAGAACTTTCTCTCTTTAAAGTCTTTAAGAAGCTTTCCCGTAACCGGCAGCAGTTCTCTTAGACCCAGACTACTCATAACATTCTCATATTCTCCAAACTTTCTGTCTGCGGCCAGGGAAAGTGTTTGAGCGGAAATATTAACCGCTTCCTGCTGTTTTTTTACCAGTTCTTCTATCAGCTTCTCCTGACCGGCAAGGAGTTCTTTTAGCCCCTCAGAGGCGGCCTTCGCCGTTCTTTCATATATTTCCTTTTCTTCCTTTAGCATATCTTTTACATTTTGGCCCAACTCCCCGGCCTTTTTCATAACCTTGTTCTTCCTGCCCAGGGCACTCGAATCGAGCATATTTTTCAGGGAAGCCATCATTTCACTCATTGCTTCGCTTAGTTCCTGCGCCAGGCGCTTTGCGGCTTCCTTATCGCCGCTGGCTATGGCAGCCTCAAGCTCTTTCATTAGTTTGGCAATCTTGCCCATATCGAGCCTGCTCATATTAGCGCTATTTAAAGCTTCCTCCGGCACTCTCCGGGCGGTGGCCATCAGTCTTTCAGCAAGTTTAGCGAGGTCATTTTGGAGCCCGTCCAGATCGGCAAGCATACGGGCCAGGTCAGGGTCTCCGGCCTTCTTCATCTTCTCCACCTGCTGTAAAAAATCCTCCTGCCTGTTTTTAAAAGAATCCGCTGACTTGAGGAGATCATCAAAAGCCTCCGCCTCAACAGGATTTTCTTCCTTCAGGTATTCCTGAAGCGAGGGTAGTCTTATTTTCACCTTCTGCGAAACACCTCTTTTGGGCCCGTCAATTGTATCATTGTCATAGGCCTCCAGATAAAGCGAGAGTTCATCCCCAAAAGTATACCCTGTTCCGGCGAGTTCTAAATCAAATTCTCCCGTTTCATGAAGCTTCGGTTTTCCGTTTTTTGTCAAAGATATGCGTTTTGCTTTCCCCTCTTTTTCATAGACCAGATTAACCGAAGTCACTCCAAAATCGTCGACATATTCATAGATAACTTTTATCACAGCATCTGGAGTGGCTATAAGTTCTTCGTTCGGTAATAACATGTTCACCTGCGGCTTTTCATCCAGGATAACCTTAATGCTATGCGCAGCCCGTTCAATATTAGTTTGCCCCTGCCTGTCAGTTAACCCAACTCTGTATTCAATATCCTCTTTAATAACCAGGTTTAGCGCGGGTTTTAAAGAATCAGAAAGATTAAACGGCAGATTAAATCCCCTGCCGCCTTCGGTGCCCGTCGCAAACGCCGCTGCAAACGGCTTGTTAGCCGTGCCGGATATTTCAAGCCGGGAATTTTTTAAAACTACGGCATTGCCGCCTTCCTCAATTACCTTAACACCCAGCCCGGTATAAGAAGGATAATAAACTTTTACCTTAAGGTCTCCTATCTCAGGCAGACCGGTCAACGCCTTAAACCCCGAGATAGACGCGGTGTCCAGCGAGGGATCAAAAAGCCGGAGCATTGAATACCGCATAAGATACGGCGGAAAAATATAGAGGAGGATAAACAGAAGAACCACACCGGAAAATAGAACCGTCTCTTTTTTTAGTTTTGGAAATATTTTTACCTTAGAAAATACTTCGGGCTTTATTTTTTTTAGCGACCGTTTAAGGTATTCCTCAGTTATTCCGGACGAGGCTTCTTTAAGTTCCCCTGTTTCAAACTTTCGCGCAAGTTGAAGAAAATTAATAATATCATCTTTAAGCAGTTTATTTTCCCTCTGAAGAAAAAGAGCCGTCTCATCTTCGCTGATCTTTTCAAGAAACGGCCTGACCAAAAAAGCAAAAATTGCCCCTGCAAAAACAAGCAAATAGAGGCAAAGACTAAAATATCTTAAAACAGGCGAAAACTCAATAAGCGCGTCAAGAAAGCAAAAAACATTAAAATACAAAAGGCTTATCCCGGTAAAATAAAGCCCTCCGCGAAGCAAAATCAAAATAATAGCTTTCCTCTGCGTTTGTCCCAACAACTCTTTTATTTTACTGTAATATGATCCCATTAAACTCCCCGGTTAAAGTAAGAGATTTAAGTATCTTCCTAATTTCGCTCTCTTATTTCACTTGAAAAATATTTCCCATTTTTGTGAGTATTTTCGCGTTTGCTTTAACTTTGTACCTTGTACTTTTTACTTTGTACTTGCCTTATCATTCCCCCATCACCTTTACTATTACCCTTTTTCTTCTCTGCCCGTCAAACTCCGCGTAATAGACCTGCTGCCAGGGGCCAAAATCCAGTTCGCCGGCAGTCACCGGTATAATGACTTGATGATGAACCAGCAGACTTTTAAGGTGGGAATCTCCATTTGTCTCCCCTGTCCGGTGATGGTTGTAATTTTCCTTAAATGGCGCCAGCTTTTCCGCCCATTCATCTATGTCTGCAATTATCCCATTCTCCGCGTCATTTATATAAACCCCTGCTGTAATATGCATAGCCGAGACCAGAATCATCCCTTCTTTGATACCGGAAGCAAAAAGAGCCTCGTGCACCTCTTCCGTAATATTTATATACTCCCTGTGCTTTTTGGTATTAAAAGTAAGATATTTTGTATAAAATTTCATCCATTACCTCCCAAGTAAAGATAAGTACAAGGTACAAAGTACGAAGTACAAACTTAATGAAGGCGAACAAAAACTTTTGCCAAACTTATTTCTTTTTATTAATATTAGCGGGAGCTTCTCCCCTCTTTCCTTCACTTTGTACCTTGTACTTCGTACTTTGTACTTTATTTTCACAGCAGTCCGCTTATCCTTCTCAGATACCATTCTATTGCCAAAAAAACAATTATTACTACAAAAAACAGCGGCGAGTCATATACCGGTGCTTTTGTCTGTGAAATACTTTCTATCTGCGAAGATTTAAGTTTAAGGACAAAATCCCCTATATTCCCGCTATCGCAGTAAGCACCGCTACTTGCGGCGGCTAGCTCCTTGAGCAATTTTTCATTTTGGAAAATATCATAATCTTCGGAGGTTGCGGCGTTTACCGTCGCAAAATTTGACGCAAGCCCGAGAAGTTTTGAACCTTTTTCTACACTTGCATTAAAAATATACCGGCCTGCCAACTCAGCGGGAAGAAGAAGTTCATAGACTCCGTTTCCGCTGTATATAAGATTATTAAAGGTCTGTGTTTTTCCGTTCGGGTCTATAACAGACAGAGCTACCGCCGCCGACTCTTCATACTGATAAAACTCATCAAGAACCGTCACCAGGATCTTTATCTCCTCACCCTGCCGGCAAACCGGCCTCTCGGGTGCCACTATTATTTGCTTTACATCCGGGGCGCTTATAAGCCAGTTAAAAAGCTGCTGCCAGTAACGGCCGTAAGAATAACTGCCTTTCCCGGTTCCGGCCAGCCACATAGACCAGCGCCAGGTATTATTTGCCGCCATCGCCAGAACTCTCCCCTTCCCCTTCTGCCAGACTGCGGTCACAGGAAGATAATTTCCATCAGAACCCTTAAGTACAGGATGGGTCCCGAGAACAACCGCTCCGGGTTTTGCCTTCATAAAACGGTTAAAACCTTTTAATTCTGGCAGCTGCGCCCAAATCTCTTCGTTCTCACCTTTTACCTCCGAGAGCATATTTATGGGATGTTTTGCCGGTTTTACCCGGAATGGTTCCTTGATGAACTGTTCCTCTCCTGCATCATAGAGCTCCACGGGAAGAATATTTTCCACCGCTGTATTCTTATATCCGCCGCTGCCGAAAGCTTCAGGGCCACCGAGCATTACAAAAGCCCCGCCCGCCTTTTCTACAAAATCGTTTATGCTTTTTAACAGTTCCGGAGGTAAATAACTCCTATAGGAGAAATTCTCCATTATGAGTACATCATAATTAAATATTTCTTTGGTGAATATCTCATAGACCGGGAAAGGTATGAGAGTATATTCCGATTCAGGAAAAGGAAGTACATCACCCAAACCCCGGAGGATTATAAAGGTGACCACCTCGTAGTTCGGATTATTATTAAGCACCTGTCTCAAAAACCTGTATTCGTAATTGGGGCTTCCGGATATATATAGCAGCCGTACCTTCTCTTTCAGCACCCGGACAAAGAATTCCCGCCGGTTATTTTGCTTATTTATTTCGCCGTTTTGCGGCACAATAGAAAGTTCGAATTTTAAAAGTCCGGTTTCTTTGGGCAAGTATTCAAAGGAGACCAGAGTTTCGGTCCCGGCTTTTCCGAGTACCGCTGTTTTTGCCTCTATCTCCGCGCCCTCTTTCTTAAGCACCACCCGGACCAACCGCCCCTGCGCATTAAAACCGTTAATCACCCCTGTAAAAGTGCTTTTAATATTCCTGAAGGCTATCTCCGAGCTCAGTACATTTTTCAGTTCAATATCAAAACCCGTCTTCAGATCTCCGATACCTATAACGGAAACAGGCAAACCTAAAGACTTTGCAAACTCAACGGGTTCAGGTCCCGCATTATGGTTGCCGTCGGTTATAAGTAGTATTGCGCCGCCGTTGGAACTGGCCTTTCCGGCAATTTCTTCTTTGGCCAGGTTTAGAACGCCTCCGATATCCGTAAATTCCCCTTTCGGGTTGTCCAGTTTTAGCAGTTCTTCTTTTGTTACTCTGGAAATCCCCGAAGAAAACGCATAGAAGGAAAGCTCGTGAGAACCGGAAAGTTTATCCAGCGGGCCTTTAAGAAGATTCTTTACCCGGCTATACTTATGAAAGGAAAACTTAAGGTCCATGCTTTTTGAAACATCAACAAGAACGGCCAGTGGCGTCTTCTTTAATTTCTTTTCGATCCGAACCAGCACCGGCTGCAACAAAAGGAATATTAGAACAAGATAAATCATTGCACGCAGCAGAGCTATTGTCCTCTTGCGCCGATCCAAAAACCTCAGTATCAGCCAGACGGAGCCAAAAGCTGCCGGAATAAATACCAGAATCCAATATGTAAATTCAAACTTTATCATTCTTTTCCGTTGAGAAGTGTCTTATACTTAAGCTTATTTATAATATTGTTGCGGTGCATTGCATCAAGTTTATAAGTGCCTGTCAAACCGTACATCAGGATATTTACCGCCAGTTTCTTTGCCTCAAGCCTCTGCAACTCCCCTCCCGGAGTGCATTTCTTAACAGGATTACCGAGTCGGTCAGTGGCCCATACACCTAAAAGATCATTTCGGGAATAAATCACCGTTGTCTGATTGTTATATTCTATGCCTTCCAAATAAGCTGCAGCCTCCTGCGTCCCGGTTACAGCCGGCTTCAAATGAAAAGCGTAAAATATCGCGTGTTCGAACGGTATTTTGTTAAGTTCCTGCGTGGGGAATATCTTTTTGAGTTCGCGCCTTATTGACTTATCAAATCCCGAGTTAAGTATTCCTGTCGCATCGTCAATAAAGCAGATGCCGCCTCCGTCAAAGAACCAGCGGAGTTTCTGCTCTTCACCTTCGGTAAACGGCGGAAAACCGGAATCCCCGCTGATGACAATAAATGAATGTTCAAATATCTCCATATTGGAAAGTTCAAGCACCCGCCTTTCTTTTTCGGGATGAATATTAGTAACCCCCGTTAAGAACGGATATAGTCCTTCCCAGGCAAGTGGATTAGGATCCCAATTGCCGCCCGGATACTTAAGCTGCGCGAAACTAAAATTCTCAAGACGCTTTTCTTTTTGACCTGCGGCCTGGCAAAACAATGGAGCTACAAAAAGTAAAACAATAAGCAGTGAGAGTAAGTATTTTTTCACAAAAACCTCCTTAAAGAAAGAATACCCTCAAAAGTAAAGAGAAGAAGGAGCAGTATAATTAAAGGCCTGGTCAACTCTTTACCTCTTAGGAGGACAAGCACTTCGCTTGCAATATTCTTATAATCCTTGATAAGAAAAAAGGAGGTGCTTTCTGGTAGGGCTCTTTTTATCCCTTCCTGGTCCTGCTTTTTAAAATCAGATTCTCCTGAAAGAACATCCAGATTTACGGCAAAACTCTCGGTTTTTCTCTCTCCTTTCCTGTTGGAGTATTGCAGGGTATAGATACCGGGGGTGACAGTGCCGGCAAATTCAAAAACATTGTTCTTCGGAATATAGACTACGGGCGCGCCGTTTGGAACCGTAAGTTCCAGCTTTACCGGTGTTTCTGCCGGAGAAAAAGTCCTTTTGAATGTCTCTCCTACAAAAATTGAAGCAGTATCTTCCTTGCCGGTATTTTCCGTAAGGTATTTCGCCAATTCCTGAACAAACGGGAGATAGGCGGGTCTCATAGGAAAATCACTCCACTCGCGGTCAGCCGGAAACGGAAAGATAACCACTTTCCCCTGTTTACCCTTTATGCCTTTATTTTCGAGCATAAAGGGAGCCCCGTTTGTAAATGACGAGACGGCAAAACTATTTTTTTTGGGAGCAAGATTATAATGCCTGTAGAAACCTGCTTTTGCAAGTTCAACAGCAAAAGTCTGTCTGAAAACCGGGTGATTGACGCTTGTATTAGCCGGGTCCATACGAAAAAGCCCTTCTTCACTACCACTTATAAAAGCGGGAAAGAGCTCGGGTTCCAGTTTTGAATAGTCTTTTGCATTGATCCGGTCACCCAGAAAGTAGACAAGATTGCCCCCTTCACCCAGGTATTCTTTAAGTTTAGCCGCTATTAACGGCGTAAAGCTTTCAACATTGCAAAGAAATACTGCTTTGAAATCAAAAAGATTTTTTCCGCCTAATTCCCCGGGGACACATACCGTAGCAATTACCTCTCCAAAAAACCGCTCTTCGGGATTTAGCGCCAGTTTCAGGAAAAAAGTCTCGTTTTGAAACTGGGCTATTTTAAGGTCCCCATCCACCAGAAGCACCCTGCTTTTTTCCGGAGCCCGGGCCGTAACATAGGCAATATTATCAGCCGCAAGCGCGTCTCCAGCCTCCAGCCGTACATACCCTGTTTCAGTCTCTTTCTTTTCCGGGCTGAAGTATAAATTCTTAACGCTCTTTTTGCCGGGGTAGGAGTCAATAAACCCGTAGGCGGCTTTTACTTTATTCATAACCAGAGACACCGGAGTCTTCAGGTATTTTGTATCGGAATAATTTTCTACCGTAAAAGAAATTTTAACTGGTTCCTCTGAGGCAGGGGAGGAGGCCGTCAGCCCCGCAAGTGCAAGATTAGAGGCCTTTTCCGAAACATCCACAAAAATTAAATTAACATTCCTGTCATAATCTTTAAACAACTTAAACTCGTTATTAAAACCGTGCAGTGCCAGGTCCGTTACGACAATTATCTGCTTTTTGCTTCCGGGCGATTGCTTAAGCTCACTGTAACCATAATTAAGTCCCGCAGCAACCGAAGTGGTGTTAAAGGAAAGATTAGCGTTTTTTATCTGCTCTGCCGTCGCTGCCAGGTCAGAGGTAAAGCCTTTTGTTAAGGGTTTTACTCTATCTGACATTAAAGCAAAAGAGACCGAGTCAGATTCTTTAAGTGAAGCAAGAAGTTTCAGACAGGCCTCTTTGCCTCTTTCAAAAGAACTGCTGTTTTTGAAGACAGCGCCGAGAGAGTAAGAGTTATCAAGCAGCAGGCAGAGGGTCTGAGGTTTTTCACTACCGCCCGGATTGTTCTTTATTAAATGTATAACCGGTCTGGAAAATACAAGTATAATAATGATTATCATAAGAATGCGGAGCAGCAGCAGTAAAAGCTGCCGGAGCCTGATTTTTATAAGGGTCTGTTTGACTGCCAGTTTGATGAATTTTATTTCCGGGAATTTTTGAACTCTTGATTTCTTAACGGAAAAAAGATGAATAAGCACGGGGATAAAAACAAGCGGCAGGGTGTATAAAAATGCCGGATTGAAAAAGGAGAAATTCATTTGCCCACCCTGGCTCTTCTGGCAAGATAATGCACCAGCGCTTCTTCAAGCGGTGTCTTTGTGGAAAGCAGGACATAATCTATTCCAAAACCGTGAAACGCGTTCTTGTAACCGTCCGTAAACTCTCTGAGAATTTTCTTGTATTCCTCTTGTATCATATCCGGCAGGGCCGGGATTGTTTCAATATCTTCCAGGCCCTCGAAAGTTTGCGGCTCTTTAAAGGAAAAATTTATTTCCTCATGATCCAGAACCTGAAAAATGATGACTTCATTTTTACCGGCTGCCAGTAAACGCGCCTGTTTTATTATTTCTGCCTGCTCCCCGTAGAGGTCAGAAATAAGAATATATATACCTTTTCCCTTCACCCTGCTGATAGTCTCCTTAAGCACACCGGCCACACCCGTAGCCCCCACCGGCTTGAGTTTCTCCAGAGAATCAAGCAAAAGCGTCAGATGCGCTTTACCCGCTTTTGGCGGCAGTGCCTCCATAGTCTTTGTATTAAAAGCCGTAAGACCCGCTTTGTCATGCTGCTTGCTTAAGAGATAGGAAAGCACCGCCGCCAGATAGACGGCATATTTGAATTTTGAAATTTGACCCGAGGCATAATCCATGGAGGCAGAACAATCAAGAAGGATATTACAGTTAAGCGTGCTTTCCTCCCGGTATTCTTTTATATAATATCTGTCGGTCTTCCCGAGAACTTTCCAATCGAGCCGTTTAAGTTCATCCCCGGGGGCATACTCCCGGTGCTCTGCAAAATCTGAACTCGCCCCTTTTTTTGCGCCGGGATGCAGCCCCGCAAAAAAACCATTAACAACAGTTTTGGCAATTACAAAGAGTCCGGAAAATTTTACTAGTTCCGCAGGTTCAAAGTATTTTCCCATTTCACCGCCGCATTAAGCCGGTTTCACAATACTTAAAATATCTTTAATTAGCCGGTCGGGGGAAACCCCTTCAGCCTGGGCTTTAAAAGAGAGAACTATTCTATGCCTCAGGACTGCGTAAGCAACAGCTTTGACATCTTCTATCGAGGCTGCAAGATTACCATTCAATACTGCCCGGGCCTTGGCCCCTATAATAAGGCTTTGAGAAGCCCTCGGCCCGGCCCCCCAGGCGACAAGTTCTTTGACGAACTCCGGGGACTCAGCGTCTTTGGGGCGGGTAGCGGCCGCCAGATCCACGGCAAACCCGACTACATAATCAGAGACCGGAACTTTCCGCACGAGCTCCTGAAGCTCAATTATTTCTTTTGCATCCAATACCGGCTTTAACTTAACACCAAGATTCCCTGTGGTCTGTTTGACAATAAGTGCCTCTTCTTTTCTTGAGGGATAATCCACCAGAATATTAAAGAAAAACCGGTCTAACTGCGCTTCCGGTAAGGGGTAGGTGCCTTCCTGTTCTATGGGATTTTGCGTGGCCAGCACAAAGAACGGCAGAGGTAAAGGATAGGTCTGCCCGCCCGCCGAAACCCGGTATTCCTGCATGGCCTGCAGAAGGGCTGACTGGGTTTTTGGCGGAGTCCTGTTTATCTCATCCGCCAGGACAATGTTTGCAAATACCGGTCCTTTAATAAATCTGAAGGACCTTTGCCCGTTTTTAGTCTGTTCCATAATATCCGTACCGGTTATATCCGAAGGCATCAGGTCCGGGGTAAACTGGATGCGCCGGAACTCCAGGTCCAGTATTTTAGAAACACTTTCGATGAGTAGAGTTTTGGCCAGGCCCGGAACACCTATAAGCAGGCAGTGACCCCGGCCAAAAAGACAGATAAGCACCTCTTCTATCGTTTTTTCCTGTCCTACGATTATTTTCTTCAGCTGGCCGGTAAGCTCTTTTTTAGAATCTTTTAACTTCTCCACCAGCATAAGATCGTTTTTGCCTTTAAGTTCTTCCGCCATTTTTCCCTACTTTTCCCGGTGCGGGAGGATTGCTTTGTATACCTTTAAATAATGTTTCCTGTAATGCCTGTCATAGTAACGGGCAAGTTTTCTGTCATGTTTTATTATATCCTGTTTAAAATTCTTTACAAGGTCATTCGGATGCTTAAGTACACCGGAACCCAGACCACCGAGCAGTGCAGCCCCGAAACAAACCGCTTCAGAAATCCCGGGCAAAAAAATATCCTTTCCCATTATATCTGCTTTTCTTTGCAGCAAGATCCTGTTTTTTGCCCCGCCGCCTATCGCTTTTATGAACTTAAATTTATTTGCTACCGTCTTTTCGAGGGTCTCGAGGGTGAGCCGGTACTCACAAGCCAGGCCTTCATAGACTGCATTCATTATATCCGGCCTATTTATCTCGGGAGTAAATCCCGCCATAACACCCTTTGCGTGACGCAGGCCGTGCGGCGCGCCAATACCCAGCCAATGAGGGTAAATTAGAAGCCCTCCCGATCCGGGTTTTGACTTTTCTGCCTCCTTGCTCATTGCTTTATACAGTTCTTTCTTTTTTAAGTTACCGTAGAACACCCGGCCCAGCCAGTCAATCAGTCCGCCGGAATAATATATACCCGACATGGCATAGTAGAGGTCACCAAAAACATAGCAGCCGAAGGAATAGCCTGATTTGTAGTACTTATTTAAATTTTTAAGGCTCTTTAGGGGAGAAACAACACTCTCCGAGGTGCCCATGGAGTCGCAAACCATCCCTTCTTTGCAGATACCGGCGCCCAAACAACCGCAAAGATGGTCGTGTCCGCCAAGAACAACTCTTGTTTTCACCGAAAGCCCGCATTCCTTTGAAGCCTTCGCCGATATATTTCCGGTAACAGTCCCTGAAGGATAAGATTTTGGAAGAAATTCCTCTTTTATCCCCGCTGCTTTAAGCATGGCCTTAGACCAATTTTTATTTTTAATATCAAACAGCGCGGTCCTCGAGGCAATAGAGAAATCTGTGGCCATTTCACCCGAAAATTTGTAAAGGAGGTAATCCGGAACACAAAGCCATTTTCTTGCCTTTTTGAAAGCCCGCGGTTCGTTTTCCTTCAGCCACATAATTTTGCAGACAGAAAAGATATACTGGAAATTAAGCCCGGTTATCCCGAATATTCTTTTCTTATTTATTTTTTTTTGAATTTTTTCGGCCTGCGGAGTTGTTCTTTTATCAAACCAGGGAATAATATTAGAAAGCGGCCTTCCTTCGGCATCCACTATGAGACCGGCTTCCGCCATAGAAGCAAAAGAAACTGCCGCAATATCTTCCGGAGCTTTGATATTCTTTACGATCTCTTTGGTTAACCCGCAAAATACGCTCCAAAGTTCGATAGGATCATAAAAGCTGTGTCCTTTTTTATCTTTTCGAAGAGGCGCAGGCTCGCTTAGAGATTTAATAAGCCGGCCGGAAAGATCATAGAGATTAGCTTTCCAATTCGTCGTTCCTATGTCAAGCCCGAGAAGATACATATAACTCCTACGACTAAATAACTAATTTACTAATTTCTAATTAATCTAATCCGCAATCAGCAATTAGTAATCAACAATAAGTAATTCGCAACTATCAATTAGCTATTAGCAATCAGTAATTCAAATGACATGCTACTCTATGGCCTTTTCCCCTGTCAACAAGTTCAGGTATTTCCCCGGCACATTTATCCTGCCTATTCGGGCACCTGGTATAAAAAGCGCACCCGCCTGCGTTTGCGGTCTTATTATCAATTGGCCGGTTAAAATATTTTTCTTTTTTCCCGGCACCCATGGAAGGAACGGACGCTATAAGCAGCCTGGTGTACGGATGCAGCGGCATCGCAAAAATCTCCTCAGTTGTCCCTTCTTCAACGATATTGCCGAAATACATTACAGAAATATTGTCACAAATATTTTTAACTACCCGCAGATCATGGGAAATAAAAAGATAGGTAAGATTCAGGGCCTTTTTCAAATCCTTTAATAAGTTTATTATCTGCGATTGAATGGAAACATCCAGAGAAGAAATTGGTTCATCACAGACTACAAACTTTGGCCTTCCGACAAGCGCCCTGGCAATACAAATCCGCTGGCGCTGACCGCCGGAAAACTCATGCGGATACCTGTAATATGTATCTTCCGGCAGTCCCACCTCTTTTATCATGGCTCTTACTTTCTTCTCAATATCAGAAACACCGTAGATCTTAAGCGTTTCTCCTATGGCCTTTCCGATACGGATCCGCGGGTTCAAAGAGGCAAACGGATCCTGGAAGATGATCTGCATATTATTCCTGAGCGGCCGGAGTTCTTTTTCGGCCAGCCCGGATATTTTCTTCCCGTTAAAGACAACCTGCCCGCTGTCGGGCCTTTCCAGATTGACTATTATTTTTCCGACCGTGGTTTTTCCGCAGCCGCTTTCACCGACCAGTCCCAGGGTTTTCCCCTCTTCTATCTCAAAGCTTACTCTGTTCACGGCATAAACACTCTTCGCCTGTCCAAAAAAACCGCCGGCAGTTTTAAAGGTTTTCTTTATGTCCTTAACTACAATAAGTTTATTATTCATATTTAAAACACCTGACAAAATGCTCTGCCGAAACCTTTGTTTCTACCGGCTCCTGCAGCCTGCAAATATCCTTCACATAAGGACAGCGGGGATTAAATCTGCAGCCTTTCGGAACTTTAAACGGTTCAGGAATACTTCCCGGTATCGTGTAAAGACGATCCTTTATGGGACCCAGGTCCGGGACCGACTTGAGTAAACCCTCCGTGTACGGATGTCTGGTCTTTGTGAAAATGTCGTTTTTTGGCCCGCGTTCCATTATCTTTCCGGAATACATGACATATACTCTGTCCCCGATTTCATTTACAATACCCAGATCATGCGTGATAAGGAGAATACTTAACGAAAGTTTTTCTTTTAAAGTACTTAAAAGTTCAAGAATCTGGGCTTGAATTGTGACATCCAGAGCGGTTGTCGGTTCATCAGCTATCAATAATGCTGGATTACTCACAAGTCCCATAGCGATCATTACCCGCTGGCGCATCCCCCCTGAGAGTTCGTGAGGATAGGCATCGTAGACCCGTGCTTCCTCATTAATTCCTACCAGTTTCAATACCTCAAAAACGCGATCCTTTTTCTTCTGCCCTTGCAAACCTATATGCAGCGCCACCGATTCTCCGATTTGGTCGCCGACTGTGAAAACAGGGTTTAAACATGTAAAAGGCTCCTGAAAAACCATAGATATCTCTGCCCCTCTGACCTCTCTGATTTTCTCCTCGGAAAGGCAGAGCAGGTCAGCCTCTTTAAAAATAATTTCACCGCCGGCAATAATTCCCGGCCGGGGAATTAAGCGCATTACGGCCAGAGCCGTCAGGGTTTTACCCGAACCGGACTCACCAACCAGGCAAACCGTTTCTTTTTTCCCGACGGCCAGGCTGATTCCGTCAACGGCTTTTGAAACACCTTCTTCCAGTTTAAAATGGACTGAAAGATCTTTTATATTAAGAAGTCTATCCATTATTCCACCAGCCTGGGATCTACCGCATCCCTGAGACCTTCGCCCAGCAGATTGTAAGACAAGACGGTAATAAAAATAGCCAGGCCCGGGAAAAAAGTAAGCCACCAGGCTTTATCAATATAGTCTTTGCCGGAGGAAAGAATTATCCCCCAGCTCGAGTCGGGAGGCTGCACCCCTAGTCCCAGAAAGCTCAGACCGGATTCGAGAAGTATCGCTCCGCCGACGCCAAAAATCACCGACACAAAGACCGGCGAAAGCGCGTTTCTAAGAATATGATGGAATATTATCCTGCTGTTTGAAGCGCCGGCAACCCGGGCAGAAAGTACATACTCCCGGTGCTTAAGCGAAAGAAACTCCGCTCTGACCATACGCGCCAGGTCCATCCAGCTGGTTAACCCGATAATAAGCATAACATTAAAAATACTCGGGCCAAAGAAAGTAATCATCATTAGAATAAGATATAAATTAGGAATAGAAAGCATGATATCGACAATGCGCATTATTATATTATCAAGAAGCCCGCCGAAATAACCCGCAAGCGCGCCTAACGCAACGCCTATAAAAGTTGAAATAAATACGGCAATAAAACCGACGGAAAGAGAAACCCTCGCGCCGTAGAGCATCCTGGAAAAAATATCCCTGCCGAGTTCGTCCGTTCCGCACAGATGCTGCGCCGAAGGTGCCAGAAGCCGGTTGCCGATATCCTGTTCCCCCGGACTATAGACAGTTAGAAAAGGCGCGGCCAGGGCGAGGATACTCAGCAAAATAACAACACCGGCCCCGATTAGCGCAAGTTTATTTTTTTTGAGTTTTCCCCAAATCACGCCGCCTATGGAAAAATTTTTATTTTGCATATCAGTATTTTATCCTGGGATCAACCAGCGCATAGGTAATATCGGCAATAATGTTACCCATAAGGGTGAGTATCGCGCCTATAGTCACAACCCCCATCACCACCGTATAATCAAAACTCATTGTAGCTTCAAAACCGAGCCGGCCCATTCCCGGCCAGGCAAAAATAGTTTCAAAAATAAAACCGCTGCTTATAAGTCCGGGAAGGGAGAGGCCCAAAATTGTAACAACCGGTAGGAGCGCATTCCTTAAGGCATGTTTATAGATTACCTTGCTTTCCGGCAAACCCTTAGCCCTTGCGGTGCGGATATAGTCCTGTCTGATAACTTCCAGCATACTCGACCTGGCGTAGCGGGAGAGAGAAGCCAGCCCCCCAAACGCGCTTACAAATACTGGCAGAATAAGATGCCAGATACGGTCAAAAATCTTTAAGTAGAAAGGGAATCTCTCGGCATCAGGGGATCGCATACCTGACACCGGTAAGATTTGCAGGTAAACCCCGAAATACATCATAAGCAGTAGCGCCAGCCAAAAAGTAGGCATTGAGTAGCCAACAAGGGTAAAAACCGAAATTACTTTATCGAAAATACTATTTTGCTTTACAGCAGAATACACACCTATCGGAAGGGCTATAATAAGTATCAAAAATAAAGATAAACCCGTGAGGAGCAGCGTGTTCGGGATTTTTTCCATTATTTTATCAAGAACCGGCCGGTTGTCGTTAAAGGACTCTCCAAAATCCAGCCTTGCCATTCTTTTCAACCATTTCAGGTATTGAATATGAAGAGGTTTATCGAGATCATAAAGCGCTCTTAGTTTTGCCACTGAGTCCGCCGAAACTTTCGCATTCATATTGCTCTGAAGAGCCGTGGGCCCGCCCGGGGTTACATGCGCAAGCGCAAAGGTAATAAGAGTAATCCCGAAAAGTACGGGTAAACTCTGCAGCAGTCTTTTAAGGGTGTATTTTATCATAAACTAATACTTAAATACCTCCGGCGCAAGTTTCTTATCCAGAGCCGATTCCTTGAAAGCCCGGAGCTGCAAATTGAAACCGAAAGAAAATATGCCATAGCTTTGAGCGAAGGTAATGTCCCCATACCAGCAGTCCGTCAGGTTGGTAGAAAAAACAAGTCTATGCTCACGAAAATCATTCGCCGTGGTATTATAGCGCGTCCCGTATTCAATCCGCATATCCTCGGAAACATTAAAAGCCACAGAACCGGAAAGGTCCAGTATATCCGCGGGGTAATTTCTAATATAATTTACGCCGAAGGTCACCCGGGTCCCCTGGGGTTTACCGTAATTAGCAAAAACATCAAACGAAGCCAGCATACTTGAAGCCATTGAATATTGAAAGTTGAAAGAAGAGCTAAACTCCTGAGAGATAAAGAGATTTGTAGAGTTGATAAAATTACTGAAATTCTGCAAATAATCCGGATTCACGCTTCGCAAATCATAACCCAGAGTCATGGTGCTGGAAAGGAAGGTACCGAGCCTTATATTAAGCCGGCCGTTCACCTGTTCAAACAGGATCCCTTTATAAAAATCATACTCCGTATGAAAGAGATTTTGAGAATACGAATAGTTAAGGTCAGTATCAAGATTCATATTCCAGGTTGTATGAAGATTCAAGGAAGCTGAATAATTCAGGTTGGAGAGGCTATCGGCTAAACCGGGCATCAGGACCAGTCTGTTTTGGGCATTGGCATTCAGTGAAACCGAGGCGCTCAAAGAATTGATTTGGTCTAATTTCATGGTGTAATACAAATTTGCCTGCGTGTATGCAATAATATTATCCAGCGAGCCGTTTTGAGCCGGATTAGTATAATAATTCAAACTTGATTGTAAGCCCGGCTGAAGATAGTAAAAGTCACCGGTAGAGCTTGAGTAATTAATAAGTTCTGAGGCAATAGACCAGTATGCGTTGGTTTCCCCGATTCTAAGCGAGGTAGTATTAAAACGGATATCAGGCAGGGTCTGAATATTAAGTTTATAAGTTTTTTCAAAAGGAAAATAGTGGTCTCGCCGATCAGCCGCCAGCATAAAAGTAAAAATATTATCATAATAGGTTGCCGCCAGGTAAGAGCGTATATCACGGGATACTACCGGATAATAATAGGAATAGAAATCCCGGGTCAGGGTTTCATCGCTTAAATAATTTAGCCGGGCCACCAGGCTGACATTATTTATCCTGCTGGAGTGGTCAAAATCAAGCCGGTACCTTTCGAGCATAGTATCTTTCTCCAGAATATAATATGCATAAAGATACCCGCCATTTAAACCGTCGGCAAATCTGTAATTCTGCTGCAGACCGTAGCCCGAACCTTTTTTTGTCATAAGATCCAGGATGAGAGCTCCGCTAAAGTACTCGGAAAAGTCGTAATTATAGGCGAGTTTAAGAAAAAGGCCCTCACTGCTTGAATACCCCGGCCGCAGGGTAAGCGGGCTCTTACCGGAAGCCTTAAGTGACCTCCAGATGTACGGGAAATAGAAAACCGGAATATCCCCTATATAAAGTAGAACATCCCAGCTCTCTATAATATTGTCAATTTCGATATGTATCTTATGGGAAACCAGCCGGTAATGAGGGTGACCGGTATCTTTACAGGTTGTAGCATAACCCTCTATTATGGAGGCGTTCTTTTCGTCCGGCTTTTCTATGGCCTTACCTTTAAAAAACCAGGGAACTTTAGAAAGCTCCATTCTCTCAATTCGACCCACTTTTCCTTTCATGTTGAATATAACGGACTCGCCCGTAATTATTGTGTCGCCTTCGGTTACGGTTATATTACCGTTAGCTTCAAGTTCAGAGGATTTCACATTAAATCTTACTTCATCGGCCTTTATCTCCGTACCTTTATAAATTACTTTGACATTGCCCTTGCCATACAAAGCGCCGCTAACTTCATCATATTCAAGGTGGTCGGCAAAACAATCAACGGGCCGGACCTCCCCGGTGATTTCCTCTT
>Ga0114951_10002587_pt1 | contig 20293 bp, 12 predicted proteins | sample AM7aDNAmetaG_FD_88677 | JGI IMG/M metagenome (GOLD analysis project Ga0114951, IMG submission 88677) | Freshwater microbial communities from Finland to study Microbial Dark Matter (Phase II) - AM7a DNA metaG | ecosystem: Environmental > Aquatic > Freshwater > Lake | place: Finland: Lake Alinen... | reverse complement strand
TAAGGGGGGCACCGTGAACATCACGGTATTGGACCTGCGCGTGGAGGGGGGCAGGAACTATATCTTCAGTTTCTGGTCGCGCGCCCAGGGGACGGACACGAACTGCGTCAGCACCAGTTCAATCTATTGGTTCGACCGCAACCGCGAACCGATCAAAGACGAGACCGGCCGCCAGCTCGAATCCAGCGTCATGAATCCCCAGGGGTACATGACCACGGACTATACTTGGCAGTGTTTCGAGAATATCATCGAAGCGCCGAAGAATGCCTGTTTCGCCGCCTACTCCACGCAGACCTATACGCTTGTCGGGCACGTCTGGCTCGACGATATGAGCGCGCGCGTGCAGGTGCTTTCGGACGATCCGATTGAAGCGGAGCGGATGAAGATTGAAACCACCAGCTACCGTGAGCTGGCGCAAATGTTGGACGTCAGCGGCGAGGTTGTCACGCCGCACATGGAGTGGGCTAAACCTTACGCGGCCGGAAAGATCAAGACGCTCTACCTGGCATTCCTCCGCAAGGACACCGATGCCACGGCCCGTTTCGCCCCGGAATTCGCGCAGCGATTGGATATGGACTATACGTTCATGCCAATCCTGAAGCACCGCATTCCCGGTCAGTCCGTCTGGTCCACGGACTTCACGGACGACCTGGAACCCTACACCCTCGCGCTGCTGAAGCAGAAGCTTCAAACGAAATACGACCTGATCGTTGTGGACCGGCTGGACTTCAAAGGGGTGCAGAAGGAGTTCGTCGATCCGTTGCTGGCGGCCGCGGCGAACGGCGCGGGGATACTGTTCCTGGACTGCACCAACCTCCCCCCTGCCGTCCAAGCCGCCATGGCGAAGAAAGTCGACCTCCCCGCCAACTTCTCGGTGATGCCCGAGCTGAACGGGACGGTTGCATCCATGGCGTCGCAGTTCTGCCAGTTGGCCACCTACGAAAAGGGCCGGCTCGCCGTCATGCCGCGCGTGGAAACCTTCTTCCCCTGCGTGCCCGACGGCCAGGTGATCTTCTTCACCGTCGATCTTAACGCGACTCAGTTTCCGGGCTGGGAGTACCAGCACATCCCCTGGATCAAGACGATGCTCTGGCTGACGGGCAAACCAGTCCCCGTCCGCATCGCGGGCGCGGCGGTCGCGAAGGATAAGTTAAATCTCACGCTGGATGCGACGCCCCCCGCCGGCTCGGTTCTGGAACTGGCGCTGCGCGATTCCTTCGGCCGCAGGCAGGACCCCGTGCGAACGAACGTCCCCCCCGACGCGGGCAAGTCGCTCACTGTATCGCTCCCCAAACTGCCGCGGGGTAAACACATCGCCGAATACCGTCTGCTCGACGCGGCAGGAAAGGTGATGGATTTCGGCGCGACGAATTTCTTCTACGCAGGACCGTGCAGTATCGACAAACTCGCCCTGGACAAGCGCACGTACCGCCATGGTGAGCCGATCAAGCTTCAGGCGAGTTTCTCCGAAGTCCCCACCGGGTCGAATTTCGTCCTGGAGGTGTGGGACACCCTCGGCCGCCTAGTTCTGCGCCAGTCCATCCCCCTGACGCCCGCACAGGGCAATGTCAAAATGGAATTCAGCGTGCCGGAACCGTTGACGATCACCCACCGCGCTTTCGTCAAAGTCGTTCAAGACAGCACGCCTGTTGCGGAGGCGATGACCGAATTCTCCACGCCGGACAATTATCCTTCGAATGACGAAATCACCGCCTGCCTTTGGCCGGGCGGAGCGTATTTCGCGCCGGGCGGGTTGATGGCGTTCAGGAACGCCGGGTTTGACGAAGTCATGGTGAGCGCCAGCCGATTGGATGTCGCCACGGACGCGCTCGTCCACGCCAACCTGCGCCCCATCGGCTATGACCTGGATATGGGACCGTTGAATCACAAGGGGGTAGGCCAGTACTCTGGCAACGATACAATCCGCGACCCCTGTTTCTCCAACCCCGCCTTCTGGAAACACGCGGAAGAGAGCGCCCGCACGCTCGCGCCGAAACTCCTCTACTACGGCGCGCGCGACTGCCTCCTGTCGGACGAGCTGGAAATCGGCCCCTGCGTCTGTTTCTGCCCCTACTGCCTCGCGCGTTTCCGCGAGAGCCTCAAGACAATCTACCCCAGCCTTGATGCGCTCAACGCGGAGTGGGGCACGACGTTTAAGAACTGGGAGGAGGTCAAGCCTTACACCCTCAAGGAAACCCAGGAGAAGAAGGCCAAGCTCGCCTCATGGCTCGATCACCGCATGTTCATGACCCAGGTCTTCGCCGAGATGATCGGACACGTCAAGGCGATCTATCGGCCGGTGTTCCCCGAAATTCACGCCGGCCTCTCCGGCACACAGGTGCCGAACTACTCCTACAACTGGACGGAGTTCCTGAAGTACGCGGACTTCAACGGCACGTATGGAGGCATCCAGGATGACCTGATCCGCTCCTTCAAGCAGCCCGGCATGCGCAACGGACAATGGGCAGGCGGATACGCTTATCCCTGGGACCATGCGGAAAAATACGAGCGCGTCGCGCCATGGGACGGCCTCTTCGCGGGCCGCTGCTGCTACGATTTCTTCCACGGCAGTTCCTGCTGGGGATCGCGCGGCGATCTGCGGATGAACTCCAACACGCAGATGGCGCTGGAAGAACTTGCCGTCATACGCGGCGGCATCGACAAGCTGATCCTCTCCACGCCGGCGCACAAGGATGGTGTCGCGATGCACTATTCCCACCCCAGCCTATTCGCCGGCATCGCCACGGACAACGAGCGGGCATGGCGGCTGGGACTGGATTCCTGGAAGTACCTTCTGGATGACCTCGGCTTGGGCTTCACCTTCGTCTCCGCCGGGCAAATCGAGAAGGGGCAGCTTCAGTATCCTGAATACAAGGTCATCATACTGCCCGTCTCCTTCTGCCTCTCGACAAGAGAAGTCGCCGGGTTGACGGAGTTCGCGCGCAGCGGCGGGACGGTCATCGCGGACTACGCCCCCGGTTTCTTCAATGAGCACGGGAACCCGTTCACCGCCCCGGAATTGTCCAAGCTCTTCGGCATTGAACGCACGGGAACGGCCATCCAGAACGCCGCCGGGGAGTTGGCGATATCCGAAACTCCGAGCCTGGGGTTGAAGGCGCGCGCGATCCCGTTGCGTTACGCCGAAGAGGGATTGCGCCTGACGACCGGCAAAGCCTGCGCAACCTTCGGCGGGAAACCGGCCCTCATCCTCAACGAAGTCGGCAAGGGCAAGACGCTGCTTCTGAACTGCGTGATGCATGAGTATGCGAAGACCGAGATGCTCGGTGGCGGCGAAACGCAGTTGGTCGGGCGCGGAGATCCCGCGCTCACCGGCCCGATGCGTGAGATGGTCGCAGGCATCCTGGCCGCCAACGGCATTCGCCCGCCGGTCAAGGTGACGATGAAGAACGGCGCTAATTTTCAGCCGCTGATGAACACTCACATTTATGACGCCGGCGCCTTGCGCTATGTGGGTTTCCTAAAAGTTAATTCCGACTCCAAGCCAATCCTGCCGGAGGAACGCATCCCCGTCGTGGTGGATTTCGGCCAGGTGAGTCACGTCTATGACGTGAAGGCCGGCAAGTACCTTGGGAACGTCCAGAAGATAGACACGGTGATCGCCCCATCCATCGGCCAGCTCTTCGCGCTGCTGCCGTACAAGGTGCAGTCGGTGGCCGTCACTTGTCCGGAAGCCGTTCGCGGCGAGAAGCTGACCGCCTCCATCGCTGTGAACGCGCAGGGAGACGTGGGCAGGCATGTGGCCACCGTCCGCTTCTACGCCCCGGATGGCCACGAGTTGGCCCCCTACCGGACGAAGGTGATTCTGGAGAAGGGCCGGGGAAGCATCGCGATTCGCACGGCTCTCAATGACCCCGCGGGCGCCTGGAAGGTGCAGGCGACGGATATCGCCAGCGGTGTGATTGGGGAAACGGTCGCAACGGTTAAGTAGCCTTCATCCGGCCGGACAAAGGCTGGAAACAGTTCAAGCCTTCACGGTATTCAATGACCGTGAAGGCCTGATTCATTTGCCGGCTTGCGCAAATTGCCCAAAGGCCGTCACGCGCGCGGCACAATCACGCCGCTGGAACTGGCCAGCAGAATTTCATACCCGTAGTGACTTGCCGTCGGGTTCCTTGCGAAGAGGAACTGCCCCTGCCGCCAGTGGCAGCGAGTCGGAAGTCCTTGCGGATCCGTGATCAGGCGCAGATCGAAAACCGTCTGCACGCGCTCCACCTGACCCGCAACGTGGAAGCGCTCCGGCGATTCGCTCAAGTCGCTCCAGCGCAAATCGCTTGAGATGGATTGACCGATGGCATGAATTTCCGTTCCCGAAGCGTAGGCGTTCTTCGAGACGGTTAGAGTGATGGGGAGTGCGCGCCCCGGTCGGTCCGTATCAAGAGAGATACTCGGGAGAGACACGGTAACGTCCGACTGGTTCTTCAACGCCTGCACAGAAACGGGCAATTCATTCCATACTTCCTCCCCTGCGCCTTTGAGCGAGTCTTGATCCCAGGTCATGTGGCGATAGTGGTGGTCCACTTGCCAATTCGCCTTGGGGCGCAGCGCGCGCAACGTCTCCTCGCTGAGCCCGTCCTTGCTGGGCCCGCCGCTCAGGTGGCCGTATCGACGGTAGTCCCACGAAGCAATCCCCGCGTGGCACCAGGCGGGGGTGACCTTGCTGAAGAGGTCGCGCGCAAAGGCGGCATTCTCAAATCCCGGGAAGGTCATCAGCCCGTTGCTCAACATCCCCGTGTCCCCTATTACCGCCAGCGCCCCCTTTCCGATGCCGACGGTGAAACCGTACACCTGCCCTTTGTACGTGATCAGCGGCGTCATTCCCGGCGCGAGCTTTCCATCCGCCACTCGCCCCCCCTGCCCGTAGCCGATCTGGTACCGGCCGGCCTGCGCCTTCTCGATGAACTTGTCATCGGACATGTAGTTGGCATCCCAACGTATACCCAGCCGTTCCATGAGCACGTTGACGCGCTCGATGTCGAAGTTCTCCTCCCAGAAGTCGCTCTTGGAGAGGAATGAATTGATCAGCAGCACCGCGCCGCCGCCGCGTTCGACGTGGGCGAGCAGCGCGTCAACGTCCTCAGGCTCCCACCGCCAGGGGGAGGCCCCCTCGTAGAGCGGATAGTCCGGGTTCGTCACGAGCAGAATATCCGCGTCGTAGAGGGAGGTCATGCTGTACGGCGCGCGCAACAGGCGAATCTCATAGTCCTTCGCAAGCTCGGCTTCAAGAAAGGCCAACCCGTTGGGATGATAGCAATCCCCCGGACTGTACCGGCCGAAATTCATCCGGTACCCCCCTACGGCAATGTCCCGCCCGATCCTGTGCCCGGGCATCATGTGGAAGAACGCGTCGAAGAGAATCCGAGTCATAACGGCTCCTCTGTTGTGGTGAACTTGTCCGCGCAGGGTGCGCCCCTGCTTGACCGCGTTTCGTCGGACGGCGTGGTGTTCTGTTCAGTTGCCTTACGTTGTCTTATGCATTATAATTATGTTGCATACTTAATGCAACGCGTTTCACGTCAGAAGATAGCGCGCTCCAGCACTCGTCAAGACTTCGGCAATGGAGGCAGTGACTCGTGACAGGAAAAGAGAAGTTCAAGGCAGCGTTGAGTCCGGGTGGCAGCGCGGAGTTCCCCGCCGCCATCTGCTACCACGGCATCTTCCTCCGCGACCATTGGGCCGAGGTGACGGGCCAGCCATGGTGGGCGTTCTTCGAGCGCTCCGCGCAACGCGCTACACCACCCTGGGCGGACATGATTCGCCGCACAGGAGAGGATTGGTTCGCCATCCCCGGAGGCTTCAAGCACGAGGATCAGCAGGCGGTCAGCATCGAACGCTCCGGCGACGGAGTGTTCCTTCTCGACAAGCGCACTGGAAAACAGACGCCGCTGGAAAAGCCGCCCGTCGGCGGGGAGCAGAGTTGGGCAGCTCGCGAAGCCAAGCCTCTGGCGCATGGCGTTGGGACCCTTGATAAACTGGACGAACTGATGGACCGCCTCTACGGCCCGCGGCCTGGAAGTGCGGACGCGATTTTTGACAACGGAACGATGGATGCGGCGCGCATTCTCATCAGGGAGTTCGGCCAGGAGAAGCTTCCCCTGGCGCACATAACCTCCCCCTTCTGGTACTGCTACTCGCTCTGGGGATTCGAGGGGATGATGGTCGGCCTTGTGGAAACACCTGAACTGATCATCCACACCTGCCGGCGCTTCCTGGATGCCAATCTTCGCAACATCAAGCGGCTCGCGGCGTCCGGAGTCGAAGCGGTCTGGATCGAGGACTGCATGACCGACATGCTTAGCCCGGAGCAGAGCCGCCGCTTCAGCCTGCCCTGGCTGCGCGCGCTGACGGAGGCCATTCGCGCGACGGGAATGCTCAGCGTCCATTACTACTGCGGCCGCTTCGATGACCGCTGGGACCTTTTGACGGACTCCGGCGCCGATGCCCTGGCGCTGGAGGAGAGCAAGAAAGGCTTCGTCATCGACATCGCCGACGTGGCGCAGCGACTCGACGGCCGGATGGCGCTGCTGGGGAATGTGGATGCGATCGGCGTGCTGGAACGCGGCTCCGAAGAGGACCTGCACCGGGAGATCGCTCGGCAATGCGCCGCGGGAAGAACGAACCGGAACCGCTTCGCCGTCAGTATCGGCAGCCCCGTAACGCCCGGCACGCCCCTCAGCCGAGTTCGGCGGTACTGCGATTTGGTTCATGAACTCGGTCACTCAACCTGAGCACGCATGCAAAAATTCGCGGCGTCACCGGAAGGAGAACGGATGGGCAGGACTTTTGAAGCCAAGATCTTGTCGGAAGATGATGTCACTCGGATTATCGAGGCCGGGCGCAAGGTGATCGGAGAGGTCGGCGTTGTCGTGGAGAACGATGCGCTTCTTGATATTCTGGCGGCGCACGGCGCCGAGGTCAGCCGCGCGGAGATGCGCGCACGGTTCAGCGGCAAGGTGATTGATGCTCTGCTGGAAGGCTCTTCCGACCAGTACGATGCTCTGGACGGCCTGGAGGTCTCCTGCCTGCTGCCCTACGGAGAGCGCGCCAACTACTCGCACGGGGTCGAGTGCACCGCCGGCACTTACCCGACAGCGTATCTCGACGTGGAAGGCGCGGTAAAGACGCACACGGTCGAGTCCGTCGCGGACATGACGCGGCTCGCGGACGCCATGGAGCACATCGACCGCCTGGGCTCCATGGGCGTCCCTTCGGACGTCCCCGCGCAACTGACCCCCCTCTATCAACGGCTGTTGGCATGGAAACACGCCGAGCGCAAGCTCAGCGGCTGCGGCGAGGTGCGCGATGAGGACTTGTTTGACGCGGCGCTGGAGATGGGGCGCATTGCGGCGGCGGACAAGAAGTCTTCGCTTCGGCGGTTCATGTACGGAGAAGTGGAACTGATTTCTCCATTGAAGTTCGCGCGGCATGAAGCCTCCATTTTTGTGAAGTTCTGGAAGCAGGACTTGTACTGCGGCATCGGGTTCATGCATTCGGCCGGCGGGTCCGCTCCGGCGACCCTGGCGGGGCTCATGGCGCTGAACGTGGCCGAGAACCTGTTCATCAATTTCCTCTATCGGCACTGCTACGGCTTCAAGAAGTTGTGGTTCCAGTCGAATTCCAGCGTGTTGGATATGCGGCGCGGCATGTTTCCCTTCGGGCGGCCGGAGCGCGGTCTGCTCACGGTGGCCACCGGGCAGGTGGCGCGCCGCCTGCGGGCCGGCCTGTGGGCCAGCGCCATCTATCCCGACGCGAAAGTGCCGAGTTGCGAGGCCGGCATGCAAGCCGCCTTCAATGTCACCCCGGCGGTGATGGCCGGATCATTGGGGCTGGAGTGCTTCGGACTGCTCTCCGGCGCGGAGATGAACTCGCCGGTTCAACTGGTGATAGACAACGAGTTCGCCGGAGCGGTGAAGCGCTTTGCGCGCGGCTTCCAGGTGGACGACACCCATCTCGCCCTCGACGCCATCCGCGAAGTCGGCCCCGGCGGGAACTTCCTGGAGCATGAGCAGACCCTGGAGTTCTTCCGCTGCGAGCACTGGCAACCCTCCATCTTCAGCCGGGAGGCGCTGGGGAGCTGGTTGGAATCGGGAAAGAAAGTGGATACAATGCTGGCGCGCGAACGATGCGAAACGATCCTGCGCGAGCATCGCCCGCAAGGGATTTCTCGCGCCGCGGAGAAAGAACTCCTCAAGGTAATCCAGACCGCCGGACGACGATATTCCTAACACCCTGAAGCAAGAAGGAGAGTTGCATGTCCGCTGCAAAGTTCTTCCCCGAGTGGGAAAAGATGACCGTCCGCGAAGTGCGGGAGTACCTAGCCAAACGCAAGAGCGCGATCCTCCCTCTCGGTGTCACCGAGCAGCACGGCTACCACCTCCCCACCTGCACTGACGCCCTGCTTGCGCGCGAGGTGTGCAAGCGCGTCGGCGCGCGCGCCGGAATCATTGTGGCTCCCACAATCAACATGAGTTTCTCCGGCGGCCAGCTCCCCGGCACCATCAATATCAACCCCAACGTCATGGGGCTGCTTGTAGGAGAGGTGCTGCGCTCGCTGGCCGTTCAGGGAGTCCGCAACATCTTCGTCGTCCTCGGCCACGGCGGCAGCGAGAACCTGCGCGCGCTCGACAACACCCTGAAACTCCTTCTGCGCGACGACCCGGCCTTCCGCGAAGTCATGATCTGCTTCTGCCCGTACTGGCGCTATTTCAAGGAGTTTCAGGAAGGCTTCAAGAAGAAGGATTGGCACGCGGGGTACGTCGAGACCGGCCTGATGCTGGCCGTCGCGCCGGAGCTGGTGCAGATGGAGAAGCTGGCGCTGGACACCCCCGCGCTGGTGAAGATCATGCGCAACCACCCGGACAATTACCAGTTCGCCATGAAGCCGGTCGACGACGAAGTCGTTGTCCCACGGATGGCGCAGCGTCCGGACATCCGCGTAGGCGTCATGGGCGACCCTCAACTCGCCTCGCGGCAATTCGGCGAGCGCGCCGTCAAGTCAGGGGTTGCGAAAATGGCGAAGCACTTTGCCCAACTCGAGAAGTCGCGCTCCCGCACGTATCGCAAGGTCAAATGGACTCCGGAGCCGATTGTCGTCTGACGGGCATCGCTGTCCTTACACCGATATGGCCCGTATCTCTCGGTTCGTAAGGGTTCCGGTTGGGCTGATGAGATGGCAACGCGTGGACAGCCATTTCCGCGCTGTGTCATTCATGCATGGCGACGTTGTTTCTCGTCGGAATAACGGCAGAGGTGAGCAGCCTCGACCATGGCGCGGACCTTCTCGGGCGAGGTCTCCGTGGGTAACATATCTCCGCAGGCGAGAATGTAGCCTCCGCCCGGAGCGCCTTCAGCGAGACAGCGGGCGCAGTCAGCCTGCACCTCGCGCAGCGAACCACGCGCCAGCAGCACGGTATGCACCCCGCCCATCAGCCCCACTCGCGCGCCAACGCGCCGTTTTGCATCCGCCACGCTCACCCCGCCGAGCGGGTCGAGCGGTTCGATGCAGTCCGCCCCGCTGTCGGCCATCAGCTCAAAAAGGGCCGTCGAGTTTCCGCACGTGTGCTGGTAGGTCAACAACCCATGCGGGCGCACGGCCTCCACGAAGCGCCGCATGTATGGCAGGCAGAACTCAGCGTAGAGCCGCGGTCCGATGACTCCACCGAAGGTCTCGCCGAGCATCACACCGTCAATGCCAACCTTCGCCATGGCAATGGCTGTCTGAATGGCGATGTCGGTGGCCTTGTTCAGGGCATGGTGGCAGAACTCCGGGCGCTCGATGAGGTCCACGAAGGTCTGCGCCTTGCCGCGCACCGTGGTCAGGTATTCCACAGTGAAGGCCGGCGCCCAGGCCGCCATGAACATATCAGGTCCGGCTTCGCAAGCGATTTTGCGAGCACTGTCCAGCTTCCCACTGGCGATGATTTCCGCGCTCGTGGGCAACGGCAGACGGTCAACATCCGCCTCGTCATGGAGCGTCACTTCCTCCTCCAGCGGCACCCACCACCCGCCCCCCTCGACATCCAAACGCGCTGTCTTGCGTCCGGTGCCGGGGTTCATCCGCCAGATGATGCCGTCCTCCTGGAGAATCTCCTTGCGCTCGGTGGGATCGCCAGTCACCGCCAGGCGCATGCCGTCAACGCCGTAGCGTTTGGCACATTCATAGTCAAGACGGTTCATCAATTCCGGTCGCAGCAGCACCTCGATGAGCGTCTCCTCGAAGGGCATGCCCAGCATGCGAATGGCGTGCGGGTGACAGATCTGCGGCATGACTGGAACGCAGTCGGGAACCCCATTGGTCATCGCGCGGCGCATCCGCTCTTTGGGAGTCAGCATGACAAACACCCCTTCACGTATCGGATGCCGCGGCCGTCGGGCTGGATGCACCAGAACGCCACGAGCAGATGCCCATCGGGCAGGAGCGCAACGGAGGGCTCACCGAAGGCGAAGTCGGTCCAGTTGGAGTGGGCCGTATCGCCGCTTCGGACGGTGGGCTTGGCTGCGCGCCAGACGATCTCGTTGAAACGAACGCCAAAGGTCTCAGGCACAGGGTCCACGCCCGCCAGCCACACTCCGACCTCGCCATGTTTGCGCTGGTTATAGGCGAAGAGAGCGCCCCCCTCCGGCAGCGCGGCCAGCGCCGTGGACTGCCCACGGATGCCGGTGGAACGCGTCGGCGTCCAGCTCTTGCCGCCGTCGAGGGAAAGGGCGTAGACATTGGGGAAGTCGCTCCCGTCCTCCTGGTTCAGGTTCCAACAGACCCCTAGCAACCGCCCGTCCGCCAACTCGACCACCCATGCCTCCGCGCCAGTGAAGTGTGGATTCGGGAAACGCAACATGGAGGCATGTCGCCATGTGGCGCCCTGATCGGCGCTGCGCAGATGGACGATCTGGCTACGGTCCACTGCGAGGCCTGAGTCAAACGTGTTGTATGGAGCGTAGCAGGCGTGCCAGGTTCCATCTCGCGCAACGCACAGCGCGCCGGGTGCCTCCGCCGAGCCGGGTATGGGCATGGGGATGGGCGCCGGGTCGCTCCATGTGCGGCCGCCGTCGACGGAGCGGGCCCAGATCAGCTCGTTCTGCTTGAGGCCCTGCGTCGCGTCGCACCAGAACGATTCGCCCGGTGTGCCGATGGGCGTGCGGCTGCCGTAGAAGAAGAGCTCTCCTTTCGGCGCGCGGCTGACCGAGCCGAATATGGAGTACCGGTCCTGGAGATGCGGCCAGAGCAGCCCCTGTTCTTTCCACGTGACGCCCCCGTCGGCGGAACGGGCCAGCATCGGTTTGAAGTCGTTAAGTCCCGAGGCGGCCTGAACAATGAAGGAGCACACTACCTCCCCATCGAGGGTCACCGCGCAGCGCGGCCCCGAGGGCATAGCCGTCGGCGTGCCGCTCTGTCGGATGGAGATGAAACCCTGGGAAATCGGGGTGAATGTCGGCACGGGAACTCTCACTTTCCTGGCGGCATCCAGCAATTCTCTGCCGCACAATAAAGGCCATCAACCACTATCCGCCATCGCCTTACGGTCCGCGGGGCGCAAACCAGTGTAGCGCCGCCGCCCCAGAGTGCGCGGAGTACCGCGCACTGTCCGGCGACGAGCGCGCGCAGGCGCGCCTACCTCCCGAACTCCCGCTGGAACAGATCCCGCAGCGCAGGTTGCTCCATCAGGACCCTGCCGTCGCGGGTTCCTTTGATCACGGCGGCGCATTCGTAGAACTGGTAGCCGTCGCAGCCGCCGTCGCGCGCGAGGCGAATCCAGTCGGCAATGGTCCGTTCGCCGCCGGGCGTGCGGAAGGCGTTATCGGCATACGGGCAGAAGATCACCGGCACGCCGCGCGGGCGCGTGAGCGACAGTATCTCTTCCGCCAGCCGCGTCTTCGGCCAGACTTCCTTGAGCGTCACGCTGTCGGCGAGGCCCTCCTTCAGCCACGTGCGCCAGTCCCAGTGAATCTCCATCGCCGCGCCGATGGCCGGGTCCATCTCGTTCGTCGGACTCACGTGCAGCCCCAGCGGCTTCCCGTAGGAGGCGCAGAGCCGCTTCGCCTGCCGATAGAACTCCGTGTAGCCCTCCCCGCGCAGCCTGCGCCAGGCCGCCTTGTCGAAGTCGTCGGTTTGCCAGATGTCCACGCCGTGGCGCTTGAGGAATTCGTCCCGCACGGGCGGCTCGAAACCGAACTCGGACCATGCCAGGTGGTAGCTGTGGTTGCGCACGCGCAGTTCGATGCCGTCGGCCCCGGCGTCGAGGCAATCTCGGACCCAGGTGAGCCACCATTCGCGTACGGCAGGGAAGGAGGGGGATGGACGGCCGACGGGGCCGCGCTCCTTTCCGCGGGCGAATGCCAGGATGCCGTCATAGGAATCCAGCGCGTGCGCCCGGCTCATGTGGTCGCCGGCGTAACAGGCGGAGCCCATCCCGCCATAGTTCGTGTCGAACTCGATGCCGACCTTGCGGAAGTCCATGACGGGGGCGATCAGGCCGCCGTTAACGTCCGGCTCCAGGTAGGGCGAGCGGCGCATGATGCCATAGGTCAACCGCCGCTCCTCTCCCTTCTCGCCAAAGACATGAATCAGGTTGACCAGGGTGTTGGTGAACGAGCTTCCGCGTCCTTCCACGTAAAGCGCCGCGTACTTGCTGCGAAGATTGAGGTTCTTCAGCCGCAGCACCCGGCTGCGCCGCGTCACCTCGGTCGGCCGGCCGCCGGAGGAAGTGTGCTCCCAAACCGGGTAGTCCTCAACAAGTTCCTCGCGCTCCATGGTCCCTTCGTAGGCGCGATAGGCGACGTTGTCATCGCTGACATAGAGGCGCAGGTCATTCACGCCGAAATCAGCGGGGCCGTCCCCTTCCTTGACCAGGTCAAGCCTGTGAAAGAGCGCATTTTCCGAGTCCGGCCCCCAGACGCCGGGCTTGCGCGCCATCGTCAGTTCCGGGTGTTCAGCGCAGAAGCGCGGAATCATGCTGACACCGCCCCCGATTCGCCGCTCGCGCGACCGGGCACGGAACTCCGGGGTGCCTTCGCCGTCGCTGTAGTACAACCCGGTCTCGAGCGGCCTGAGCATTCCAACGATTTGCACTCCGTGCGCGTGCGCGGCCTGAACGGCGGCCGCGAAAATCTCCCCCACGTTCTCGTACGTCTTGCGGTAGTTGACATCGGAGCCGATTATGTGGTCCCAGAAACCTTCCGCGTGCGTTCCATAGTGAATCCAATGGCAGCGCTGGACCCCCCAACGCGCGAACTCCGCGAAAAGTTGATCGAACATTCCGCGGTCGTAGGGCGCATAGATCAGGTCGTCAAGGAAATCTACGTTGACTTCGAGGAAGAAATCCTTCGCTCGCCGCGGCGGGTAGGAGAACGTCGGCGTCTTGACCTCCCCGTCCCCCAGGATTCGCACGCGGTGGACCAGGCAGTCTTCCCAGAATTGCAGCTTCAGCGTACCCGCCGCCGGGATCGAATGCGGGTCGGCTCCAGCGATGAATTCCTCCCCATCCACGGAGATACTCTGCCGGTTGTCGTGATACTCGAAGGCCACGCGGCGCGGGCCAGACTTTGCGGGGACCGCCCGTTTGCCCTCCGCCAGCGGCAGGCCGCCGTAGAAGTAGATGCCGTGGGTGTGGCGCTTCAGGTCCACGGCCATCGTCAGCTTGTCGTCGCTGCAGGTGAGCGCCGCGCCGCCGGTCGGCTGCAGTTCGACGTCCACCTCCACGCGCAGCCGGCGCCAGCCGCTGCCCGGCAAGGGCACGTTCACATTGGCCACCCGGCCGCTGCGCAGTGCGCCGCGCTCGAAGGTGCACCCGCGCTCCGTCTCAACCCAGTCCGCTGGGAACTTCCCGGACTCGAACGTCACGTTCATCAATTCACGCATGAGTACAACGCTCCTCAGCCGGGATTTCCCGGATAGCCGGCGACCCGCGACCACGGTGGACCTTCTTGCCAATATCTCTACGTTATCCGCCAGCGAACCCGCGTCGCTGGCCATCCTCAACCCATGTCATGCGTTCCAACGATGGCTCATTATACTCGCAATCCATTCGCATCCGGGAAATCCGGGTTTAACTCTCTCCGTCACCCCCTGGGCAACAGGCGCGCCACCTTGGCGATCCCTCGCGCGATGTCCTCGATGTCGGAAAACCCGTATCCCTCGTGGAAGTACAGCCGGGTCATGTGAGACAGAGCGCGGGAGACGTTCGGGCACATGTCCTCGGTGTATTCGACCTTGCGCCCCGCATAGGAGCTGTCAAAGGGGAAATGCGAATCGCCGTAGGTCCTCTTCGCCACGCAGCATTCGGCACACATGAAGATAGGCCGTCCGATGTAGCCGGGACTGGAGGGAATCCCCTCGGCCGAGAGCGCGTCGGAGAAGGTTTCGGCGTTCCAGTCATGAATGCCGAGGGCGTAGCCCCAATAGGAGTGCTCGCTGCCCGGGGTGATCGGCGCGGGCGTGATCCCCGGTATTCCTTTCAGAAGCTCGTCCAGTTTCCGGCCAAGCGCCATCCGCTTTTCAACGAGGGCACGCACCCGTTTCAACTGCGGCAGGCCGATGGCGGCAGTCTCCTCATTCATTCGATAACAGGGGGCGAGGAATTCATAGGCGCGCGGCCCCAGTTTCCCGCGGGCATATCCCTTGTCGCAGAAGAGCCACATGTGCCTGTGAAACGCTTCGTTGTTGGTGAGCGCCATGCCGCCGTCGCCGGTGGTCACGTGCTTGGATCCCTGAAGGCTGAAGCAGGAGATATCTCCCCACGTCCCCAGGTAGCGGCCTTTGTACTTCGTCGCGTGCGCCTGGCTGCAATCCTCAATCAGGATGAGGTTGTGTTTTCGAGCGATCTCCGCCATTTCGTCGATCCGGCAGGCGTTTCCGAAGAGGTGCACGGCGATGATGGCGCGGGTGCGCGGAGTGATTTTCCGTTCCACGTCCTCGGGGTCCATGTTGTACGTCGAGTCCACGTCGGCGAAGATGGGAATGGCGTTCTGGAGCAGGATAGGAACCACGGTGCCAAGGTCGGTGATCGGGGCGGTGATGAATTCATCCCCGGGGTTGGGGTTCACGGCTCCCACCGCCAAGTGGATTGCCGCCGTCCCGGAAGTGCAGGCCGCGCCGTACGCCATCCCGTACAAAGCGGCGAACTCCTTCTCGAAGTCCCGCACGAAATGTCCGCTCAAGGCGAAGAGGTTCTGCGAACGAATGGCCTCGGTGACCAGAGCGATTTCTTCTTCTCCGAACGGTGCGCGGACAGGCCAGGGGTTCGTCCGCACTTTGTCGTCGCCATGGATTGCAAGCTTTTCCATACCCGACACTCCCTCCCGAAATTAACGTTCGATCTCACCTATCAACTGAACCGCCGCGTCGCGCAACGTTTCACCTGCGCCGGGCGCCAGGCGCGACCAGCGCCCCATCCGCACCTCGTAGTTGCCCGCCTCGAACGAAGCGCTGGAGGGGATGTAACCGAGATAGCCGTTGGCATATCCGACCACCCAAGTCCGGTGCTTGCGGGCAACGGCGCGCATTTCTTGTCCGAGGCAGCCCACCAGTTCGCCGGGCACCCCCAGAATCAGCCATTCCCCTATTTCCAGAGCGTGGAGTTCGGCGGTGATCGTGCCAGGCAGCCGCGTCAGGGCCAGTTCCTGCTGGATTTCGTACAGCCTCCGATGCGGCGTGCGCTCCCAATGGTCCGGGTCCACCGGCCCGGCCCCGGCGAGCGCGGCAAGCGTTTCGGCTTCCAGCCGGCGTAACTCCTCCGGGCCGCGCAAAGGGCGACGCTGCAGAGGGACCAGTCTGCGAGCGCCGCGGATTCCCCCTGATATTTCCGCAGGCGGCGCGGTGTCCAGCAACTCGCGCGCCCTGCGGACCATCTCGTCGCCGGTCCATTGCACATCCGCGCTGTTCCTATATCGGACGGGGTCCACGTCGCCGCAGGGGCCGTTGGCAAAGAGGGCAGGCCCTCCGGTTTGTTCAAGCGAATGGACGAGGACACCGGGATAGTCCGCCGAGATGAAGGGCTGCGTCTGAAACCCCACGGGGTGACAGGCGAAGTTCACCGCGAGGCCGGCGGGCGCGCCATCCTTGAACTCCGTCGAGGCCAGACGCAGAGTCTCGTCCAGGAAGGCGTACCTCTTGCGCGCCTCCTCGCCCAACCGAGCCACACAATCTTTGTTGGCCGAACAACGATTGAAGGCGACTCCCGGTAGTGGACCTTCTCGCAGGAACAGCCGCGCCGGGCGAAGGGAGGAGAACGCCTGAGACGCCGCGTCGGCGATCCCATGGACCAACTGCCGCCGCCATCGGGCGTCCACGGGATGGTCGGTCAGGCCGATGGTCTCAGGACTGGTGTGGCAGTGGGTGCAGGCGATCATTACAGCTTCGGCGGTCAATCCTTCCCGTTTTTGAATTTCCGTGCGCGCTTCCTCGCTGAAACCGATGGAGTCGCCGATCATGTCCACCGCGATCAGGCAGGCGCGGCTGCCGGCCGCCTCAACGGCCATAGCCCGAGCGTACAGCGGGTCGCGTATGGGGCCATACCGTTTCTCGCGCTCATACCAGAAGCCGAGAATGCGCAGGTCCATCTCTCCGCCCCCCTCCGGGGGAGGGGATACGTTCACCTTGCCGAAACCGATCTGCATCCGTGCTTCCCTCATCATAGACGGACGAAGCGCTTAAGCGCCTGAGGCTGCTTTGCGACGTCCAGAATACGGCGGATCAGCAAACTCTCTTCGCGCGGAATCGTGGGGCGTTTCTGGTCAAAGAAATCCAGGATGGCCGACGCCGCCTTCACGAAGAGATTCGCTCCGTCAACCGCAATATAGCGCGTCACTTTATCCGTCGTGACGGCGGCGGAATACGGCGTCTCCCCCATGACATGCACGTTGACCACGGCAGTGCGCCGACGCGAGAAGTTGATGAGCAACTGCGAATACTTCTCCGTGCCGCGGCGCATGAGGCTCTCGGCCTCGAACCCCAGACAGCTCACCGCCATCTCCGTCGGGTGGATGGCGTACTCGTCGAACGACCCAGCGCTTCCCCAGGTGACCATGTGCTGGACGGAAGACGCCCCGCCGGCCTGCTGCACGTATTCCTGGACCTCGCTATACCGCAGTGCCGAGGTGGTCTGCACGACCGTGCCATGCTTGTCCGCGAGGGCGAATATCTTACGGGCGGTCTTGGAGTCGGGGGCAAAGGTCTTGTCCACATACGTCGGCTTGCCGAACGGAAAGACGGCCTGACACAATTCAAGATGGGCTTCCGGGTTGGAGGGGGCCATCACCATGAAGCAGTCGGACACCTTGTTGAGAGCGGCGGGGTCGGAGAAATACGGCACGTTGTTCTTGAGCGCCCAAGCCCGGCTCGGTTCGTCCATCAACCCAAAGCACCCTTCGACGGTGTAGCCGCGCTTTACCAAAGCGCCGCGAATGTGCTTCAGATACGTATTGGCATGAAAGTTATCAACGTTCAAGTCAACGAAGCCGACGCGCTTTCCCTGTGCCACGATAGTCGCCTTTCATCAAGTCTGGAGTTAACGGACTTTCAAAGAGATGAGCGATTGCCTCTCCACCCAGACGCCCGGGATGGCGATAGCCTGGGCGGGGCGGTCCGTGTCGCGGCAGCGCGCGACGAGTTCCTCCACCGCCGCGCGGCCGATGCGCTCCGGATCGAACCGGAAGGTCGTCAAGGGAGGGTCCTGAAGCGCGGCCATCCCCAGGTCCAGCGTGCCCACCAGAGAGAGCGCCTCGCCGATTCGCAAGCCGCTGTCCTTCACAGCCCAGTACACCATGCCCGCGAGGCGGTCATCGGTGCAGTAGATGGCTGTGGGCATCGGGGCGGTGCAGAGCAGCCGCGTCACAAAGCCGCCAATGGAGTTCTCGCCCGTGCTTCCGCCATAGGTCACCACGCGGTTCGGCTGCAGAGCGAACCCCGCGTCAAACATCTCCTGAAGAAACGCCTCGGCCGTCTGCCGGCCGTTCCAGTCCGCGCGGGAGATGCACCCCGTCACGCGATGTCCGCGCCGCAGAAGTTGCCGCGCCGCCTCCGCGCCCGCCTGAGCGTTGTCGCGGAAGACCGCACTCACCCCCGGCACGCTGCAGCCACGGTTGATCACCACCACGGGACGGCCCGTCGTGGTCAGCCGCTCGATCAGCGCGTCCGATACGCGGTCATCGACAATATATCCGTGCGAAGCGTGTTCCATCGCGAGGTCAACGCAATCTTCCATGCGGCCCGTCTCGGACCGCGTGTGCAGAACGGTGCGGTGCTTGCCATCGGTCAGGCCATGCTGGATGCCGTCGAACATACCCAGGCCGTAACGGTCTTCCTGCGTCCACGATGAGACGGGACGGAAGACTACGCTGATCTCAAGGGATGCAGGAAGGGGATGCGTGAAGTGGCCCACAAATGTGCCCAGACGGGTGCGCCGACGGACTAACCCCTCGGCCTCCAGAGTGCGGAAGGCGGAGTTGATGGGCCCGGGGCTGACGGATAGTTCGCGCGCAAGACAGCGGATGGTCGGCAGCCGGTCGCCCGACTTGAGACGTCCGGACAGGATCATCTGGCGATACTGCCCCGCCACCTGCGTCGCCAAACTGGCTGTCGTGCTGCGTTTGATAGTCATGGGAGTCCGATTACGATGTCCCGTGCCAGTAATGTTTAGCTGTGCCTAATATATTGCTTCGTTTGTTATATTGTTATCATATTCGCTGCTCGGAGTCAAGCCAGCGTTGTGTCAGGCTGTTGCGGCCCGTCCCGAGACTCGACCTGGCATCAGAAGCGGCCTGAAAAGGAACCGCAAAATGCTCGCACCGAGATACGGCCATGTTCATCGGTGCGATCACCATCAGGGATTGTCGCTGCAACCCCGGTTGGGGTCTAGCTTGGGCCTGCGCAGAGCCATTGGCGACAGACAGAGGGTGGTGGCGATCTGGGCGAACTACTGCGGGTGACTGCTCCGGGGGGCTATAACTTCGTCAATCAGAACGTCTTTCGCGCGTTGTGGGGCAACGCCATGACACGCCCCGTGTCAGCGTTCAGCGCCTTCGTCAAGGGGTAATGGTGATTCCGAGGGTGCCCGGTGCGGGCGGCGCACTCTTTCCATAGGTTGCCGTAATCGTGCAGGGTTGGGACCCAGTAACCGGCACGGTTGTCAGCAGCCCCCCCTTGCCTATCTTCACCCCCTTGATTTTTGAGCAACTCCACTTGACCGCGTTGGTGGCGTCACGGTCCGCGCCGAAGTTGTACTGAGCCGTGCAGGTGAACTGCGCCGGCGCTCCTCCGCCTGTAACGGTTGTCGGGCCGGCGACTGTGAGCGATTCCAGAACGCCGATGGCGAAGACGTTGTCGCTCTGATCCGAGTCGCTGTCGTTGAGCGTGCTGACCCGAATCCTGTAATCGTCCCCGTCGACGTACATCGCCACCCCCTTGATCGCCTTGCCAACCGTCCACTTGAACGGGCTTTTCGATGCGCCGGTGGAAAGCGTCCACGTCCCGCCGCTTCCCTTCACAAGCGCAATTTTCATCTTCGTGCCCATCGGCAGGGTGGAAGTCCACTCGATGTTGTACGTCTGCCCGCGCTCAAAGCTGATCCCCGAGTCCGAGGGATTGAGCACTGTGATGGACTTGGACATTGTCGTAGTGGTGGTTGTCGTGCTGGTCGTCGTTGACGTAGTACTGGTTGTAGTTGTGCTGGTGGTCGTGGGGGGCGGCAACGTCGTAGTCGTGGTGGTAGATGTCGTGGTCGTAGTCGTGGACGTGGTTGTGCTGGTCGTGGTGGTTGTCGTACTCGTGGTCGGAGGCGGCAAAGTCGTCGTTGTCGACGTGGTCGTGGTCGGAGGCAGCATTGTCGTTGTGGTCGTCGTACTCGTTGAAGTGGTCGTTGACGTGGAGGTCGTAGTGGTAGTCGTACTCGTGGTCGGAGGCAGCGTCGTGGTCGTGGTGGTAGATGTCGTGGTCGTGGTCGTGCTGGTTGTGGTCGTCGTTGTCGACGTGGTCGACGTGGTCGTAGTCGGAGGCAGGGTCGTGGTCGTCGTCGTGCTGGTTGTGGTGGTAGTCGTGCTCGTGGTCGGCGGCGGCAAAGTCGTCGTCGTTGTCGACGTGGTTGTGGTCGGAGGCAGCGTTGTGGTTGTTGTGGTTGTTGTAGTTGTTGTAGTCGTCGTACTCGTTGAAGTGGTTGTTGACGTAGTGGTCGTGGTGGAATCGGTCGCATATTGGGCCGTGACAGCGGCGTCCGCCTGGATCGTGAAGCTGATTGTCCGATTGCCGTCGGATAAGACCGTTCCCCCTGGTGTGCCCGTCCACTGC
>Ga0114951_10002584_pt1 | contig 20297 bp, 13 predicted proteins | sample AM7aDNAmetaG_FD_88677 | JGI IMG/M metagenome (GOLD analysis project Ga0114951, IMG submission 88677) | Freshwater microbial communities from Finland to study Microbial Dark Matter (Phase II) - AM7a DNA metaG | ecosystem: Environmental > Aquatic > Freshwater > Lake | place: Finland: Lake Alinen... | reverse complement strand
TAGTGCTGAGGGGGAAGACAAGGATTCCTTGTCTTCCCCCTCAGTAAGCGAGCCTGCGGACGGCCGCGTGCGACGCGAAAGTCAGGGAATCCTTGTCTTCCCTTTTCGCACTACCCGGCGCCGTAGCCGCCGCGGTCGGCGCGGCCGCCCGCGCTGTCGGCTGCGCAGTCGCCGGGCGCCCCATTCTTGGCTCACCGGCGCCTGAGCACCGGCGCGCTACTCCTCCACGAGCTGCGCGAGCTGCGGCGGCGTGACGCCGCGCTTGGCGAGGCGCCGCGACACCTTCTGCGGCACGAGCTGGATGAAGCACTCGTCGTAGCGCCAGCGCTTCCACGCCCCGGCGAGGCGCACGACAACGTCGTCGCCCTCGACGCGCAGGGGAGCGCCGCGCCGCGCCGCCTCGGCGGCGAGGTACGGCGCCAGCTCGTCGCGCCACTCGTGCGCGCTGATCTCCTCGAGCACGTTGCCGCGGTACTGGGCCGGGTCGAGGCGATCCTCGGGGTCAAACACGAACACGCGCCCGGCCGCCGCGCCGCTCATGAAGAACTTGCCGAAGTAGGGCTTGGCCTTGAGGCTGAGCTCGCCGCGCGCGTCGGGCTTGGCCAGCCCCAGCACCACGTGCAGGGAGTTGTCGCCGCCGCTCATCAGGTACTCGAAGGCGTATTCGTTGGGCGTGCCGAAGTGGATCGAGCGAAAGCCCTGGGCCGGCGTCTCGCCGTCCTCCAGCAGGACCTTGTTCTGGCCGGCCACAGCGAAGCGCGAGCCGGAGTCCCAGACGTTGAAGGAGCCGCCGTGGGCGGCGTAGCAGCACGTGTTGAGCGCGTCCTGCAGCACGAAAATGGCGCCTGAGCCGGCCTTCATGCCGACGTGGCACTGGCCCTGGCCGTACAGGCGGATGTCGGCGCCCTCGAGGAGAGCGCCGAGGAAATCGCCGATCTCGCGGCCGTAGAGCTCGAAGACGACGCCGCGCGCGGGAGCGCCCTCGGCGCCGGGCAGGTTGCAGCCGATGTAGCGCGGCCCGCCGAGGCAGCCGTAGCCGACGAGATTGCGCCAGCCGAGGCGCACGGCCTCACTGACGATGCGTGAGGCGCAATCGCGGCCGAAGGTCTCGCTCTTGAACCCGGCGAAGTCGATGACGAGCACGTCTCGGGCCGCGTCGCTGGGCGGCAGCAGATCGTCGCGCGTGCCCAGCGTGAGACGGGCGTAGCGGCCGCGGCCGGCGGGCGCCGCGGAGCCGGCCTGTGCAGCGAACACCGCAGCCAGCGGCGGCACGGCGTCCAGCACGCGGTAGATGCCGCCCTCGGGCGTGCCGTCCGCGGCGCGCCCGCCGTCGCTGAGATACTCGATGCTCGAGAGCGCTTTGCCGCCGAGGTCGGCGAACACTACGCGCTTGCGCAGCTCCGTGAGCACGCGCAGGGCGACGGCGCGAGCCTCATCGCCTCGCTCCGCGAACCCCGGCAGCGCCACCTCGGCGAGATGGCGGTAGTCGTCGCCGGAGATGCCGGCGAGGCGCTCCAGCGTGGTCTCCACGAGGCGCCCGGCGGCCGGCGGCAGGGGATCGTCGGGGCCGAGGAAACGGCCGCCGGCGACGCCGGCGCCGGCCGGCAGCTCGGCCGCGATCTCATCGAGCGCCGCCGCGACCGCGTCGCGCCAGGCCGCGGCCACGGCGATCCCCGCGGCCGGTGCGCCCACGTCGGTCTTCGTGCCGGCTCTCGTCACCGCGAGCGCCTCGCCGAAGCGGTTGCGCAGATCGATAGCGCCGGCGCCGGCGCCGGGCGTGAGGAACGCCTCCACGACGCCGCCGAGCTCGCCGCGGCCCGGGTTGCCGCCGGGACGCATATTGAAGCGCAGGTCGTGGCCGGCGTCCTTGAGCACGCCCTGATCGTGCAGCACGCGCAGCATGCTGTCGGCGATCTTGGCCTCGGAGCCGTTGGCCAGCACCTGCACCCCGCCGGGGGCGGTGTCGATGCTGACCACGAGCTCGTGGGGACGGAGGAACTTGATGTCCATGTTCTCGCGGAAGCCGACGCGGCGAGCGGCGCCACCGTCCGCGCTCGGCGGCCGCGACTCGACGATCGTGAACTTGTACGGACCGGTGGGCGTGAGCTGGATGTAGTTCAGGGACAGCAGCTCGAAGAGGCGCCGCCGCTCGGCGTCCATGGCCGCCAGGTCGAGGCCTGTGATCGGCGAGATCACCTGCGAGGCCTCCTCGGTGGTCAGACCGAGGACGCGGCGCGTGAAGTCCACCAGATAGGCCGCGTATTCCGTGTCGGTGAGCGCCTTGCGGTCGTAGGCGGAGTCGCCCTCGTAGTCGGCGTGGCCGGGACCCATCGACGGGTCGCTGTGCACGTACCCGTACTCGGCGAGGAACGGCGCCGTGGAGTCGACCCCGACCTGCTCGCCGTTGTGCATGAGCAGCACGTTGAAGGCCTTGAACGGGTGCGCGCCGGCGGGGTTGCCGCGGCCCTCGGCGTCGATCGCCGGCGAGTTCGTGGGGTAGCGATGGTGCATGCCCCAGACGTGCGCCGTGAGGGCCGGGTCGCCGCCGGCAAAGCCGGGGTACCCGGCCCAGAAGCGCGCGAAGTCGAAGTACTCGGGGATCGTGTGCGTCCAGCCGCTGATCTTGACGGCCGCGAGGTCCTGGCCCATCGAGACGACGTAGCCGCGGCGCTTGGCCGAGAACTTGCCGGCGGGGGCGCCGGGGGCGCCGTGCGTGCGGTAGTAGCGCGAGTCGATGAGGTGCGCGAGCACCGTGAAGTACTCCTCGCGCACGTCGCCCACGAAGGCGGCGAGGGCGGGCGCGGCCGGGCCGGCGGGCGCAGCCTGCCCGGCCTCCACGGCGTCGAGCGCCGCGGCGAGCTGCGCGTCGCTGAGGTCGCCGTACTTCGTGCGCCGCTGGAGCCAGCGCTCGCCGGCCAGGAGGCGGCGCCCGTACCGTGCCAGCACCGCCGGCTCGATCTCGACGAACAGCATCGTGAAGTCGCCGGGGTCCTCGCGCAGGTCGGCGAGCCGCCAGCCGTCCTCCCCGGCGTACTTCTCGCGCACCGGCAGGCGCAGCTCGGCGAGGCGCGCGCGGACGTCGGCGAGCGGCAGCGCGGCGCCGCCGGCGCCGAAGAACCGGCAGCCGCCCAGATGCCCGAGGATCTCCTCCATCGTCTGCGCCCGGTCGGGCCCGATGGTGTTGAACACGAGGCAGGTGCGGCCGCGCACGGCCGCCGGCGCAAACCCGGCGAAGTCGATGCCGCCGCCGCGGTTGTTGCCGCCGTTGTAGCTCAGCCGCGCCGACTCCCAGATGGCGTCCACGGTCACCGGCACGTTCACCGCCAGCGAGCCGACCCGGCAGGAGTCGTGCTCGGCCTGCGGCGGCTCGGGCGCCAGCTCGACGGCCGCCGCCTGCAGCGAAGTCTCCACCTCGACTTCAGCCTGAGACTTCTCCCAGACGGGCATCTCGAGGAGGTCGGTGCGGCCGCGCAGCTTGCGGATGTCGTCGAGCAGGTCGTCCGGCCGCGCCACCGTCCCGTCCGCGGCCAGTGCCCCGCTCTCGCGGTTGAGCGCGTCCACGAGAACCGCGAGCTTGACCAGGTTGAGCGTCGTCCAGTTGCGAAAGCGCTTCGCCATGAGCCGGCGGTCGTTCTGTACCATCAGCTCCGGCTTCGTCGTGATGCCTCCGCGCGGGCAGTCCAGATGGCAGTTGCCGCACTGCGTGCAGCCGAAGGCCGCGGCCTTGCCGATGCTGCTCTCGTGCAGGCCGTCGGCGCCGGCGATGAGCACCTTCACCATGTCGAGCTCGCCGCGCAGGCCGCCGGAGGCGAAGAGGCGGGTACCGCCCGCAGCCCCGTACGGCGCGCCGTTGGCGTCGCGGATCGGCTTCATCTGGCCGCTGCCGTCGAGATCGACCTTCTCGCCCATCAGGGCGTGATGCGTGTGCAGAATGGTGCGAAACATGTCGGGCCAGCCCACGTGGCTGGAGTCGGCGTGGTAGTTGCCGCTGCCGCCCATGCCGGCGTCCACGAGCAGGTAGTCGACGACGAAGTTGCTCCACATGCCGGCGGCCACGAACCTCGTGTAGGTGGAGCCCGTGATCTTGATGCCGCAGTGGTTGTGGTAGAGCAGCCACAGCCACACCTCGGCGGGCATGTCCTCGATGGAGTAGATGTCGTGCTTGGGGTCGGGGCTCAGGGCGTCGGTGCCCACAGGGATGTTGCGCGCCTTGGCGACCGTCGGCGTGACCTTGGCGCCAGAGAGACGGCCGCCCTTGCCGGGCTTGGCGCCCTGGTTGATCTTGATCTCGACGTCGCGCACCCGGCGCAGGTCCGCCCCGCTCAGCCCGAAGTGGCCGCTGGCGGCCTGGAGGCTCTCCCACTTCATGTCGTCGGCCGAGGAGAGCCTGATCGGGCCGCCCTCGCCCGACGAGGTCATGGCGAGGCCCGCGTTGCCCTCGATGCGCGCCCGCAAGAAGTCTTCGCTGGCGGCGCCCAGCGACATGGATGCGTGGGAGACCGGGGCGTGCCAGATGGGCTCGCGCACGGCGAAGCCGCTCAGCGCGAGCCCGCCACGCGGGTCACGTTTCAGCACGACCGTGCCGTCCGCGGAAGCGCGCAGCACGCCGACGCCGTGCGCGCCGTGACCAACCGCCGTGAGCTCGGTCGCCGTGACGGCGCCGTCCGCGGCGACGGCCCGCAGCCAGAGGCTGCCGTCGCCGTCCGCGGCGCCGCCCCGCCCCAGCGCGCCCTCCAGCGGGTGCCCGGCGTCGAGAGCCAGCTCGAAGCCGCCGCCGGCGTCCGCGTCGACGCGCGCCAGCGCCGGCGCGTCGGCGCCGGCGTGCACGCTCACGCTGGCGCCCGGCGGCGCGGCGCCCGGGCGCGTGAAGCCGCGCGGCACTGCAAGCTGGACGTAGTCGAGCAGCGCCGGGTCCTTCTCGAGCCGCGCGAGCGCCCAGGCGACCGCTTCACGCGAGAGCTTGAGCCCTACACGGTCGAGCGAGTACGGCCCCTGGTCGCCGGCCACGAAGAAGTCGTCCACGGCCGGCATCTCGCCGGCCGCCATGCGGTAGATCACCTCGAGGAAGTCGGCGTTGAGGGAGCGGTTGGAGTTCTCGAGGTGGTAGTTGGCGTCGCGCTGGGCCAGCACGCGGGCGGCGTTGACCAGGGGCAGGTTCGGGCGCCGCTCGCGCAGCAGGTTCGAGACGCGATACCGCTCGCGCACGGCCTCGGGGACGGGTTCGGCCGCCACGCGCGCCGCGTTTTGCACGGCGTTCACGCGGCCGAAGTCCGCGCCGGCGAGCGCGTCGACCTCGCGCACCCAGTCCTCGGTCATGGTGATCGCCATGGTGTTGCCCGAGGTCTTCTGCACGTCGTCGATGCCCATGCAGCTCAGGAGCTCGAGGATGCTGTGCTGCCAGCAGGTCAGCGTGCACACGGCCATCTCGCGGAGCCGCGACGGCGCGGCCGCGGCCAGAGCCTGCGTCACCAGTGACGGATCGCCGCCGGCCAGCACGTCGACGACCTCGGGGACCAGGGCGATGGCGGCGGCGTGAGTCATGGCGCCGCCGTTGGCACCCAGCAGCACCGCCTCGTAGACGCTCGCCGCGGAGGCCTGCGTGTCGCTGTCGCCGCCGGCGCAGACGAGCTGCACGCGGGCGCGCAGGAGCTTCTGCTTGAGGAAGGCGTCGACCTTGGGCGTGAGCCGGTACGACTTGCGCGCCCCGGCATGGTAGTGGATGAGGGCGACGCCGTCGCGGCGCGCCGCCTCTTCGAGGCGCGCCCAGAAGGCGGCGCCGTCGCAGCGCAGATACACGCTCAGAAGCAGGTCCGGGTTCACCGCGAGCACGGCTTCGGCGAGCTCGTCGAGGGCGCTGCCCGCGCCGCCTTCCGCGCCGGCCTCGCCCTCGCGCCCGTCGCCCCACGGATCGAGCTCGACCAGGCGCGCGGCGCGCAGCAGCTTGGCCGGCGCGCCGGCGGCCAGCTCCGCGGCGTGCCGCGGCGCGAGGCGCACCACGAGGTCGGCGGCGTACGGCAGCAGCACGTCCGCGTGCGCCACGGCCTTGCCGGCCTCAACGACGACCAGCGTGCGCGTGCGGATGTCGTGGGCCGGGTCCGCCTGGGCGCTGGCGCCAAGGTAGGCGAGCTCCATCTCGGGGCCGGCGCCGAAGGGCACCGGCCCGACGACCACCGGCAGGTCGAGGCGCAGCGCGCGCAGCGTCTCGAGCCTCTGCGCGCCGCCCTCGTGGAACACGACGGCGGGCTTCTTGCGCACGATGTCCCAGGCGGTGCTGAACTCCTCGCGCAGGCCGTCGTTGGCGGGGTGCGTGATGGCGGCGTGGCTGAAGTAGCTGCGCCAGTAGCCGTGGTGCCAGGCCGCGCCGACGGTGAGCGGTTCGCGGCGAAAGCGCTCCTTGAGCAGCTTGTCGATGTCGAAGGCCGTGAGCTCGAGCTCGGGGACGGCGCGCGACTGACCGGCGAAGACGCTCAGAAAGAGCTGGCCGCGGCGAGCGCGCTCAAGGCCCCAGAAATCCGCCTCGTCGAGGCCCGCGCGGCCCAGGAGGTGCGTGAGCAGCGCGGCGGTGCGGGCGGGCTCGCGGACCAGCGGCGAGGCCGGGTCGACCATGTAGGCGAGCAGGTCCTCCCACTGGGCGAGGCGACCGTTGCCGGGAGGGTCGGCCGGCGCTCCGCGCCGGCCGCCGCCGCCGGCCACCGCCGCGAGCTCGTTGCTGAGGCGCGTCACGGAGCCGTCACCCTCTCGAGCTCGGCGATCGCCGCCGCCGCGTCAAAGTCGGCGATGGCCGCCAGCGCCGCCGCCGTGGGCGCTTCAACCACGCGCAGCGTCTGCCCGCCGTTCTTCTTGTTGGCCGGGCAGACCTCCACGCAGGCGCCGCACCCGATGCAGGCGTACTCGTCGGTGGTCACGAGGCGCGCGTCCTCGCCGTCGAACTCCCGGTTGGCGCCCGTGGGGCACGTGGGCACGCAGGCCGCGCAGTGCAGGCACGTGGCCGCCGGCCCGGCATCGTTCTCGGCGCGCAGCACGCGAAAGCGGAGCGCGCCGGGCAGCGCCGCCGGAGCGCGGCGCAGGTACATGCCCGGGCGCACGCCGAGGAAGTCGTCGCGGTACTCTGCCGAACCGCGCACAGAGGCCAGCGCCAGGGCGTGCCGTGCGAAATCGTAGGGCGCGGCCTCGTCGGCGGCGCGCGCCATCTCGGCGTAGAGGGCCAGGTGCGCGATGCCCGCCTGGCAGACCTCCTCGCAGTTGCCGCAGCGCATGCACAGGTCGAGCAGCGCTACGACGCTGTCGCGCGGCGCGCGGCCGGCGTAGAGGAGCTCGCCGTGGTGGGTGAGCGTCTGCGGCAGGCCGATGGCCGAGGAGTCGTACACCGGGCAGACGCTGTTGCACTCGCCGCAGTTGACGCAATGGATGGCGCGCGCCGCCGGCGCGGTGGCCGCGGCCGTGCCGGCCGCCTCGCCGCGCCCCCAACCGGGCCCGGGGACCTTGGCCAGGACGCCCCGCGCGAGTCGTCCCAGACGGGCAGCTCCCGGCGTGCTCCACAGAGTACGCGCGAACGCCACGCCCGGGCGGTACACGCGCTCGGTGAAGGCGCCCAGCGGCCCGCGCAGGCCCATGCCGAGCACGACGCCGCGGTTGACGAGGTCCTGCGGGTCGAGGCCGGCCTTCAGCGCCCTGAGGCGCTCGAGGCCGGCCGGGCCGAAGCGATCGACGGCGAACGCGGCCTGCCAGCGGCCGAGCACATAGGGCCTGCCGCCGAAGCGCTGCACCGCCAGATCGAGCAGCACCGGCGCGAGGACGAGATCGAGATAGAAGCCGGCGGCGCGGTGGTCGGTGAGGTAGCCGGCGATGACCAGCGCCTCGCCGTCGGCCACATAGTAGACCTCGGGGTCGAGCTCGACGCCGGCGCGGCGCGCCAGATGATAGGCGCTGCGCAGATACTGCGACACGACGCCGGCCGGAAGCGTGATCTCGGCGGCCAGCATGCCCGGCCCCGAGCGCTTGTTCTGCTGCGGCCGAAAACGCTCGGCGGCGAAGCGCACGCTCTCGGCGCCGAGCGCCAGCGGCCGCCCCGGCAGGTCGCGCAGCGTGGCGGCAAACGCGCGCGCGGCGCGGATGCCGAGGAAGTCCACGTACAGGTACGCCCCGCCGACCGGCCGGCCCCCGGCCGCTGCGGGCGGTGAGGGGGCCTCAAGAAGGCGCTGCGCTCCGCGCGGCGCAGAAGCGGCGCCTCGCGAGCCTCTTTCGACCCCCTCACCGCCCTCCGCGGCAGCGCCATATGCCGGCGGCGGCGACGCGGCCGGCGTGCGCAGCTCTACCGGCCCGTCGATGCGCGCCCACGGCATGCCGTCGCCGGACGACAGGCTCGAGGGCATGCGCCTCCAGGGGCGCGCGTCTTCTTCGGCCCAGATCGCGCGCAGGTGCCCGACGTGCGCGCCCAGCACGAGCTTGAGGTTGGCCGGGCGCGGCGACGTGCGCCCGGCCCCGGCCATGATGCGCTCGGCGGCAGCAAAGGCGTCGGGCGCGTGGCGGAACTCCAGCAGGAAAGCGCCGATGTTGGGCCGCCGGCCGACGTTGAGGACGAGCTGGACGACGACGCCGAGGAGGCCCTCGCTGCCGGCCAGCTCGGCCAGGCCGAAAGGCTCGAGGCCGCGGCCGCGAAACCAGGCCTCGGCCTCGTCGGCGGCCACCTCCCGGTGCCCGGCGCGCGCGCCCCCGCCGGGCACGTCGAGGCGGCCGTCGGCGTGCAGGCGCACGAGCTCCCCGGAGGGCAGCACGACGTCGGCGGCGCGCACGATGTCGCCGGCGCGGCGGCGCCCGAAGGCGTTGAGCCCCAGGCCGCCGGTGACGAACCAGCCGGCGTAGGTGCCGCCCAGGTTCGACGAGTACACGGGGAGCGCCAGATCGTGCTCGGCGAGGCGCCGGTGGATCGTGCGCAGGCGCGCCCCGGCGCCGACGACGCAGACGTTGGCGGCGACGTCCACGTCGACGTGGTCGAGACGCGAGAGATCGAGCGTCAGGCCGCCGTCACAGGGCACCGAACCACCGAGCGCCGTGGATGCGGCGCCGCGCACGGCGACGGGCGTGGCCGTTTCGCGCGCCCAGGCGAGCGCCGCCTGCACTTCGGCGACCGTGGCGGCAAGGAAGACGACGTCGGGGAGCGCGTTGCTGAGCAAGCGCGTGAAGGCGGCGCCGAGGTAGACGTTCTGATCCTTGTCGGCCTCGCGGCGCAGCACGTCGTCGGTGACGAGGCGCTGCGGCAAGGTGGCCGTGAGCTGGGGAGGACGGCCGGGCAGGGCGGCGAGCCGCGCCAGCAGATGCGCGGCAAGCTCGCGACTACGCCGCGGCGCCCGGCGCGCGCCCGGCGGCAACCCGTCGTCAAGGAAGGCGTGCAGATCGGCGACGCCCTCGGGCGCGGGGTCGGCGCCGCTGGGGAACGAGGTGCGCAGTGGCGCCGGGATCCGGGGGTCGAACGGCATGGCTGTCATGCAGCCTCGCGGAGCAGCCGCGGCTGGCCAGTCACGGAACGCACCGTGGTCTCCTCATCGTCTGCGTTCGACATTAACTGCGAGGGCCGGCGCGAGCGCGGGCCAACGCCCAGTAAACTGGGCGCAGGGGCGGAAGTCAAACGCCGGGGCGGCCAAGCCCTGCCCTGCGCGCGGGACACCCTGTGCAGTCTCCGAAGAGGGGTCCCGCGAGGCCGGCCGGGCCCGGCTCTCCCGCCGGTTCAGACTGTGAGCGTCCATGCTGTTGTGCTACCTTTCACATGAGGCAGCTGCCCAAGGTCCATCGACGCATCATGGGGGAATCGCATGAGCAAGCACCTGAAGTTCCTTCTGCTCGCAGCGCTGACACTCCTGCTGCTGGCCGCTCTGCCGGCAGCGACGCCCGCGAAGACGACCTACAAGACGTCCACGCCAGTCCTCTCCGGAGTGCCCACGATGGGCCAGGACTTCTCGGTGTCGGGCGTCATCACGCCCGCGTCGACGGCGAAGTCCCGCGCCACCGTCAAGGTCAAGCTCCTCATGGAGATGGGCGGCAAGTACGACGTCATGGACGTCTATGTCGCCAAGCTCGCGAAGATGCCGGCCGGCAAGAAGAGCACCAGGTACGCGCGCACGCTCAACATCCCGATGACGGGCAAGCACGCGGTGCAAGTGCTTCAGTACCGCCACGGCAAGCTCGTGTCGAAATCGCAGATCGTGTACTTCGACGTGCAGCCGGCGGCCTTGCCGATCACCATCGATCCCGACTCCCACGCCAACGTCATCGCCCCGGCGAACACGCCGATCGACGTCGTCTTCCCCGGCCAGCTCATGGGCTGCGCGGCAAACATAGGGTTCCCCGCGTGCCCCGAGCTCGTGAAGACGAGCTCCTCCCCGCTCACCTATCACAGCGACGGACTTCCGGCGGGCAGCTACGCCTGGAAGTGCAGCATGATCGACTGCCACTACGGCAACCTGATCGTCCAGTAGTCCCGAGGACCGCATGAACAAACGCCTCAAGGCCATCCTGATAGCCGGTCTGACCGTCGCGCTGCTGGCCGGCGCGGCGACGGCCGCCGGCGCCCGGACGACCTACACCACCAGCAAGCCGGTGCTGTCGGGTCCGCCGCACAAGGACAAGACCTTCACGGCCTCGGGCGTCATCACGCCCAAATCCACGGCCGAGTCCCGCGCCAAGGTCAAGATCATCCTCTGGATGAAGTACGGTGACGACGAGTACGGCGTCATGGATACGTACTGGGCGAAGCTCAGCGCGCGTCCCGGCGGCAAGCCGGGCACCAGATACGCGCGTTCCATCACCATCCCCATGAAGGGCGATCACGGGGTCCAGGCCATCCAGTATCGCAACGGTAAGCAGGTCTCGAAGTCGCCGACCGTCTACTTCACCGTGCAGCCGTAGGCCCCGGGTCGGCCGCGAGAGGCATCGGCATGGCCAGACCGAGATCCCGCGGCCTTGAGGTCGTGCTGTTTGCGGCGGTCGTGGCCGTCGCTCTCGTCGCGATCGTGCTGGGCTCCAGGGCGCTGCGTCCGGGAAGCGGCGCTCCGCTGGCCCAGAGCAGCACAAGCGCGGAGCCGGTGGCCCAGACCAGCCCCAGCGCCAAGGCGCAGATCTGCGCCAGCTGCTGGGGCGACGGCTCGCCGGACCCGCAGACCACCGGCGCGGCGGTGATGGAGAACGGCGTCCAGGTCTTGAAGGTCGGCCTCGCGAGCGGCTACTACGAGCCCAACAACTTCACGGTCCAGGCCGGTGTCCCCGTGACCGTCGTCTTCACCGGGAACGCCGAGGGCTGCCTCGCCGAGCCGGAGCTCCCGGAGCTCGGCCTCAAGGCCGACATGTCCGGCGGCTCGGCGACGCTAGTTCTGGGGCAGTTGAAGCCGGGAAAGTACTCGTTCACGTGCAGCATGGGCGTCAACGAGGGCACGATCACGGTCCGGTGACGCTCCTGAGGAGGACGCCATGAAGGTGCTTGCCCTACTGATCGTGATCGCCGGCCTGGTGATCGCCATCGCGCCGCAGTACACCAACTGCGAGGCGCAGAGCGGGACGATGCCGGCCGCCACGACGGCAGGAGCCGGCCTGGCGGCGACGCCCGTGACGACGATGGCGAGCATGAACACGCCGGTCGCAGCCACGATCGTGCCCAAGATGAAGTGCCTGTGGAGCGCCCGCGGCGCCTTGGCCGTCGGCGTCTCGCTGGCCGTCGCCGGCGCCCTCCTGTTCTTCGCGCGGCGCAAGGAGACGCGGCGCGCGCTCGCGATCGTCAGCGTGCTGCTCGGTCTGTCCGCCATCCTTCTGCCCACGACGCTGATCGGCACCTGCGCGTCTGCCGCCGCGGTGTGCAACACGACGATGAAGCCGATCATGCTCATCGCCGGCGGCCTCGCCGTCGCGGCGAGCGTGCTCGTCCTCGTGGTCAACGAGCTCAAGCGCGACGAGACGGTCGTCGCGGAGGCCGGCCCGTGAGCCCCGCGCCGATAACGCTCCGAGACCCCGCCGGCACGAGCTGATCAGCGGGCCGGCGGGCGCGGCCGGACCGGCCCCATGCCGGCCGCGTAGCCCAGCACCCCGGCCAGAAGGCCGGCGATGACGGCCTCGAGGAGGATGAGGCGCGTGGGGTGCCCGCGGCGGAAGCCGATGGCGCGGAACACGCCGATCTCGTGGGTACGCTCGCTGAGTGAGCCCATCATCGTGATGAACACGACCAGTGCCTCGATGGCGATGACCACCCCGACGATCGCGCAGCTGAAGCTGCGCGCTGTTTTTCACCCCGACCGCTTTGGGGTAGTAAGCGCGTGTGACGGCGAAGCGCGGGGAGGCCCATGAGCGAGGCGACCGGGAAGATCGTGGTCATCGACGACGAGGAATCGGTGCGCGAGGTCGTGCGCGCTTACCTCGAGAGAGACCACTTCACAGTGTTCGTGGCCGCGAACGGCCGCGATGGCCTCGCCCTCGCGGAACGCCACCAGCCCGATCTGATCATTCTCGACCTGATGCTTCCCGACGTGTCCGGCGAGGAGATCTGCCACGAGGTCCGCAGCCGCTCGGACGTGCCCATCCTCATGCTCACCGCGAAGGCCAGCGAAGAAGAGCGCGTCGCGGGCCTCGTGGCGGGCGCCGACGACTACCTGGTGAAGCCGTTCAGCCCGAGAGAGCTGGTCGCCCGCGTGCGCGCCGTGCTGCGTCGCACGCAGGGCGTCGAGACCCCGCTGGTCGAGACGCTCAGGTTCGACGGCGGACGCCTCGAGATCGACACCGTCAAGCGCGCCGTGCGGCGCGACGGCCAGACCATCGCGCTCACGCCCAACGAGTACAAGCTCCTGCTCGCGCTGGCCCGCTACCCGGGTCGCGTCTACTCGCGCTTCGAGCTCGTCAACCGCGTGCAGGGGTGCGACTACGAAGGCTACGAGCGAACCATCGACGTCCACGTGAAGAACCTGCGCAAGAAGCTGGAGCCCGACCCGGGCACGCCGCGCTACGTGGAGACGGTCACCGGGGTCGGCTACAGGCTCGCCAAACTGTGAGCGGACGCCTGCGCTGGGGGCTCCGGGCACGTCTTGTGGTCGCGTTCGTGGCGGTCGCCATGCTGGGCGCCGTCGTCACGACCATCTACTCGAGCGTCAGCCTCACGTCTCAGTTCGCCGCCTCCGCGCGCACGCGCCTGCAGAGCTCCGCCACGCACTTCGGCGACGTCGCCGCGGTGGTCTCCAGTCGCGGTCGCTGGGACCTTCAGAGCATCCAGACCCTGCACCACCTCGCCCAGATCGACTCTCTCGCCGTGCGCCTCTTCGACGCGGGCGGGCAGCTCGTGTTCACGCACCCGCCATCCGCAGCGGTGCAGCCGGGGGCGGCCGCCTCAGCGCCCGTCATGGTCGGCAGACGACAGATCGGCCGGGTGACCGTGAGCCGTGACGACGGACGGCTGTTCACGGCGGAGGAGGTGCAACTGCGCGAGCAGCTCACCCGCATGCAGATGGTCGCCGGGGCCACGTCGGCGGCGATCGCCCTCGCCGCCGCACTCTACCTGGCCGTCACGCTGTCGCGGCCGCTGCGGCGCATCCGCGCGGGCGCCGAGGCCATGGGCGCCGGGGACCTCGACGCCCGCGTGCCGGAGAGCGGCGACGCAGAGATCCGTGCCGTCGCCGAGGCCCTGAACGGCCTCGCCGAGACGCTGAGGCAGGAGGAGCGGCTGCGCAAGGAAAGCGTCGCCGACCTGGCGCACGAGCTGCGCACCCCGGTGATGGGGCTGCTGGCGCGCATCGAGGCCGCCCAGGACGGCGTGCTCGCCGACGAGGCGGCCAACCTCGCCGCCATGCACGACGAGGCTCTGCGCCTGGCGCGCCTGCTCGACGACCTGTCGGCGCTGGCGGACGCAGAGCGCCCCGGCCTTCTGCTCTCTGTGGAGCAGGTCGACCTTGCGGCGCTTGCCGACACGCAGGTCGGCCTGTTTACGGGCAGCTTCGCGGACAAGGGCATCGCCCTCTCGAGTGACCTCGAAGCGGCCATCGTGGACGGCGAGCCCAAGCGTCTCGAGCAGATCGTCGTGAACCTGCTGTCGAACGCCCTGCGCTACACGGACCCGGGCGGCCGCGTGAGCGTCGTCGTGCGCGCCGCCGGCGACGACGTCGTCCTCGAGGTGACCGACACCGGCATCGGCATCTCCGCCGACGATCTGCCGCACGTCTTCTCGCGATTCTGGCGCGGCGAGAAGTCGCGCTCGCGGGCCACCGGCGGAGCCGGCATCGGGTTGTCCATCGTCAGGGAGCTGGTGCGCGCGCACGGCGGCCAGGTTGCGGTCGAAAGCGTTCCCGGCGAAGGCTCGCTGTTTCGCGTGGTCATCCCGCAGGCCGCGAGGCCGCGCTCCGTCTGATACCGTCCGCTCATGACCGACCCCCCGAGCACCGACCCGGCGCCCCCGCTCCCCGGCCTCAGCGACGAGGAGGCCGGCCGCCGCAGGGCCGCCGGCCGGGGCAACGACGTCGAGATCCGCGCGGGCCGCACCTACGGGCGCATCGTCCGCGACAACGTCTTCAACTTCATCAACAACCTCTTCTACTTGCTCGGCATCCTGCTGCTCGTGCTGGGCAAGCCGCTGGACGCCTTCGCGGTCGTCTTCGTGATCGGCGCCAATACGGTCATCAGCCTTGTGCAGGAGGTCCGCGCCAAACGCGTCATGGACAAGATGGCGATCCTCCTGCGGCCCAAGGCCGACGTCGTGCGTGACGGGCGCGTGCAGGAGCTCGACCCGTCGCAGGTCGTGCTCGGCGACATCCTGCGCGTGCAGCCCGGCGATCAGGTCGTCGTCGACGGACCCATGGTCGGCGACGGACGCATGGAGGTCGACGAGTCGCTGCTCACCGGCGAGTCGGACCTCGTCACCAAGCACCCCGGCGACGAGCTCATGTCGGGCAGCTTCTGCATGACCGGCGGCGGCTACTACGAGGCCGCCAAGGTGGGCCTCGACAGCTTCGCCAACAAGCTCACCGCCAAGGCGACCGTCTTCAAGCGCGAGCTGACGCCGCTGCAGAGGCAGGTCAACCAGATCGTGCGCGTGCTGCTCATCATCGTGATCGTCTTCGAGACCCTCGTGTGGATCCGCAACGTCATCGCGGCCGTGCCGTTCGTGGAGAGCGTGCGCATGTCGACGGTGATCCTGGCGCTGATCCCCAACGGGCTCGTGCTCTCCATCGCCCTCACCTACGCGCTCGGGGCGGTGCGCCTGCTCGGCAAGGACATGCTCGTGCAGCAGTTCAACGCCGTGGAGTCGCTGAGCAACGTCGACGTGCTCTGCACCGACAAGACCGGCACGCTCACCTCGGGCGTGATCAAGCTGGAGGAGACCCTGGCGCTGGGCGCCGAGCAGGGCCGCGTGGCCGCGCTGCTCGGGGCTTTCTCCGCCAGCACCACGGACGCCAACCGCACCATCGAGGCGCTGCGCGCCGCGTACCCGGCGGCGCGCGAAGCGGCCGCCCACGAAGCGTTCTTCTCGTCGGACCGCAAGTGGAGCGGCCTCGCGTTCGAGAGCGGCGAGGCGCGCGGCACGTACGTTCTCGGCGCGCCCGAGATGCTGGCGCCGGCGCTGCGCGCCGGCCCCGACTGGCGGTCGCGTGCCGACGAGTGGGCGGCGCGCGGCCTGCGCGTCGTGCTGTTCGCCGGGCGCGCCGAGCCGCTCGCCTTCGGCGCGCCCGACGACCCGCCCAGCCTGCCCGCCGGCCTTGACGCCCTGGCCCTCATCTGTTTCAGCGACGAGCTGCGCGGCGGCGTGCGCCAGACGCTCGAGGAGTTCTCGGACGCCGGCATCGACGTCAAGGTCATCTCCGGCGACAACCCTAAGACGGTGATGGCGCTCGCCACGCAGGCGGGCCTGCAGACCCTCGGCCGCCGCGGGGGCGTCGACGCCTACTGCGAGACGGTTCTCGGCGCCGCTGAGCCGGCGACGCCGGCCGCCCCGCCTCGCGAGCTGATCGCCGTCTCGGGGCAGGAGCTGGAGGGCATGTCGCCCGAGGATCTGGCCGCCACCGCCGACCGGGCCAACGTGTTCGGGCGCGTCACGCCGGAGCAGAAGCAGGACCTCGTCGAGGCCCTGCGCGCGCGCGGCCGCTACGTGGCCATGATCGGCGACGGCGTCAACGACGTGATCGCCCTCAAGCAGGCCAACGTGGCCGTGGCCATGCAGGGCGGCAGCCAGGCGGCGCGCAGCGTCGGCGACCTCATCCTCATGAAAGACACCTTCGCGCCGCTGCCCTTCGCCTTCCGCGAAGGCCAGCGCATCATCAACGGCATGAACGACATCCTGCGCATCTTCATGGTGCGCATCTTCTTCAAGGCGCTGATGATCGCTATCGTCACGGCCGTCGGCGGGTTCCCCTTCGCGCCGCGCCAGTCGGCCCTGCTCTCGTTCGTGGGCGCCACGGTGCCCGCCGTCGCGTTCGCCCTGTGGGCGCAGCCCGGACCGACGCCCAAGGTGGGGCTGTTCAAGCTCCTCGCGCGCTTCGTGCTGCCGACCGCCCTTCTGATGGCCGCCATCGCGACCGGCGTCTACCTGGCCTGGGCGATCCCCGCGCACAACGCCTACCTGGCGGCGCACCCCGGCGCCACCGAGAACGAGCTCATCGAGCTCGCCTACCCACAGGCGCAGACGGCTCTCACGCTGTTCGCCTGCTTCGCCGCCATCCTGCTGATCCTGCTCATCGTGCCGCCGACGAAATGGTGGGCCGGCGGCGCCCCGCTGGTGCGCCGCGACTGGCGCATCGTCGGCGTGGTCGGCTTCCTGCTGGCGTGGATGGTGGCCGTGCTTGCCATCCCGCTGGGCCGCACGCTCTTCGAGATCCACGCCCTGCCGGTGTGGCAGTACTTCGTGCTGTTCGCGCTCGCGGTGGTGTGGAGCCTGCTCTGCCGCCTGGTGTGGCGCTCGCGCGTGCTGGACCGCTGGCTGGGCACGGCGGAGGACCCGGGCAACATGTGCGCCAAGGGCGCGGCGGTAGCGAAGCCGGTGTGAGCCTCGGCCACTGGGCCGGGCGCGACGTCGCGCCACAACCCAAGCGCGGCGAGACCGCCGGCGCCCGCGCCTCTGCGCAGCGACTCAGGCCTCTGTGAAGGCGAAGCCCTGCGCGAACACGCGCTCGCAGGCGGCCACCGCGACGGCGTCGTAGCGCCTGCCGGAGCCGGAGCGCACCTCGGCGAGGGCGGCCTGGAGGCCGAGCGCTGCCCGGTAGGGCCGGTGCGAGGCCATCGCCTCGACGACGTCGGCGACTGCGAGGACGCCCGCTTCAGGCAGGATCTCGTCGCCCTTCAGACCGTCAGGATAGCCCGAGCCGTCGAGGCGCTCGTGGTGCTGGCCGACGATCTCGGCGACCGGCTGGCGAAAGCGGATGGCGCCGAGCAGCTCGCGGCCCGCCTGCGAGTGCCGTTTGATGAGGGCGAACTCCTCCTCGTTGAGGGCCGCCGGCTTGCTGAGGATCTCGGCGGGCACGCCGACCTTGCCGATGTCGTGCACCTCGCCGGCGAAGGCGAGCCCCTCAAGGGCCTCCTCGCCGAGCCCCAGCTCGAGGGCGATGGCCGCGGCCAGAGTGGTGACGCGTCCCTCGTGAGCGGCCGTGTACGGGTCGCGCAGGCCAATGATCGCGCCCATCGTCTTCACCGTGTCTTGCAGCTGCTCGTGCAGCTCCTCCTCTGCCGCAACCCTCTCGTGGACATCGATGAAGGTCAGATGGTAGCGCAGCGGCGCGCCATCGGCGACGCCCTGCGGCCGGCTCTCGAGCCGTGCCCAGAAGAACGCGGCGGCGGCGGGCTGAAGGCGCAGCTCGCAGGTCTGCGGCACGCCGGTCTTCTCGAGCAGCCGATGATGCCGGTAGAACACCTCCTGATCCGCCGCGAGCACGAAGGCGCTGAACGGCTGCCCGACAAGCCGCTGCCGCTCCACGCCCAACAGGTGAGCAGCCGTGACGTTCGTCTCGCCAATGATGTCCTCGGCGTTCACGGTGAGGTAGCCCACGGGCGCCAGTTCGAAGAGCTCGAAATACTTCGCGCGCTGCTCCTCGAGCTCGAGCTGGGCGCGGCGCAGCTCCTCGTTCTGCACCTCGAGCTCGATCTGGTGGACGCGCAGCTCGTGGACGGCGGCGGCGAGGTCGTCGGGCTCGGGCGAGGCGGCCGCGGCGGCGAGCCCGTCGAGGCGCTCCTCGGCCTGGCGGCGCAGCTCGTCGGACGAAAGCGGCCGGTGCGGCGCGGCCTTCTGCTTGCGCGGCTGGCGTGCGCCGGCCATCAGACGGAGGGGTCGCGGTCGGTGATCGTGAGCAGCATGAGGCGCCGCTGCTCGGAAGCCCAGATAAGCTCGTAGTCTTCGGACCCCGCCCTCTTGGACGGCGTCCTCAGCAGCGGCCGGAGCGGGCCGGCGAGAGTGCTCTCAGCGGTCTGCATGCGTCGCTCCCCTCACGTTCTCCCCTCGCCCTCGTTTCTGTCGCCGACCGTGAGCGTCCGTGCAATCATAATCCGCGAGGCGGGAACGGCGGCAAGTAGCATTTCTGCTCAGAGTGCCCCTCAGGCTCGCCTGGCAATCATCGGTGAGCCGCTTCGTGGGCTCAGCAGGCGGCGCCGCGCGGCGCCGGGGCCAAGCACGAAGCGCGGTCGGCGCAGCTGTTCGACCACTGACGAGAGCAGCTCGTCTTCCACGGCCGCAGGTGACGCGGAGCCTCCAGCCCTTGACGCGTTGCGCGCAAATCCGCATCATGAATTCGAACTTGCGCAGGAAGGGGAACCGATGGAGCCGCAGCACTCTGCTCGCGAGATCGCCGCGGGACAGCGCTACATAAAGCGCGGCATCGAGCCGACGCTGCGGCGGGCCTGCCGCGAGTTCCCCGTGGTGGTCCTCACCGGGCCCAGGCAGTCGGGCAAGACCACGGTGCTGCGCCGCGTGCTCAGCGCCACGCACGACTACCTCACTCTTGAGACGCCTGACGCACGGGCCGCAGCCGCGTCGGATCCCCGCGGCTTTCTTGCCGGCACCGGGCGGCCGCTCGTGATCGACGAGGTGCAGAACGCGCCGCATCTGCTCGAGTACATCAAGGAGCGTGTCGACGTGGCTCGCGACCGGCCGGGCCAGTACGTGCTGAGCGGCTCGCAGAACCTGCTGCTACTCAGCCAGGTGAGCGAGTCGCTGGCCGGCATGGCCCTGCCGCTGCGCCTGCTGCCGTTGTCGCTGCGGGAGCTCGAGGGTGCGCCGCAGCGCCCGTTGGCGTGGGAGGCCGGGCACAGCGGCGAAGGGTCGGCCGAGCGCGGCGGCGAGCCGGAGACGGTGCCCACCGCCACTTTGCCGCAGACGTGGTCGCGGATCTTGCGGGGCTGCTACGCCGAGCTGGCGGCGCAGCCGGATCGCGATTCTGAGTGGTGGCATGCGGCCTATGTCGAGACCTACCTCGAGCGCGACGTGCGCACCGTCCGCCAAGTCGGCGATCTCGTTCAGTTCCAGGCATTCATGCGCGCCCTGGCGGCGCGCAACGGGACGCTGCTCAACTTGAGCGAACTAGGCCGCGACCTGGGCCTGACCGACAACACCGTCAAGGCGTGGCTCTCGGTCCTCGAAGCCTCGCAGCAGGTAGTGCTGCTGCGCCCATATTTCGCCAACATCGGCAGGCGCCTGGTCAAGACGCCCAAGGTGTACTTCCTCGACTCGGGGACCGTGTGCTACCTGGTGGGGCTCAGCGACGTGACTCATGCTTCGCGGGGGCCGATGGCCGGGACCCTGATGGAGTCCCTGGTGCTCGGTGAGCTGGTCAAGACCTACAGGAACCGCGGCGTGCAGCCGCGCATCTCGTTCTGGCGCACGGGGCGCGGAGAAGAGGTGGACTTCGTGGTGGAGACGGCGGACGGGCTCGTGCCCCTCGAAGTGAAGACCTCGGCCACCCCGCTGCCGCGCATGGCGGCCGGCATCCGCGCGATGCGCGCGGCCCTGGGCGGCGAGGCCCTGCCGGGGTACGTAGTGCATCCCGGCGCTTCGCGTCTTCCGCTCGGGGATGGCGACCGGGCGCTGCCGCTGACCTTGCTGTAGGTGGCCGCATTCAACGGCGGAGAGTCGCCGTCAGGCGTCACCCGCCACGGCGTCGCCGCCGTCGCGCTTGGCGGTGTAGAGTGCCTGGTCGGCGCGCCGCAGGAGGTCGTCGGGGAACTCGCCCGGCGCCCACTGCGCGACCCCGCCGCTGACCGTGACGCCGCGCTGCTCCAGCGCGGCGCAGGCGCGCACTGCCGTGAGCAGCCGCTCCGCCAGACCCTGCGCGCCGCCGAGCTCCACGCCCGGAAGCAGC
>Ga0114951_10002583_pt1 | contig 20298 bp, 28 predicted proteins | sample AM7aDNAmetaG_FD_88677 | JGI IMG/M metagenome (GOLD analysis project Ga0114951, IMG submission 88677) | Freshwater microbial communities from Finland to study Microbial Dark Matter (Phase II) - AM7a DNA metaG | ecosystem: Environmental > Aquatic > Freshwater > Lake | place: Finland: Lake Alinen... | reverse complement strand
CTCGGGTAACGCGATAATACGTTGCATTATGTCATATGGGATGGCACCTGAGTAGAAACCGTATGCAAACGCATATTTTTTTTTGGGCCAAGACAGTAGTATCCCTCCACCTTCTTGCTTTAACGCTTCCATCGCTGCCGCTTGATTCCAAAACCAACGTCCTGCCTGTGGTACACCTTCCCGTACGCGCTGATTATCCGGGATTTCATCGCGGTACCACTGGTCCTCTTCGGGACCAGCGTCGTCATCAAATGTTTCCGACATAGTTAACGACGAAATGGACACGCCGGTTTAATACGGAACCGACGCGGCCGGTCGGGTTTGCGCCCTTTTTTAATGATTTAAACACGTCATACTTACAAACGGGTGCGGAAAACGATCGTTTCAGGGCTCGTCCAGGGCGTCCATCATCTCCTGGTAGTGCTTGACGTTGTTCCCTCTGCGCCATATGGCGACGATCCTTTTACGGGCTTCGTTTGGTATGATCTTGACGTTTGTGTTGGAGATGGGCTTGTCTGGGTTGATCGGGAGGATGGCCCATTCGCGCGGGTTGACGAGCTGATCGTCTTTTAAAAGGGTTTCGAGGGTTCGCAAGCTGATCTCGACGCGCTGCTGGTTGAACCATCGGAGGTCGGACCAAGCCCTCTGTTTGAGCTGTGTGACGGCCCTGCGCACCGGATCGCAGTACCTCATGTGGTTATTGTGCTGCTTGAGGTGCTCTCTGCATAGGAAGCGACGCGCAGGCCCCTTGTGGAAGTTTGATTCTGGGAGATACCTGTCGCACTTTCTGCAGAAGCGCATCCCGTCATGCTTGATGATTCCCGTTTCGTTTGGGTCTAGTTCGTCGGGCTCGGGCCCGTTTGATATGGGGTCATCCGGGGGCGCAATGACGCCCTCCATTTTTGCGATGGAGGGGCGTCGCACGCTTAAATAAGGCCGCGCGTGTTTGCGATAAATTTTATTTAGATAATCTGGATACGAAATTGGGCATGCGTGTTTATTCAAAGTACAAAGTAAACCGCGTGGGCTCGATTCCGACGCCGTTGGCATCGGCGGTCGCCACAACGTAATTCGCGCGGAACCGTATGATCAGTCCTCCCCTGTCGGATGTTTCCACACGGAGAGGGCCTATCAAGTAATCCAGTTGGGTCTCGTCCAACAAGTATCCCCATTGTCTGAACGGATCGTCTTCCTCGAGGACGTACATTCTGCCTCTGTACGAAGCGGTCACGTTTTCGAATCTCCCGTTGGCTGGATGGTATTCAGCGTAAAACGTGATGTCGCCGAAGGTTCGTTGCAACGGAGTGAAATTAGGGCTTCTGCTCAGCGGGCGATGGGGGCCTGGATGGGCTGCGAACAATACAGTGAACGCTCGGTTCGTAATTACGAAGCCTGAGGCGTTGGCGCCTGCCATGACATAATTCACGCGGAAACGCAGTTCCAGCGCGTTGTGACGGGTTCTCGCGTTGATTGAGCCGATCAGGTATGTGTCTGTGATTGGGCTTGTTGAGTTTCTCCATTCTTCATCGTTGAGTAAGTACATCCACTGGTCAAATCCGCCCGAGTCTGTGAGAGTGTACGTTTGACCCTGGTACGATGCTGTGATATTGCTTACGCGTCCCTCGTCGAAATGGTATTCCGCCGCGAGTGTCACGTGGTTTATGGTTTTACGCAAGGGCACGGCGTCGTATGGGGCTGTGGTGATCAAACGATTATTCGAGTGTTTTGCACGAATCTGCTGGGACAACCGCTGGATATCCTGGCTAAGAGCCATGTATGACCTATCCAACTGGGAAATTTGTTGTATGGGCATGATCTAGAGGGGATGGGAATCGCGCTTTAATATACGTTGATACGGGGGTAATGAGCTGAAAAATGGATTTATCGCGATCGGATGGGATCAAAAGATAAAGTCGGCCTCCTCGTCGTACTCGTTGATCTCGAGCAAATGCTGTTTGATGCGCTTCGTGTCGACGACGTAGGCCTTCCCCGACTGTGTGCGCCTGAGGTGCAGGCCCGGGACGCGCTTCATCTCGCGTCCGAAGGAGGACTCGGTGACCAAGAATTTGTAGTTGCCACCGGAGTGGAAGGCCTCGTACCGTTGATAGAATTGACGGGCCATCAGGGAGGTTATGGTGGACGAGTTGGCGAGGGCGGACAGGAAGCGGGACACGACCGGGATGGAATTGCGCTGGGCGTCCTTGTAGTACTCTGTGATGGGGCGGCTGAACTGGAACGACTTTGGATAGGGAGAGAGGTCGCGCTTGAGTAGGTACTGGAAGAAGGCGCGGGCGACTTCGGGGCGGTCGAGGTGGGATCCGAGCTCGTTAAAGTACGTTGGGTCGCCCTTGTACACGGAAGAGCAGTGGAACAGGACGTATCGGCGGTCGTCCGCTGTGACGGTGAGGGAGTTCGCGTTGTTCGAGGTTAAAATGATGTTCGTGAGATTTGAGACGACGATGGTGTCTTTCCCTTTTTTCTCGTAGTTTATGGTTGGATTCGTGATGAGATCCTTGAGGCGATCGGCGTACTCGTGGAGGCTCTTGACCTCGTCGACCTGGAACCATAGCATGATCAGACCATGTAACGTGCTTGAACTGGAGCTACGTGCTTAACCCGAGTAACGTGCTTGAACTGGAGCCACGCGATAAACCCTAGTAACGTGACCCACCCGAGTGACGTGCTTGAACTGGAGCTACGCGATTCAACGGGAGCACGGGAGCAACGTGATCAACCCGTGTAACGTGCTTGATCGGGACATACCTGAATCATGACGCGATTGACCGCGCCGTTTGCGAAGCGCCCGAGGAGATCGTTTTCTGGTTTGCTGGTTTGATAGGAGCAGTGCTCGCCTAATACTTTTAAGCGGAAGAACTCGAAGATGATGCCCTTCCCGCACCCCTGGAGGCCGTACAATGAGATGGCGACCTGCGTCTTCTGCTTCGGGCGCTGCAGGATATTCGCGAGGTAGTCCAGGATCCAACCCGTGTGGTCCTTGTTGCCGTCGGTCATCACGTCGTCGATGTGTTTTATGATGGGCGCGATCAATTCGGGTTCGTCCTCGTCCGGGACGGGCGGGAGGGATTCGGCGAAGAAGCCGCGCCAGAGGTTGAACTCATCCGGCTGTGTGGACTCCGGGTCGACGACGACGCGGTGGACGACGCGCTTCTCCGGGTCGCGGAGCCAGCGATCGATGAACGGCTCCTTGACCATCTTGGTGGTCCCGTCGTCGTTTTTGTGTGGTATCCAGTGGGTCCAATCGCAGAAGTACTGGCGCAGCTCCGTGTGGGAATGGAGGCATAGGGAGTGATTCTTTTCGATCCGGCCGTAGCTGAAGGGCTCGCGGATCTTGAAGCATCGGGCTTCGAAGCGGGCCTTTACGGCCGCGTAATCGTTGAGGAGCGGGTTGTCCGGATCCTCTGGCGGCACTTTGGGATCGAAGTCCAACAGCATTTCGTCGGGCTCGTCGGGCGGGTCGGGATCACCCGGGGAGGAGAGGGCAAACTGCCATTCGCCCTCGTTGGAGAAGGCGATGTACCCGAGGACCGCGATGCCCCCGCAGCCCGGGGAGGTGCAGTGGTAGCGCAGTTTGAAGCGGCGTTTGAACCGTTCGACGAAAATTAGACAATTATTATCCTGGTGGGAACGGGTTGGATCGATGAAGCAGGTGCGCGTCTGGTGGCCCTGGTCGCACTGGACCTGCCATTTCGACTCGTCGGGCAGCCAGACCGAGCGAGTCGGGGTGGACACGGTGTTGCCTGAGGACACGAGCATGTCTTGGATGAGCTGGATCGGGAACGGGAGTGGCGTGGGATCCGGGTTCAAGCGGCGTCTGCGCCTGCCTTGCTCGGATTGATCTGGGAGTGGGCGGGTTGAGAGGAGGGAGGAGGCCTGCTGCGGGTCGGGTGAGATGGTGGGGATCACGCGCACGCCCGGCACGTGCCCGAGGTCCTGTACGACCAGAAAAAATGGTAGGATCGCTTCGATGTCGTCGAGGCCGAAAGTCTGGGTGAAATCGTCCAGCAGCGGGTCTCCGGAGATCCTGAGTAACGGCACGTCCGACGTGCGCTTGCAGCAGTGCGGCAGGCGAAACACGCGGTTCTGGCTGTAGACCTTGAGATCGATTCGGGTCTCGTTGTCGAAGGTGAATAAGGCCCGCATCTGGCCGTCGTGGTTGGCCTCGAAGTGCAGGTTGTCTATGGCGATGTGATAGCTATTGTTGAAGCCTGGTGGATCTGTGATTGCGCGGGAGCCGCATGCGACATGGATGAGCGGGTTGAGCTGGTAGCGCTCGAGGCAACGGGCGCGTATGTTGGCTACGATCTCTCGGATGCCGTCGTGGGCGGAATCGAGCTCGCCCTTCCACTCGATGTCCGCGTAGGCCTTGCAGGTGGCGGTGGCCGGGATGAGCTCGAAGGCCCATCGGCGGTCGGCGGGGTTCTGGTGGAGGACGTCGCGCATGATCTGATACGGCGTGAAGTCCGGATAGATGCCGTAGGCGTAGCCCTATCAACGATTAACGTGAATAACCCGATTAACCCGATTCACCCGATCAACGCGTAAAATCGCGAGTCACCTGCATTTTCTTGGCCCACGCCAGGCATATTCCCGGCTGCTTCTGGTATATCTCGAGCATATCGTTTTGGTACCTGTGAAATCGGGTCAATCGGGCGAATCGGGAGAATCGGGTGAATCAGGCGTTACCAGAACCACCGGCCTCCAGGAGGGATGGACAGGCGCAGGCGGTCGCCGACGCTCATCTCGTTGACCATTTCACAAGCGCTCGTCTGTTTTTCGTGGTTAAATAATGAGCCCGGCTCGCCAGTGGGGCGGGCTGAACCGGCGTGTTTCGCGTGCTTTTTTGAAACAAAACCTGCAACGGTTCAGGCCGGATTTAACACCTGCGGGATTTAACACCTACGCCTTTATAACCCGCAACGGTTCAGGCCGGATTTAACACCTGTGTCTTTATAAACCCGCAACGGTTCAGACCAGATTTAACACCTGACATTCATGTTTCCCGCAGGACTGCGACATGATCGCGGACTGGTGGCCGGACGAGTGGGACTACCCCGTCGGGTACCACGTGACGGTGCCGTGCGAGGCGGACGACGCCGCGTACCGCTCGTTCCACCAGGCGTTCGTGTACGACGGGGTGGACTCCGGCGGGGTCCCGGTGATGCGGTACGAGCAGGATCTCGTGCGGGACGGGGACCTGGTGGACACGAACTTCGGCGGAAACGGGCTGTGCCGGACGACGAACTACGCGATGGAGACGGTCGGGACGAACCTGATGCGGTACTGCACGCGGCAGCTGACGAGCGCGAACGTGGCGCCCGGTTTCAACGTGACGGCGGATGAGGTGGACTTCACGGTGTACGGGCAGACCTGGAGCGACACTGGGTTGTATGGGCAAGGCGTGTGCAGCACGAGCGCGTACGATCTCCCGTGGCCGGACCACACGGCGATCGCGGTGAACACGCACGAGTCGGGTTTGTACAGCGTCGGGCTGTTGGCGAACCCGCCTCCGCCCGGGCAAGCGTATTATCCCGCGGAGCTGGACGCCGGGTACGAGCCCGGCCCATGGCAGGAGATCCTGTCGGACCAGGGTTTCGGGGCGCACTGCAGCGATTACCCGTTGGCCAAGTGCGACGGGGATGCCGGGTGCCCCACTGGGTATACGTGCGAAGGGCGGTACTGCGAGAACAGCGACTACGTGCCGTGCAGCTCGACGAGCTACTGCCAAGGCCTGAAGTACGGGGCGTGCCTGGGGATCTGCATGCATGGCGCCGTTACGTGCCTGCAGCACGGGGACTGCGCGGGTGGGATGATGTGCACCGGGCTCGGGGAGTGCGTGACGCCGACAGTGTCTGTGCTGAACCGGGCGGCCGGGACGGACATGGCGTTTCAGGTATGACTTGATTAACCTTTTTTAAAAATGTTACGCCGCTGAACCAGTTATCCTGTCATAAGGTCAACGCGCCCTCGTGCCCCGCCGGCTCGCGCAACTTCAGCATGCTCGGGGCGTCGAACTGGGCGTACGTGACGAACGACGTGCTGCGGGTGCACGGGCTGTGCTCGTACGGGGACTGGTACAACTACCAGAACACGATCAAGAACTGCCCGAAGACGGACATGGGCACGTACTGGGCTGTGGACCCGACGAAGTGCTTCTACATCGATCTGGCGTCGCAGTCGGCGAACACGACGCGGTGGTGGACGGCGTCGTCGGACCGCCCGGATGTACTGTTCATGCACACGACGACGTGCGACCGGGACTACGAGCGGGTCGCGCTGGACGGGCTGGGCGTGCTGAGCGGGTGCGCGCCGGTGACCGCGACGGTGAGCCAGAGCGGCGTGGAGCTGCCGCTGGTGTACGACCAGTACGCGAAGATGCACAACGGGACGAACCCGACGGGCGGGCCAGTGAGCGTGCCGATCGCCAAGATGCCGCAGGCGAAGGACGCGGAGTTCGGGTTTTTAGGGTTGAGCGGGATCAAGACGCAAAACGACGCGGCGAACGTTTTTTTTCCATGCTCCACGCTGGACCAGTGCAGCGCGTCGCCGTTTACGATCAACGGGAACGCCGCGGCGCGCCGGACGGTGCGTGCGGACGGGACGGCCGCGAACCACTCGGACAACGACGTGTTCACGTGCGGGGTCATGGGGTACCAGTCGAACGGGCAGTGCCACGTGGATCTGGGCGTCGCGCAGCTGTACAAGTTTTACTGTGTGGACGCGGCGGCGCGGAGCTGCCTGAGCGTCGCGCAGGGGATCGACGCGCTCTGTAATGCCGTGCAGGCATAACTTGTTTTAAACTTGTTTTAATCATTTTAAAACATGTTTTAATCACGTTCAACGCAGGATCCGTACAGCGCCGGCTACGCCAACGTGGCACTCAATGTGGGCGCACTGAACGCGTTTTACCGGGCGATCCCGCCGCCGTACGACAAGGACAGTTACCTCTTGACGGTCGACTGCATGCTGGAGCTTCGGGCGTACATGGGCGCGCAGTTGTACTCGAACTTCTATTACACGCTGGACTTCGCGGTGTACGAGTTCCCGTTCACGTGGTTCTACCAGTGCATGGTGATGACGGAGTCGGCGGTGGACCCTACGTCGCGCTTCTCGCAGGTCCGTTCTTTACCTGTTTGGTCTGGTTCATACTGGTGTTAACGGGTGTCAACTGGCCCGCACAGGACTGTGACGCCTACGCGAACCGCGGGCAGTACGGGCTGGGCACGTACACGCCCAAGTCGACGCGGGGCGACTCGGCGCTCACGTTTCTTAAGAACGTGCAGGTATGACTGGATTCACCCGATTCACCCGACAAACGTGACGATCCTATTTCGCAGGGCGGATACTCGTCGGCGTACGTGGACGCGTTTTTGAGCGTGCACGTGGCGAACGCGTCGGGCCTGCTGGGGCAGGCGATTAACGGGATCGTCGGGGCGTACTACGGCGGGGTGGACACGACGTACCCGCGCTGCTCCCCGAACAAAGTGTGGCGGATCGGGAAGTACGGGACGGACCCGCCGTACTCGTACGACGAGTTCCGCGCGCTGATCTCCACGATGTAAAGGATAACTCGTTTTTTCCGCGTTGATCGGGACTGACTGGTTTCGCAGGTACGTGACCGACACGTGCGAGGGGACGTGGCTGCAGGATCAGCTGGATCTGCTCGCGGCGGACGGGTGGCCGATCACGCAGGACAACATGATCCAGTTCCTGACGACGGCGGACCTGGACCGCCTGTTCCAGGACCCCGGGTGGGCGAACCGGGCAACCCTGCTTGAGCAGATCAACGCGACGATCCTCAGCGGGATGTCCGTGGAGCTGGTGGATCTGGTGATCGGGAGCAGCGCGTCGTCGGGCGGGGGCCTGTACACGCGTTCGGCCGCGTTTTACCTGTCGGACGCGCTGAGCGCGGCGTACCCCGGGGGGACTGGGGGGCTGGACCCCTCGACGGAGCCCGCGTACGACCTGTTCACGATCTCGAGCGTGGGCGAGGGCAACGTGAGATTACAAGTTCAAAGCGCGCGATTTTATGTTTTTTTATTGTCTGTTGGCGCAGGTGCCCGACGCGTGCGTCTACGCGTCGCCGGTGGACGACCCGGCGACGCGGGATATACCCGGGATCCCCGGCGTGTGCCAGACCAACGTGGAGATCCCGCGGGGCCAAGTCAACGACACGTACACGATCTGCGCCGGTGTCCAGTGCACGGCGGTGCCGATCTGGTAAAACCGTGTTGGATTGATATTCGCGAGAGCCGCGCTGACGCCTGTTATATCAGGTACGCCACGGGCAGCAACTATTTTTACTGCGGGTACTACCCGGATTTACCCGGGTCGCCGTGTCTGGCCGGGTCAACTGGGTGCGGGGCGTCGCTGATCGAGTCGCTGTACAACCTGGTGACCGGGGCGTACGCGCCTGCGAGCAACGTCCTGCTGCAGCCGGAGCCGCTCGCGTGGTTCGGGGACGCGTGGACGCCGAGCTTCAATCTGGCGACGGTGCTGGCGTACCTCGGGAATATCATGCCGAACCTGGAGCAGACCGTGATGTGCACGGTTAACACGCAGTCGCCGCTGAACCTGATGAATTGCACGAACCCGAACTACCTGGCTTTACAGGCATGACCCGTTACAATGGAGTGCAATGGTCATACCTAATTCACCCGATTCGCAGGCCCACGTCAAGTCGCAATTCAAGCACAACGGGTCCATCGTGGTGCCCGGGGAGGCGCAGCTGGACTGGCCGGTGGACCGGTCGTTTCTAAACCGCGGGGCCATTTTCGCGTTCACGTCGACGGACCGGAACGTGAGCCACACGTACCTGGACGGGCTGTTCACGGACAGCAACGTGTGCACGGGCCCGACGACCGGGAACCAGCGGGTGTGCGTGCAGCGGAACGGGACGCTCTCGTCGGTCAACCCGTGGACGCTTGGGTAAAATCCTGTTTGACCTGAGAGACGGGTGGATCCAGACTTACCTGTCATGCAGGTACTGGAACCCGTACACCGAGTGCGACGTGGACTTCGCGGGGCAGACGCAGCAGCCTGTGGAGTTCGTGGACGTGGGCTGCAACCCGGCGCTGTGCGGGCCGTCCGACCCGTACTACCAGAACATGCCGTTCGAGAGCACGTGCCTGGCGATCGACGGGCACACGGTGGTGCAGCCCGGGGTGCCGCAGATCGACGTGTGAGTATCTTGATTATCCTGATAATCTTGATTATCCTGATAATCTTGATTATCTGATGAAATGTGTCCAGGTTCGGGAACCCGCTGGTTTATAATCTGTGCCACCAGCCGCTGCAGGAGGACCCCGACAACTGCATGAACGACCAGTCGCTCCTCGGCGGCTTCGACGGCCTGCCCGTGGGCTCGAACGCGCAGTCGGTCAACATGGCGGCCAACACGCGCTGGGCCGGGCTGGACTACACGGTGAGCCAGGACATGTACACGCCCTCCACGTGGCAGATCCCTTCCGACTTTATGGGCGGCCTCTTTGCCGACACGAACCCCTTGTTAAGCGGGGGCGGCGGGCCGTTCGGGTTTCTCCGGATCCCCTCGACGGAGATCGGGGTGCACCGGATCGGCCTGGAGATTACGAAGGGCGTGAACGACACGTTTTCCGTGATGAGCGTGTACAAGCTCCCGCTGAGCACCGTGGGGGCTGGCGCGGAGCTGGACTCGGCCCTGGTGCCATCGAGACCTGTTTCCACGTGGGTGCCCGGGCTGCTGGCTGCGATCGCGGCGGACTCGGCTGCCAACGTGCAGCGGGACCGGTACTACAACGGGTTCGTCTCGGCGGAGGCGGCGTGCCCACTGCGGCGGTTTGCGTTCTACAGCTCCGGTCGCCCGGCGTTCGCGCCGAGCCTGCCCTCGCCGCAGCGGGCGCTGCACGTGTTCGGGAACATCACCGGGCGGGCGTACGCGCACCCGACGATGACGCAGACGACGGACGGGGGCGGGTTCGGCAAGTACACGACGGTGAACGGGTTCTGCTTCTGCCCGACGGTGGACGGGGTGCCGCAGTACCAGTGCCTGAGCCAGATCGGGGCGGACCAGGGGAACCCTTGCTCCCTTTCGGCGACGGTGCTGGCGCTGGCCGCGCAGCCGGTGCCCGGGTTTGGGCAGTACTTGCCGGCGCAGGTAAAACTCGTTGGGCTCGTTTTACTTGCGTTCGGGTTTAACGCGTGATACAGGTCTTTCAACCCTACGATCTGAGCGGCCCGCAGCCGTGCACGGCCCAGCTGGACTGGCCGAACCTGGCGAACCCGCTGCGGGACGGGTCGCCCGGAAGCCCCTCCGCGGCCGGGGTGTGCCATGTGCTGGACCGGCTCCCGCCGTTCCAGTACGCGTACTCGGCGTCGGGCTCGTTCACGCCGTCCGGGCAGAGCCTGAACGGGGCGTGCCAAACCCGGCGCGTCGTGGCTGCGCCCGTCACGTCGGGGCGGTGCGTGCGCGACTCGATTTCGGACGACGAGGTGCAGCTCCGGTGCGCGGGCTCGGCCTCGACGACGCCGGCGTCCCGGCTGGTGCCGCTGACGCCCGCGCAGACGGTTTCAAAAGCGCAGCGCCAGTGGCGATCCAAGTGCGCCAGGTGCAGCGCGGCGCCGCGGTTCACCACGACCGCGGGCGCGCCGATGACGCCGCCGGAGAGCAGCTTCGGGCGCCCGTACCGCCTGTCGGCCGAGCGGGCGATGGCGAAGGATCTCCTGTCCGCCGTATGCGCCGGCGGGTGCCCGCCGCTCAACCGGAGCGCGTGGGCGCGGGGCCAGTTCATGCGGAACCTGCTTCTAAATCCCGACTGGCTGTTTTTACGGGCGAACGGGACGGCGTGGGACGGCGTGCGGAACGTGAGCAGCGCGGACGACTCGGCGAAGTGGGAGAAGAACGGGTGGGTCTACTGCCCCGACCGGGCGTCGCTGGTGTCGGGGCAGGGGTGCCTGGGGACGATGACGCGCGAGGAGTGGACCGGCTACAAGACGACGATCTGCCCGCTGATGGTCAAGGCGCTGAGCTCGAACGGGAGCAACGACGGGCTCGCGCAGACGCCGTTCTTCGACATCGACAAGTACACGATGGCGGTCGCCGCGGCGTACGCGGAGGCAAAACAGCTGATACAGCAGGTATAACCATTTACGCCATGCTGTGTGTATGATCCTAACGCCGTTTATTCAGGCCAATTGCATCGCCTCTGGAAATTTCACGTGCCTCCCGAAGCCGTGGGCGTACCATCCCGCGAGCTTCGAGCCGTCGAACCAGGAGTGGGTCTACGAGACCGTGCTGAGCTACTACCGGCTGGTGAGCCCGACGGCGTGCAACCAGACTGCCTCGGAGAAGACGCTGGCCGCGTTCAACATCAAGTTCCAACAGAACTGCCCCGCGAACACGGTCAACCTGCTCATCGACATCCTCGCGCTGGTGCGGCTGGTGCTCACGGACCTCGCGTACATCCTGGCGACGGTGATGTCGATGGCGTTCCGGATCGCGACGCTGCTGGTGACCGGGAGCGCCAATGTGGTCGCGAACTGGGCGGGCGGGAGCTCGGCGCTGGCAAGCACGGTGAGACCCGATTCGCGGGTGGGATCGTTGAGGGCCTGACACGCCTGTTATCAGGTCGCGGACGCGCAGGCGCAGGTGGCGAAGGACTGGATCTGGTTGAAGAACGAGGCCAAGTCGATGCTGTCCGGGATCAACGCGCTGCTCCTGGACATGGTGTTCACGACCGGCGAGATCGGGAAGGAGCTCCTGATATTCCTGAACGACGCGTGCAACCTGGTGAACGGGGTGTACTCGTGGTTCGAGACGATCTGGTGCAAGTACTTCGTCAACTACCTGATGAACTTCCTGATCTCGTCGCGCGGCGCGATGAGCATGGTGGCCTCGGGGTTCGAGATCCTGCAGGATTTCATGGACGTCACGTTCCAAGGGGTGCTCCCGGCGGCCTTCATCGCCAAGTGAGTCCGATGTAACCTGTTTAACCGGTTGGGCCTCTAACTCTCGCGCCGCGCAGGTACGGGAACAACCTGTTCCAGAAGGCGATGATCGAGAAGTTCTCGCAGCCGTCCAAGGCGGACAAGGCGGGCACGCTCAGCAAGGTGGAGAGCGACACGCGGCTGTTCCACCTCTCGAGCGACAAGAAGATCGCGAACAGCGTGCTGAACGACGCGTCCTCGCTGGGCAAGTACGCGGGGATCGCGGGCACGATCCTGTCGTTCGGGCTCGGGCTGTACGACACGTTCAACGACGTCCAGGGCGCGCTCGACTACCCCAGCAACTTCACGCTGTTCGACTTCTCCAAGATCTTCGACGGCATCGACAAGCTGACGAGCTTCATCGAGCACAACTCGGACACGTGCGCTGACTACAGCTACGCGTCGACGCTCGGGAAGACGATCCCTGCGCCGCTCACCTGCTTCGCCGACACGCTGGCGAACAACCCCGCACTCGAGGAGGCCGCGGAGAACTCGATCGCCGCGACGCTGTGCTGGGCGAACGCGCAGACGTCGCTCGGGGAGAGCAACCTGTTCGCGTGCCACAGCGGGAGCACGTGCTGCGCGGACAACGCGTGCGACTCGCTGATCATGTGCAGCCAGTGCGCGGCGCCGAGTTTCGCGGGCGAGTCGCAGTACGCTTGCAACACCCTGACGCAGCAGTGCCAGTGCGCGGTGCCGCTGGATACGGTCACGCCGTGCACGAGCAACCAGCAGTGCGGCGCGGTGGACCAGTGCGCGCTGGCGTCGCTAACGTCTGGGACGTCGTACGGGACGCTCCCGTGCGGGCAGTGCCAGACGCACAATGTCTACTGCATGGTACAGTCAACTGGATTTCCTGGACAATGCACGTGCTATATGGATAATACGATGCCGCAGGCATGACCGGTTTTTTAAGATGAAAAAGGGCGAAACTAACGCAACGTGTTTCCAGGCCCTGTGCTCCGGCGCCTCCGGGGCGGTCACGGTGGTCAATCCGACGCGGCTGTGCGGGTACACGCAGGACACGCCCGCGTCGAGCAGCTGGCAGTTCTCGATCTCGGATCTGGCCATGGTGTCGTGCGCGCAGGCAAAACTAGTTTTAAAATGTATTGTGTGATGACTGGGTCTAACGCTTTCCACAGGTTTCGAAGGCCATCTGCAGCACCGTGTACGTGACGGCGAGCTCGAGCGTCGCCCTGGCGGTCGCGGCGGCCCTGATCCCCGGCGGCGGCGGGGCGCGCCGGCGGCTCCTGTGGGAGGACGACGAAACGTATCAATACGAGGCGGATTACGAAACGGTGGAGGCAGGCAAAGTGCATGAAATGCTCATGTTGAATGGGTGGAACACGTCCCCCTGCAAAGAGCTGGCGGCGATGTACCAGCGCGGGGAAAAGCTGGGGGTACTGGAGAAGCAGGCGGCGGACCGGTGCGGGTACTGGCGGCACGCCGGGCGGCGCGTGCGCGAGCTGGCGGGGCTCAACAAAACCGGCGACATGTTCCTGGTCTCGATCGACGACCTGGCGGCGGCGCTGGTTAAAGCGGACGTGCTCCTGGAGCTCGCGGGGAACCCGTGGGTGCCGGTGTACGCGGTGCTCTTCCACCCCTGGACGCGCCCGCTGCGCGCCGCGGCGACGTCGGTGGCGAACTTGTTGGAGCGGGCGGACTGGGGCCGCAGGTGGCGCGGGGTCATGCGGAACGCCAGCGCAACGCCGGAGGCGGAGGACGACGTCGAGGAGGCGCTGGAGTTCGTGGCGGGCGAGAGCGAGCGATGGGACGAGATGTTCCGGGTGTCCAACCTGCGTGCGAACCGCCTGTCCAATCCTGTAAGGCCTGTGGAGCTGGATTCGCCTGAACCGCCAGCGAAACCTGTCAAACCCGCAAAAACGGATTCGCCTGTCAAACCGGCCAATCGGGTGTATCGCCGCCTGCTCTCGGTCATCACGGATCTGCAGTCGATCCAGGCGTTCTCCGGCAACATCGCGGACGGCGGGGACCCGAGCCAGCCGGTGCCGGAGCAGGTCGCGTCGGTCTGGGGCGAGGGCCCGTTCGCGTGGCCGCCGGACTTCACTTACTACTCGGCGTCCGCGTGCCCCCTGGGCGCACTGACGCTCCAGTTGGGCGCGGAGGCGCTGACGATCACGGGGCTGTACTACGCGAACTGGAACCGCCCGGGTCCCCCGATCGACCGGTCGATCCGGGGCGCGCTGCCGCAGGTCTCGTGGAACCTGACGCTTCCCGCGGCGCCGGCGGCGAGGAGCGCGGGCGGCTGGCCGTCCCAGGTGTTCCACGGGGTCGTGACGGGCGTGTTCGGCGTGGACGAGGATGGGATCGCCGCCTTCTTCGACACCAAGCAGCCCTGGACACTCCAGTGGCTCATCGCGGACCTGACCAAGTGCGATCTCGCGGAGGTCGTCACGTGCAGCGGGCATCGCCGGGACCTCCTGGCGTCGCTGTTTGTGATCTTTGCGTTCTACCTGATCCTCCGGGGCGTGTGTGCGGCGGTGGAGCTGGACATCCTGGCGACCCTGTTTTTCATGTCGCTCCCGCTCGTGATCCTGTACTACGTGTACGGCTACTCGCCGATGTGCTTCCCGCTGATCCCTACGTGCGCCCTCTCGGATCTCCTGGCGACCGCGCAGTACCTGATGCCCGGGAGCCTCGCGCTGCCGCCGGAGATCCTGATCACGCAGGGGAACCGGAGCGTCGGGCTGCGGCCGTGCGCGGACCTGAATTTCTCCGGCTGGGCCGACCCGATCGCGTTTGGCCTGTGCGATCTGGACCAGGGCCTGTGCCAGGCCGTTGCTGGGCTGCCGGATCCGGGCATCCCGGGAGTGGCCGAGTTTCAGGTGTGACATGATTTTCAAGTTTTTCAAGTTATTTTAGTTGACCCTGTTTTCCACAGGCGGCGATCTGGGCCAAGAGCGCCGCGCTGGCCAACGCCACGGCGTCCGAGGTCTACGCGTACCGCATCTGCGCCGCGGTGACGGGAGTGCTCGCGGTCCCGGCCGTGCTCTTGCTCCTCGCGGCCTACTACGGCACCCAGTACTTCCTGCTTGCGCTAGTGGATCTCGGGCCGTCATTCGCGGGCCTGTTTTCCTCCGTAGTGGCGCTGGGCCGCGTCCCGGACCGGGTCGGAACGGATCGGGCGCGGCACGCGACTTAAAAAAATCGGGCGGGCCAATCGGTTGCTCCGAAATAAAGGGTTTAATTCGGATGAACTGGTTTAAAATTGTTTGCATTTTAATCGCGTTCGAATAAATAATCTGTTTCAAATCTGTTTCGCGCGAAATGTCCACTAGCGATTACGTTACCCAAGTTCGCGTGACGAGCGATGGCTTCATCAATGTGTCCGATCTGGTCAGCTACATCTGTAAAGTTCGCCCTCTCGAAGTGGATCGGGTGCTCAAGACGCTCCCGTGCGAATACCTTCAGGTGATGAAATGATACGATTGACGCTTGTTGTCGCGAGTAACCCCGATGCCACAGAAGCACATCATGTCGCTCCAGAAGGAAAGTGGGATCGAGTTCTTCATTTCGGTCAAAAATATCAACACATTCATCGTGATGCTCCCGTCCGAGATGCCGCTCCAGAAGCGCCTCTCGTGCGTCCGCCACCTGGTCGATTTTCGAGCGATCCAGCTGGCTAAGGGCCTGATCATCCCGCCGATCGAGTACGCCGACGAAGCTCCGTCCGTCCCGTACGCCGCGATGCTCAACTCGCCGGAGCCCGCGCCGAAGACCGGAGAAGGCATGAGCGTCGACGAGTTCCTCCGCCTCGCCGAGCATCCCGCGCCGGACCTCGACGAGACGGCGCTCAAGTCGGTGGCCACCTTCGCCCTCGAGGCCGAGCAGACTCTCAACGGCCGCCAGCTGCGCGAGGTCAATATTCGCGTGGCGCGCGTGTACCGCCAGATGCACGGGATGGAGCCGCTCAAGGCCAGGGACTTTTCGCCGCAGCGGGTGTATGTGTACGGCGAGGCGTCGCGGGACATGATTCTCGACGAGATCGATTATGTCCTGTTGCGCGACGGGCTTTGATGTATTAAAGTGTCGAACGAGGGAGTGCGCCGTGAATTCGCGATGTCGCGACATATGAATGCGGAGAATGTCAACCAGTGGTTAGACGAACTTTTTTCGCGCATGGATTCGTTCAGGGTTACCGCGTCGTACAATGCCATGATGTTTTTAGACGCGTACGAAGAGGGAGATTACGAAACTGCCCAAGAATACGCGTTGGAAGTTGAATACTTCTTAGACACCATCTCCCGTATGGTCAGAGTGGCTAGGCTCAGGCGCCTCATTGCCCCGATCCATTACGAGATCAGTGTGGCTGAGGCCCTGGGCAACATCCAACGGGCCAGAGTCTGGAATCGCTGCTTGTTCCGCTTGTATGACACGATGATGGAATTGACCGCCAACATCGAGATCTGAGCCCTCATGCTCAATGCGCAATAAACCGTTGTAACTTGTATATTAGCGCGCTCCCCCGCGCGCGGCGCGCGATGGCGCCCGAGTCTACGGGATTGGATGGGGTGCGCGCGTGGCTGGTACAGCTCTGGGTAACTTATGACATGATTTTCACGCGGGGGCTCTGGTGGCGCAAGGAGCGCGAAAACTGATTTATTCAATCAACCACGGCGCCGCCTGCAGCTCGGGCAACAAATCGGAGCAGCCCGGCGCGGGCAGGAGCAGCGACTCGGCGCCATACTCGGCGCGCTGCGCGAGGTGCTCGAAGTCGCACCAGAGAACCGGTTGGACGAGGCCGCGCTGGCGCAGCTCCGAGATCAGCATGCGCGTGAAGGCGTCCGCGTTCCACGCCGGCGGGCGCGGGATAACCGGGAGCTCCCAGCAGCGGGGGTAGTCCGGCTTGGCGGGTTGAACAGGCGGCAACGTTACAACAGGCGGCTTGGGCCGGACGGGGATCGGCGGGGGCAAAGCACGAGTCGTGGGTTTAACCGGAATCGGCGGCGGCGGGAGAGCCATCCGCTCGCGAACCACACGCGTGATCTCGTCGAACCAGCCCGCGCGATTCTCGTACAGCTTGCGCTGGAGGGACGCGTGGCGCGCGACGCGAACCAGATGCTCCTTCACGCAGTTGAAGTATGGATCCTATTGATAAATCGTATTACATATGAATAGCATGCAAAAGACATAAATCAAACATACCCGCATCATGTCTTCGCGATGCCTCTTGATTGAGTCCCATGAGACCTGCGCCGTCTCGATTCCACCCCGCAATAATTTGAAGGGCCAGACGCGCCCAGCGGGCATGTTGGTCATGCGCCGAAAGGTGCTAAGGTACATCTCCATAAGCCGGCATGCATCGTTAATCCCTATGTCATAATGCGCCTTCAAAAAGTCTTGGCAGCGATCGCCCAACAGGATATACTTGACCGTGTCACGCATGCTTATTCAATTGCACTTGGTTATCGCTTTTATCACCAAATTCAAACAAATTAAAAAAATATATCTACAGCCTAACATCGGTTGGCCCCGAAACACACACCGATTTCGGAGCCGGTGCGGCTCCCGACTTCATTTTTTTCACGCTCAAGGCGCGGCGCGCTCGAGGCGCTCGAGGCGGTGCGAGAGCGCGGCAACCTCGGCGCGCCACGAGTTGGATTCGGAGGCGTAGAGGGAGCGATGGGCGGAGAGGGACGCCTCCATCTTGCGGTCGAGCTTGTCGGCGCGGTCGAAGAGGGCGCGGCGGTCGGCGTCGAATCCGTTCATGAACTCGACGCGGAGGGTCGAATCGATCTGCTTGGCGTCCTCGACCTCCGTAATGCGCGCGCGGAGCGACTTGAACTCGTTGTTGGTACGGAGAATCTCGTCGGCGATGTCGTCCTCGACGCGGTCCAACTTGCGATTGCACTCGGCGTCGGTGGCATCCAAACGCTCCTCCAGCTGCTCGAGGCGCTCCTCGAGCTGGTTGAGGCGCCGCTCCATCTCGAGGCTCTCGGTGGCGACGGTGCTAAAGTTGACCGATGTAGACGCGAGAAGCCCCTGGTCCTGGGAGAGCGACTCGAGGCGCATCGAGAGCTGCCGCGAAACGAAACGGGTTACGCGCCTGCTGCAGCACTTGAAAAGGGCAAAAAAACAGGCACCTGATCGATGCGCCGCGAGATGGCCGAAGTGTCCGGCGCAGCCGGCGCGGAAGGAGGAGGCAGGGCGAGAACGACGCGCCCGTTGTCCTCCAGCGCCGCCGCGAGGTTGCGCCTGACGTCGTCGGCGACCACGGGCGGCGGCGGGATCGGATGGGGCACCCGGATGGAAAGGTGCGACGGCTTGGCGCGGCGCGGCACTGCGGCCGTCGGCGCCTTGCGCGGCGCGGGAGAAGCGGGATACGCCTTGCGCGGGGCGGGAGAGGCGGGAGGCGACGCGCGGCCGCGGCGCTTGAAGATCGCCGGCTCAACCTGAATCAAACGTGATCAATAACAAACGATCGCAAATCAAGTCAAAACAAATACGAACCCGCATGTACGGGTTGTTGATGCGAATCGCGAGGTCGCGCGATTTCTTGAGGTTGGCCTTCTCGCACTTGAACTGGGGCCACACGTAATAGCCCCGATCGATGCGAGTCTTGGCCTCGGCGATGCGGGCGTAGATGGGCGATTCGGCGACCTTGCGCGGCTGGAAAACCGTGATGTCGGGGGAACCGTCCGGCTTGTAAAGCAGGTTGATGCGATACATATCGTGGGAGCTCCCGAAGTTGTTCGCATTCACGGCGTCGACAATGTCCTCGATCGTCTTGGGCACATAGGTCGAAAGCGCGGTCGTGCGATGGCCGGTGGAACTGTCGATGCACGATTCGACCTTGCGAATGTGGAGACGATCGCAAAGACGGCAGGTAAAGTTGTTACCGATGTACTGGATCAAAAAGTGGCAAGACTGTGCATACAAAATAAACGATTAGATCGAACAATCGAACAACAAGCGCAAACGAATACAAACCTTGGCGGATGGCATCGCAGATCGTGTTTACAGTCAAATCAGACCAAATATTTATTACACTTATTTTTTTTGATACGACGTGATCACTTGAAAGGCGCACAACGGGTTTAAAATGATTTAAACCGGTTTCAAGGCGCAAAGGCTCGACTAAAAATAATTTTGCCACAAACGCTCCGAAATTATGACGGCGCATCGGACCTATATCAATAAGTTCGATTTCTGCCCGTCGCATCCCAAATTTCGCAAATGTCAAAAGCCACGCCACCCGGTCGCATCGACCGCCATAGGTTCTTCATCTTGCATGATCGCAAGCTGGACGAGCCCTTCTGCAAAGCCATGGACATCAAGAACTACCAATCGAAGTTCGACGAGACCTCGAATCGCTTTTGCACCATGATCTACACCGTTCGAAGCATGTCGGAGAGGGACCTTCACACACTGCTCACGCGCTACGTCGAGAAGACCCCGGAGCCTCGGGTGAAACTGTTCCCATTCTTGTCCGCCAAGATTTTCGAGACGAAGCTGAGGGGCGGCCTGCAACCTCCCCACCCGATTTTCGAGGAGATCATGACGGCCAAGTACCTCCATCCGCACCTGTACCACGAGTGGGGCTCGTTCGATACGGCGCCGACGCCCGAGCCATCGCCGAAGAAGCGCGCGGCTGTGGATATGCCTGAGCCGTTGTCAAAAAAACGCCCGGCCGTCGAGATGAGCGGGGGCGCGTGGCCGTCGAATCTGCAACCCGCGGAGCCCGCGCGCACGCTGGCGCTGCTCTCGACCCCCGCGCCCGTGGTGTGCCTGGATTCGCCGCCGGAAACGCCATCTGCGGCTTCACGTTTCCCCAAGCCGTCGGTCGCTCCTGCGGCGCCGCCGCCGCTGCGCCTGTCGTCCCCGCCGCGCCGCCCGTCTCCGTCCCCGGCTTCGATCCCGCCTCCGCGCCTGATCCCAAAGCGCCCTCAGGTGGTCTGCGCCAGAGCGCCGCAGCCGACGCTCGCGATCAACTGCTACGACATGCTGCGCCTCCAGGACGACTACATTCAGGCGCTTCAGGCGACGCTGCGCTCCAAGGATCAGACCATCGCTGCGCAGGCCAAACTCTTGGAGTTTATGGCCAGCAGAGGCGCCGCGGGCGCGGGCAAGTGAGGCCGTATTAAAGCGCGCGCGAGCCCCGTGTTTTCCGAGCCATTCATGCAAGCGGTTCACGTGAAGATACTGAAGCGCCAGCTCCGCGTGGCGACGTACTATTTCCGCAAGTATGCCAGGTGCAAGCGCCGGAAAGTCCGGTGTGAGGTCTTGCGTTTACCGGAGGAATACGGGCTCGACCAGGCAATGGAATGGTGCGAGCGACACATGTGTCGATACTTG
>Ga0114951_10002578_pt1 | contig 20338 bp, 17 predicted proteins | sample AM7aDNAmetaG_FD_88677 | JGI IMG/M metagenome (GOLD analysis project Ga0114951, IMG submission 88677) | Freshwater microbial communities from Finland to study Microbial Dark Matter (Phase II) - AM7a DNA metaG | ecosystem: Environmental > Aquatic > Freshwater > Lake | place: Finland: Lake Alinen... | reverse complement strand
TTTTGGGTTATTAGCTATTACTAAATTAGGAAGAATCTTTGAATACAACAAATTGACTATCAAATAGTTATTAACAATTTGCTGTTAATTATCATCACTTTTCTTATGTCGAACTCACGTTAATATAGGATATTTCAACACTAAAAGGGGTGTAATCACTTATTGTTAATGGAGCTTGAAAATTAGCACGGCCAACCTGAATATGATTTTTAAATAAAGTGACATTGATATTCATGTTTTCGTTGTTCTGGGGTAACCATTTTAAATATCCTGTAAAGAACCTGTGGCGCATATTGACTTTAAAGGATGGCAAATTGTTCCAGTTCTTTGATGTATTCAACCATCCATATAGGGTGTCACCCGGTAAAAGATAGTTTTGTACCAGTACTGCCCAGTTTCCATGCTGGGCATCAGCTGTGCGTGTTACCGGGAAATTATTTGGGCCGTTTGGATCAATAATTTGCAAACTACTAAACCAATTATCCGGAGTACGGTAAACCAGAGTGTCCCAGTTTTCAAAATCGTGGTTCGGAATGTTTTCAGCTGTACCCGTAAACCGGAGATGGTCAACAATTAAATATCCACCTCTTGTTATTTGAGACATATGGCGTATATCAGTAACTGTCATAACAATGATCAGGGAATCAGAATTGCCAGCAGCAGAATATTGAATGGGAAATTTCAGGTCAGTATAATTTCCGGATGAGTTGCCATAGATTTTAAACCAATTATTCGAGATGATGACACCTTGTTTTTTTAGTACTAAAACTACCAAAGCTGTATCATTATCCGGTATGAAGTAATTAAAGCATCCGATAAGTGAATCGGGGCGGGCATTAAAGGGAGTACCACCGATGAACGTCTGCCCCATGTCATTCGAATTACCTATTAATATTGCACCACCATATAGAGTATCATTCTCAATTTTAACAGCATAGTTGTTATGACAGGATGGAGTGTATCGTGTGATTTTCCCGACATTAAAATCCCAACCCACCAGTTTGGTTGAAATAATCGAAGTCCATGACTCAAAATCAAAATTTGGAATTTCAGGAAAACCGGTATAAAATATCATGTCATTTCCAAAATGTGTTGTGTCACTATTGGAAGCTTTAAGTCGGAAATGATAGGTTGTATTTGGCGTCAAACCTGAAATAAATGCCAATACAGAAACTATTCCAGGGGAAGAAACAGAATCAGGAATGGCATCAGTTTCATTCCCGTAAGCGATAGTGAGACCATATTCAAATTTAGCAGATGTGGGAATTCCCCCTGCATCAATAGCCCCGTTTAACCGTGCAGAGTTCAGGGTGATTTCAGTCGCGGATTTAGTAAATGATAAAGGTGGTGTTCCTGTTGTAAACAAGTTGACGTTACCAAAATTTGTTCCTACGGCATTTGTTGCTTTTGCCCGATAATAATAAAGTGTGTTTTGCGACAGACCGGATATTGAGCAAGAAATATTGGTATTTATGTTACCCGTTGAAGTTCCGGGTGTTGCTGAAACTTCATTACCGAAACTAAGCGTGGTGCCCCATTCGAAATTATTTGCTGTTGTATAATTGTTACCATTTACAATTCCGTTCAGCTGAACAGAACTTAAACCGATGTCAGAAGCGGGCTTGGTAGATACTGAAGGACCGCCTGCAATGAATGTCATATCTTCACTGTAACATGTTCCATTTGTATTTATTGCTTTCAGCCGAAAGTGATAGGTCGTTGCCGTGGATAGCCCATTCAATAAATAAGAGATACTAAGAAAGCCCGTTCCGGAAGTTGAATCAGGTGTAGCATTAACTTCATTGCCATATAAGGGTGTTAGCCCATATTCAAATTTCACTGATGTTGGTAAACCATTATTATTTATAGTACCGTTCAGTTGGGCAGAGGTTAAAGTGATATTTGTCGCACTTTCGGTGCGGAGCCAGGGTAAACTGACAGAATAAAATATTTTTGTATCGCCATAATATGTATGTGTACCGGTAACTCCTTTTAATCTGAAAAAGTACCGTCTGTTTGCCTGAAATCCTGTAATGTTCGTCTGAATACTATGCATCAGTGTATCATTTATGTATGCAGGGGTTGCCTGAACCTGCGTATCAAATGCAGGACTGGTACCATATTCAAAGAACAGGTTGACAGGTTCAGGGAATTTATAGATGAATCCATTCAGATTAGCGCTCTCCGATAATACCGTTGTGGCATCAGTTGTCTGAAAAATAAAGGACGGGTTAATCCCTGTAAAAAAATGCAGGGTATCTCCGTTGATGGTATCAGAGGCAGTGGTTGCTTTTAAATAATAATAATAAGTAGTGTTAGGAGTGAGTCCCTGAATATTTTCAGAAACCAATAATAAGGAATCATTCTGAAGATGTATTTCAGGAGTTGTTTCTGGTGAGGTAAATAAAACACTGTTGGAATAAACAAAGGAGTAATTCGCATTTTTTGAGTGCGTATTGATCCCTCCAAGAAGAGTTGCAGCGGAGCTTCCAACTGACCGGCTGCTTAAAGTAAACACTTCTACATGTCTGTCCAGATAAACATAGAATACACCTGCTTTGCCGCCAATAGCCCCAAAATTCCGATTTTCAAATTTTACTGTATTGAAGGACTCGTTTCCGTTAAGATTGGTGTCGATGACGATCGGAGCCCAGTTCAAACCGCCATCCGTTGTTTTCAAAACGGTAGCGCTATCGCCAACGGTATAGCCCACCTGTGCATCAGCAAAAGAAATGTCTTTTAAAATTCCTCCTACATTATCAATAAGCACACTCCAGTTTGAACCTCCGTTCACTGTTCTCAATATTGTCCTGCGACATAAGCCCGAAGGTGTGCCGCCCACAATATAGCCCGTATCAGCATTGATAAAAGTAATGGCATTAAAATCCCTTTGTACCGGCGGAGTTATAGAAGTCCATGTATTTCCACCATTTGCTGTGGTAATTATCACGCCATTGTCCCCAACCGCAATGCCATTCAGTGTATTTGTAAAAAACAGGGATTTCAGCCATGGACCATATACATCATACATAACATCCCATGTATATCCATTGTCAGTGCTTTTTAATATGGTCTGTATAGAATCACGGGCTTTATTTCCACCTGCCACGTAATAAGTGCCTGCCACATGAACGATCTTATTGAGATCCCTGTTGATGGGTGTAGCCGGATAAATCCAGTTTCTGCCAGCATCATAAGTCGTAATAATCCTGCCACCGTAACCAACCCCGAAACCGTTTATCGCATTGGAGAATGCAATAGACCTGTTCCAGGGCGCAGGACCGTCATTGGGATTTTCGTACCATGTCAACCCATAATCAGGACTTTGAAACATGATCTGAACAGAATCCCGGGTTTCAAAGCCCCCTCCAATGGCAATGACACCGGGACTGGGAATCCCAATAGAATTAATGTCGTAGCCTGAAGTGGGATAATAAAAATGCCATTGCTGCGCATGCAACAGTTTACCAGAAAACAACAATGATAAAATGATAACAAAAAATATTTTTTTTTTCATAATTGAATTGACACTTTCGTTTTATCTGTCATTTCCAGCATTTACACACTTCCATATCTAATAAATAATTACTTTTTTACTGTAAACCTGGTTTCCTGTATGAATAACACAAATGTAAAACCCTTTGCTAAAGCAGGAAGCTGCTAGATTAATTTTATGTTCACCGGATGTGTATTTCCCGTCTGCGAGAATAAGAACCTGTTTTCCCGAAAGGTCGAACATTCGAATAAGCACCGGTTCATCCTGATTTAAAGAGAACGAAACGGTTGAGTGATAACTGAATGGATTGGGATAAACATTAAAATCAATATTTCCTGCTATTGGCAATGGGGTTTCTTTAATTCCGGAAAGGAATCCGTCAAAATTCAGGTTGTCAATGGTTAATATGGAATTTCCAAAGGCCCGGTGATAACACGACTGGAAATTTATCCGGCCACTGTCAGGGACAATAGTATCATTTATATAATACAGACTGATAGCAAAAGGGGTATAGTCTGTTGCAGCATCAGATGTTTGCAGACTACCCCAGCCAATCTGGACATGATTTTTAAACATCGTTATGCTCAGGTTGGCAGTGTCATTATTTTCGGGTACAAATTTATAATAGCCAGTGAGATAGGAATGCCGTGCATTTACATTGAATCCAGGGTCCGCAAACTGATAACTTGAGCATATCTGACCGAAAATGCTGTCAGAAGCGTTGACTAAATTCTTGATGAATACAGCAGAATTGCCATGTTGTGCATCTGAACTACGTAAGATCAGACCAGGGTAGTTTTGACACCACCAGTCATCAAGGGAGTAAATTGTTTGCCAGTTCTCGAAATCATTGTTCGGAACATTATCCGTATTGCCTGTAAAACGGATGTTATCAGCAATGATATGGCCTTTAGAGATGATATAAGGTGGAGGTTGATCCATTTTCCTGATATCTGTAACAGCAATACCAAAAATTATTGAATCGGCATCCCCGCCGGAGATATATGGAATCGGAAATCTGAGGCCAATGAAGTTACCAGCAGAATTGCCGGGAATTTCAAACCAATTGTCAGAGATAAGCTCACCTTGTTTTTTTAATTTCAACAGGATCAAAGCCGTGTCACCGGCAGGTATAAAATAGTTAAAACATCCTATAAGGGTATCTGGATGACCATGAAAAGGAATACCTTCAAAGAAAGTGCGTCCTCCGTCCCGGGTATTCCCTATTAAAATAGCGCCGAACATACCGCTTATGGTATCGTTCATTATCTGAACAGCTTTATTACCATGACAGGCCGGAGAATATGGAGTAATATTCCCAACAGAAAGGTTCCAGTTTTCCAGTATTGAATTTTTGGCAGTCCAATTCTCGAAATCAAAATTCGGGATTTCGGAATTACCGGTAAAAAAGATCATATCGTTTCCAAAGTGAGTTGCATGACGGTTTGATCCTACCAGCCTGAAATGATATGTTTTGTCTGGCGTTAACCCCGATGGTAATGCATAGAGGCTGACATTTCCATTTGATGAAGAGGAGTCGGGGATAGCATTGATCTCATTGCCGTATGAAGTGGTAAGACCATATTCGAATTTTGCACCTGAGGGGATACCACCCGCATTAATTAAACCGTTCAAACGGGCAGAATGCTGAGTGATATCATATGCTAAAAGGGTATGCACAATAGGAGGGGCAGCTGTTAAAAAAGACATTACATTTCCATAAACTGTTCCAATTGCATTTGTTGCAACAACCCTGTAAAAATATATGGTATCGGGCAATAAACCACTTAGTATGCAGGATGTTATCACATTGCTGCTTCCCGTTGCGGAATCAGGCACAGCGGTGGCTTCGCTGCCTAATATACTGCTCAGACCATATTCGAATTTAATAATTGCCGGTGAACTGTTGGCGTTGATAGAACCATTCAGCTGCGCAGAATTCATGCCAATGTTTGATGCGGGCAATGTATATACTATAGGACCCCCGGTGACAAAACTCATATCTTCCCCATAACTTATCCCATTCAGATTTATGGCTTTGATCCGAAAATGATAAACTATGCCGGGTGTTAACCCGATTAACGAACATGAAGCATTCGTATAACCAGTCCCAGTTATTGAGTCGGGAGATGCGCTGATTTCATTACCATAAAAGAAATTCTGCCCGTATTCAAATTTAATAGCTGTCGGGAAGCCGTTATTTGCTACGACGCCATTCAGCTGTGCTGATGTTAACATCACATCTGTTGCATTTATGGTGTTTGCAACAGGTAAGTTAACAGCATCAAACATTTTTATATCACTGTAGTAAGTTGCGGAATCCGAAACTCCTTTTAATCTGAAAAAGTAATGCGAATTTGTTAAAAGCCCGGTAATGTGTGCCCTGATATTGTGGGCTAATGTATCATTTACTGAGGAGGGAGTTGCTGCTACCTCTAATCCGAAAGCGGGACTGTTGCCATATTCAAAGAAAAGGTTGACAATTCCCTGAGATCTGCTGATGAAGCCATTCAGGTCGGCGGCCCATACCCCGACCATGGTAGCATCAAGAGTCTGGAAAACAAAGGAGGGTCTCGTTCCAGTGTAAAACATCAAAGTATCACCATATATGGTATCTGATGCGGTCCGGGCTTTTAAGAAATAATAATAGGCAGTATTGGGTGTAAGTCCTGATATATATTCGGAAAACAATGCCAGGGAATCGCTATGGATATTGATTTCGGGTGTTGTATATGAGGTGGAAAATTGTGGGTTGTCAGAGTATGTAAATGAGTACTGTGCCGGTTTGGTATGGGAATTTAATCCTCCGCGAAGTGTCGCATAGTCAGTCCCGATCTGGCCAATACCCATGGTGTACACCTCTACTGGGAAATTCACATATATATATAGTTTGCCAGCTTTTCCCCCAAGTACACCAAAGTCACGGTTAAGAAATTTGACTGCATTAAAGCATTCATTTCCGGTTAGGGAAGAATCAACAAGGAGAGGCTGCCAGTTCAAACCAACATCTGTTGTCTGCAATAGGTTAGCGTAGTCACCGACTGCATATCCCACCCGGGCATCAGCAAAGGAAATATCCTTCAGTATTCCACCCGGCACATCGAAAAGAATATTCCAGCTAGTACCGCCATCCACGGTTCTCAATATGGTCATACGGGAAAATAACCCTGAAACTGTACCTCCGGCAATATATCCTGTATCGGCATTGATAAATGTGATTGCATTAAAATCCTTTTGAACCGGAGAAGTAATCGCAGACCAGGTCCTGCCTCCATTTATTGTTGTAATTATTACTCCGTTATCACCCACGGCAAAGCCTGTCAGAGTATCTTTGAAAAACAGGGATTTCAGCCATGGTCCGGAAGTATCATAAACCACATGCCAGCTGCTTCCGTAATCTGTACTTTTTTAATATGGTCTGAATGGAGTCATGCGCCTTGTTCCCTCCGGCTATAAAATAAGTACCGGCTCCTGCATAAATTATTTTGTTCAGATCTCTGTTAACCGGAACAGCCGGCCAGCCCCAGTTTCTTCCGGCATCATCTGATTTAATGATCCTGCCGTCATAACCAACACCATAACCATTTACAGAATCGGAAAATGCAATGGATTTATTCCATGGAGCCAGACCATCATGTGCGTTTTCGTACCAGTGCATTCCGTAGTCAGAGGTCTGGAACATAACCTGAATCGAGTCATGGATTTCCCACCCGCCACCAATTGCAATGACGCCGGGGCCGGGTATTTCAACAGCATTCACATCGAACCAGGAAGTCGGATTATAATTGTGCCATTGTTGAGCCAGACTAAAATTGCTGAACAGCCACGATAGCAAAAATATACCGAAAAAAATAATTCTTTTCATGGGTACAATGAATAAAGCAGGATGAAAGAAAATACATTATACCTTAACCGTAAGTTATAATATTTAATCGGACAGTTAAAAGGTAACACAATTGATGCTTCGGTAGTAATGAAAATTACTTTTTAATGTCAAAAAAACAACGCTGTGGTGAAAATATTTTTTCCTCTTTCTGAAGCTTTTTAATGATCTTATCCACATCATTTTTATCAATACCTGCAACAGCTGCTATCTCTGAGGCTTTCATTGGCTTACCTGCTTTACTCAATGTTTTAATAATAATTTCTGCATTTTCCATAATAGGTCGATTTATATATGTTTTATAAATTGTATTTAATCTAATGTGTGCACAACCAGTCCGCTTCTTAACTTAGGCTCGAACCATGTGGTTTTTGGCGGCATAATATTTCCGGTGTCAGCAATGTCAATAAGTTGCTTCATCGAAACAGGATATAAAGCGAAAGCTGCAACCATTTCACCGCTGTCGACTCTGTGCTTCAGTTCATTCAATCCCCTTATCCCTCCGACAAAATCAATCCGCTTTGACGTGCGAAGGTCTTTGATGTCTAAAATATCATCCAGAACATATTTTGAAAGTATGGTAACATCCAAAGCCCCGATAGGGTCGTTGTCGTTAAAATAATTTTCCCTGGCTGTGAGTGAGTACCATTTGCCTTCTAAGTACATACTGAAATTATGGAGTTTTGCAGGATGGTAAATCTCTATCCCTTTGTCTGCTACCTGGAAAATATTACCGAGTTTTTCTAATAAAAGGCCGGGAGTCATACCATTCAGATCTTTTACTACACGGTTGTAGTCGATAATGGTTAGTTGGTCATCGGGAAAAATAACAGCCATGAAATAATTATATTCTTCTTTCCCGGTATGCAACGGATTGTTCTGTTTTTTTTCATTCCCGACGTAGGCAGCAGCAGCAGTGCGGTGATGACCGTCCGCAACATACAGACAGGGAATCTCTGCAAAGATACTGATGATGGTATCTATCGTTTTTTTATCCTCAATAACCCAAAAATGGTGTCCAAATCCGTCACAGGCAACAAAGTCATATTCTGGCGGATGATTTTTAACAATGGCACTGACAATACTGTCAATGTCGCTTCGCGAAGGATAGGTAAAAAATACAGGTTCCATGTTGGCATTGGTAATCCGTACATGTTTCATCCTGTCTTCTTCTTTATCTTTACGAGTGAGTTCATGCTTTTTAATGATTCCGTTCATGTAATCTTCCACAGCAGTGCATCCTACAATTCCATACTGTGTCTTTCCGTTCATGGTCTGGGCATATATATACAAATGATCCCGGTCATCTTTGTGAAGATATCCATTAGCAATAAATTTTTTTAAATTCTCAAGAGCTTTATCATAAACTTCCTGTGAATAAAGATGGGTTCCGGCAGGAAGATCGATCTCAGGTTTTATAATATGCAGCAGGGAATATTCGTTGCCTTCTGCTTCTTTTAATGCTTCTGCAGAGTCAAGTACATCATAAGGACGGGAAGCGATCTGAGCAGCAAGTTCTTTCGGAGGTCGTAATCCTTTAAAAGCTTTTAGTTGTGTCATAGATTAATATTTTTTACAAAAATACATAAATAAAAATCTCCCCATATTTAAGTAATATGAGGAAATTTAAAAAAATAAAAAAATGATTAATCCAGTTCCTTTTCGTCATCAAGAGATGTCCTGCCTTCACGTTCGCTTTTTTGCAGTGAGGCAATGAGGGCGCCTATCATCTTTGTCAGTTCCATCAGAAACATCCTTGAGTCTTCTGAAGTATCATCACTGATAAATCCTGACTGAAGTGCGATGGATGTAAACACTATACATTCCCTGACCGAAGTCTTGGCTGATTTCAGATAATAAATAAACTGTGCTTTGTTTCTTGCAGAGCCTTCAGCAATGTTAATAGCTATTGCCTGTGCAGCTTTGTTAAAACTGCTGGCAAGCAAAAAATGCTCACTTTCAGGGAAAGAAGTTGTGGTCCTGTAAACCCAGTTGATGTAATCCAGTGCTTTGTGGTAGATCCTCAGGTCTTCAAATCTGAAAAAACTGCTTATTCTTTCGTTGTCTTGTTCCATAATTGTAATTTTTGGTGGTTATTATTTGTCAGATGAAGTTATTTATTAATCTGATAGGTCGTATCTCCGGATTTAAAGAAACTGACAATCTGCCTCGCTGCTGCAATGCCTGCATTGATATTTGCTTCTTCGGTCTGAGCTCCCATTTTTTTTGGTGTAATAAAAAATCTCCCTTTATAAATTTCCAGTTCATGTTTTATATCAGGTTCTACATCAGCAATATACCTGAAATCAGGTCTTTCAGCAAAAGAAGTGAGAAGCCCTTCCTCACAGATGACCTCTTTACGGGCAGTGTTGATAATGGTAGCACCTTTGGGCATTTTCGATATCATCCCATTACCGATCAGGTGATGAGTCTCTTTATTATAAGGAATGTGAAGTGATACATACTGGCAGGTAGAATACAGGTCTTCCATATTTTCAATATAGTTAACTCCGTCTTTTTCAATATCTTCTTTTTTAACATAAGGATCATAAGCATACACCTTCATACCAAAGCCCAGGGCAATCTGTGCCATATACCTGGAAACATTGCCATAGGCGTGCAAACCTAATTTTTTTCCTCTGAGTTCAGAACCGGAAGAACCATCGAAGAAATTTCTAGCCATGTATACCATCATTCCTATAGCCAATTCAGCAACTGCATTTGAGTTTTGTCCGGGAGTGTTCATTGCAACTATGCCTTTTTCTTTAGCGGCAGCAATATCAATGTTATCGTAACCGGCTCCGGCCCTTACAATAATTTTAAGGTTTTTAGCAGCGTCGAGTAATTGGCGGTCTGCTTTATCGCTTCGGATAATTATAGCATCAGCGCCGGCGGCAGCATTCAGAAAATCAGCCTGCTCTTTGTACTTTTCAAGGATGATAAATTCAAAACCGGCTTCTCCTATGATCTTTGAAATACCTTCTACTGCAACTTTTGCAAAGGGTTTATCTGTGGCAAGTAATACTTTTGTCATACTCCGAAATTAAATTTTCATTTTTTCAAATTCCTGCATACAATCGACTAAGGCCTGAACGCTTTCCAATGGCAGCGCATTATAGGTTGAAGCTCTGAATCCACCTACCGAACGGTGCCCTTTTAATCCCACCATCCCTTTGGACTGGGCAAATTTCATGAATTCTTCTTCAAACGCACTGTATTTATCTTCCATTACAAAGCAAATATTCATGAGAGAGCGGGACTCTTTTTCTACAGTACCTTTGAAAAGACTATTTCTGTCAATTTCGTCATACAACAGTTTGGCTTTCACTTGATTGGCTTTATAAATTTGCTGAACACCACCGATACTTTTTATCCACCTGAGGGTTTCCCTTACCGTGAATATGGCAAAGCAGGGAGGAGTGTTGAACATGGAACCTTCTTCAATATGAGTTGAGTATTTAAGCATAGTGGGTATTACCCTGTTTGTTTTTACTTTAAAGTCATCTTTAACAATGACGATGGTAACCCCTGCAGGTCCCAGGTTTTTCTGAGCTCCGGCGTAAATCAGCGAATATTTTGATACGTCAACAGGACGGCTGAGAATATCGGAAGACATATCTGCAATCATGTCAACAGGGCTGCTGTAGTCTTTATGAATTTCTGTACCGTATATGGTATTGTTGGTTGTGATATGGAAATAATCAATATCTGAAGGAATAGTAAACCCTTTGGGTATATAACTGAAATTTTTATCGGAGGATGAAGCAACTATGTTAACATCACCAAACAGTTTAGCTTCTTTGATTGCTTTTTTTGCCCATACACCTGTTTCGAGATATGCAGCATTTTTATCCAGATAGTTAAATGGAACCATGCAGAATTGCATGCTTGCACCGCCACCGAGAAATAATACGTGGTAACCTTCAGGTATCTGAAGGAGTTCTTTAAATAATGCAACAGTTTCATCAATGATAGCCTGGAATTCTTTTGACCTGTGTGATATCTCCATGATTCCCATTCCAACGCCTTCAAGTTCTAACATGGCTTTGGCTGAATTTTCAACTGCAATACGGGGTAATATGGAAGGTCCCGCGTTAAAATTGTGTTTCTTCATTGTACAAGATGTTTTTAGGTTTATATATTAAATTTCTTATATGTCCATTGTTTAGCAAATATATAAAAAAAGTAACCCCAATATCAAATTTTAATGTAAAAAAAAATACTGGTCTGCTATTCGGGTTTGTATAGGATGAATTCTGCAGGACGTTTGTCATGAGGCAAAATTTGATTACCTGATTTTGGATTTCTGGCGTCAATATCTTTGACAAATACCCATTTCTCATCAATGAAAATAAATCCGTCCACCACATTGGTTTCAGGAACATAGAATTCATATTGCCCGCTGAGGGATTCATCAATAGGGGCAAGACGGTCGAATACGATCAGATCAGCTCTTTCCCTTTTTTGGGTTTTGTTCTTGTTTTTCTGTGAAGGGATAACTGTGTATTGGTTGTCGTATTTAAGTGACATGTATGAAGAAGCGGAATACTCAAAGATGATTCTCTTGTTGTTTTTACCGTAATTTCTGAACATGGGGTATCCAAAAACTGGTTCGCTTCCTTTTCTGAAATAAAGGATCTCAATGATTTTCTTATGGGAACGGGATGTGTTCCCATCCCATCCCAACAGAGTATAATATTTCTTTTTATCTTTTTTTACAGGAATAATTTTATAATATAAAGCCCCATACCAATGATTTTCATCAAGTATAGTGTTTTCCGGAGAAACAATTTCATCCGATTTGTCTGAAAGTAAATGCAGTTCGTATTTTTTTCTTTTTGAATTATAAATCTGAAGGAAGGCAAAGTACTCGTATGTGCCATCGTTTCTGGGCAAATGCCAGTTTATGATCCTGAAAACCTTATCAGGCGAGGTCAGGTGAGTCATATTCGTCAACGAATCAAACGGATATTCCAGTTTGTTGTCATAATCGAGTGCATCTTCCATCATGTTGATGAAATTTTTATTGGCGTTGTATTTTTCAAAGTCTTCTTTTGAAAACAATATTGTTTTTGAAAGAATTTTCAGGCTGTCCTCATAATAATACATCACCGAATCAGCAGGAGCAGACCTGACTTTGACGGAGATCATTGCAACAATGATTATCAAAAGCGTTTTTTTCATTCCTTTGACCAGAGTGTCGTTGAATTAACGTATTTTCGTGTACGATTATTTTAACAACAAAAGTAATAAAATTACGACATGCTTACTTTAGAAAAGCGTATCAGTGCATTTACAAGGCTTGGTGAATTGCTTACTGCTTTTCTGAATTATAATACAGATAATGACAGTCTGCCTGCATTCGTGACCCTGCGTAAGGCAATACATCAGGCAGAAGCTGAAAATCCATGGTTCACGGCGGATAACATCAGAATGGCATTATCTTCGTTAGCGGGGTGCCTTGACGAAAAAACAATTAATAAATGGCTCTCACATTATCCTGTCACAAAAATGGAAAGATCAGCGCCAAAAACGGTTGCGGTGATCATGGCAGGAAATATTCCCCTGGTGGGATTTCATGACCTGCTTTGCGTAATCATGTCAGGACATTCAATCCTTTGTAAACTTTCATCCGACGATATGGTGTTATTGCCGGTAATTGCTGATTTACTTATTGAAACGGAACCGGCGTTGCAGGAAATGATCAGGTTCAGTGACCAGCAGTTAATAGGGTTTAATGCCGTTATAGCTACCGGAAGCAACAATACAGCCCGCTATTTCGAATATTATTTTTCCTCTTATCCTCTCATAATCAGGAAAAGCAGGACCAGTATTGCTGTTCTTTCGGGAAATGAAACGAAAGATGAGCTGAAAGGTCTATGCACGGATATTTTTTCTTATTTCGGACTGGGCTGCCGCAATGTTTCAAAAATTCTTGTCCCCAAAGGATACGATTTTCAGCATTTTCTTGAACTTGCTTCAGGGTACAGGCATCTTTTTATGCATAATAAGTATTTCAATAACTATGAATATTATAAATCCATTTTTTTAATTAATAGTGTTGAATTCTATGATAATAATGTCCTGATGCTGACCAGGGAGAAGTCGCTGTTTTCGCCCGTATCCGTTTTGTATTATGATTATTACGAAGAAAAACAGCAACTTATCGAATACCTGGATGAGAACAGAGAAAAACTGCAATGTATTGTATCGGGTATTCATGATATCTCAGGTGCAATACCTTTCGGCAAAGCTCAGTTCCCGGAATTACGGGACTATGCTGACGGATTGGACACCATGAGGTTTCTTACAGCCCTTTAGGCTGTTAATGGGTTGAAATTCATGATTTAAGGATGCGAAAAATGAAACGATAACTTTTAATAGAGGCCTTATTCATTTCCACGATCAATATCCCTTTTTATTTCTCTGTTTTTAAGAGTTTCACGCTTGTCGTAAGAGTGTTTCCCTTTGGCAAGGCAGATGTTCAGCTTGGCTAACCCGTTTTCATTGATAAACAAGAGGGTAGGGATAATCGTCAGCCCCTTTTCTTTTGTTTTGGTCAGCAGCTTTTTAAGTTCCCTTTTATTCAGCAGCAGTTTTCTGTCGCGTTTGGGTTCATGATTATAATGGGTACCCATAGTGTATTCAGAAATATGTAAATTTTTCACATACAACTCACTGCCTGCAAAAGAACAGTAAGCATCAGTAATATTCGCTTTACCATCCCTCAGTGATTTAATTTCGGTACCTGTCAACTGCATACCTGCAGTAAACTCATCAAGCAGAAAGTACTCAAAAGACGCTTTTTTATTTTTAATATTGATGGTTTGGAAAGTCATCAGTTAGCTTTTACTTATATTTCAGCCATTTATACAATTCTCTGTAATTGATTTTTTTGCCGTACATCAATATTCCCGTCCTGTAAATTTTTCCTGCAAGCCAGGTGTTGAAAATAAAGGCAACTACCATAAATGTCATAGAAATGACAAGGTCAAAAACAGGTACACCGAAAGGCAGGCGTATCATCATGATGATAGGGGAGGTTAGTGGTATGACTGACAGCCAGAAAGAAAGACTTCCCTGGGGGTTCATAATTATGTATTGTGCCATCACAATCGAAAATATCAACGGGATGGTGATTGGTAGCATAAACTGCTGGGTGTCACTCTCACTGTCAACAGCTGAGCCTATTGCGGCGAAAAGTGTACCATATATCAGGAATCCACCGATGAAGTAAAAAAGAAAACAGAGGATGATCTGAACAAAATTATATCGCTTAAAGGCTTTCAATACTTTATTCACGCCATCGTCGTTGCTGCTAAGCTGTTTTTCAACCGTAATTTCCTTTGCTGAAAGCATTTTACTGTTCTGGGGGCTGATCTGTTCTGTCTGCTTCATCGTGAATTTCTCTGGAAACGCTGTTTTGAATACTGTGATGATAGCAAAAGTGAACACTATCCATAACAGGAACTGGGTAAGCCCGACGAGGCCTACGCCGACGATTTTTCCCATCAGAAGCTGGAAGGGTTTTACAGAGGAAACTATAATTTCAACAATGCGGCTGGTTTTTTCTTCAATTACTCCTCTCATGATCTGTGCACCAAACATGAAGATCATGAAGTAAATCAGGATGCCTCCGAACATACCCAGTACCATGCTCAGTTCAGTTGAAGATTCTTCTGCCTTGCCGTCCTCTTTCATAATGGCAGTTGTTACAGAAATATCTGATTTTTTGTCAATCTCTTCAAAACGGTCAGTTTTTAAGCCCTCAGTTTCGTATAGATAATTACGAAGCAGCGTTTTCATCTGAGACTCAACATAGGTCTTTACATTGATGCCGAGTTCCTTTTCTGATATCAACCGTACCATGGTAGGTGCGTTGATCGTATTCATCGGGATATAGAGCAGGCCATCCTCCTTGCTTGAACTAAGTTTAGCTTCAGCTTCAATGAAGCTGATACTGAGAAATTTGAACTCTACATTTTCGGAATTTTTAATCTTGCCAAACAAACCCGTTTCATCAACAACCTGTATCATTTTTTTTTCGCTCGTCATATGTGCAAGAAAAATCGGGACAATAAACAGGGCTGCCATCAGTATAGGTCCGAGAATTGTCATCACGATGAAGGATTTTTTCCTTACTCTTGTTGAATATTCGCGCTTAATTATTAGATTTATCTTTGACATGCTGTTATTCTTTATTTGAATTATCATTGGATAAATTGACCTGCTGAATGAAAATATCGTTCATGTTTGGTATTATTTCATTTACTGCCTGGATCCGGCCCAGTGGGATAAGACTTTGAAGCAGTTCATTCACGGAGTTGTTCTCATGGATCTGAATGCTGGCAATAGTCGTATCATCTTCTTTTCTCTGGCTTTTTACAGTGAATTGATTGTTCAATGATTCCGGTAATGGATATTGTAAATCCTTGATCCTTATCTCAAAAGCATTCGATTTATATGCCTGCTTAATACTTCTGACACTTCCTTCAAGAATGATGTTGGCTTTATTTACCAGTGAAATGTGATCACACAGTTCCTCAACAGAAGCCATGTTATGTGTGGAGAAAATAATAGTTGCGCCCTTATCCCTCATCTCGAGTATCTCTTCTTTCAGCATATTCACGTTTATCGGGTCAAACCCGCTGAATGGCTCATCAAAAATCATCAGTTTCGGATCATGGATCACCGTAATGATAAATTGAATTTTTTGCTGCATGCCTTTCGACAATTCTTCCACCTTTCTACCCCACCAGCCTTGTATTTCAAACTTGGTAAACCAATATTTCAGGCGTTTAAGAGCTTCCTTATGACTAAGCCCTTTCAGTTGTGCCAGGTATAAAGCCTGTTCTCCAACTTTCATCTTTTTATAAAGTCCTCTTTCTTCAGGCAGGTAGCCAATAAGGCCGGTATGAAACTGCTTCAGTTTTTCCCCTTTAAACAATATCTCGCCGCTATCAGGTGCTATAATGTTGTTAATGATCCTGATCAGGGTGGTTTTTCCTGCTCCGTTCGGACCGAGTAAACCGTAGATGCTTCCTTCGGGAACTGACACGTTGACGCAGTTCAGAGCAGTATGCCCGGCAAAAGTTTTGGTAACATTGATGGCTTGTAATAATTCCATTGATGGAGTTTGATTAATTCAATGAATGATAAAAACCGTTTTAATTTTTAAAATATTCCTTCATCCGTTCGATGAAACTTCTGTCTTTCGAAACAGGTCCGGGAATGAAGTTTGGCGAAGTGCTTAATTTCTCGAGTGTTGCTTTTTCTTCCTTAGTCAGATTTTTAGGCGTCCAAACATTGATATATACCAGCAGGTCACCTCTGCCGTGATAGTTTACGTCAGGGAGCCCCTTGCCTTTCAGGCGCAGTATTTTGCCTGCCTGTGTGCCGGGTTCAATTTTTATCCTTGCCTTGCCTTCTAGTGTGGGTATTTCCAGCGAGGTGCCAAGAACCACATCGGGTATGCTGATCGGACAGTCATAGATGATGTTCATACCATCACGGGTAAAATGTTCATGTTCTATCTCTTCAATCAGGATGATCAGATCACCGGGTATTCCTCCTCTTGCGGCGGCATTACCTTTGCTGCTCATCGATAATTGCATCCCTTCTGAAACACCTGAAGGAATATTGATTGAAATGACTTCTTCGCCTTTCACAATACCATCGCCAATACATTCCTGACATTTTTCCCGTATGGTCTGTCCCTGGCCGTTGCATGAAGGGCAGGTTGTAGTCGTCTGCATTTGCCCGATAAAGGTATTGGTCACCCGTGTAACCTGCCCACTACCATGACAGGTAGAGCAGGAAGTTACTGATGAACCTCCTTTTGCACCTGTACCGTTGCATGTATTACATTTAATGTATTTATTGACCTTGATCTTCTTTTCCACACCTTGGGATATTTCTTCCAGTGTAAGTTTCACTTTCACTCTCAGGTTTGTGCCGCGTGTAACCCTCCTGCCTCCGGAACGACTTCCTCCTCCTCCAAAAAAATTATCAAATCCACCAAAATGTCCTCCGAAAATATCGCCAAACTGACTAAAAATATCATCCATCGTCATTCCTCCGCTGAAACCACCTCCGCCACCGGAATTGCCTAAACCTGCATGACCGAACTGATCATAGCGGCGTCGTTTTTCAGGGTTATTAAGCACTTCGTAAGCTTCCGCAGCTTCCTTAAACTTCTCCTCCGAGGCTTTGTCACCGGGGTTTTTGTCGGGATGGTATTTGATTGCCATCTGCCGGTATGCTTTCTTTAGTTCACTTTCATCAGCATTCTTTGAAACGCCTAATATCTCGTAATAATCTCTTTTAGTCATAGAAAAAAATTAGTATTTTATCAACCGGATTAACTTCCAACAACAACTTTGGCAAAACGAATTACTTTTCCGTTCATCATATATCCCTTTTCGGTAACATCAACCACTTTCCCAATCATGTCTTCAGATGGTGCAGGAATATTGGTAATTGCCTCGTGTAGATCGGTATTGAACACTTCGCCCATCGCTTTGATTTCTTCCAATCCCTTCTGGTTGAAAATATTTCTTAATTTATTGTATATTAATACATTGCCTTCTTTAATTATTTCAATATCACTGATGTTTTGTGCAGCTGCTATTGAACGTTCGAAATCATCAAGTATAGTCAGCAAAGAGGAGATGGTATCTGATGAAGCTGATTTCAGGAGGTCGATCCTTTCTTTCATAGTACGCTTCCTGTAATTGTCGAATTCTGAATATAAGCGCAGGTATTTATCATTAAGTTCTTCAACTTTTTTCTGCAGTTCTTCATTTTTTTGCTTGAAATTATCTTTGCCCGACAACGAAAATTTCTTCTTTTTTTTAGTCTCTTCGGAGTTTTCTTCCTTTCTTTCGGCACACTGTATTTCCTCGTGCTGCATGTAGGCCTCGTTTTCCACTGCCTGTTCCTCAGTCAATTCTTTATCGTTTTCTTTATCTTTTTTCATTTTTAGGTTATAGTTTCTTTGTTCCAATTATTTATATATCTGATCATTCCCGCTTTACAAATAATTTGCCATCAAATTTAAGTGACATTTTGTCACTCCGTTTTTTACTCAAAAGCTTAAGAACACACTTGCCCCGTAAATATCGCTTCCTACAGAAGGGATCAGAGCGAGTTTAGCCCTGTATTTTGTCCATTCATAACGATGGGTCATATAAGCGAGGTTAGTCGATAATATTCCAAGTCCGGCACCCACAAGGACATCCGAGATCCAGTGTTTATTATTCATCATGCGCATGCAGCCTGTAACCCCGGCAACGGTATAACCGGTTACGGCAATCCATGGCGATTTCTCCCAGTATTCACGGGAAAGGAAGGTAGCGGCAACAAATGCCTGTGCGGTATGTCCGGATGGAAATGAAAGATAATCACTCCCGTCAGGCCGCAATACATGAGTAACCTGTTTTAGACCAGTGACCATGGCAAGCATCATCAGTTCAGCTTCAGCTAATATGATGGATCTCTCCATGAAGGAATTTTTGGATTTATATCCCGTGAAATTGATCAGGTAAACTGCAGCGATTGGCGCATACTGCAGGTAGTTATCCATTTTATAGTGAAAGCCGCGGAATTCTTTCGTGAAAAACGTTTTTACATTGCCTCTGTCTAACAGATCGTTGCTGATCATCAGCAGTCCCGCTGAAATCAGGCATACAGGAGCAATGAACATCCTGCTTTTCTCTGATTTTATAAGGCTGTGGAATCCGGAGTTTCCACAAACAGAATTTTGATAATGATCAACAACTGACAGAGAATCTGCAGGCTGAGAATAACATGTATAATTTGATGCAACGGTTAAAACAGTAAATATAAAACTCAGCAATATCTTCATGGGAAACTTGTCCTGGCTTAATCGTTGATAATGGGTGCAAAGATAAGGAAAAATCAGGATAAGGAAAAATCAGGAGAACAGATGCAGGGAAGAAAAACAGTAATCGTTGGGAATGAAATATTTGTAGAAAATGAACTAAAAAAAAGTGTATGGTTTTGAGGGTAAAAATGCCATTATTAATGTTGCAAACAGGGGTGCCAGAAATCCAAACAAACTCCATCCACCTTTGTTCCTTCTCAATATCTCAGCTCTGTGCCAGCAATATAAAGCCCCGATTATTCTGATCGTTATTAAAAATAGAGTGAGGACAGCTTTCATTTTAATAGAGAATGATAAAATTATTTTTACAAAATTAATTCAATACAATATGCATACATGTGTTTTCTCATTTTATTTTTAAAAAATTCTGATTTTTTAACAACTTCTCTTTAATGATTCTTAAAGTAATAAACCATTATTCAGCGATTATATAATAATGCTGAACAGAAAAAAAGTTAAATTGTAATGAAAGATAGATTAAATATAAAGCCTGCTTCCGTTTATGATAATTTGGTCTTATCCATAGCAAACCTTTTAAGGTTTTCACATTTGCAAAAATTGTCGTAAATTTGGAAAAAATTAAGTATGGAAAACGCTTCGTTGCATGCCATTTCGCCCATTGACGGAAGATACGCCCGACTTTCTAATCCATTGGTTTCTTACTTTTCGGAAGCATCCTTTATCAGAAACCGCATCCTGGTTGAAATTGAATATTTTATAGCACTTTGCCAAATCCCATTGCCACAATTATCTTCTGTAAATTCAGATGATTTTGAAAAGCTCCGCCTGATATATCAGCGCTTCTCTGCCGACGATGCTTTTCAGGTCAAAGAATTTGAGAAGATTACAAATCATGATGTGAAAGCAGTAGAATATTTTATTAAAAAGAGGTTTGACGAATCAGGCCTCGGGCAGTTTCGGGAATTCGTTCATTTCGGACTCACTTCACAGGATATCAATAATACAGCAGTTCCCATTTCAGTAATGCGTTGTCATACGGAAGTTATCTTACCAAGGTACAAAGAAGTTATTGAGAAGCTTATCCAGTATTCTG
>Ga0114951_10002577_pt1 | contig 20346 bp, 17 predicted proteins | sample AM7aDNAmetaG_FD_88677 | JGI IMG/M metagenome (GOLD analysis project Ga0114951, IMG submission 88677) | Freshwater microbial communities from Finland to study Microbial Dark Matter (Phase II) - AM7a DNA metaG | ecosystem: Environmental > Aquatic > Freshwater > Lake | place: Finland: Lake Alinen... | reverse complement strand
GCCCTTTCAAAACAGGCGGTTCCGAGGCCTCGGGGAATCAGGTCATTACAAAAGTCGATCAAATTTTCTTGCTAATCTTGCGCTCGACCTGACTCCAAAGACCGAGACTGCGCGTTATCAGCCTCTGAAACTTCCTCATAGGCAGTGATCCGGTCGGAATGTGAGTGCGGCCCAAGGGAAAAGATGTCCCAAGCCCATTTATGAGGACTCGATCCGTAATCTGCAGTCGGTCTCCTATCCGATGGTAGTCTGCTAACCATGATGCTACCCTTCACCGTCTGGCTCCTCTTTGCCACGAGCCATGTAACGCTGCCGCAGCGGAGCATTGACCGCTGTGCACAGGACGGAGCCTACTTTTACGCCATGAGCGAAGATCCCGCCCAGCCAGTGCAGGTCGAGTGGGACGGAGTGGCAATCCGGATTGAGCACCCTGATTCCAAAAGCGCCGGTGCTACAGTCAGTTTTTCGAAAGCGAACCGCGTCCTAGTTCAGAAGCATAAAGATTTCGAAGCTGCGATGGGTTGGTTGGCGGTGTCACCGACCGGCGCGTTTGCTACAACATGGCAAGTGAATGCCTCCAGCGCAGACACGCAGCTTTTCCGCGTGACCTCAAACGGCGGGATCATAGAGGACACAGAGCTGATTAGATTAGCAGAGAAGACATTCACCATAGACGCCAAACGAATCTGCAGGACTCCTGGGGCGAATACGACGGCGATCAAGCGGATCGATGATGATCACCTGCTACTTGCGATTGATGCTTGGTCATCAGGCTTCTGCTCTTCAAACTTCACCGAAGGTTTCATTCTTTCGCTGTCAAAGCGAGAAATCGCTAGGAAGCTGTCGGAACGGTAACTCATCAATTTGCCAGCCGTCTGCACCTGGAATGTTGTTCCCGTTAAGCCGCGTTGAAAAGGTTGCGGGCGAACCGTCGCCAAGGCGGAGGTAACGTCACCTGGAAAGTTTCAAAGGCAACCGCGGATTCATCGCTGCGCTCTGAATGACAGTGCATGGGAAGGCAATTTGGCCCAATTGCAAGGTTCGTGGTTGGATCGTCGACTACTCGGAAGTAACGCCGCTTTGAAACTTTCAGAGGCAACCGCGGATCCTTTGCTGCGGCTCAGGATGTCGGTCACCACCGAATCGAGCTTGATGTTGGCATTCTCCAGCGTCTTCTGGATGCGCTGGACGTGGCTGGACCGTTCACGCACCATCTGCTTGCGTGTGCGCGGCAGGTCGCGCATCTGCTGGGCTGGCTCGTCGGGCACGAAGCTAGCCCGGATCAGTCCATGGGCCATCAGATCGGCCAGCCATGTGACGTCGTTGACGTCGGCCGCGTTGGCTAGGATCAACTCGAACTCGCCGTCGGACAAGCTGTGCCAGACCGGCTTCCAGTAAACGCCTCTCGCTTCCATGGCAATGTGCGTCGCGCCTTCAGCCGAGAGCCAATTGGACAAGGCCATCAGTTCCTGGGTTGTCGTCTTGAAGGTCTTGACTATAGTCGTGACCTTGCTGTCGACCATGTGGCGAACACAGGCCACTACCGTGTCCTTATGCACATCCAGGCCGGCGCAATGCGCGTGAAGAACTTCCATCTCTCCTCCTCATGCGCCGCCAGCGTGGACCCCGTTCAAAGGAATCTAAAAATCGTGCTCCGGGGCTGAGGCTCAGCCCGTGGCACAAGCGGGGGTGCTCAAAGGCTCCGGGTCCGACTAGAAAACGGGCTGTGAGCACCAAGGAAATACCGACCTCTGTGCCGGCCGCACAAGAAGACTCTGCAGGATGCCGCAAACCGTTTCATGCGCGGCGGGTCGGAAACACCAGTGGGAGACTAGAAAGAAACAATCCGTCCGTTACGCTGCGATGGATGTGATCTGGACAGGGAATCCGAGAGTCTGGAGGCGGTGAACGAGTCGCAGCGCCTGCTTGCCTTTGGTTGTTACAAAGCTTGCTTCGATGGAGTCTTTGCAGCAGCCTGAGACGTTCCCTTGCCGTGAAAGTTCAAATGCGATTGCCCTGAGAACCAGGGGTAGGGAATTCCGTGCCCCGCCCGTTCGGTATACACTCTTTTTGGTGGAAATTGCGAGTTTTGGCAGGGCCAGAACATGGGCCTGGAAGCGGCGTCCTTTCAAAGCAGCAGCTTGTTCGAAGAGTTCTTGGCGGACCGGGGCAGTATAGAGACCAACAAGAGGCAGGGAATATGACACGAGCGGTTAAGTTTTTTGGAATGATGTTTGTGATGGCAATGGCTCTCACGGCTGTTGCGCAAGGAGAGGTGAAGATGTCTATCTGGGGACAAACCAAAGAGGGTGTTGCCGTGCCGATCTACACGCTGAAGAGCGCGCAGATTGAAGTGAGAGTGATGGCGTATGGTGCGAAACTGGTGAGCATCAGGACACCGGATCGCACCGGCAAGATGGCGGATGTCGTGCTTGGCTACGACAAGCTTGAAGATTACCTGAACGATAACGCGACGCATTTTGGCAGCGTCGTTGGCCGCTACGGCAATCGCATTGCCCTGGGGAAGTTTTCGATTGACGGGAAGAGCTACCAAATTCCGATCAACAACGGTGTTAACGCGCTGCACGGCGGGCCGATGGGTTTTGACCGGTTCGTATGGCAGGCACACGAAGTGCTGAACGGCGTAGAGTTTACGCTGGTGAGCCCGGATGGGGACATGGGCTTCCCCGGAACGTTGACCGCCAAGGTGAAGTACACGCTGGCGGGCAGCACGCTGCGCATCGACTACACGGCCACGAGCGACAAGGCCACGGTGGTGAACCTGACCAACCACGCCTATTTCAACCTGCGCGGCGACGACCAGGGAACCATTCTGGACGAGCATCTCGAGTTGAATGCGGACCGGTTTACGCCGGTTGACTCCGGGCTGATTCCGACGGGGATTCTGGCGCCAGTGGCGGGGACTCCTCTGGATTTCAGGAAGCCCGCGGTAGTGGGAGCGCGGATCAACTCCGACCATGAGCAGATCAAGCTTGGCGGCGGATACGATCACAACTTTGTACTGAACGGCAATGCCGGAACACTGCGGCTGGCTGCGATCATGACCGAGCCGGAGAGTGGACGGAAGATGACCGTGGAAACCACGGAGCCGGGCATACAGTTCTATACGGGCAACTTCCTGGATGGAACTTTCACGGGGCGTCACGGAGTGAAGTACGAGAAGCACACCGGGTTCTGCCTGGAGACGCAGCATTTTCCAGATTCGCCGAACCAATCGAACTTCCCGAGCACCGTTCTGCGGCCGGGCGTAACGCGGCACTCAACGACTACGTTTGCTTTCAGCACGACGAAGGCTGAGTAAGAGTCAGGCTGGTAGAAGAGCACAAGAAGGGGACGGGCTTTGGCCCGTCCCCTTCGTCGTTTACGGATACTTCTATTTACTTTACGGGAGTGTAGGTTACGGTTACCTTGCCGGAGGCCGCCAGCGGGACGTGGACTTCGATGCGGGTGAATGGGTTCTTGTACTCGTCTACTTTGGTCTCGGTGAAGGTGACGGGGACTGGAGCGGTGACGACTGCACGGACCTGCTCGCCGCTGAACTTTATGAGTACGGTGTTGGCATCGACCTTTTCCCATGTGCCATGGGTGGGAATCGATTCGATGATCTCATCGGCGTGGGCTATATCGAACTCGTCTGTAATAGCTATCGAACCCTGGCCAACCCGGCTGTGCACGAGAGTGCGCTTGACCTGCTTGAGTTCGGGAATGCTATAGGCGTTGGTCATGTCGATGGTGATGCTGTCCGCAGCGTCGGAAAACGCGTGGGCGGGAACGCTCACTTTGACTTTGGATGCGTCGAGCTGGAATTGGCCGCCGATCTCGGGGACGGGATGTCCGAAAGAGTTCATAAGCTTGAAGTCGAGCCGATGGGGACCAAAGGTGGCGGCGTTATAAAAGCCGGGGCCGCCGGGATCGCCGACGGGCTGAACCGATCCCATGCCGATAACGAAGGAGCCGATGTCGTTGTGGCTGTGGGTGGTGTTGCCACCGGCCTTGATGGTGACGGCGAAGTTCTGGCCGGGGGCGGGACGCGAGACGAGGACTCCCATATCGGAGTAGTAGGTTTGGAGGGCGTGAGAGCGCACCGACTCCGGAGTAGGAAGCTGGTCGCCCTGAACCGGGAACAGGTCAAAGGAGATGGACGTGAGGCCGACGTGCTGCATGCCAGTGCTTTTAACTGCAAGAGGCTCGGCGGGAATCTGGAAGATGCGGTCGATCATGGCGACCAGGTGTTCGTCGGCTCGGGGCATACGGCCCGCGTCGCCGTAGGGGGCGGAGTTATCGGGCAGCATGGGGAACTGGAGGCCGAACATGGCGACGTGCTGCATCTTCTCGTCAGCCAGCAGGTCGAGTTTTCCGGCCGTGGCGCGGAAGAGGTTTTCGCGCAGTTCGATAAAGTGCGAGAAGCCGTAGTTCCAGTAGCCGAGGCCCTCGGTGTCGTAACCGTCGGAGCCGAAGCTTCTGTTGTAGTGCTGGATGTAGTGCTCGGCGGCGGCGACAAACATGGCGCGGTCGTTGACGTCGGGCAGCATGGCAAGCGCCGCACCGGTGACGCCCTTGACGCACACGGCGTTCCAGTTCATATCGCCGTGGAGCCACCAGTTGCCGTTGTGGTCTTCAGGGTCGCCACCCTTGAGATAGGACTGGCGCATGGGCCCAAAGATGTGCTTTTCCATGCCGGCATTGAGGCGGGTGCGGGTGTCGGCGGGAATCTTGTCGCCAAGCAAATAGAGGGTCTGAGCGAAGGTGTCGCCCATGTCGGCGGCGTTGAGGTCAACGTAGTAGCGGGTGCCGTGGAAATTGACAAGCTGGGCATCGTGGGCGGAGAGCGTCCATGAGGGCTGCGCAACCAGGCTGTCCATGACTTCTGCGATGCGGGGCAGGAAGCGGCCCTTATATTCAACGCACTCGGCGAGCACGAGAGGGACAAGCTGGTCTTCGCGCTGGTGGAGGTTGCGCTCCATGGGGGAGCGGTCGCCGGTCTTGGTGAAAGCGAGATAACCATCGGGATCAAAGGGGGGCAGAGGCATGGTGAGGGCCTGCTCGGCTTCCGCAATGGAGCTTTGCAGCAGGGAGGCTTTGGCGGTCCAGGCGGCGCGGTTGGAGCAGGGTACGGCGAAACCGGACGGCTGGGCGGTGAGCATGCCGGCAATCTGGTGAACGCGGGCCGCATCGAGTTCGGCGAACTGCTGGGCGCGGGCGGCTGCGCCGGTGATGAGGACGAGCAGGACAGCAAGGACCGCGGCAGGGAATCTGCGCGCGGTTTCAGAGTGCTTTTCTTCTGTTTTCATTTGGTGACGTCTCCAAGGCATAAATAACTTCGGGCGTCATGGTCTCAGAGAGGGGGATTGGGGGGCAAGGGCGGTGGATACACCTGGAAGCTTTCAGCTTTCAGATGGTTTGTGCGCGGGGAAGTGGTTCTGTCCCATCCTTCTCACGGTGAGGCTGTGAGAAGGATGGGGCACGGGGCTTTTGTGCGGAGGGTCGGTGGGAATGGCTTGCTGTTGGACTATCCCACCCTAGCCGCAAAAACAAAGACGCGGCGAGGATGGGGCACCCAATCTACTTGACGGGTGTGATGATGGGGGGCATCTTCAGGAACTGGTCCTGCGGAAGTGCGCGGGGGATCATGCGGGCCATGAGAACGGCGCCCTTGAAGGGGTAGACCTTGTTGATGCGGATGCCGGCGGAGGAGTGGCCGGGGAACTGCGGCTTGAGGGCGAGCGGGCCGGAGCCTTCAAGCTCGTCGCCGACGTAGTTGCGGAGTTCCTTGCCATCGTAGACGGCGGTGACGCGATACCACTGGCCGAGGGGGTGGAGGGCTTTGCAGTTGAGCAGGGTGCGGTTCTCCGTGCCCGAGGAGGCAAAGCTGTCGAGACACCATTGGCCGTCGACGATGCGGATCTCGAAGAGCATGCGGTTTTTAGTGTCTTGGCCGGTAGCGGGGTCCTGCTCCTGGAGGTGAAAGAAGCGCTGGGCCTCGGCACCGTCCGCGTCGGGGCGGAAGATGACCTCCCAGGTGAAGGTGGAGGCTCCGGCAAGGGGATGGACGGGAATAAAGAGACCATCCTCGATGCCGTTGAACTCGACCGCTTTTCCGTAGGGAGAATCGATCACGTGGGGATGGCCGAGGGTCTGGGTGGGATGGCCTCCGATGGCGGCAGTCTGGTCGAAGCGCCATGTTTGCTCTTTGGGATCGGCGGGGGCCTGGGCGGTTGCGACGGCTATGGCCGTCAGCAGGAACAATGCGGCGATGTTGATTCTGGAAAATTTCTTCAGGTACTTCACGTGTCTTCTCCCTGATCCTTGGCCCACCTCTTGAATGTAACCTGCGGCGGAGGTGCGGATTCGATTGTTGGGGATAGATTCCCGGCCTACCGTCCAGACGAAGTTGTCCGCGGCGGGTTCAGGCGGGTTAGGCGGGCTGGGAAAATGGCGCGATTTCCCCCTGATGATTGGGGGTCGATTCGTTATAAACTTGGCTGTGATGGAAACTACAGGTTGCGGTACAGCTATCGTGACGCCGTTTCGGGCGGATGGGTCGATTGACGAGGCGGCGCTCTGGTCGCTGGTCAACTGGCAGATCGATTCAGGAATCGACTTTCTGGTCGCGTGCGGTTCGACGGGCGAGGCGGCGACCCTGGACGAAGAAGAGTGGCTGCACGCGGTGCGGATTGTAGTGGAGGCTGCGGCGGGCCGGGTTCCGGTGTGGGCCGGATGCACGCACAACTCGACACGGACGCTGGTGCGGCAGGCAGTGCAGTTGCGGCGAGTGCCGGGCGTGGACGTGATTCTGTCGGCTAACCCCTACTACAACAAGCCATCGCAGGAGGGGCAGTTCCAGCATTTTCTGGCCCTGGCCAAGGCGGTGGACCCGATGCCGGTGGCGGTGTACAACGTGCCGGGACGGACGGCGGTGAACCTGGAGCCGGAGACGGTGTTGCGGCTGGCAATGGCCGCGAAAAACATTCAGGCGATCAAGGAAGCCAGCGGGAAGCTGCCCCAGATTGCGGAACTGGTGCACACGCTGCCGAGGGGGTTCAAGATCTTCTCCGGCGACGATAACCTGGGGCTGGCAGCGATAGGGATTGGAGCGCATGGGCTGATCAGCGTGGCTTCCAATGAGGCTCCGCGAGAGGTAAGCAGCATGATTCGCGCTGCGCTCAACAACAACTGGACCGAGGCGCGGGAGTTGGAGCGGCGGTTTTCAAGGCTGTTCGAGGCAAACTTCTGGGAGTCGAATCCGGGGCCGGTGAAGACGGTGCTGGAACTGATGGGCCGGTGCACGGATCACGTGCGGCTGCCTCTGGTTTCGCCGACTGCGGCGACGCGGGTGCGGCTGGAAAGGCTGGCCGGCGAGTTGGGGTTGCTGAAACATGCGCCGATGCCGGCGGGTTTCCACGCGGAAGTGTTTTAAGGGCAGTTCACAGTAAACAGTTCACAGTGAACTGAGGGCTCATGTGTGCGGGTGGTGGAAGCTCCAGCGGAGATTCTTGCTGTTCTGAGGGCGGCTGGGTCCGGGTCTGAATCAGATTCTTACTAATTCTGCTCAATTTTCTGCGCCGGGGGCGCAACTCTTGGGTTCATTTGGTGTCTAACACTGGTGACGGTGGGCTTCGACTCTAACTGAGCGTGCGATCCGTTGTAAGGCATTTCCGGCGATGACTCCGTGCGCGAGCGCGCCCTGGAACGACCCATTTCCAATTTTCTGCCGAGGATAAGGGCCAACCAGGAAGGCGTATTTTGTGTGTCTAGTCTGGGCCCCAACTTCGGCAACGATTCGGAATAAGCCGGTACGGGGGAGAGGCCAGCAAGTTTGCCCACTCTGCGTTCGCTCAGCATAAGCCACGGAGGCAAGCAGAAAGCGAAGTACCCGACATGTCCCCCAATTCACACGACAAGCCTTCGAGGCCAGCTATTTTTCTGCTTACCGCTGCCGTGATCATGGCAGCCGGTTGCAGCGGATCGATTAACCCTATCTCAACCCAGTCCGGTCCGACAGGTCCGGCATTCGTTGTTGGTACCGATGCGCCGATGGCAAGCGTGACGTCGTTCTCAGTGCAGGTGACGAGCGTGAATGCAATCGATGCGACCGGCAAAAGCGTGCCGTTGCTTAGCGGCACGCCCACTGTGGATTTCGCACGCTACAACGGCCTGCAGACATTGCTGGACATGAACGATGTTCCAGTTGGCACCTATACCAGCGTAAGCATTACGCTGGGCGCGGGAACGATCGGCTATCTGGACACCAGCGGCGCAGGCGCTCCCGTCATCAAGACGGAGGCGGCTGCACTTACGCAATCGACGGTTACAGTGACGCTGAGCAAGCCACTGGTGATTGCCACGGCGGCGGCGCCGGTTGGCGTTCGAGTGGACTTCGATCTGAGCAAGTCGATACTGGTAGACGCGAGCGGGCAGATAACCGGGCAGGTAACGCCGACGTTCACCGTGGACGTTGTGGGGATAGGCGACGCCGGTGGATACATCGACGAGTTTGACGCCGGGGTGGTGAGCGTCGATGTGGGCAAGCAGTCGTTTGTAGTGCAGGGGCCGCACGGAAGGCAACTCACCGTGAACGTAGATGCGCAGACGGAGTGGGATGGCACCGCCAGCTTGAGTGCACTGACGACGAGCAGCATTGTGCAGATCTCCGGCACGCTGGACAAGGCCGACCTGACGGTGGACGCAGATGAGGTTTCGATCTTGTCGCAGAGTGGATTCTCCGCGAGCGGGCTGATTACCTACGTGGCGCCGCCAACGGGAACAGCAACCAGCTTTGACCTTTACGTTCGCGGCCTGCTGCCTGCGAATACCGGATTAATGCTGGGGCAGATCGCACAAGTGAATCTGGCGGGGACGGAAAAATACTCCATCTACTGGATGCACAATCCGATGGCGCAGTTCCTGTTCAATTCGGGTACGCTGCTGGCTGGTCAAAGCGTCGCGGTAGGCGGTCCGGCAAGCGGAGCGGCGAATCCCAATGCGGTGACGGTAAACCACGTTTCTTTGCGGCACTGGGGATTCAATGGCACGGTGGTAGCCGGGAGCGTCAGCATGGGGCATAGCACCTTCCAGATGAAGGTCAACGGCTTTGCGGGAGTGGTGATTCCGGAGACGGTGACGGTATACGTGGCAGGAAAGACGGGCTTCCGTCACGGCTTTAATCAAATGGGCGATGTGACGGCTGGCGCCAATGTGCGCGTGGTGGGCTTGCTGCTGCACGACCCTGTTTCAGGGAATGCCGTGTTGCTATCCCGCTACGTGGACGATATGAAATAAGCAGACGATAGGAACTAACAGTTACGCCGGAGCCAGTGCATGCTGGTTCCGGCGTAACTGTTTCAGAGCAGGTCGACGATGGGCGGGAAGGTGAGCAGAAGGCTGAGGCCGAGCAGGATGAGTGCGGCGGTGTTGATGCGGGCCAGGGCGAGGTTGCGCTTGCGCCAGCGGGCTTCAAGAATGGCCCAGGTCAGGAGCCATGTAAGAAGGGCGGAGGTGGTAACTCCAGAGAGTGGGCCGGTGGGTTTGTAAAAGATGAAGTGGCTCTTGATCGCAGGGGACTTATCGGCCACGAGCGCGAAGAGCGCAACCATGAAGACGCCGATGCCTGCGGAGAAGATGGCGGCTGCTCCGGAGCCATTGGTTAGCTCAGTGGAGTTAGCGGGAGTTGAAGATACTTTTGCGCTCATGGTTATTCTCCGTGCATAAGTTGAATGTTTTGGCCGCCTTGTACGGGGGCGTACTTATCAAGCATGGCGCCGAAGAAGCCGGCAATGCCTGCGGCGACAAAGGAGACGAGCACAAAACATAGAACCGCGTTGCGCAATTGCGGGAGAGTCTTGAGGCTACGGCCGTACTTGATCAACACGGCGGCGGCCATGGTGATGGAGGTGGGGACAAGCCAGGCGACGTGTTCCTTCCACTCCATGCCGAGGGAATGCCAGGCGATGGTGGAGGGGCTGGACATGAGCAGGCGCTGCGGGAAGGCGGCAAGGTTGGTGGCGCCGGGAGGTAACGCGGCGCGATACCACGGGTAGACGATGTAAGTGCCGGAGAGGACGGCAAGCCAGGCCAGGGCTGCCATAACAACGAGATAGATGCGAAGAAAGGACTCGTCTCTGGGAGTTATGGGAGCTTCGGCGGCAGGGGAGTAGCGGCGGTATAACTCGATAAGTGCTCCCGAGCAGGCGAGCAGATAGAGTGCGCCGAATCCCATGCCGTGAATTAGAGTCCAGAGGCTGTGCGAGGAGATTTCCATTCCTGACCTCGTGTGCGGTTGGACCGCATTTCAGTTACAAGCCGTTCTTGTTTTGCTGCACGGAGATTAACGTGTTGGCGGCGGATTTCTTGTCGTCTTTGCCCCAGGTCCAGTACAGGCCGAGATAGGCGTAGTTTTCGGTTTGCCCGGCGACGGAGTGGCCGTAGGCAAAGAGCAGTTGGTGGTTGGGATTCTTGAAGTGGTAGTAGGCGCCTGCATCCATTAGGGTGGAGGACTGGATTTGAGCGGGGGCCGAGCCTTCGCGGCCATGGGAGAAGATCTCCGCAGCGACCTCCCAACGCTCGCTAAACCCGCGCTTCAAGAGGAATCCGCCATAGGGGAAGTTGCGGAAGCCGGTCTGAGGCACTACCTGGTAGCCCGCGCCGCCGTCGAGGGTCCATTTGCCGATATTCTTTTGCGCCCAGAGGGGGAGTTTGTACCAGACTTTACCGACGCCGAGACCCTTGGTGTCATCCCCGGTGGGCATCTCGAACATGGTGAAACTGCCGATTTGAGGAACGTGCTTTGTCTCCTTGATAAAGGCTATCTTCGCGCCGAGTTCCATATCGGTGAAGCCATAGGTGATGGGGCCGGTGCCTTCGGGGAGATAGACGGCGTCGTTCATGGGAGCGACGGTGCCCAGAGGCAGAACGGCGTGGAGTTGCACGCGGGGAATGGCGCCCCAGTTGAATTCAATGGCGGGGCCGGCTGAGTCAACCTCTTTGGGTGTGCCGTCCATGGCGCCGAAGACATAGAACTCGTAGTGGTGGAGGTCGACCGGGACCGGGTCGTCGGTCTGAAAGGGCGGCCCCTGCGCCCAGAGGTGGGGTGTGGCGAGGATGGGGAGCAGACATAGCGCCAATTTTACGCAGATTCGGGGGAACTTCATCGACGCTCCTGAAGCGGAACCGAGGTAATAGAAATCAGCTTAGCCACTGGGTGGCCTGGGGAAAATGCAAGCTGCCGGAGAGCTGACCGGGGAAGGTACGCAAGCGGTGCTTCTGCCAATTTACGGGCGATCACAATATGCCCGTTGAGGCAAATCTTACACGATGTGAGGGTTTTTGGGGACTCGATGTTAGCCCCCTGGTACGAAGCGGACTGCGCGTTTACCGAATATTCATATTAGGGAATCTCTGATTAAGTCATATTCCATCCCGAGCATTCCCTCAGGGGCTAAAGCTCTCGTTCATTTTTCGGCATTAGCGGCACGGCTGAAGGCGTGCCCTTTCAAAACATCGACTTAATCAGAGGTTCCTTAGGTAAACGCATCCAGGTACACGTGATTCGATAGCTTTGAGGGTGGACTAGTTCGATGGTTCATGCTCTTTTCTGATCATGTTCGCTGCAATCAGGCCGGATTGGTAAATGGTAGGGAGGCCGCTTCCTGGATGAGTGCCACCACCGACAAGGTAGCAATGATCCAATTCCTCGAACTTGTTATGTGGACGGAAGTAAAGCATCTGGGTCATGTTATGCGCCAGATTGAACGTGGCGCCGTAATATACTCCCGAATCTTCCCAGTCAGCCGGAGTTATGACGCACTCTGCTTCAATGTGCGGGCGAATGTCGCCCATGGGTGTGCGAGCGGCAATGGCATCCAGCACCATGTCGCGGAAGCGGGACTTCTCGGTTGCCCAGTCGATACCGCTGGAGTTATTGGGCACCGGCACAAGAACATAGATGCCAGACTTTCCCGCGGGCGCGACGCGGTCGTCAGTTATAGAGGAGTTTCTGACATAGAAAGAAACGTCGTCCGATAGCTTGAGGGTCCTGAATATGTCATCGGTGTTCTTGTGATAATCGCGGGCAAAAACGATGCTGTGGTGCGGCAGATCAGGAAAGACCTTGTCGAGCCCCAGGTAGAGCATGAAGGTGGAACAGGAAAATTTCTTCTTCTTGAGCCGCTCGGGGGAGTATTTCTTCAGGATGCCTGGAGGCACCAGTGTTTGCATTGCATGAGCAAAATCGGCATTGATGATGGTTTCATCCGCCAAGACTTTGCTTCCGTCCGCGAGTATGACGCCTTTTACGCTGCCCTGCTCGATGAGGAGTTTATCGACGGGAGAGCTCAAGTGTATTTTGGCTCCATGCTTCTCGGCGACTTTCGCCATGGCAGCCGAAATTTCAGAAAGACCGCCCTGCACATGAAAGATTCCGAACTCGTGTTCGATGTAGGGAAGAATCACGAAGAAGCCAGGGCACTCCCACGGGGACATGCCAAGATACTTTGACTGGAAGGTGAATGAAAGGCGCAGTTTCTCGGAACGGAAATAATTTCCAAGGTACTGATAGATGGAGCGGCCGAAGGGGATATAGCGCATGGCCCGGAGGAATATTGGATTGAAGAAATCCGAAATCGAAGAATAGTCTTTTTCGAGGCAGGCATAGATGTGGCGGAAGCGATCGCTCTCGCGATCAAAGAATTTATCGAGCCCTTTTTCTTCGCCAGGGAAGCATCTTGCTATCTCGGCGCGCATTTTGTCGCGGTCGCTGGATACATCCATTGAAAAGTCAGGGAACATCAAGCGGTACATTGGATCGAGCGGCTTGAAGTCGAGATAGTCCTCGCATTTTTCCCCGGCTTCGCGGAAGACTTTGTCCAAGGCGAATTTCATCATGAGGAAGGTGGGACCGATATCGAAGCAGAAATCGCCAACGGCCATCTCCGCGTTGCGACCGCCGACGACCGGCGCTTTCTCAAATACCTCGACGTCGAATCCCCTGTAGGCGAGGATCATTGCGGCCGTAAGTCCACCCGGCCCGGCTCCGACGATGACGATCTTCTTGCTCTTCTGACCAGATTCTCGATCCATTGGCTTGCCCATTTCACATTACTTTATCAAGTCCTTGAATTCCTGGATGAAGCGGCGCATGTCTTTCAAAAGTACGGCGTCAGGATTAGCGCGAATCACCATGCCGTCAAGATACATGAGACTCTTGATGATATCGAACATACCTTCGTCGAAGTGCATGCCGGAGATGACGCCGAGCCGGATGGTTTGCATCATCTTCTTGGTGAGGCTCACCTGACTGACGGTCTTTTCTTTGAAGTCAGCATAGAGGGCAACGAACTTCTTTTCAAAATCGGTGAATTTCGCATCGCCGATCTGACGCTCCGCCATGGCGTTAAGGCATTGTGCCGATTGGGGATAATCGTACGTGCTCAACGCTTCAAAGAAGTAGAAAAGATTCTTCCGCATGCGCTCGGAAACCCTGCCTATATAGCCGGTGTCAAGGAAATAGAAGTTGCCGTCCTTAAGCACGATGTTTCCGGGATGTATATCGCCGTGAAAGGTTCCAATGGCAAACATGAAGAAGCCATGTATGTGAAAGAGTTCAAGGAGCGAATCGTAAGTAAGCTGGCCTTTGCTTAGCAACTCATCGAGAGTGGGCCCATCGGCGTACTCAGAGACCAGGATATTCTCACTGGACAACTCCTCGTGAACTTTCCGGAACCTGAGGTGCGAAAGGTCGAAGCGAGCGCGATTGGCCTCGCCGATATTCCTCAATTCCTTCCAGCCGGCGGTCTCGTTTCGCAGGTCGAGTTCGCTGAGGGTCATCTTTTCGATCTCGTGCAGCAGGCTGACCGGATTGGCGACGCCGCGCAGTTTTGGGTAGAAGAAGATGGCGAACTGAAAGAGCCTGCGCACGCTTCGGACATCGCGCTTGAAACCCGCGACATAGTCCTTTTTCACGAGTTTGACCACAACCTGCTCGCCAGAATTAAGCACGGCGCGGTGGACCTGGCCAATGGACGCCGAGGCAAAGGGGGTGGTGTCGAACGAAGAAAAGTTCTTGAGGAAATCCGCTCCGGCATAGGATTCGATCAGTTTCACGGCGTCTTCGGGGGGGAGGCTGTCGGTGTGGCTGTACAGTCTGGCGAGCGCGCGGCAACGCTCTTCGCCGAGGAAGTCGGGGCGGAGTGCGTAGACCTGTCCAATTTTGACGGCTAGCAAGCCAAGACGCTGAATGAACGCGATATCCGGTTCGCGGTCACTATAGATGGTGTTCAGCAATCGAAAGAAATTGAGGATATTCATCGTTATTCACCGAGCCTACGCTTTCTGGCGCGGCAGGTGTGGTCGGTAAGGTACAGGATGAGGAATACTTTACGCCGCGAGTTGCTTCTTGACTAGTTCGCTGACGAGGCGGCCTTCGGCGCGGAGTGCGGCAGCCTGAAGTTTGGCTTGGACGGCCTTCATGACCAGGCCCATCTCTTTTTGGGTGGGCTTCTGGCCGGTGGAAGCTGCGACTTCGGCTACGGCTTCAGCGACGAGGGAGGCGAGGCCTGCTTCGTCGAGGGCCTTGGGGAGAAACTCCTCAATGACGAGGATTTCGGCGGCTTCAATGGCGGCGAGCTCGGGGCGGTTCCCCTTGGTGAACTGGTCGATGGAGTCGCGGCGCTGCTTGATCATGGTGGCCAGGGCCTGCTCGGACTCGGCGGGAGTGAGCGGGGCGCGCTTCTCGATGGCCTTGTTCTTGAGCGCGTTCTTAATGAGGCGCAGGGTGGTGGTGCGGACCGCGTCGTGGGCCTTCATGGCGGTGATTACGTGTTGGCTGATGAGGGCTTCTAATGCTCCTGCGTCCATGGTGTTCCTCTCTTAAAGCGTGGCTCGCGGCTGTCGTGCAGCCCGGCCTGAATGGTGGGGTTCGTCGTCTGTGAGCTTAACCGATTTGCATCGGCAGCGGATTCACCATACGTTTCCCCCTGCCGGCGTAATCGTCGCTGCGACCACTGTGGTGGCCTGCAAGACCTGGCACTCGACTACGCCGCTGAAGGTTGAGGAGGCCGCATTGACGCTGAGTTGCGGTGCTGTGATGCTCACCTTGCTCGCGGCCGTGATTTGGACCTGGGCAGCCGAAGTGGCGATTGAAATGCCATTGGCGTCGATCCTGATTGAGGTCGGCGCGGCTGCGGCAGGTACAAGAAGTGAGGGAGTCGCGCGGTTCACAGACTCTGGGACCTGGCCGGGCGTCATCAATTGAATCGTGTATCCGGCACTGTCCTCGAGAATTGAAATTTTCATTCCCGCCTTTTCGGCGACGGTGCATCCAACGCCGCTGCCTGAGGAGCCGCCTAACGGTACAGGCGATTTGTCGCTGCCGTTCCACATATCTCCGAGAACTACCGGGGAACGCGAGTCTCCGGCGAGAAAAATGACCAGGACTTCACAGCCAACTTCTGGAACCGAGAGCGTGCCATGGCTGTCACCGGCAAAGGGCACCATCACCCGTGCCCACACAACGCCATCCTGGCTGCCGATGGCGGATGGATCCAGAATCTGCACCTGAAGGCGGTTCCGGTTTTCAGGGTCCCGGACATTAAGAACGCGGGCAAGAAACGCGCCCGCACCCAGCATCGCTTTCGCGCGTTCGAGTGGCAGTTGGCTCACGATTCACCTCCTGGGAAATTGTACCGATTCTGGGGCAGGGGCGACGGATTTGGGGGAGTAGCGGCACGTTTTGGGGAAATTCAGGGAGATTTGCACAGAAAATAATTCACATAAACCACAAAAATGTGTATTCTGTGATTGTTGACCGGCTCATGGATTCCGCTTTAAACCGCGCCCGGTCCGAAACGAGGAGAAGGATGATTCGGAAGACACGCTTGTTTACACCCGGTCCGACGCCGCTGTTGCCGGCGGCTCAGTTTGCCATGGCGGCAGCGGATATTCACCATCGCACGCCTGAGTTTCGCGCGCTGTTCCAGAAGGTTCTGGCGCAGCTGAAGGTTTTTGTGGGCACGCAGAACGACGTCCTGCTGCTGTCCTGCTCAGGGACGGGCGCGATGGAGGCCTCGGTTTCAAACCTGACCTCTCCGGGGGACAAGGTACTGGTGCTGACGGCGGGCAAGTTTGGCGAGCGCTGGGTGGATTTGACCAAGGCGTTTGGCTGCCAGGTGGATGTGCTGGAGAAGCCGTACGGGCAGACTTTCACGGTGGACGAGGTGAAGGCGGCGCTGAAGCCAGAGCACAAAGCCGTTTATATGCAGGCGTCGGAGACTTCGACGGCGGTGAACCACGATGTGGAAGGTGTGGCCAAACTGCTGAAGGGCACCGAGACGCTGCTGATTGTGGACGGGATTACCGGGCTGGGCACGCAGACTTTCGATGTGGACGGCTGGGGAGTGGATATTCTGATCGGCGGCTCGCAGAAGGCGGTGATGATTCCGCCGGGGTTGGCTTATCTGAGCGTGAGCGAGCGGGCTTGGAAGGCGATGGATGCCTCGAAGAACCCGCGCTATTACTTTGACCTGCGCAAGGAACGCAAGAACCAGGTGAAGGGCGAGACCGCTTATACGCCGGCAGTGGCGCTGGTGGCCGGGCTGGGCGCGGCGCTGGACTACATTGCCGGGCAGGCGGGCGGGGACCTGGAAAAGGGCCGCATTGCGCTGATCGACAATGCGCAGGTGAACGCGAAGGCAACGCGGGCGGGGCTGGTGGCGCTGGGCTTTACGCTGTTTGCGCCGACCTCTCCTTCGGCCGCGGCGACCGCGGTTGCGGTGCCTGAGGGGATGAACTCGGGCGATGTGGTGAAGGCTCTAAAGGCGAAGTTCAGCCTGGTGACCGCGAACGGACAGGGATCCATGCAGGGGAAGATCTTCCGCGTGGCGCACCTGGGGTTCTTCGACTTCCTGGACACGGTGGCGTTTCTAGGGGCGATGGAACATATTGCCAAGGACGTGCTGGGTCTGCCGGTGGTGTATGGGCAGGCGGTGGCGGCGGCGCAGCAGGTGTATGCGGATGCAGTGAAGGGCTAGTGGGCAGTGGGCAGTTTGTTGTGGCTGGTTGAAGTGCGTGGTATCCCACCCTTGCGTCAAAAACAAGGCGCAAGGATGGGGCACGGAGCTTTTGTTTTTTGCTAGTGCCATTTCTCAGAAATTCATTATAAAAAGCGCGAAAGAACAGAAGCAGATTCTTCGCTCACCACCCCCGAACTGAAGAGCGTTTGGGGCCCCGTTCACTCAGAATGACAGTCTCTGTTTTGTCGTGAGTTTCAGAGACAGGACACTAGAGGCTAGAAGCCAAAGGCCAGGAGCTGAAATTCATGTCTGAACTTAGTTTTGGGGAGAAGCTGCTGATCGCCCGGAAGCAGCTCGACATCTTCCAATATCAGATGGCTGAACGGCTGGGCGTGCATGCCAATTCGATTACCAAGTACGAGCGGGGCGAAGGTAAGCCGCACGCGGCGGTGGTGCGGATGTTCGATATGTTGTGCGAGCAGCAGGGAATCCGCTTTGACGAATATGAAACCACGCAGAAGGGCAAGGGAGACGCAATGAAGATCGTTCTGGCAGAGAAGGTTTCCCCGGCAACGCTGGCTGTGTTTGCGGCCGAACCGGGATGGGAAGTTCTGACGCACGACCAACTGCCGGACGGATTGCCGGCGGCCCTGGCCGATGCGGATGCGCTGGTGGTGCGAAGCGCGGTGCAGGCCGATGATGCGCTGATGGAACATGCGCCGAAGCTGCGCGTGATTGGCCGGGCCGGAGTGGGCGTGGACAATATTGACGCGGAAGCAGCAACACGGCGCGGCATTGTGGTGATGAACACGCCGGGCGCGAACGCGGTGGCGGTGGCAGAGCTGACGATTGGGCTGATGCTGGCCTTGGCGCGCAAGCTGCCCGCGGCCAATGCGACGATGCACGCAGGCAAGTGGGAGAAGAAGAATCTGCAGGGTATGGAATTGCGAGGCAAGACGCTGGGCGTTCTGGGGCTGGGCAGGATTGGGTTGGAAGTAGCCAAGCGGGCCAAGGGATTCGGGCTGGAGATTCTGGGCAGCGACCCGTTTGTGTCGGCGGCCGTGGCACGCGAAAACGGCATCAAGCTGGTGACGCTGGACGAACTGATCGCCGGGTCGGACTACCTGACGCTGCACGTGGGCCTGACGCCGCAGACGACGGGCGTAATCAACGCGAAGACGATCGCGAAGATGAAGAAGGGCGTGCGGATTATCAACTGCGCGCGCGGCGAACTGATTGAAGACGCGGCACTGGTGGAAGCACTGAAGAGCGGCCAGGTGGCAGGCGCGGCGCTGGACGTGTTTGCTGCGGAGCCGGCCAAGGAGACGCCATTCCATGGTTTGGACAACGTGATTCTGACCCCGCATATAGCCGGTTCGACGGCTGAGGCGCAGGAGGCGGTGGGGATTCAGATTGCGCGGCAGGTGCGGGATTATCTGAAGCTGGGCGTGGTGCAGAATGCGGTGAATCTGCCATCGCTGAGCCACGAAGAATACGTTGTGCTGGCTCCGTACATCGACCTGGCGGGACGGCTGGGGTCGTTTCTGGCGCAGGCAGGCAAGGGCGGGATTGAGTCGATTGATCTGGTCTATGGCGGCACGCTTGTTGAGGCCAAGACGGAACTGGTGCGGAATGCGGCGATTTCCGGGCTGCTGCAGGGATCGGAAAATGTGAACCGCATCAACGCTGCCGCAGTGGCCGGGGAACGCGGGATTCGCATTCACGAGGAGAAGCAGGAAAGCCATCGGGGCGGAGCGGCGACGGTGCTGACGGTGCAACTGCACACGGCCAAAGGCATTAGCCGGGCCAGCGCCACGGTGATTCACGGGGAACAGCCGCGGCTGCTTGAGTTTGATGGAATCGACATCGAGACGCCACTGGAAGGCAACCTGCTGGTCTGCAGGAACATGGACGTGCCTGGAGTGATCGGCAAGATCGGATCGATCCTGGGCGAGCATGGCGTGAACATTGCCAACTTCGCACTGGGTCGCGAGCGAGCAGGCACCAAGCCAGTGAAGGCTTTGGCCGTGGTGCAGGTTGACGCGCCGGTTTCTGACAAGGTGCTGGAGGCGCTGGGGACGATTGAGGCGCTGCTGGAAGCCAAGCTGGTGCAGTTGCCGGAATAGAGGTAGCTTTTGGTTGGTTTCAGTCGAGATTGAGTTTAAGCCTTCCCCTGGGCCAAAACGTTGAGCCTGGGAAGGCTGCCAAAATTCGATCCGCTCACGTGAGACAATCCACAGTGAGCGGAGGAGCGGAGCCTGAGCCTAGACAGGGGCATGGTCCCGCAGTTTTTGCCGCATTATCAAGAGCTCCTTGAAAGGGAATCATTGGGAAACATAAACATCCTTATTGTTAGGGACGACGCCATTCGCGATATTGGATCGGCCAATCAAGAAACGAGCAAAGGTCAGAAAGAAGTTGGTGCGGCGGTATTGAACCTGTGCCTTCACCCGGAATTCGAGCCAGTCGCAGGAGGTCATGCCCGGGTCAAGGACGCCTCCATCTTCAATCATTCCAATGGGATTTCTTGGGCAGATGAAGTTCACTCGTCAACAGTTAGGGTGTTTGCCTGGTTAGGCAATTGCCTGCGGCCCATTTCAGAATTGCCGAAGGAATCTCTGGATATTGTGAAAGAGGCAGTGGACCAACAGGATCCACCAGCGCTTTCGGAGTACTATGATCCGGCGGCAGTCCTCGACAAACTTGATGACATCTTTGAGAAAAGCGAAGAATTCGGTTCGCCGCTTTCTGATGGCCACCGATGGGGACGATGGATTTTGCGGGCAGGAAATCTCAGTCTAGAGGCAGAACATGGAGGCGGCCATTATGTCGACCTGGAAAAAATCAAGGATTCCGCATCGCTACTGCGGGAGGTTCTCAAGCTGCAAAACAAGTGTTGGATGACTCCCAGAGATTTCAAGTATCTGTTTAGCGCTTTGGATGAAGTATTTGATCTTCAGAACGAATTCTTTCCAGAAGGTGAATCCAGGACAATCGATTCGCGGACTTACCTTCTCAATAGGATTATCCCTCCACCAGCGGTAACAGGTGAAGAGTAGGCAATAGCTTGTACGCCTGATCGGAGCGCACAGCGCTTCATCAAATTCAAGGTACCCGTAGTTGATCACGCGTTCTCGCTATTCATCATCCCAGGCGATGGTGCAAAGGAAAAACCACCGCCAACCAGCGGTGGTTTTTCTTTTGGGTGCGCCCAGCATGGGCGCGTTCTTACGGGTGCGAGTCCCGTCGTAAGCTGGTTACAGTAAACGAAGTGAAGCGCAACTGCATGAGGGTGACCGAGTGTGGGGAGGAAGCGTGGATC